>Ga0255760_10002688_pt1 | contig 16314 bp, 15 predicted proteins | sample 071ome_25_FD_179960 | JGI IMG/M metagenome (GOLD analysis project Ga0255760, IMG submission 179960) | Coastal salt marsh microbial communities from the Groves Creek Marsh, Skidaway Island, Georgia - 071410BT metaG (version 2) | ecosystem: Environmental > Aquatic > Marine > Intertidal zone >... | reverse complement strand
GCTTGCCCATGCGGATTTCCTCCGGGAGCATCCGGAGCATCATCGTGAGCTGCCGGCCTTCTATGAGGCGAAGCGCGATCGGCTGGCGGAGCTCCTGGCGCCCTCGCGCTTTCACTTCACCCCGAGCGCCGGCACCTACTTCCAGCTGATCGATTACCGGGACATCTCTGACGAACCGGACCATCTGCTGGCCCGGCGCCTCACGGAAACGATCGGCGTGGCCACCATTCCCGTGAGCGTTTTTTACGCCGACCCGCCGAAGGATCAACGCCTGCTGCGGCTGTGCTTCTGCAAGGATGAGGCGACGCTCATGCAGGCTGCGGAGCGCCTGTGCGCGATTTAAAGCTGGCGCTGCTGCAGCGGGCCACGGCCTGGCACGACCCGGAGGCGAACCGAAGCGCCCTTGAAGCCAGCCTCACCGAGCTGCCACGAGGGCTCGATGTGGTGCTCCTGCCGGAGATGTTCACCACCGGCTTTACCATGGAGCCGGAGACCCAAGGGGAAGCACACCCGGGACCGACTTTGGCCTGGCTCAAGGCTCAGGCTGCGCGCCTAGGCGCCGCCGTGGGCGGAAGCGTTGCCGTCCAGGCGGAAGGGCAAGGTGCGCGGAACCGTTTTTATTTCGTTACGCCGGAGGGTGAAGTCACCTTCTACGACAAGCGCCACCTCTTTCGCATGGCCGGGGAGCACGAGCACTACGCCCCGGGCACGGAGCGGGTGGTGGTGCCCTGGCGCGGCTGGCGCCTTGCGCTGCAAGTCTGCTACGACCTCCGCTTTCCCGTATTTATGCGCAATCGGGGAGACTACGATGCGCTCCTCGTGGTGGCCAACTGGCCAGCGCCGCGACAAGAACAGTGGCGCGCGCTGCTGCCGGCCCGGGCCATTGAAAATCAGTGCTGGCTGGCGGCGGTGAATATCGTTGGGGAGGACGGAACCGGAAAGGCCTATCGCGGCGGCTCCACGGTCATCGACTGCCTTGGGCAGCGCCATGGGGAGCTTTTGGAGAGCCCCGGCGTGCTCCTGGGGACCTTTACCGCGGCGCAGCTGGCGGCCCAGCGGGCGGCCTTTCCCGTGGCCCAGGACGCGGACGACTTTGAACTTGGGAGCCCTGGGCTCCAGCCTTGAACCGAAGACACTAAGGGGATGTCATGAGTTATGCCTTGAGTTGGGAAGCGGCCCTGGCGGAAATTACAGCGCCGGGCACGCCCCATGAGCTCACGGAGCGGGAATTTGGCACCTACCAGGTGCCCAGCTTTAAGCATTTGCCCGGACATCTTTCCGACATCTACCGCGCCGCCGCGGAGACCCACGGCGACAAGACCTTCCTCGTTTACGAAGACACGCGCCTAAGCTTCTCCGAAGCCTGGGCCCAGGCTCAGGCCCTCGCGGCGGGTCTTACGACGCGCTACGGCGTGGTTCGGGGCGATCGGGTCGCGCTGGCGCTGCGCAACTACCCCGAATGGATCCTGGCCTTTATGGCCGCCACGGCCCTCGGCGCGGTGGCCGTGCCCGTGAACGCCTGGTGGACGGAAGAGGAGATGGCCTATGGCCTCAAGGATTCCGGCGCCAAGGTGGTGGTGGTTGACGACGAGCGCTTGGTTCGCCTTCCCGCGGCGCGGCAAGAAAACCCTGAGCTGGTGGTGCTGACGGTGCGCAGCACCGCCGCGGACCCCAGCACGGCCGCGGTGGAGGATCTCCTCGCGGCCTTTGCCGGCGAGCCTTGCCCGCCCCCCGGGGGCTCGGTGGACGACGACGCCATGATCCTCTACACCTCAGGCACCACGGGTTTCCCCAAGGGGGCCGTTTCGACCCACTACGCGGTGCTGAGCGCGGTGCTTGCCTTCGAGTCTAATCAAGCGCTCTTTGCGCGGCGGGCGCCTCCGGCACCGGAGGCCCCGGTCTTTGATCCGGCGATGCTCGTGAGCGTGCCCCTCTTTCACGTGACCGGGAGTAATGCGATTTTCCTTACCGCCTTCCGCCCCGGGCGCAAGCTGGTTCTCATGTACAAATGGAATGCGGAGGAAGCGCTGTCCCTGATCGAGCGGGAGCGAGTGACCTCCTTCACTGGCGTGCCCACCATGACCTGGGAAATGCTCCAGTGCGAGAACTTCGATCAGTACGACACCTCCAGCCTCCAATCCATTGGGGGCGGCGGGGCGCCGGCGCCTCCGGAGCAGGTCCGTCAGGTCGAGGCGCGCTTCAAGGGCCGCCCGGGCATTGGCTACGGCCTCACGGAAAGCAATGCGGTGGGCGCGCAAAACAACGGCGATGATTACCTGGCCCGGCCCCGGAGCACGGGGCGGCCGCCCTGCGTCGTGGCCATTGAAGCCTTCGATGACCAGGGGCAGCAATGTCCCCGAGGCACGCTCGGGGAGCTTTGGATGAAGGGCCCGCACCTATTCCGAGGCTACTGGAATCGCCCTGAAGCCACGGCGGAAGCGCTTCAGAACGGTTGGTTTAAGACCGGCGATATCGGTCGCGTTGACGAAGATGGCTTCGTCACCATCGAAGACCGGAAGAAGGACATGGTCCTCCGGGGCGGGGAAAACGTGTATTGCGCTGAGGTGGAGGGCGCTCTCTACGAGCTTCCCGGCGTCAGCGAGGCGATCGTCTTTGGCCTGCCCCATGAGCGGCTCGGGGAAGAGGTGGCCGCGGTGATCGTGGCTGCCCCCGGCGCTATCTTCGAAGCCGAGGCCGTGCGCGCTAAGCTTCGCGAATCCCTGGCCCACTTTAAGGTGCCCTCCCAGCTGTTCTTCCAGCAGGATCCCCTACCTCGCAATGCCTCCGGGAAATTCCTTAAGCGGGAAGTGCGAGCGGCCCTGCTGGAGGCAGGCGCGGTGGGCGCGTGAAGGGCCGCCGTGGCGCGCTTAGGCGTGCCCTCGCCGTCGCGGGGGCGCTCGCCGCGAGCCTGGGCGGCTGCGATGGGGGTGCCACCGCTGGCCTTGGCGCCGGGCCTCGCCCCCTGCCCCCCGAGCCCCTGGCCTCGAGCTATCGTCGCCATTGCCAGCAATGCCATGGCCTCGGCGTCGCCGGCGCCCCGGCCGTGGGCGATGGGGAGGCCTGGGCGCCGCGGCAAGCGCAGGGCATGCCGGCGCTCCTCGCTCGGGTTCAGGCCGGGATCCCCCCGGCCATGCCCCCCCGAGGCGGGTGCCTGCGCTGCGACGATGCCACCCTGGAAGCCCTGGTGCGCTGGATGGCCTTTGAGGCTCTGGAAACCGGCGCGAACGCGCTCACGGAGGGTTAGACCCATGGGAAGCCCCGTCACCTTGCTTGATCACGGCTTTTTCCGAGCCCGGGCTGTTAGCCCCGTGCTCAGCCTGGCCCAGCCCCGGGATAACGCTCGGGCGCTCACGGTCGCGGCGCAGGCGGCGGCGGAGGCCGAGGTGGCCCTGCTCCTGAGTCCGGAGCTCAGCCTCACGGGGTACAGCTGTGAAGATCTCTTCCTCACCGAACCGCTGCTGGCGGAATGCCGGGAGGCTCTGGGCCAGCTGCTCCGGGACACGGCGGAGCTGCCCCTAGCCCTGGTGGTGGGCGCCCCCTGGCCCGTGGCCGATGGCCGGGTGTTTAACGTTGCGCTCGTACTCAGCGCCGGTCAGGTGGTCGGCGCCGTGCCCAAGGGGGCTCTGCCCACCTATGGGGAGTTTTATGAGCAGCGCTGGTTTGATAGCGGGGAGGGGGTCGCTCTTATCATCGATGATCCTCGCTTCGGCACCTTCCCCCTGGCGCAACAGCTAGGCTTTGAAACCCTGGGGGTGCGCTGGGCGCTAGAGCTCTGCGAGGACCTATGGTCCCCGGCGCCCCCGGGGGTGGCCCATGCCCTGGCTGGGGCCCAGCTGATCCTGAATCCTTCAGCCAGCCCCGAGGGGGTGGGGAAGGCGGCCTACCGCCGGGATTTGGTGCGCATGGCTAGCGGCCAGCGCCTCTGCGGCTATCTCTATGCCGGCGCTGGCCCCTTTGAATCGAGCAAGGATCTGGTCTACGGCGGCCACCTCCTGGCCGCGGAAGCTGGGTCGATGCTAGGGGAAGGGGAGCGCTTTGCCCTCGACGGTGCGAGCCTAACGGTGGATTTCGACGTGCAGCGCCTGGCCTTCGATCGCCGGCGCAATGGGTCCTTCCGCCGTCAAGCCAGTAGTGAGGGTTACCGCTTTCTGTCGGCGCCAGCAAAGCCCGCGACCCTCGCCGGCCCGCTCTTCCGTAGGATTGATCCCTTGCCTTTCGTTCCCGGAGACCGGGAGGAAGCCGCGCTGCGGGCCGAGGACATTCTCGCCATCCAGGCCACGGGCCTGGCCCGGCGCATGCGCGCGGCTCGGGCTCAGGCGCTGGTGATCGGTCTGTCTGGGGGCCTTGATTCCACCCTCGCGCTGCTTGTTTCCCTTGAGGCCCTAAAGCGCCTTGGCCTGCCGAAGTCGGCGCTGTGCGCCCTTACCCTTCCCGGCCCGGGGACCAGTGAAAAAACCCTCGGGCTTGTGGGGGCCCTGGCGGAGGTGCTGGGCCTTGCTCTTGAGCACATCGATATCGGCCCAGCGGTAACCCAGCACCTCGCGGACTTGGGGCACGATGGGGTGACGCCGGACGTGATCTTCGAGAACGCCCAGGCCCGGGAGCGCACGCAAATTCTCTTCAATCGAGCCAATCAGCTTGGGGGGCTCGTGGTCGGTACGGGAGACCTTTCCGAGCTGGCCTTGGGGTGGTGCACCTTCAACGCTGATCACATGGCGAGCTATAACGTAAACGGTAGCGTGCCGAAGACGCTCATCGCCGACCTGGTGCGGGCCTATGCGGCGCAGCAGCATGACGAGGCTCTAGGCCAGGCGCTTGAGGCGGTGCTGGCCTTGCCGATCTCCCCGGAGCTGATTCCCGGGGATGATCCCCAGGAGGTGGGGCAGCTCACGGAAGCGGTGCTCGGGCCTTACGAAGTCCACGATTTCTATCTGTACTACGCCCTGCGCTTTGGGATGGGGCCGGAAAAGCTGCGTTTCCTGGCCCGCCGGGCCTTCGCCGATCGCTACGCGCCGGACGCCCTCGATGAATGGCTTGATCGGTTCTTCAGCCGCTTTCACGCCATGCAGTTCAAGCGCACCACCCTACCGCCGGGACCCAAGGTGGGCACGGTGAGCCTGTCCCCCCGGGGAGATTGGCGCATGCCCGACGAAACCACCCCGTCTCAGCGTTAAGCCGCGGGCGCGCCGCTGGGGAAGTCCCCGGGAAGGGGGCTCGTATAGCGCCGGGGGCGGGAAAGGCCATCGGCGATTTCGGGCAGAAGCAATGCGTGGCAGTGCAGGCCCAAGCGCGATGCCCGCTGCGCCGCGTCTTCCGGCCGGCCGTAGCGCGAATCCCCCTTCAGCGGCGCCCCTAGCCAGGCAAAGTGCACGCGAATCTGGTGAGTACGCCCCGTGTGAAGGCGCAGCAAGTAGCGTTGCCGGCCTAGGTGCCGGGCGACCGTGAGGGCGCTTTGCCCCCCAGACTGCTCAAGGGCAGGGGGCACCTCATGGACCCATACGCCGCCCTGAGACCGGTGCTGAATGTCTTCCCGGAGTGCCGCTACCCGCATTCGGCCCTTTCGTCCCGGCCGTAAGGGAAGGGTGATGCGATGGCGCTCAGCGCCCTCGCGGGCGTCCCCGGGCAGGGCGGCACTGGCCTGGGCCACATACCATTTCCCGATGCTTCGCACTTCGAAGGCGACGCCGAGGGTGCGTTCCATTTCCGCGTTGAGGGCCACCAGCAAGAGTCCGGAGGTGTCCTTATCAATGCGGTGAACGATGCGGGGGCGAGGGCGCCCGGCTTCCGCCTCTTGCCAGGCCTTAAGCGCATCATGGAGGCTGGGGGCGCCGGTGCGATCGGCGAGGACGGAAACGCCGGCGCCTTTGTCTAAGACCCAAAGCGCTTCATCGACCCAGCGCCAGCGAACGCCAGGGATGAGCTCGGCGCCGACTTCCGCTGCGCTCAAGGGAGGGCGCCGGGCAAGATTCCGTCGGCGGAGAAGGGCTCGGTGAAGCGGATATTGCCTCGGTCGAGACCCTCCTGCACCACGGCTAGGCCGCCGTGGCGCATCATCCACTCGAGGCGGTGGTCGCGGTATTCCCGCTTAAAGAGACCGGCCTCAAGGGCAGCGCGAACCGCTTCAAGGCTGGCACCGCCGGTGCCCAGGGCAGCAATTTCCTCGCGCCCGGCCTGCACGCTAGGCCGCTCTCGGCCTCGTGCCAGGTACGCGCCCAGCGGACGCTCCGGCGCCGGCCCCAGGCCAAAGGCCTCGCTGCCCAGGAGGTGGGGCAGCACGGCCGCGTCGGCCCAGCCGAAGCCTTCCCCGCCGAACCAGGGCGCGTCCCCCAGCTGGGCCTCGAGCCATGCGTACCACCGCGTGAGATCGGCTTCGGCGCCGGCCAGAAGCTGGTCTCGCAGGGCGCCGTCGCTGCGCCCAAAATGATGAATTTCCCCCAGGGCCCAGTTGATGGCCTCGTAGTGCGTATCCATCGCTTCCTCGATCATGCGCGCCCGGGCTCGCCCCAGGGGGGTGGAGGGCGCAAGGGGCGGCTCGGGCCAGCGCTCCTCGATGAACTCTAGGAGGACCGTGGATTCGAAGAGGGCCTCCCCCGTCTCCAGCACCAGGGCCGGCACCTCGCCCCGGGGACTTGCCGCCCCGAGCCCGTCGTTCTGCGCGCCGCTCCCCAGGCCCGTGGGCAGGCGGGCCTCGAAGGCGACGCCCTTTTCTCGAAGGGCAATTTTGACTTTCTGGCTGTAGGGCGACAGGGGATGATCAAAGAGGCGAAGGGCCATGGCTCACTCCTTTCAAGCAAGACGGGTTGGCGGCGGAGCGTTATCATCGGGGCCGGAGAAGGAGAGCGCAATGGACCCGAAAGCCTGGCTAAGCCGCGAAGAACTCGCATCGGTCATGCAACGCAGCGACCTTAAGGGCGCCTTTTTGGTGGCCTCCCAGTGGCTACAGGTGATCGCGTTGTTTTGGGTAATGGCGGCCTATCCCAGTCTGCCGATGTGGATTCTGGGGACGCTCCTGCTAGGGAACCGGCTCCTCGGCTTTGGCGTTCTCGTGCACGAGTGCGGTCACCGCACCCTTTTTCGCACCCCGGCGCTGAATGATTTTGTGGGGCGCTGGCTCGCAGCGCCACCGACCTTCAATAACATGCGCGCTTACATGCGTGGTCATCTCGAGCATCACCGGCTGGCGGGAACGGTGGAGGATCCGGACCTTCCGAACTATCGGGATTATCCCATCTCCCGGGATCGGCTATGGCGTAAGCTACGCCGCGATCTCTCTGGCCAGACGGGTTGGCGGACGCTCCAAGGCGTGGGCCGAAATCTTTCGAATTACAGCCGCCTTAGCCAGGAGGCCCGGGGAGCTCTCGGCCGCGCTGTGCTCATGAACCTTGCCGTATTTCTCGCCCTCACTGTGGCGGGCGTTCCCGTGCTCTACCTCACCTGGGTACTGGCCTATATCTTCATTCTGCCGCTGGTGAGCCGCATTCGGCAGGTGGCGGAGCACGGCGCCGTGCCAGACCTCTACAGCATGGATGCGCGAAACAACACGCGCAGCGTTCGCTCGAACTGGCTTATGCGCGCCCTGTTTTCTCCCCACGGGGTGAACTGGCATTTGGAGCATCACCTCATGCCCTCCGTGCCTATCTACAACCTAGGACGGCTCCATCGACTGCTGACGCTGAAGGGCGCCTACGACGGCATGCGCTTTGAAACCAACTACTTCCATCTGTTGGCGGCGGTGAGTCCGCGCTAGGGTTTCCCATGAATTTGCGCGATTTGAAATACCTCGTGGCCGTGGCGGACCTGCGCCACTTTGGCCGCGCCGCCGAGGCGTGCTTCGTCTCCCAGCCCACCCTGTCGACGCAGATCCGCAAGCTCGAGGATTTCCTTGGGGTCACCCTAATTGAGCGGAACAATCGCCAGGTGCTGCTGACGGCAACGGGGGAGAAAATCGTGGCCCGGGCGCGCATCGTGCTGCGGGAAGCCGATCAGCTGGTGCGCCTTGCGAAGCAGGCAAGCGACCCCCTCGGTGGGGAATTTCGCCTTGGGGTGATCCCCACCGTGGCGCCCTACCTACTACCGCGGATGCTTCCGGCGCTGCGCGCCCGCTTCCCGGAGCTTGAGGTGCAGCTGGTGGAGGCACAGACCGCGGTGATTACCCGGGAGCTTCGCCTGGGGCATTTGGACGCCATCATTCTCGCCCTTCCCGTACTTGAAGAAGGCGTGCGCACGGAAGGCCTTTATGACGAGCCCTTCTACTTGGCCGTACCCAACAGCGATCCCCTCGCCGATGCGAAGAGTGTCGGCGCGGAAACGCTCATGAGCCGGCAGGTGCTGCTGCTGGAGGATGGACATTGCCTTCGCGACCAGGCCCTGGACGTCTGTACCCAGGTAGGTGCGGTGGAGAATCTGAACTTTTCGGCGACCAGCATCGAAACCCTGCGCCACATGGTGGTGGCGGGGATTGGGGTGACGCTGATTCCCGAGCTGGCGCGGCAGGAGAACGACGGTATGCGCTACATCCCCTTTTCCGGGGAGGCACCCAGCCGACGCATTGGCCTCGCCTGGCGCAACACGTCGACGCGGGAATTGCTTTTGGGGCCCCTGGCTGCGCTCATTCGCAGCGCCGTGGGGGAGAGCCTCGGCCCGGAGCACCGGGCCGCGCTGCTCGAAAGTCCGGCCCCCTAGGGGGCGAGGTCCGCGGCAAGGGAAGTGCGCTGGGCGTCCGTGAGGATGACTTCGCAGGTGAGGTTTTCGTGGTCGGCGCCGAAGGCGATGGGCGCGCCGCTGCGAACGGCGACGGCATCGCTGTCGCTGAGTTCGAAGCGCATGAAGTGCACGGAAGAGGTTTTTTCCTCCGTAGCCCGCTCGAGGTCCTCGTCGGCGATGGCGTAGCAACGCTCGCCGTCCCCCACGCGCATGTAGATGCGATCTTCCACCCCCACGAGACGGGCCAGGGCCGCTTTGCGCTCGGCGACGTCGCCATATTCCAGCATGAAGGTGGCCTTCCAGTTTTGCCCATCGGGGATTAGGGGGTTGTAGGCCTCGATCTCCTCCATGATGCCGTCCACCTCGAAGATGCGCTCAACCCGGAGCATCTCCTGCACCTGATACTGCATGGTGAGGAAATCCTCGAAGTAGAGGGTGGCATTGGGCGTTAGGGCAATGCGCCGGGGGATCTTGTGCGCAATCACCTTTGCTCGAAAGTCGGGGCGGGCCTCGGCGTACTGTTCGAGGCTCATGAGCGTTTCCCGGGATAGCTTTTGCACCGCTGATTCTCCCTTAAGCCGCTGCGAGGCCGTAGGCCACGCGAAGCATGGTGAGGGGGTGGGATGCCTCCCCCTGATCGGTGAGCCCGTGTTGAATCATTCGTCCGGCCATGGGGCAGTCGCTGCCGTAGTGGTCCGGATTGTCCTTCTTCACCTTGTTGACGATGGGGCGGGCGATCTTCACCGCGTAATCGTGGGTTTCTTCTCGGTAGGCGTAGGTGCCGTCATGGCCCGAGCAGCGCTCGATGAGCGTCACGTCCGTTTCCGGAATGAGGGCGAGGAGCTCGCGGGTTTTCTGACCGATGTTCTGCACCCGCTGGTGGCAAGCGGCGTGATAGGTGACCTTGCCCAGGGGCTTCGGGAAGTCCGTCTTCAACAGCCCATCCTTGTGGCGAAGCATGAGGTACTCGAAGGGGTCGAAGAGGTGAGCTGCCACCTTCTGCACGTCCTCGTCCTCCGGGAACATGAGGGGCAGCTCCTGCTTAAACATGAGCACGCAGGAGGGCACGGGGGCAATGATGTCCCAGCCCGCTTCGATTGCTTCAAGGAGGATCGGGATATTGTGTTCCTTTAGGCGCTTCACCGCCGTGAGGTCCCCGAGCTCAAACTTGGGCATGCCGCAGCACTTCTCCCCGTCGATGACCTTCACGGGAATGTCGTTGTGGAGGAAGACGGCGGCGAGGTCGGCGCCGAGCTGGGGTTCGTTGTAGTTGCCATAGCAGGTGGTGAACACGGCCACCCGACCCTGCGTGCGGCCGCTGGCCGTCACGGGGAGGTTCGCCCCGAGCGTGCCCTTGTGCTGGCGCTTAAAGGTTTTGCTGTGGAACTTGGGCAGGGGCGCCTTCTCGTGGATGCCCACGACCTTCTGTAGCGCGCTGCGCAGACTTTCCTGGCCGTTGGCAAAGTTCACGGCGTCGGCGATGCCGGGCTGGCCGAGCACGGAGAACACGGCGTCCGTGCTGGTGATCAGCCGGTCCCGCCACTTGGCTTGGCCCTTGGAAAACTTGACGGCCTTCGCCCGCAGCATGAGATGGGGGAAGTCCAGGTTGAATTCATGGGGTGGCAGGTAGGGGCACTTGGTCTCGGCGCAGAGATCGCACAGATAGCACTGGTCCACCACCTTGCCGTAGTCCTCCTTCGCCACGCCGTCCACTTCCATGGTTTCGGACTCGTCTACGAGGTCGAAGAGCACGGGGAAGGACTGGCAGAGGCTGACGCAGCGGCGGCAGGTGTGGCAGATGTCGAAAACCCGCTCAAGCTCCTGGTTTAGGGCCTCTTCGTTCCAGAATTCCGGGGTCTGCCAGTGGTGCGGTTCGCGCTTTGCTTTTTCGAGATTGCCTTCACGATACGCTGCCATGGTCGCGCTTCCTGTGCCGTAAGGAATGGGGAGGAGGACTGCTAAACGGTACTCAAACTAAAGGGGGCCCACGGAGGGCCCCCGATAGGTGCAAGGGGGCGGCGGAGGGCTCCGCCGCCGAACCTTGCCCAGGTTGGCCTTAGGCCATAGCGTCCAGAGCTTTCTGGAAGCGGTTCGCGTGGGAGCGCTCGGCCTTGGCGAGGGTTTCGAACCAATCAGCGATTTCGTCGAAGCCTTCGTCCCGTGCGGTCTTGGCCATGCCCGGGTACATATCGGTGTACTCGTGGGTTTCCCCAGCGATGGCGGCCTTGAGGTTGTCGGCGGTGGTGCCGATGGGAAGACCGGTGGCGGGATCGCCGACTTCTTCCATGTACTCAAGGTGACCATGGGCGTGACCCGTTTCCCCTTCCGCGGTGGAGCGGAACACGGCGGCCACGTCGTTTTCGCCTTCCACGTCGGCCTTGGCCGCGAAGTAGAGGTAGCGGCGGTTGGCTTGGGATTCGCCGGCGAAGGCGGCCTTCAGGTTTTCGAAGGTTTGGCTATCTTTCAGATCCATGAGATCGCTTCCTCTTAACAAGCTCGGGGGAAGAGTGGCCGGCACGGGCCGACCACGTTCAGTGGTTTGGTCACTGAAACAGAGCGGAGTATACGGGCTTGGGGCCTCGCCGCCATTTGTTCTTTTTGATGGCTTTCATAGATTCTGTCAATGGAAACCGGGAGGCTGGGGATGATCTTCCCGTTCCTTGCCAACCCCGAGGTAGCCCTCGGGGATTTTCAAGCCTATGAATTTTATGTTTTTTAGGTGCGGCTTAGCGCTTGTCCCGGTCCTGTCCTAGCATAGCTTTCATGAATGAAAATCATTCTTATCTCTACGCGACCTGGGCGACAAGGGCCTCGGCCACCGCCGGATGCTTCACCTGCCCCTGCTGGATGTTGAGCCCCGCAGCAAGGTGGGGATCGGCGGCCATCGCCGCTTCCGGGCCCCGGTCCGCGAGGGCCTTCACAAAGGGCAAGGTGGCCGCATTCAGCGCATAGGTGCTGGTCCGGGCCACAGCGCCGGGCATGTTGGTGACGCAGTAGTGAACGATGCCTTCCTCAACATAGGTGGGCGCGTCGTGGGTGGTGGGGCGGCTCGTTTCGAAGCAGCCCCCCTGGTCGATGGAGATATCCACCAGGGCTGCACCGGGACGGAGGGTGCGGAGCTGGTCCCGGGAGAGAAGCCGTGGTGCCTTAGCGCCAGGGATGAGTACGGCGCCGATAATCAAGTCGGCCTGGGCGCAGGCATCGGCAATGGCCTGGGCGTTGGCGTGAAGCGTCCGCACCCGCCCCTGGAAGTGCTGGTCTAAGCGCCGAAGGGCCGGGAGGGCTCGGTCAAGCACGGTGACCTCAGCGCCGAGGCCCACGGCCATGGTGGCTGCCTGGGTGCCTGCGACGCCGCCCCCCAGGATGACGACCTGGCCCGGCATGACGCCCGGTACGCCGCCAAGGAGGACGCCCCGGCCACCCTGGGCCTTTTGCAGGCAGGCCGCCCCCACCTGGATGGACATGCGGCCCGCCACTTCGCTCATGGGGGTCAAAAGGGGCAGGGTGCCTTCCCGACTGGTGACCGTTTCATAGGCGATGGCGGTGACGCCGCTGGCCTTCAGGGCTTCCGTTTGCGCCGGATCGGCGGCCAGGTGCAGGTAGGTGAAGAGGGTTTGCCCCGGGCGAAAGCGCGCAATTTCGGCGAGCTGCGGCTCCTTGACCTTGACGATCAGGTCGGCGTTGGCGAAGACCTCGTCGGTCGTGCCCAGGGTGGCTCCGGCGGCAACATATGCGTTGTCGTCGCAGCCGATGCCAGCCCCCGCGCTCCGTTCCACCCAGACCCGATGGCCGCCCTGGGTCAGCTCGGCCACGGCCTCCGGGGTGAGGCCAACGCGGTATTCGTGGTTCTTCACTTCCTTCGGAACGCCAATGAACATGAGCCGAGCTCCAACGAGGTTTTGATGCGCGCATAATCCTCCTTTTTGTGCGGCATAACCTGGCTTTCTTTGGCTTTAACCCGTTTAAAACGGCAGAAAATTGTGTTTAATAAGGTATAAACGAAAGGATATTGCTTATCCTCTAGGCGTAGGGAGCGCGTATGGAACCGCTGGAGCTCGACCGCATCGACCGGCGCATGCTGGCGGTGCTGCAAGAGGACGGGCGCATTGCCAACAGCGCCCTCGCCCGGCGTGTGGGCCTGTCCGAATCGGCAACCCTGCGCCGCCTGCGCCGCCTCGAGGAGAGTGGCCTCATCGATGGCTATGTGCTGCTGGTGAATCAGGCTCGGGCAGGGAAACCGGGCAATATCTTCGTGGAAATTGCGCTGACGGCGCAGGAGGAGGCGGCGCTTTCGGCCTTTGAAGCAGCGGTGCAGGACCGCCCGGAGATCCTCGAGTGCTATCTCATGAGCGGCGAATACGACTATCTGCTCCGGGTGGTGGTGGCGGACTTTGCGGACTTTGAGCGGATCCACCGGGAGCATCTGACGCGCCTGCCCTTTGTCGGCCGGGTGCGTTCGAGTTTCACCCTGCGTACGGTGCTTCGCCGCACCTCCATTCCCCTTTAGCGGGTAGACTGCGTCTTTTTTTGCCGGGAGCTGACCGTGACCCAAGGGCCCGCCGAACACGCCGCCGTATTAAATGGGGTGTCCCTTCATTGGTTTGAATGGGGCGCGCCGGGCCCGGAGCCGTCCATCGTCCTGATCCACGCCACGGGCTTCCATGCCCGGTGCTGGGATCAGGTGGTGAAGGCGCTCCCGGGGCGTCATGTGCTGGCGCTCGATCTTCGAGGCCATGGCCGGTCTGGAAAAACGCCGCCCTTTTCCTGGGACAGCTACGGCAACGACCTCGTGGCCTGGGCGGAGCATCTTGGCCTAGCGGGCGCGATCGCTGCCGGCCACTCCATGGGGGGCTATGCGCTGACCGATGCGGCTGCGTCGAAGCCCGGGGCCTTCTCCCGGCTGCTGCTCATCGATCCGGTCATTTTGCCGCCGGAGCTTTACGCCGAGCGGGCCTCCGGTCCCCAGGATCCCTCGGCCCACCCCACGGCCAAGCGACGTAATCATTGGGAGAACTGGGAGGCCATGGAAGCGCGCTTCGCCGACCGCCTGCCCTTTAAGCGCTGGGTGCCGGCGGTGCTTCAGGACTACTGCCGCTACGGCGTACTGCCCGGGCCCGAGGGGGACTTCGTGCTCGCCTGCCCCCCGGAGGTGGAAGCCTCTATTTATTTGGGGAGCGCTGGGCGAGATATCTACCAGCGCATCCCCGAGGTTCGCGTGCCCGTCACCGTACTCCGGGCGCCGCCGCGCACCGGTCCCCGGGACGTCATGGATTTCAGCGCCTCCCCCACCTGGCCCGAGCTCGCCTCGAAATTTCCCCAGGCCCGGGATGTGGTGCTCCCGGAGCACAGCCACTTCATTCCCATGGAAGCGCCGGCCCTCACCGCCGCCTATATCCTCGGCGAGCGCTAGGCCGTGGAGGTGGTCGCCGCGCTCCTTTGCCAGGGTCCCTGGGTGCTGTGTCTGCGCCGGGCCCCGGGGGAGCGTCACGCCGGTGCCTGGGAGTTTCCCGGGGGCAAGGTGGAGCCCGGGGAAGCGCGAGAGGCGGCCCTGGCTCGGGAGCTTTGGGAAGAGCTCGACCTTCCCGTCGAGGCGCCGGTCTTTCTCAGCACGGTGCAGGGGCATCGCGACGGGGGACAGCCCTTTGCCCTTCACGGCTACGCCGTTACTCTGCCGCTGCTGGCCCCCACGCTCCGCGTCCACGACCGCGCCTTCTGGGTGCAGCGTTCGAGCTTGAACCCCGAAGCGCTTCTGCCCGCGGATCGGGAGCTCTTCGCACGGCTACCGCCCCTGCCCTAAGCCCCCGGAGCGCCTCCGCGGGTGTACAATCGCCGGCTTTCAAGCGGATGGTGATGACGACCGTGTCTGAGGGAGAAGCCCCGGCAACGCCGACTCAAGGCCCCTTTTCCTTTGTGGAGGCCGAGCACGAAGTGCTCGCCTTCTGGCAAAAGGAAGGCATCTTCGAGGAAAGCCTCGCGCAAACCCGTGACGGAGCGCCGTATATTTTTTACGACGGCCCGCCCTTTGCCACGGGCCTGCCCCACCATGGGCACCTAGTGGCGTCCACCATCAAGGACATCATTCCCCGGTACTTCACCATGAAGGGCCGCTATGTTTCCCGCCGCTTCGGCTGGGACTGCCACGGCCTGCCCGTGGAGCACGAGATTGACAAGCAGCTGGGCTTAAGCGCTCAGGACGCGGTCGAGAAGCTCGGGGTGAAGGGCTACAACGACGCCTGCCGGGGCATCGTGCAGCGCTATACCCAGGAGTGGCGGAGCACCATCACGCGCCTCGGCCGTTGGGTCGATTTCGATCACGACTACAAAACCATGGACCCCTGGTTTATGGAGTCCGTGTGGTGGGTGGTGAAGCAGCTGTTTGCTAAGGGCCTGGTGTACCAGGGGCAGAAGATCGTCCCCGTTTCCACGGCCCTGGGCACGGGTCTCTCGAACTTCGAAGCCAATCTGAACTACAAGGAAGTGCAGGATCCGGCGATCACCGTGCTTCTGAAGCTGTGCGACGAAGACGCCCATCTCGCGATCTGGACCACCACGCCCTGGACCGTTCCGTCCAACCTGGCCGTGTGCATAAACCCCGAACTTTCCTACGCGAAGGTGCGCGATACGGAACGGAACGTCACTTTCTACCTCGCCGAGGGGCGGGTGGCGCCCTACGGGGAACGCCATGCCTTGGAAGTGCTCGAAGTGGTGTCGGGCTCCGCCCTCGCGGGGCGCCGCTACGAGCCGGCCTTTAGCTACTTTGAGGACCAGCGCGCCGCCGGCGCCTTCACGGTGATTACCGGCGATTACGTGACCGCCGATGACGGCACGGGCCTCGTGCACCAGGCCCCGGCCTTCGGGGAGGACGACTACAACGCCTTCCGCGCTGCAGGCCTGGACGCCTTTGCCATGCCCGTCGGGCTTGATGGGCGCTTCGATGCGCAGGTCCCGGATTTTGCGGGGCAGCACGTGAAGGACGCGGATCGGGAGATCATCCGCCATCTGAAGGAAAGCGGAGCGCTCTATGAGCAGGACGTCATCGTTCACAGCTACCCCTTCTGCTACCGGTCCGAGACGCCCCTGATCTACCGCGCCGTGCCCAGCTGGTACGTGAAGGTGGAGCAGCTCAAGGACCAGCTCCTGGCGGCCAACCGCCAGGTGCGCTGGGTGCCCGACCACATCCAGGAAGGGCGCTTCGGCAAGTGGCTCGAAGGGGCCCGGGATTGGGCCATTTCTCGGAATCGGGTTTGGGGTACGCCCCTGCCCCTCTGGGTGAACGATGAGACCGGCACGGTGCACTGCATCGGCTCCCGGGAGGAGCTCGCCACTCTCACGGGAACGCTCGTAGACGATCTACACCGGGAGTTCGTCGACGATCTCACCTTCACGAAGGACGGCGAGCCCGGGGTCTATCGCCGGGTGCCCGAGGTGCTCGACTGCTGGTTTGAATCTGGCTCCATGCCCTACGCCCAGCTGCATTACCCCTTTGAAAACACCGAGCTTTTTGAGCAGGGCTTCCCGGCGGAATTCATCGCCGAGGGGCTCGATCAAACCCGGGGCTGGTTCTACACCCTGACCGTGCTCGGGGTGGCGCTGTTTGATCAGCCGGCCTTC
>Ga0255760_10002676_pt1 | contig 16341 bp, 17 predicted proteins | sample 071ome_25_FD_179960 | JGI IMG/M metagenome (GOLD analysis project Ga0255760, IMG submission 179960) | Coastal salt marsh microbial communities from the Groves Creek Marsh, Skidaway Island, Georgia - 071410BT metaG (version 2) | ecosystem: Environmental > Aquatic > Marine > Intertidal zone >... | reverse complement strand
CATTGCCGATGATAAAAACGCGCGTGTCGCCGTTGAAACCCTTGTCAAAACCGGGATGGTCGTCGTGGCAGGAGAGGTCACCACCAACACTTACGTGGACTTGGAGGAAGTGGTCCGCGGCGTCGTCACGGATATCGGTTATAACAGCTCCGATGTGGGTTTTGACGGCGCCTCTTGCGCTGTCATCAACGCCATCGGAAAGCAGTCTCACGATATCGCTATGGGTGTCGATGAGGGCGAGAACAAAGAAATGGGGGCCGGTGATCAAGGCCTGATGTTCGGTTATGCCACCAATGAGACTGACGTCCTTATGCCGGCACCCATCTATTACGCCCACCGGCTGGTCGAGAAGCAGGCCGAGCTCCGAAAAGCGGGGGCGTTGCCCTGGCTCAGGCCTGACGCGAAAAGCCAGGTGACGCTGAGTTATGACGAAGAAGGCAGGCCCGAGCGCGTCGACGCCGTGGTGCTTTCAACCCAGCACGATCCGGGTATCTCGCAGGCTGAAATTCACGCCCAGGTGCGAGAGCACATCATCGAGGCAGTACTGCCCAAGGAGTGGCTCCACGAGGGCACCCGGTTTCATATCAACCCAACCGGCCAGTTCATCATAGGTGGACCGGTGGGGGATGCGGGACTCACGGGGCGTAAAATCATTGTCGACACCTATGGCGGCATGGCCCGTCACGGCGGCGGCGCGTTCTCGGGCAAAGACCCGTCTAAAGTCGACCGGTCCGCCGCCTACGCCGCTCGCTATGTGGCCAAAAATATTGTCGCCGCAGGTCTGGCCGAGCGTGTTGAAATTCAGGTTTCCTATGCGATTGGTGTTGCCGAGCCCACCTCCATTTCCATCAATACCTTCGGCACCAATCAGGTCGGTGAGGCCGTCATTGTGCGACTGGTTCGGGATCACTTTGACCTGCGACCCAAGGGCATCATCGACATGCTCGATCTGAACAAACCGATTTATCGCAATACCGCCAGCTATGGCCACTTTGGCCGCACAGGCGAAGGCTTCCCCTGGGAGCTTACTGACCGCGCGGAGGAACTGCGCAAGGCGGTCTAAACCCTTTTTACATCCCATTAAAGAGCCAACCGCCTTCGGGCCAAGGAAACTGTTATGAACACTGCTGTAAACGTCGAGAACTTCACCGACTACAAGGTCGCGGATATCAACCTCGCTGGGTGGGGCCGCAAAGAGCTGGACATCGCGGAGAGCGAAATGCCAGCGCTCATCGCCCTGCGTGAACAATACCGGGAAGAGCAGCCGCTGGCTGGCGCCAAAATTCTTGGCTGCATTCATATGACCATTCAAACCGGCGTGCTCATCGAAACGCTGGTGGCTCTCGGTGCAGAAGTCCGCTGGTCATCGTGCAACATCTTCTCCACACAAGACCACGCCGCGGCGGCGGTAGCTGCGTCGGGTGTTCCCGTGTTTGCCTGGAAAGGGGAAACCGAGGAAGAGTACGAGTGGTGCATTGAGCAGACCATCCTTAAGGATGGCAAACCTTGGGACGCCAACATGATCCTCGATGACGGAGGTGATTTGACCGGCATGCTTCACGAAAAGTACCCAGAGATGCTCGAGCGCATCCACGGCATTACCGAGGAGACAACCACCGGCGTTCATCGACTCTACGAAATGATTGCAAACGGCGAACTAAAAGTGCCGGCAATCAATGTCAACGATTCGGTGACGAAATCAAAGAACGATAACAAGTATGGCTGTCGCCATAGTCTCAACGATGCCATCAAGCGCGGTCTCGACCACCTTCTCGCAGGCAAGCGCGCGCTGGTTATTGGTTACGGAGATGTGGGCAAGGGTTCGGCGCTTTCACTGCGTCAAGAGGGCATGATTGTGCGCGTCACTGAAGTCGACCCCATTTGCGCCATGCAGGCCTGCATGGACGGATTTGAAGTTGTTTCCACCTTCAAAGATGGGGTCAACGATGGCTCGGAAGGCTGCATTAACACCGACTTACTGGCGACCACCGACCTGCTCGTCACGTCGACCGGCAACTTCAACGTGTGTAATGCCGCCATGCTCAAAGCCCTCAAGTGCGGCGCGGTCGTGTGCAACATCGGCCACTTCGACAATGAAATCGATACCGCGTACATGCGACAGCATTGGGAGTGGGAGGAGGTCAAGCCGCAGGTGCACAAGATCTATCGCGATCGCGCCAGCAATGACCACCTGCTGCTGCTGTCCGAGGGCCGCCTCGTCAATCTGGGCAACGCAACCGGTCACCCTTCGCGCATCATGGACGGGTCGTTCGCTAACCAGGTGCTCGCGCAGATTCACCTTTACGCCAAGCGTTTTGCTGACCTTCCTGCGGAAGAAAAAGCCGCGAATATCACTGTAGAAGTGCTGCCCAAACATCTCGATGAGCAAGTCGCTGCGCTGATGGTGCAGGGCTTCGGAGGCGTCATCACCCGCCTGACTGAAGATCAGGCGAAGTACATTGGGGTGTCGGTGGATGGGCCCTTCAAAACTGATAGCTACAAATACTAAGTAGGAGACTTTTTTGGCCAAGGACGGCAATTGCAGCCTCGAATTTTTTCCCCCAAAAACTCTCGCTGGCCGACTCAAACTGCTGGAAGAGACGTTACCAGCGCTTGCTGAGCTCAACGCCTCTTACTGCTCGGTAACCTACGGTGCCGGGGGGTCAACGCGAGATACAACTGTCGATACGGTGCTGGCCCTATCGGAGCAGGGCTATGATGTGGCGCCTCACCTGAGCTTTGGCACAGACGACGGCACCCTTATAGAGCAGTTGATAAGTCGCTATCAAGCAAATGGGATCAACAAGCTGGTTGCCCTGCGGGGAGATTTGCCCGAAGGCGTTAACACTGGTCATGCGTTACGCCACGCCAGCGAGCTGGTGTCTTTTATTCGGGGTCTCACCGGCGATCACTTTGAAATCGCTGTGGCCGCCTACCCCGAGATTCATCCGGAGGCAGCGGGTTATGATCGTGACATTCACTTTCTAAAAGAAAAACTGGATGCCGGCGCCAACCGGGCGGTGACCCAATATTTTTACAACGTCGAATCCTACTTTTATTTTGTTGATCGCTGTCTGGCGGCGGGAATCACCCAGCCGATCCACCCGGGCATTATGCCGATAACCAACTTTGCCAACCTGCAACGCTTTTCAGCCGCCGGTGGTGCCGAGATTCCCCGATGGATTGAACGTCGCATGGGGGACTTTAGTAACGACCCTGATGGCGCATACCGTTTTGGCATTGAGGTGGTATCCCAGCTGTGCGCGACCCTCATTGAAAGCGGCGCGCCCCCGATACACTTCTATACGATGAATCAGTCAGCGCCTGTGTGTACCATTGCCCGCAACTGCGGACTCACAGGCTCGGACGGCTCTGATGCGCGAGATAAGGCTATACACCCCTCAGCCGCTTGATAGCGGCTCTAACATCGAGCTGGACCCTGTCGCCGCTCATCATTTGGGTAAGGTGCTCCGCGCCTCCGAAGGCGACCTTGTCACCCTGTTTAACGGTGACGGGGTCGACTGGGTTGCCAAGGTCTCTCGCGTCGACAAGAAATCCTTGTGGGTGGAAGTGACAGCAGCACAGGCGGTGTCGAATGAAGCGCCTCTTCAAACCCATCTTGGCCTGTGCCTTAGCAAAGGCGATCGCTTTGACTGGGGTATTCAAAAAGCAACGGAGCTTGGTGTTAGCGAAATCACCCCGCTTTTCAGCGAACGGGTCGACGTAAAGATACCCGCGGATCGGCTGGCAAAACGCGTCGCGCACTGGCAGCAAGTTGTCATCAGCGCCTGCGAGCAGTGTGGCCGCGCGCGGGTGCCGACAGTGAACCCTCCGCTCCAGCTGACGACATGGATTGGCATGACCACTGGAACACTCAAGTGGGTGATGCATCATCGGGCCAGCGGTGACTTTCCGACGTCGTCGCCCGAATCGATTGACCTGCTCATTGGCCCCGAGGGGGGGCTCAGCGACGAGGAGGTTAGCGCAGCAAACGCGGCGGGATTTCAAAGCCTTCGACTCGGGCCAAGAGTACTACGAACAGAAACCGCTCCTGTGGTTGCCTTAAGCGTGATCGCGGCACGCTGGGGGGATTTCGGGTAAAACGCTCCAACCGCAAGCGCTTATCCAGCGGCTCTCGCACACCAATCCGCGTGAGCCCACTCCAACCACAGCGCGGCGGCATTCAGGTAATGCGACGTTCGCGGCGAATGAACAAGATCGAAGGCGTGCTGGGCCCCCTCCAGCTCGGCATAGGCAACCGACTGTGCACTAACGGAGGACAGCTCAGCGACGAAGCGGCGCGCCTCTTCAACCCAGATAAGCGTGTCGTGACTGCCCTGAATAACAAAAAAAGGCGGTGCCTCCTCGCTCACCCAACTGATCGGTGACGCCCGATCCCAGAATTCGGGTGACGCCTCTTTTGAGACTTTCATCAGGGCGCGTCCCACCGGCCCATCGATCCGATTGCGATAACGAATTTCGTGCCTGTCACAAAGGTCGTAACAACCATAGAGAGGCATCGCGGCCTGAATGGATGTGTCCGCTGCCTCAAACCCCGGCTGCCAATCATTGGCACTCGCCGACAAGGCAGCGAGACTTGCGAGGTGACCGCCGGCAGAGCCGCCGGTAATGGCAATGAACCGAGGGTCGCCGCCGTAGCCACTAATATGTTGCCGAATCCAAGCGATTGAACGCTTCACATCCACAATATGATCGGGGAAGGTTGCCCGGGGGGATAAGCGATAGTTGATAGATACACAGACCCAACCCAGGGCAGCCATATGATGCAGCAGTGGCTGAGCTTGTTCTGCCTTGTGGCCCATCACCCATGCGCCACCATGCACATGCAGTAATACCGGCCGGTGCTGCCCATCCCGCGCCGGCAGGTAAATGTCGAGCAGGTTCCGTTTGCCCGCGGGCCCGTAGGCGATATCTCGCTCTACTCTGACGCCAGGCCGTTGAAATCGTGTCGGATGAAACCAAGCGTTTGAACTGACCTGGTGGCTAAGCGACATTCGCCGTGAGAGGGGAATGCCGCTCTCGAAGTCGACCCCCAAGCCCGTTCGAAGCGCGCGCTCAAACGCACTTCCGCTTTCAAGATGTCTGCGCAACACAAACACGTTACCCAAAATCGACAGCGTTAATAGCAAGTGGCTCAAGGACACTAGGGTATCGCCCCCTAAGAACGCCACCGCGGTCATCAGCACGAGGAGTTCCAGCAGCAACAAGGGCAGCGCGAGCTCCGTTGCAACCAATGATGTCAGGAACCACGGCGGTACCAGCCAGCCCAACGCTCGACCCCGAACAAGGGCCGTCAAGGTCGCAATAACCGTAAAGAAGGCAAACAAGAGGTACACGATATCAAGCATCAGCGATAAACTCTCCACAGCGGCGCCCAGCCTATGGCGCCAGTAACGTCATCATTCGTGTTAACAAAGGCCCTGGATATGAGTCGGCATGTCGGCGTAGTCATGGATCCGATCGGCTCCATTAATTTTAAAAAGGATACAACGCTCGGTCTCCTGTTGGCCGCGCAAGCCAGAGGATGGCACCTTTGGTACATGGAGCAAAGCGACCTTTACCTTGACCGAGGTGAAGCCCGGGCGACAATGCGACCACTCCAAGTGGCCAACAATCCTGACGCCTACTTTGACCTAGGGAACCATGAAGATCGCAACCTGGCCGATCTCGATGCAGTTTTTATGCGCAAAGACCCCCCGTTCGACATGGAGTTTATCTACACAACCCATTTGTTGGAAACCGCAGAGCGCCAAGGGACTCTGATTGTTAATCGCTGTGCGAGCCTAAGAGACTGCAATGAGAAGCTATTTGCTACCCAATTCCCCGATTGCTGTCCGCCTCTCCTCGTGAGCAGGGACATGGCTCAGCTCAAGCAGTTTCACGCCCAAGAGGGTGATGTCATATACAAACCCCTGGACGGCATGGGGGGCAGCTCTATTTTTAGAGCAAAAGCCGACGACCCCAACCTGAGCGTGATTTTAGAAACCCTCACCCAATTTGGCCATCGAACCATTATGGCGCAGCGATTTTTGCCCGAAATAGTCCAGGGCGATAAGCGAATTCTGATGGTCAACGGAGAGCCTATTCCCTTTTGCCTTGCGCGAGTTCCCCTTGCCGGAGAAACACGGGGTAACTTGGCGGCCGGCGGATCGGGTATCGTGCAGCCTCTAACGGACCGGGACCAATGGATTGCGCAGCAGGTGGGGCCGGAGCTCCGACGACGCGGGATGTGGTTTGTTGGGTTGGATGTCATTGGCGACTACCTGACTGAAATAAATGTCACCAGCCCAACCTGCCTGCGGGAAATAGAAAACGAGCAGGCAATCGATATCGGAGGCTTGCTGATGGACTGCCTTGAGCAGCAGATGGCCGGCGGTAATGGCTAAATACGCGCTGGCGTGGGCGCAGCTTGGAAAAGACCCCATGCTGCCCGCTCTGGTGATTGCGGCAACAGTCCATCTCGCGGTGATCTTGGGGGTCGGCTTCAGCATTAACACCACCGAACAACAGCCACGGTCCATGGCCGTAACGGTGGCGCTCGCTCCCGGCCCTGCACCAGAGCATGCGCAGCATATTGCTGCGGTTAGTCAGCAGGGACTTGAAACGGCCGGTGGCGAAATGCAATCACAATGGCTGCCAGCGTCCTCTATGACGGTCAGTGCCGAGCCTCTGGCTGAGGAAAATCAAGAAGGGCAGCAACTTAGCCCCAATCAAACTCGGCCGGATTCCAGCCCTGAAGCCCGCTATCACTTTCAGTCAGATAGCAGTGACATTGACAGCTCGCGGATCGGTGCGGTGGCTGCTCGGCGCTCCCTAGACGCAGCCTATTTGGCAGTATGGAGAGCGCGGGTAGAGGAGGTGGGCGTCATGCTCGCCGAAGAGCATCGTGCGCTAGGTGATGGTGACGTACGGTTGTTAGTCGCTATCGCCGCCAATGGTGAGCTCGAACGCATTCAAGTGCTGAAGTCGTCGGGGGATCGTGCGCTCGATCGCGCAGCACAAAATACGGTAGTACTTGCCGCACCTTTTCCTGCGTTCCCGGGGGACCTCGCTAAACAGACCTCAAAGCTTACGATTGTGCGCACTTGGCAATTTAGAACGACAAAGGAACGCCGAAACCCGTCATGACAGCGAAAGAAGCCCGAGAACCAAAAGCACCCGCCGTGAAACCTGGTCACTCGAAAGGCCTGCAGTCATTGCGTAATCACCTCCTGATTGCAACTCCGGCGCTGGCCCAGGGCTTCTTCACTAAAACCGTCACCTATTTATGTGAGCACAGCGAAGAGGGCGCCATGGGGCTGGTGATCAACCAACCGCTCCCAGTGTCTTTTGCCGATCTTTTTGCCTCGCTTGAATTGCCCTTGGAGAAGCCAAACACCCAACAAAAGGTGTTCGCGGGGGGACCGGTCAACACCGAGCATGGTTTTATCTTGCACAGCCCGGAAGGCCAGTGGGAATCCTCCCTGGCTATCAACGAGGATTTCGCGCTCACTACCTCGCAGGACGTTCTGGCCGCCATTGGCGCCGGTGACGGGCCAAAGAAGTACCTTATAGCGCTGGGCTACGCGGGCTGGGGAGCGGGGCAACTGGAGGCCGAGCTAGCGGAAAATACATGGCTTACGGTGAAAGCGGATCCGGGTATTGTGTTTGATACGCAACCCGCCGCCCGACTCGACGCAGCCGGTAAGGCGCTGGGTATCGATATTCACCTGATGTCCGATCAAGCGGGACACGCATGAACAAAAAAGTTGAGCGCGTCATGGCCTTTGATTGGGGCCTGAAAAATATTGGTGTCGCAGTGGGAACCCGCGCGCTAGGGACCAGCCAGCCCTGCGCAGTCATAAAAGCCAAGGACGGTAGCCCAAATTGGGCGGAGGTAGAGGCACTGATCGGTGCTTGGAATCCGGCGCTTTTGGTGGTTGGAGATCCGCTGAACATGGATGGGTCGGACGCCGAGATTACTCCACGTGCGCGGCGCTTCGCCCGACAGCTCGAGGGTCGCTTTGGCCTTAAAGTCGTGATGGTAGATGAGCGGCTATCGTCCCACGTCGCAAAATCAGAGCAGGCTGCTCTGGGCCATGATGGAGACTATCGGAAAAGACCTATCGACGCCGAGGCCGCAAACCTCATTTTACAAACCTGGCTGACAGGGGACACGGATACAAACTGAGCCCCCCAGGGTTATCTACTCAACTTCAAAATCTGTACTTTCAGTGAGCGCCTCAGCACCGTGCTCATGCAGCTTGATGTTAAGGCGCACATCATTGGCAGAATCAGCGTGGCGGATAGCTTCGGCACGAGAAATAAGCCCCGATTTGTAAGCCTCTATAAGAGCCTGATCAAACGTTTGCATGCCCTGCTCAGTAGAGCGCGCCATGAGCTCTTTAATTAAATGTACTTCGCCTTTGCGGATATGGTCCTGAATGAGGGCGGTGCCTAAAAGCACCTCGACAACGGGGACGCGCTTTTTACCTGTGCGAGCGGGCAGCAGTTGCTGAGCCACCATCGCGCGCAAATTCAATGATAAGTCCATCCAAATTTGATTGTGTTGCGCCGCGGGGAAAAAGCTTTGGATGCGATCGAGCGCTTGGTTCGCATTGTTGGCGTGCAAGGTACAAAAACACAGATGCCCGGTCTCTGCGAAAGCAAGGGCGGATTCCATGGTCTTAGCGGTTCTAACCTCTCCTATCATAATCACATCGGGGGCCTGTCGCAGCGTATTGGCAAGTGCGACTTCGTATGACTCGGTATCAAGACCGACTTCACGCTGGGTAACAAGACAACCCTTGTGGTTGTGTACATATTCAATGGGGTCTTCCACGGTAATAATGTGGCCGCGACTGTGGGTGTTACGGTAATCCAGCATGGAGGCGAGGGAGGTTGATTTTCCGGTGCCAGTGCCGCCCACTAAAATGACAAGTCCGCGCTTGAGCATTGCCAGCTGCTTCATCACGGGTGGCAACCCCAAGGCCTTGAAATCCGGGATTTCGCCACTGATACGACGCAACACCAATCCGGGATGGCCACGCTGAATAAAAGCGCTCGCACGCATACGCCCATGAACGGGGTGGTCGATGGCGTAATTTGCCTCGTTGCCTCGAGTAAAAGCGTTACTAATATCCTGACTCATAGTCGCCGATATCAACTCAGCCACCTGGTGCTCGCTCAAAGGCTGATCGCCAAGACTGATCAGCTCGCCATCGACTTTTAGCGTGATAGGCGCGCCCACGGTAACGAAGGCATCTGAGGCCTGACGCTCAACAATTGCTTTTAACAGCTCCTCCATCAAACCCCCTATGTCCTGCAATGCCACCCGAGCAACGTAACATTCACAATCGAGAGCGTGACCCCAAATGCAGTCACCGCACCTCTGTCTGCGCCCCGCAACTACCCAATGCTGTCGGGCTGTCTTGCCTTTTCTCTTGCGGTCTCAAGGGTGATCAGTTTTTTCTCAAACAGACTCTGCAAGCACTGATCCATGGTTTGCATACCGATCGACTGGCCGGTCTGAATAGCCGAATACATTTGCGCAACCTTGTCTTCCCGGATCAAATTTCGAATTGCCGACGTGCCGCGCATGATCTCATGCGCAGCAATACGGCCACCGGCGCGTCGCTTTAGCAGGGTTTGCGATATGACTGCCTGTAGGGACTCAGAAAGCATGGACCGGACCATGGCTTTTTCCGCGGCGGGAAAGACGTCAATCACACGGTCAATTGTCTTGGCGGCTGACGTCGTATGCAGGGTGCCAAAAACCAGGTGTCCCGTCTCCGCTGCCGTCAGCGCCAATCGAATTGTCTCCAGATCGCGCATCTCGCCGACAAGAATAATATCCGGGTCTTCCCGAAGGGCCGAGCGCAACGCCTCGGAAAATCCCAAGGTGTCACGATGGACTTCCCGTTGGTTAACCAAGCAGCGCTTGGATTCGTGAACAAACTCGATGGGATCTTCGATCGTCAGAATATGGTCATAGCGATTGTCATTAATGTAATCGATCATCGCGGCTAGGGTGGTTGATTTACCCGAGCCCGTCGGGCCGGTCACCAAAACGAGCCCTCTCGGCAATAAAGAAACGTCGCGGAAAACCTGCCCCATGCCCAGATCGTCCATCGTGAGGACTTTGGACGGAATGGTCCGAAACACCGCCGCAGCGCCCCGGTTCTGGTTGAATGCGTTGACCCGAAATCGAGCGACACCCGGCACCTCAAACGAAAAGTCAGTCTCAAAGAATTCTTCGAAGTCCTTGCGCTGCTTGTCGTTCATGATGTCGTAAATCAGCTCATGAACTTGTGTGTGATCGAGGGGCGGCACGTTGATACGGCGGACATCGCCATCCACGCGAATCATCGGGGGTAAGCCCGCTGACAAGTGCAGGTCGGAAGCGCCTTGTTTCGCGCTGAATGCTAATAATTCTGTGATATCCATGGATTTCTTCCTTGATAAGCCAAAGACCAAACTAGCCCACCTCGGCTATCATGGCACCATGCAGCCGATAAATGTAGCCCATCGATTACAACAGGTTCGCGAGCGGATCGCCATGGCTGAGTCCCGGGCCAATCGACCGGCGGGCTCCGTCGAGCTTATCGCTGTCAGCAAGACCAAGCCCGTAGAAGACATCGAATTGGCGATTGCCGCCGGGCAACTAAAATTTGGAGAAAATTACGCGCAAGAGGCGGTGAACAAGGCAACATCAATCCATTCAGGACCGGTTGAGTGGCACTTTATTGGGCCTATCCAGTCGAACAAAACCCGGCCACTGGCCGAACATATGCACTGGATTCACACCGTCGATCGGCCAAAAACGGCGCTACGACTCAATGAGCAACGCCCCCGCACCATGGGCCCACTCAATATCTGCATTCAGGTAAATATCTCTGGAGAGCCATCGAAGGCGGGCCTTAGCCCTGAAGACATCGGCGCATTCTTGCCTCTTTTTGATGATCTCCCCAACCTGACACTGCGTGGATTCATGGCGATTCCCGCCCCAAGTGACGATCCAGACAAACAGCGTCAACCCTTCAGGGCGCTGCAAACCCTGTTTAATACGGCCAAACTAAAGTATCCGCAGCTGGACACCCTATCGATGGGAATGTCGGCAGATCTTGAAATGGCAGTTGCAGAAGGCGCTACGATGGTGCGTGTTGGTACCGACATTTTTGGACCTCGCTGAGCCGCGAACACCGTGCCGACACAGTATACTGTCGGCACCAGCAACCCCGAGCGTAAACAACCCAGAGACAGGCAAATTGAACGACACAGTGCTCCATCCAGCGACGAGTGGTTCGCTTCCCGCACACATTGGCTTTGTGGGAACCGGCAATATGGCAACAGCCATCATGGGCGGCTTGCTCGCTGCAGGTTACCAACCTGATCAAATCAGTGGCGGTGACCCCTCCGATGGCGCCCGGGAGCAATGGGCCGCTCGCGGAATCACCGCGTTATCGGTGGATGCCGCTGAGGTTATTGCGGAGGCTGATCTCGTCATCCTGGCGGTCAAGCCCCAGGTCATGCAGACGGTCACTCACAGCTTGCGAGGCAAGCTAAAAAAAGATGCCGTTGTAATGTCAATCGCTGCCGGCGTAACCGTTAAAGCGCTCCAGGAAATGTTTGAAAATCCAGAACTTCGCGTCGTTAGGTGCATGCCCAACACCCCGGCACTGATTGGGCTGGGTGCCTCGGGGCTTTTTGCCAGCGGAGCCGTCAGCCCGGAGCAAAAGAAGCAAGTCGGCTCCGTCATGGAGGTTGTCGGCACCGCATTTTGGCTCGAACAGGAATCGCAAATCGATGCAGTTACGGCTGTGTCCGGTAGTGGGCCGGCTTATTTTTTTGCCTTCATAGAAGCCATGATCAAGGCCGGAGAAAAACTGGGGCTCGAACACGGCATCGCGACGCAATTGACACTGCAGACCGCGTTGGGCGCTGCCAGCCTGGCCAAAAATAGTCACGAATCTGTCGACATACTGCGGAAAAACGTGACAAGCCCTGGAGGTACAACCGCTCGTGCGCTGGATAGCTTTGATCGGGCGGGGCTCTCAAAGGTGGTTTCCCAAGCCATGGAAGCGTGCTTCGATCGGGCGGTAGAAATGTCCGAGGAGTACAAATAGCTGTGGGTGCTTTACAAGAGATTTTCCAATTCTTGTTGGAGACACTGGGCTCGCTCTATCTATGCCTGGTGGTGCTTCGAGCCATGCTTCAAGCAAGCGGCGCTGACTTTTACAACCCGATTTCCCAATTTGTGGTGAAGGCGACCCAGCCACCGCTGGGTATTCTGCGCAGGGCGATCCCCGGCGGTCGGCGCTTTGACCCAGCACTGCTCGTGCTGGCCATGGCGGTGCAGGCCATCGTGCTGGGCGGGCTGCTAGTTCTCGCCGGATACATCCCTTCGGTGGTACAGCTCATTATCTGGAGTGCGGTCGGTCTAATCGGTCTTGTTGTGAATACCTATTTAATCGCCATGGTGATCATGATCGTCGTGAGCTGGATAGCCCCCGGCAGCCGCCACCCCGCGGTTCGCCTTGTCTATCAAGTTACCGAGCCGGTGATGGGGCCTGTTCGCTCCCTGTTGCCGGCCATGGGCGGCCTCGATTTTTCGCCGATCGTAGTCTTTATTGTGATCAATGTGATTCAAATTTCACTGCGGCACATCGCTGTGGCGACGGGACTGCCAACTCAGTTGGTTATTGGAATCTAAGTCCGTGGCCATCCCGTTTGAAGATGAGGACAGCGTCGGTCTGGTTGAACCGCGGATTGAGCACTTCGCGGAACCTTTTCCTCTTGCCTGCGGCGAAGTATTACCTGCCTTTGATTTGATCGTTGAAACCTATGGGACTCTCAACAGCAATCGCAGCAACGCCGTGCTGGTCTGTCACGCATTGAGTGGTAATCACCACGCTGCCGGGAAACATTCGCCTGAAGACGCCAAGCCCGGCTGGTGGGACACGCTGATTGGGCCAGGCAAGCCTGTCGACACCAATCGCTTTTTTGTGGTGTCGCTGAATAATTTAGGCGGCTGTGATGGCAGCACCGGACCCAATACCATTAACCCAGCCACCGGGGAGGCCTGGGGTCCCGACTTTCCTGATGTGACGGTCAAGGACTGGGTCAACTCTCAACTGGCACTGGCTGATCGACTCGAAATTGATCGCTGGGCTGTGGTCATCGGCGGAAGTCTTGGCGGGATGCAGGCGCTGTACTGGGCGGTTCATCACCCCGATCGGGTTGCCAATTGTGTTGTATTGGCCGCCGCCCCACGACTGACAGCGCAGAACATTGCCTTCAATGAAATTGCTCGCCACGCCATTACGTCGGATCCGGATTGGCTTGATGGCCAGTACAGCAAACAACAGACTGTCCCCTCTCGTGGGCTCGCTTTGGCCCGCATGGTCGGGCACCTGACCTACATGTCAGCCGAAGGCATGACCGACAAGTTTGGCCGCGAGCGTCGAGCAACCGAACAAAACGGGGAGCCGGAAATCTTTGAAGTGGAGAGTTACCTGCGATACCAGGGCGCTCAATTCTCTACTCGATTTGACGCTAATACCTATTTATTAATGACAAGGGCACTCGATTATTTCGACATCGCCGACTACACCGATGGAGATCTCTCTACAGCGTTATCGCCGATATCGGCGAGGCTGCTCGTGGTTTCCTTTTCAAGTGATTGGCGATTTTCACCGGCGAGATCACGAGAAATGGTAGACGCGCTGATAACGACCAACAAAGACGTCAGTTACGCGGAAATCGAGACCGACGGCGGACACGATGCCTTTCTTCTCAACGACCCAGACTATTGCCACTTGATGCGCGCGTGGCTCGAGCAGGTCACCCTATGATGCGCTATGACCTCACACGGATTATGGACTGGGTACCCCGGGCAAGCCGAGTTCTCGATTTGGGCTGCGGAGACGGTGAATTTCTAGCCCAGCTACAGACTGCGCGTAATGTCGATGCGCTGGGGATTGAGCTCGATATCAACAATATCACCGCCGCTGCTAGGCGGGGCATCTCCGTAATTCAGCAAGACATGGATCAGGGATTGGATAATTTTCCAAACCAAAGCTTTGACATCGTCGTGCTGGCCCATGCGCTTCAGGTGTTGCACCGACCCCACTCCGTTCTCGAGGAGATGGTCCGCATTGGCAAAGAGGCCATCGTCACCTTTCCCAACTTCGGTCATTGGCGTTGCCGACTGCACTTAGGCTTGTTGGGTCGTATGCCGGTCTCGAGGTTGCTGCCCTACGAGTGGTATGACACCCCTAATATCCACTTCTGCACGGTCAAGGACTTCGAAGCTCTGTGCGCGCAAATGAACATCGCCATCCTCGATCAAGATATTGTTACCGGTCCCCGAGCCACAATCCTCAACTCCCTTGCCCCCAACCTGTTTGGGTCTACGGCAATTTTCCGCATTTGCAAACAATGAAGCGACTCGTTCTTTTCGCAGCCTTTTTTGCGCTGATGGCAGGGACCGCAACGGCGCAACAATCGGAACGCTTTGATCGGTTTGAACTGCACCGAAGTGTGGTTTACACCACGTTTTTAACGCCCGAAATCGCAGCGGAATACGGCATAGCTCGCGGTAAATACAAGGCGATTCTCACGCTATCGGTGCGTGATGTCGAAGCGGGGGAAACCGCTGGGCGACCCATGACAATCACAGGTCAAACATGGGACCTTATGCGAGGAGATCCCTTGGAGTTCAAGGAAATCCGAGAGGGCCCCGCCACCTACTATATTGCCGATTTCGAATTTATCGACCGGGAGTGGCGCTTCTTCGAGTTTGATTTTTTGCCCGAGGGCAGTGACACGTCGTATCACTACAAGTTCAAGACCCAGCTGTGGAAACAAATGGATGACTAGCGCCAAAGACCATGGGCGCCAAATCATCGTGCTCGCCAGCGGCAATCAAGGAAAGCTCGATGAACTCCAGGACGCCTTGGCGCCTGTTGGAATGGTGCTGCGCAAGCAATCAGACCTTGGCGTGACCGAAGCCGTTGAAGATGGGGCGACCTTCGTCGAGAACGCCATCAAAAAAGCGCGCAACGCGTGCCAGCAAACAGGCTACCCTGCACTCGCCGATGATTCAGGACTGGTGGTCCCGGCGCTGGGCGGCGCTCCCGGAATACACTCGGCACGCTATAGCGGAGAGGGTGATGCCGGCAATAACCTGAAGCTTTTGGCTGCCATGCAAGGACTGGAAGGGGAGGAGCGCTCAGCCCACTTCGTTTGTGTTCTCGTGCTGCTTCAATCGGCAACGGACCCCTCGCCCCTTATTGTGGAAGCACGTTGGCACGGCCACATCGGCCCGGTCCCAAAGGGGGCACACGGTTTTGGTTACGATCCGCTGTTCTTGGTGACAGACAAGAAGGGGCTGACCGCGGCCGAGCTGGCGCTTGAACAGAAGCGGGCGATCAGCCATCGTGGCCAGGCGGTGACAATGCTTCGAGCCAAACTTGGCTGCTGACCCCCTACGAATACCGATTTCGCTCTATGTTCACCTTCCCTGGTGCGAACGGAAATGTCCGTATTGTGATTTCAACTCCCACGAACAGTTCAACGCCGAGGACGAAGCTCCCTACATTGACGCGCTGCTAGAAGATCTTCGAATACAGCGTCCGGCAGCACTTAACCGAGAGTTAGCGTCCATTTTTATTGGCGGTGGTACACCCAGCTTATTTAGCGGCGACTCTGTTGCGCGATTACTGGCCGGGATTGATGAGATATGGGGTATCAGTCACAACACCGAAATAACACTGGAAGCCAATCCTGGCAGTAGCGAAGTCGAGAAATTCCGCGCGTACAAGCTAGCCGGTGTCACGCGTTTGAGCATTGGTGTGCAGTCATTTGACGATACACATCTCAGCGCCCTAGGACGCATTCACCGGGCGGCCGATGCCCGATCAGCGGCCAACGCGGCAGCACAAATTTTTGCAGACTGGAACATTGACCTGATGCACGGTCTTCCAGGGCAAACTCCAGAACAAGCATTGGCTGACTTGAGCGAGGGGATTGCCTTGTGCGGTCACCACCTCTCCTGGTACCAGCTAACCATCGAGCCCAATACGCGCTTTTGGTCCAACCCGCCCCTACTTCCCGAGGAAGATGACCTGAGCAACATTCAGGACGCCGGAGCCGCGCTGCTTGTAGCCTTGGGTATGGAGCAATATGAAGTGTCAGCCTGGGCCGCGAAGGGTAGGCTAAGTCGGCACAACATGAATTACTGGCAGTTTGGCGATTACATGGGCATTGGTGCCGGAGCTCACGGCAAAATCACCACCCACGCAGCTGAGGTGATTCGCACCCAGCGCAGCCGCCTGCCAA
>Ga0255760_10002674_pt1 | contig 16347 bp, 10 predicted proteins | sample 071ome_25_FD_179960 | JGI IMG/M metagenome (GOLD analysis project Ga0255760, IMG submission 179960) | Coastal salt marsh microbial communities from the Groves Creek Marsh, Skidaway Island, Georgia - 071410BT metaG (version 2) | ecosystem: Environmental > Aquatic > Marine > Intertidal zone >... | reverse complement strand
GAAGCCCACAACGAATCCAAGTACGTCGTCCTCATGGACCCCTTGGACGGCTCGACCAACGTGGACGTGAACGTCTCCGTGGGTACGATTTTCAGCATATACCGCCGCATCAGTCCCGTGGGCACACCGGTCACTTTGGACGATTTTCTGCAGCCCGGCAGCGAACAAGTCGCCGCGGGCTACGTCATCTACGGCTCCAGTACCATGCTTGTCATCACCACGGGCCATGGCGTCAATGGCTTTACGTTGGATCCCAGTATTGGCACCTTCTGCCTGTCGCACCCCAACATGCGCTTCCCGGAGCGCGGCCAGATCTACTCCATCAACGAAGGAAACTACGTGCATTTCCCCGCGGGCGTCAAGCGCTATTTGAAATACTGCCAGGAGCTGGATCCTGCCAGCGGTCGGCCCTACACGAGCCGCTACATTGGCTCCTTGGTCAGCGACTTGCACCGAAACATGATCAAAGGCGGCATTTACATTTACCCGACAGGCACCAAGAATCCAGAGGGCAAATTGCGCCTGTTGTACGAGTGCAATCCCTTGGCCTTCATCGTGGAACAGGCCGGCGGCCGGGCGACCAATGGATTTGACCGAATTTTAGACATCGTTCCGCAGGAACTTCACCAGCGAGTCCCGTACTTTGTAGGCTCCACCGCAATGGTCCTTGAGGCCGAATCATTTTTGCGGTCGGATGCTGATGCATGATTGCACTGCTTGATGCCTACCGCGCAGATGCGCGTTTCCACGGCCTGCTGAACGCCTGGCTAGACCTCCCCCCTGGCGACGCCTTGGGGCTGGGAGGCGTACGCGGTTCCCTCAAATCCGTCTTGGCTGTTTTGGCCTTGGAACAAAGCCAAAAGCATGTGCTGGTGGTGCGTTCAGACAAAGAGGATGCCGCCTATTTTCTCAACGATTGCGAGAAATTACTGGGGCCTGGCCGTGCCCTCTTCTTCCCGGATTCCTACCGCAAGCCCTACGGCGAACGCGACCAAGTGGACAATGCCAACATTGGACTGCGCGCTGAGGTCCTGGAACGATTGCAAAAATCCAAGCAGCCATTGGTGCTGGTGACCTACCCCGAAGCTTTGGCGGAAAAGGTAGTTACGCGCAAAACGTTTGGCAGCAAGAGCTTACGCATTGCCACAGGGGACAAATTGGATTTGGACTTTCTGAATGAGAGCCTCTTTGACATGCGCTTTGAGCGGGTAGACTTTGTGGAAAAGCCCGGTCAATTTGCCGTGCGGGGGGGCATTGTAGACGTGTATTCCTTTGCACATTCCTGTGCACACCGCATCGAGTTTTTTGGCAATGAAGTGGAGGACATTCGGCCCTTTGACGTCGACAGCCAGCTGAGTACGGGTAGCGTGGACCAAATGACCTTGGTGCCCAACGTTGAAGACAAGCTGCGCAAGGAGGTCCGCGAATCCCTTATCGAGTACGCGGGCCCTGAGGTCCTGCTTTGGGTGGAAGATCCTCAGCTCCTTTGCGACAAGTTGGACCAGGGCTATGCCCAGGCGGAGGCGGCCTATGTGGCCTTTGACGGGGTGGTCAAGCCTTTGGAGCCGCATGCGCTGTATTCGAGCGGTGCCGCGATGAGCCATTTACTGCAGCATCGCCCCTACCTGACGGAAGCGAGTTCGGCGAGCAGCGCTCAAGCCCCTTGGCAGTCCCTGCCGCAGCCCGCCTTTGGAAAGAAGTTTGACTTGCTACTGGACCATTTGCAGGCGCACCACCGCGCCGGTCGCGAACTCTGGATCCTCTGCAGCCTGCCGCAACAGCAGAAACGCTTGGCGTCCATCTTGCACGACCTCAACCCCTCGGAGGAACTGCCTATTCACTGGCTAGACGCCGCCTTGCACGAAGGTTGGGAGGATCCGGCGGCGCAGCGCGTCGTATACACCGACCACGAGATCTTTGAACGCTACCAGCGCTTCCGCCTCCGCGACGGGCTGGACAAGGCGCAAGCCATCACTTTGAAAGAGCTGAACTCCTTGCAGGTAGGCGACTACGTGACGCACATTGACCATGGCATCGGCAAGTTTGGCGGCCTGCAAAAAATTGACGTCCAAGGCAAGATGCAGGAGGCGATTAAATTGGTGTACAAGGATTCGGACATTCTTTACGTCAGCATCCACAGCTTGCACAAGATTGCCAAGTTTAACGGTAAAGAAGGGGCGACTCCTGTCTTGAATAAACTCGGGTCCCCCGCTTGGCAGGCGCTGAAAAAGAAGACAAAGACGCGGGTCAAGCAGATGGCCTACGACCTCATTCAGCTCTACGCGAAGCGCAAAGAGGCCAAGGGCTTTGGATTTGCACCCGACACCTACTTGCAGCACGAATTAGAGGCCTCCTTCCAGTACGAAGACACGCCCGATCAGGAAAAGGCCACCGCGGACATCAAGGCGGATATGGAAAGCCCCATCGCCATGGACCGCTTGATCTGCGGGGACGTGGGCTTTGGCAAGACGGAGCTGGCGGTACGCGCGGCCTTTAAAGCGGTGGCGGACAGCAAGCAGGTGGCCGTGTTGGTGCCGACCACTATCCTGGCCTTCCAGCACTTCCAAACGTTTAAAAAGCGCCTGGAGGGCTTCCCGGCACGGGTCGAATACATCAACCGCTCCCGCAGCACCAAGGAGGTCAAGCAGATCGCGGAAGACTTGGCATCCGGCAAAATCGACATCCTCATAGGCACCCATAAATTGGTGAGCAAGGAGCTAACGTTTAAGGATTTGGGCCTTCTTGTGATTGACGAGGAGCAGAAATTTGGCGTGAACGTCAAGGACAAGCTAAAGACCTTGAAGGTCAATGTGGACACGCTGACGCTGACGGCCACCCCCATTCCGCGGACCTTGCAGTTTTCGCTGATGGCCGCGCGCGATTTGAGCGTGATGACCACCCCGCCGCCCAACCGCCAGCCGATTGAAACGCACGTGATGGGCTTTAATGAGGCGGGCATTCGGGACGCGCTGGCCTATGAATTGAGCCGAGGCGGCCAGGCCTTCTTCATCCACAACCGCGTCGAAAACATCCAAGAGGTGGCCGGCATGCTCCAGCGCCTGCTGCCGGATGCCCGCATTGCCATTGGGCACGGCCAAATGAAGGGCCACGACCTAGAGGCCATCTTGCTGGACTTTATGGCGGGCAACTACGATATTTTGGTGAGTACGACTATTGTGGAAAGTGGTCTAGACGTGCCAAACGCCAATACCATGATCATCCACCAGGCGCACATGTTTGGCTTGAGTGACTTGCACCAAATGCGCGGCCGCGTAGGACGCTCCAACCGAAAGGCCTTCTGCTACCTCATCGCCCCACCCCTCGCCGGACTGCCCGAGGAATCCCGCAAGCGCCTCCAAGCGTTGGAGCAGTTTTCGGACCTCGGTAGCGGCTTCAAAATTGCGCTCCGCGACTTGGAAATCCGAGGCGCCGGCGACCTCTTGGGAGCCGAACAATCCGGCTTCATAAACGACTTGGGCTTTGACACCTACCAGAAACTGCTGGCCGAGGCCGTTGACGAACTCAAGAAAGGCGAATTCAAAGACCTCTACAGCGATGTCCGCGGCGGCTGGGACCCCAAAGACCGCGACTGCCAGCTGGACACGGACCTCGAACTGCTCTTGCCCGACGCCTACATCAACTTTGTGGAGGAGCGATTGCGCATTTACCGCGAACTCAACGACCTCAAAACAGAAGGGGAACTCGAAACCTACTGCGCTGGGCTAGAAGACCGATTTGGCCCTTTGCCCCGTCAAGCCCAGCAGCTCATGACGTCCCTCCGCCTGCGCTGGCTGGGACAAGCCCTTGGGTTTGAAAAAATTGTCCTCAAAGCGGGCAAAATGCTCTGCCACTTCCCCGAAGAGGCCCACGAAGCGCCCCCTCAGGAGGTCCTTCTCCTCTTTTTGCAAAAGCTCCAAGCACAACCGCAGCGCTTCCGCATGAAGCAAAAGGGACCCCGAATTAGTCTTGTGGTGGAATCCGTTCCCGGCGTTGACGAGGCTTTTGTACTTTTAAAGGACTGGACGCCCGTACCGTCCGAAACCCCTAACCCCTAAGGCTATGACTCCCGTTTTGCACGCAGAAGGCTTGCGAAAAACCTACCAATCCTTTGTCGCTTTGGAAGGCCTGGACCTGTCCATTCCGGAAGGTTCTATCTACGGCCTGCTCGGCCCCAACGGGGCGGGCAAGACCACCTTCCTGCGCATGGTGAACCAAATCATTGCGCCCGACAGCGGCCACCTTCGGTTTCAAGGCCAGGACATGACGCCTGCGCATGCCCGTCAAATCGGCTACCTGCCGGAGGAGCGCGGCCTCTACAAGAAAATGAAGGTGGGCGAACAAGCCCTCTACCTCGCCCAACTCAAGGGCATGGACCCCAAAGTTGCCAAGACCAAACTCAAGGAGTGGTTTGTGCGCTGGGAACTGCAGAGCTGGTGGGACAAGAAAGTGGAGGAACTCTCCAAGGGCCAGGCCCAAAAGATTCAATTCATCACCACCGTCTTGCACGAACCCAAAGTGCTCATTTTTGACGAGCCCTTTAGCGGTTTTGACCCGGTCAATGCAACGCTCATTCGGGATGAAATGCTGCGCCTGCACCGCGAAGGCGCCACCATTCTACTCTCCACCCACCGCATGGAAAGTGTCGAGGAATTGTGCAGCCACATCGCCCTCCTCAACCACGGGAAAAAGGTCTTGGACGGTCGAGTTCAGGAGATCCGCGAAGCCCACCGCTCCAACACCTACCGCTTGGTGTTTCGCGGAGAGGCGCCCACCTTCCAGGTTCCCGCCGGCGTTCAGGTCAGCGAAGCCAGCGCGCATGCGGGCAGCGGCCACCAGGCAGTTACTGTTCAGGCGCCTGAGCCCATGGCCGGCCTGCTGATGCAGCAACTCGCCCCGCAATGCGACCCTATTTCCTTCGAAGAAGTGCTTCCGAGCATGAACGATATTTTCATTCAAAGCGTCCAAGCATGAGCCCATTCACCATTGTCGCCCAACGCGAATTCCTCTCCCGCGTCCGCAAGCGCACCTTTTTGCTAATGACCTTGTTGGGGCCTCTCTTTTTTGGCGCCCTCATTGTGGGACCCGCCCTCCTCAGTGAATACACGGAATCGCCCGACCAGCGCCTGATGGTCGTCGACCACTCCTTCCTGCTGGTGGGCACCGATCACGTCGGAAAGGCCCAGCTCGACTACTTGAACCCCGAGGAATTCAGCGAAGCGCAAGCGTTGGAAGCCCTAAAGAACCGGGACGAATTTGACGGCCTGCTGTACCTGCCCCTTTCGGAAAATGCTGACCCCGACTTCATCTTGCGCAATGCGCGGCTCTACAACAAGAACGACGTGAGCTTGGACATCGTGGGCGACTTGGAAAACCACTTGGCCAGCGCGGCAACGGAAGAAAAACTGAAAATGCGCGGCGTGGATCCCGCTGTGGTGACACAGGCGCAGACCCAGGTGAACATTCGGACCATGGATTTGACGGATGAAGGCGCGGAAGAAAGCGCCGTGGGCCTCAAGATGGCCATTGGCTTTGGTGCCGGCTTCTTCGTTTACATCTTCACCTTCCTCTACGCGGCCCAAATCATGCGCGGCGTCATTGAAGAAAAAACGTCCCGAATCGTCGAGGTCATCGTCTCCTCTGTCAAACCCACGCAGCTCATGCTCGGCAAGATTCTGGGCATTGCGGCGGTAGGCTTGCTGCAGTTTTTGATATGGGTGGTGCTGACGGGCACTATTCTCTTTGCGGTATCCGCCACCGGGCTTTTGAGCCCCGACGCAGCCGAACTCGCCGCTAACCCCGGCATGGCCAGCTCTCCCATCCCCGCGGAAATTACGGGCACCCTCAAAGCCTTAAACCTCCCCCTGCTGGTCAGCTCATTCTTGGTCTACTTCTTGGGCGGCTACCTCCTCTACGGCGCCTTGTTTGCCGCCGTGGGCGCAGCCGTGGACAGTGAAACGGACACCCAGCAATTTATGCTGCCCTTGACCATGCCCTTGGTCTTGACCTTTGTACTCGCCTCCTCCATTGTTGAGAATCCCAATGGCCCGCTGGCCTTTTGGCTGTCCGTCATCCCCTTCTCTTCGCCCATTGCCATGATGATTCGCTTGCCCTTTGGTGTTCCCGGGCTCCAACTGGCTTTGAGCATGGGGCTTTTGGTCCTTGGCTTCCTCTTCACCACCTGGCTGGCTGGACGCATTTACCGCATTGGCATCCTCTCCTACGGCAAGAAGGTGACCTATGGGGATCTCTGGAAGTGGATCCGAATGAAACCCTAACTTAGTCCCATGGGCGTAAAAGAACTTCTGGACATCGCCGTCTTTCAATACGGCACCGTTGAAATCACCCTCTTTGAGGTCGTGCAAGTCGTCTTTATTTTGGCACTTGCCCGAACCATCACCTTCCTCATTCGCCGCCTCTTCAACCGAGCCGTCAAGCGCCGCCGTGTGGATCGCGGAACGGCCTATGCCCTGCGCCAGCTGATCAACTACGTCATTTGGATCATCACCATCCTATTTACCCTGGATTTTTCAGGGGTCGAGGTCACGGTCATCCTGGCGTACTCGACCGCGCTCTTTGTGGGTTTGGGCCTGGGTCTGCAGGATACGTTTAAGGACTTTATTTCGGGTATTATTCTCCTGACCGAACGCAGTGTCACCGCCGGCGACATCATCGAGATCAACAACCTCGTTGGCAAGGTGAAAGAGGTTGGCCTGCGCACCACCAAAGTGCTGACGCGCGACGACATCGCGGTCATCCTTCCCAACAGCCAGCTCACCAACCAAGGGGTCATCAACTGGAGCCACCAGCATGCCGCCACACGCTTTCATGTGGAAGTGGGCGTCGCTTACGGTTCCGATACCCGCTTGGTCGAAAAAGTTTTACTGGAATGCATGGCTGCCGCTGCCGATGTGGACGCTGAACCCGCGCCCAGCGTGCAGTTTCGCGATTTTGGCGACTCGTCCCTCCTTTTTCGCGCCAATTTCCACAGCAGCAATTTGTTCCGAATTGAATTCACCAAATCGGAGCTTCGCTTCGCAATCGATGCCGCCTTCCGGAAGCAGAATATTACGATCGCCTTCCCTCAAATGGACGTATGGATCAGAAATCAGGGGAACGCCTAGCCATTTTTGACTTAGGGACCAACACCTTCAATCTGCTCGTGCGCGACACGGACGGCAGCTTGCTGCGCTCTGAAAAACTCCCCGTCAAACTAGGTGCCGGCGGATTGCGTGCCGATGAGATTTCTCCGGACGCTGAAGAACGCGCCATCGCCGCCATGCGCCAGCACAAAGCCTGGGCTCAAGAGGCAGGGGCCTCCCGCGGCTACGCATTCGCCACCTCGGCCATGCGCAGCACGCGCAACGGCGCTGAAGTGGCGGCACGCATCGAACGCGAGACCGGCATACCCGTCAACATCATCGATGGCGACCAGGAAGCCGCCTTCATCGCTGGGGGTGTGGCCCAAGCCTGGCCCGAACGCAGCGAACCCCGCCTCATCATGGACATCGGTGGCGGCAGCACCGAGTTCATTCTACTAGACGGCACGGACGTCCTCTACGCCGAATCCTTCCCCCTCGGTGTCACCCGTTTGGTGGAGCGCTTTCAGCCCTCCGACCCTATGACGCCCGAGGATGCCGCCCGAATCAATGCCCACACCGACACCCTTTTAGAGCCGCTTTGGACTTGGCTCCAGCACGTACCCGCCACATGCCTGATTGGGTCCTCAGGGAGTTTTGACACGATTTTCAATGTTTTGGCAGGTGCTCACGGCCGTCCATTTTTGGAGCTGGGTGATTATCGGGCCGAATTTTCCCTGGACGAACTGCCCGGCCTTTTGGACCGTCTCATCGCCTCGTCGAAAGTGGAACGGCTTTTGATGCCTGGTATGCTGGAAATGCGAGCGGACACGCTTCAAGTGAGCGCCTTGCAAATTCAGCTTATTTTAGACCGTCTAACTCCAAAAACGATGCTGCTCAGTGGATACGCCCTCAAAGAAGGCGTTTGGAGCAGCCTTCAAGAACCCCAATGCCCATGGCGCGCATCCTCGTTGTAGAAGATGAAAAGGCGATTCGGAACGTCCTCCGGAACATCCTGCTCAATGAAAATTCAGCCCACCTCGTCGACGAGGCGGAAGACGGTGCCGTAGCCATTGCGCGTTTGGGCGAAGCCATATACGACCTCGTCCTCTGCGACATTAAGATGCCCCAGAAGGACGGGCTAGAAGTTTTAGCTTTTGCCATGGAGCATTACGCGGATACCCCGTTTGTGATGATTTCGGGCCACGGCGACTTGGATACCGCCGTGCAGTGCATTCGCAATGGGGCCTACGACTACATCGCCAAGCCGCCTGATTTGAACCGCCTCGTTACAACGGTGCGCCAAGCCTTGGACCGCAAAAAACTCCTTCAGGAAAATGTGCGCCTGCGCAAGAAAGTGGATAAGCGTTTTGCCATGGTCGGAGATTCCGAGGCCTTGGAGAACGTTCGGGCCATGGTACGCAAAGTCGCCCCCACCGATGCCCGCGTCCTCATCATGGGGCCCAACGGCTCCGGCAAGGAAATTGTCGCCAATCAAATCCACCAGCTCAGCGCGCGCTCCAAGCAAGCGTTTATCGAAGTGAACTGCGCCGCAATTCCGTCGGAATTGATTGAATCTGAGCTTTTTGGTCACGTCAAAGGGTCCTTCACCTCGGCCATCAAGGACCGGAAGGGCCAATTTGAACTCGCCGATGGCGGTACCCTCTTTTTAGATGAGATTGGCGACATGAGCCTGTCCGCTCAAGCGAAAGTGCTTCGTGCCCTGCAAGAAAACCAAATCACACCCGTAGGTTCCGGCAAGTCCATTCCGGTGAACGTGCGCGTACTCGCTGCCACGAACAAAAACCTGAAGGAGGAGATTGCTGCAGGACGCTTCCGCGAGGACCTCTACCACCGTTTGAGCGTGATTGTTATCGAAGTGCCGCCTTTGAACGATCGCCGCGAAGACATCCCTGCTTTGGTGGAGCATTTCTTGGATCAAATGGCGGATCAGGGCCTTAAGACCTTTAGCCCCGGGGCCATGAAGCACTTGGAAGCGATGGATTGGACCGGCAACGTACGCCAGCTTCGCAACGTCGTGGAACGCCTGCACATTCTGGGCAGCAATCCAGTAACGGAAGCAGAAGCCCAAGCCTTCGCATAAACGTTTAGAACGGTATTACCGGGCTTTAGCGGCATGCAGACTCGCGAGTTTGGCCGCCCGACGGTCCATACCCCGGTAGAAGCGCAAGGTGAGCCAAACGGCGCTAATCGTCAGGCCCACCGCCAAAGCAGACCAAACCCCCACCTGCTCGTACCCGAGCACGTGGCCCAAGTACCATTCGAGCGGCAAAGCCACGACGTAGTAGGCCACAAAGGTGATAGCCGTCGGAATCCGCACGTCTTGAATGCCGCGCAGGGCTCCCAAGGCCGTCGCCTGCACCCCGTCCGACACCTGAAAGAGCGTTGCCACAATTAAGAGGGTAGCCGCAGCTTGCGCCACATCGATGTCTTCGGTGTAGGCGAAGGGCAGGTAGTTTCGGAACGCGAAGAAAACCAAGCCTGTAAAGAGCATAAAGAGTACCGTCAAGCCAAACAAGCTGGTCCCGGCCTGTCGAGCGCCTGCGACGTCTTTTTGGCCCATGTTTTGGCCAATTCGGATGGTGGCTGCGGCACCCAGTCCCGTCGCCGCCATGTAGGAAATGGACGCCAAACTAATGGCGACCTGATGGGCCGCGAGGGGTTTGGCCCCAAACGTGCCAATGATCCACGCCGATGCCGCAAAAGCACTCACCTCAAAAATGTACTGGAAGCCGGAGGGCAAGCCTATTTTCAGCAAGCTTCGTAGCGCGGGCCCGGACACCTTGGCCGCCAGCCACTGTGCGGGGTCTGCCTTGCCTCGACGCAGCACAAACCACCAAGCCGATACCATCATGTAGATGCGCGCCACCAGGGTGGCAATGCCGGCTCCCACAATGCCCCAACCAGGGAAAATCCACCAGCCGTAGATCAACAGGGCATTCAGACCAATGTTGCCCAAGTTGCCGTAGAGCGAAATCCGCATGGGGGTTTTGGTGTCGCCTTGCCCTTCGATAAACTGTTTGGCCGACATGAAGAGCATGAAGGGGATGTACGAAGCCATCACGATCCACAGGTAGGCCCTTGCCTCCTCTACGACGGCGGGTTCTTGCCCCGTAAACTGCACAAAGGCAAAGAGGGCCCACGCGAACACGAACATAAAGAGGGAGGTGACCCCGTTGACCACGGTGGCGTTCTTCAGCCAGCGCACGGCTTTGGAGGGGCGCTTCTGGCCGACCGCATGGGCCACCAACGGCGTTAAGCCATAGGCCATGCCAATGCCAAAGACCAGCGGAACCCCTTGGATGGAGCTCGCCAACGAAACAGCCGCCAAAGGAATGGTTCCCAAGGCGCCCACCATCATGGAGTCCGCTACACTCGCCGCAATGTGGCCAATTTGGCCGACAATGACCGGCAGGGCGAGAGGAAGATTCTCCCGCCACTGAAGGTCGATGCGCATTAGTCTTCCATCGCCTCGTAGCGCTCCACCTCACGGATGTAGAAGGTGTTCGCCTCGTCGAGGAGCTTGGACATTTCGTCGGTTAATTCGGTCTCATCTTCGCCGTCGATATCGTCGAGCCATTCCACTTCATCGCTGTCCAAATCAATCACAAAACGGGGGTATTCCGTATGGATGATGAAGACATTTTCGGGGTGGTCCGTGTTGTCGCCAACGAGAAATTTGGGAATGGCCATAGCTAGGATTTTTAGAAGATTCTTCCCCGAAGGTACGGCAGGGGCGCAGTACATTTAAGGCGTGAAGGTCCTCTTTTTTGCTCGCCGAACGCTTCACCGCCAACCCGGTGGCGATACCGTGCATGTGACCCAATCCCTCCAGGCGCTCCAAGCCCAAGGCCACCACGTCCAATTGGTCACGGAAACCGCCGACCTCCAACGCGCCTTAAAAGCCGATTCCTGGGACGTCTTACACTCCATCAATCTGGGCCGCCTTGCGGACCAGTACCCCTGCTATGCGGCCCGAAAAGCGCATCCCCACTTGAAGTGGGCGATCTCTACCGTTTGGGTCGATTACCGGGCCTACGACCGCAAGCGCTTAGTGCTCCTTCGCAGCCTTCCTTCCTCTTGGGTGGAGTTTGCCAAAATGCTGGGCCGAGCCCTGCTGAGCGGCGACCGCTGGCCCACTCTGGGCCTTCTCTTCATGCGCCAGCCCCTCCAAAAAATGGCCTGGACGGCCGATGTGCTCTTTGCCAGCACGGAGACCGAAGCGGCGCGCATTCGCAAGGCGACCGGTTTAGGCGCAAGCGTGCGAACCGTTCCCTTGGGCCGCGATCACCTATCAGTGGCACCTGCGGCGCCGGAGCGTCGAGGCTGGGTGGTTTTAGGCCGCGTGGAGGGCCTTAAAAATCAAGTAGCCGCCGTCGAAGCCTGGATCTTACTCAAAGGGCGGGGCTTTGATGCGCCGCTGAGGTTGTTTGGGGACGCCGCACCCAACCACGGCCGCTATGTAAAAAAGCTCCAAGCCGCCCTGAAACGTGCCCAAACCCTAGGCGCAGACGTCGATTGGAATCCTGCCCTAGCGCCTTCGGAAGTACCCAAGGTTCTCGCCACGAGCACCGGGGTGTTGGTCCCTTCCCTCTTTGAAACCTTTGGTCTGACCGCCTTGGAAGGCCTCCATGCCGGCTGCGAAGTTGTCCTCTCTTCCGCGGCCGAATCAGCCAGTCTTTTGGCCCCTTATGTCCGAACGGCTGCGCCCCATGCACCTGCACTGGCCGAAGCTGTCCTGGCCGCCCACACCGCCCTGCCGCTTCCTCCGGAGGCCTTCACCTGGGAGGCGGCCTCCAAAGCCCTGGCCCAAGGCTATGCGGAAGCAGGTCATTTCATCGCCTTCACCGGTTCGCGCGGTATGCCCAACCGCTACGGCGGCTACGAAGAAATGGTCGACCACGTGGGGCGCGGGTTGGCCGATCAGGGCCACCGCGTGTGGATCAGCACCTCTTCCGCCCATCCGGACCGCGACTACCACTACCCCGGCATCCGGCGTGCCCGGCATCTGGACCCCGAATCCTGGTTGGGTTCCGCCGGCCAATTTGTTTACGACTGGATCAGCCTGCGCGCCCTCAAACCCTGGCAGCCCGACGCCCATTTTGCCCTCGGAACGACCAGCAGTGGGCCTTGGCTTCGGTGGACTTTCTGGCGCGGCCGCAGCCCCCTAGCTGTCCACATGGACGGGCTGGAGTGGATGCGCGGAAAGTACTCCCCCGCGGTCCGAGCCTACCTGCGCCGCGCCGAAACCTGGGCCACCCGAGGTGCCCAAATCCTAGTCTCCGACAATCCGGGCATCAGCGCCCACCTCCAGGCCTACCAACTTCCCATTGAAGAGATTGCCTACGGCGTGGAGTCACCCATGCCTATGAGTCCTGAAGCGCTTGCCCAAACCCTGGAGGAAAGCGGCCTGAGACCTGGCGGCTACGCACTCCTCCTCTGCCGTTTAGTGCCCGAAAACAACATCGATCTCGCCCTCGACGCTTTATTGGACGAGGGCCCGGTAGCCGTCCTCGGCAACTGGTCCAACGCCTACGCCCAGACCCTCCTCAAACTTTTTGGAGCGCATCCAAACTTCATTCAGCTCCAAGCCAATTTTGATCCAAACTACACGCAGGCGCTCCGTCAAGGCTGCCGCCTCTACGTGCACGGCCATTCCGCGGGGGGCACCAATCCGGGCCTCCTTCAGGCTATGGCTGCTGGTTGCCGAATTTCTGCCCACGACAACGTTTTCAACCGTGCCGTTCTCGGTCCGAACGCCTCCTACTTCAGCAGCCCCTCCGACCTCGTCCGCGCGTGGAACCATGCGGATGACCTCCCCACCTTCACCTCGGAATCTAACCGCTATTCCTGGCCTGCCGTCACCCAAGCCTACGCCGACTTGGCAGGGAGAATGAGGGCTAGAGGGCTAGAGGGCTAGAGGGCGAGAGGGCTGGAGGGCTAAAGGGCTAGAGGGCTAGAGGGCTAGAGGGCTAGAGGGCTAGAGGGCTAGAGCTTGGCAAAACAACGGAAGGTCCCGGCGCGCGGCGAAGGTCCACCACACGGTTTAAGGGTAAAAGAGATTAAGCGTTTAAGCGAAAAGGCTACAGCGCAAAGCGCGTGCTCTCTAGCTTTCTAGCTACCTAGCTAATTTGCGCGAAGCCCGAGCCCTCTAGCTTTCTAGCTACCTAGCTAATTTGCGCGCAGCCCGTGCTCCCTAGCTCCCTAGCCCCCCAACCGCGGCCGCGAAGCGGTCCGCGTTACACCCAGCGCTTCAAGCCCAGCAGGGTCGCAGCGATAATTTTTAAATCCAAGAGAAACGACCAGTTTTCCACGTAGTAAAGATCCGCTTGGAGGCGCTCCTGCATGGAGGAGGCATCCTTTTCGCCGATGAGGCCGCGGGCTTGCGCGAGGCCGGTCATCCCCGGTTTGACCCAGTGCCTGATCCCATAAGCGCGGATGGCTTGCCCGTAGGCTTCGTGGTCGGAGGTCATGTGGGGGCGTGGGCCCACCAGGCTCATGTGGCCCAGGAGCACATTCCAGAGTTGGGGAAGCTCGTCTAAGTGGGTGGCGCGCAGCCAACGCCCCAAGGGGGTGATGCGGTCGTCGCCGGCGGTAGCCTGGCGGGAGCCGTCGGCGTTGGGGACCATGGTTCGGAATTTCCAGATTTCAAAAGGTTTGCCTCCCCAGCCGTAGCGCGTTTGGCGGTAAAAGAGCCCCCCGCGAGGCGCTAAAAAGAGGGCAAGGAGTGGCGTCATCCACGAGAGCAAGAGCAAACAGCCCAGCAATGCGCCCAGGAGGTCGAGGGCGCGCTTGAGCCAGGCGCGTAGGCCTTGGCTGAGGGGTTCGGGGCGGAGTTCCAAAATGGGAAGATCGCCGAGGGGCAGGATGCGGGTGCGCTGGGCGCCCAGGAATCCGAGGTCAGGAACCAGGCGGAGGCGGAGGCTGTGGGCATCGGTCCATTCCAGGGCTTCGACGGCTAGGTCGGGGGCGACCCAGAGTTCGTCGAGAGATTCAGGGTTGAGGTCGGAGAGCTGGGAGGCATGCTGAACGAGGCGGTAGCCATATTCGGGGTGGCGTTCGAGTTCGGCATGGACGCGTTGCCAAGGGCCATGGAGGCCGACGGTGGCCATTCGGCGCAATCCCACGCCGGAGCGGTACCGGGCGCGAAGCATTCGGACCCAGAACATCCGAAACGCCGTGCCCAACACGGCATAGGTACCCAAAAAGAGGAGCAAAAAGGCGCGCGAGTAGAAGGTGGATGTCTTGAGGGAGACCACCCAAACCGCTAAAAGTGCCGCGTGCACGAGGAAAAGGCGGTAAAAACGGGAAAGGACGCGCCGAATTTCAACGCCCGCCGGAAGCCGGTGCACCCCTAGCCCCAAGGCCAAGGCCAGCCAAAGCAGCATCACCAGGGCGAAAAGGGTGACGTATTGGTCGTAGTACAGGGGGTTTTCGGCGCGAAGATCGCCAAAGCGAACGCTCGCCCAACCCAAGAAGGAGGCGGCCAACAGCAGGCCATCGCCGAACAAAAGACCGGCTTCGGAGGGGCTTGTGCGATTTGCGTCCATGAGGGCTTGAAGTTAACCCTAAATTTGAGCATGGCATCGTGGAACGCAGATACCCCCATTACCTACCTCAAAGGCGTGGGCCCGCAACGGGCGCAGGCGCTGGCGGGCGAGCTGGGCATTCGGACCTACGAGGACTTGATGCAGCACTTTCCGTTTCGGTACATGGACCGCTCGGTGCTGTATTCGGCGGGCCAGGTGGAAGCCGGACCCGCGGAGGTCCAAGTGCGAGGCGTCCTGAGCCACGTGCAGACCCAGGGCGGCGGCCCCAAGAAACGCTTAACCGCCCAATTGATCAGCCCCGACGGCAGTGTGGAATTGGTGTGGTTCAAGGGCATTCGCTGGGTGGAGAAGTCCTTGAAGCCCGGCGAGGACTATGTAGCAGTAGGGCGCGTCACGGACTTTCAGGGGCGCAAAAACATGGCGCATCCAGAGCTCGAAACCTGGGCCTCCTTCCAGCAAAGTCCGGTACAGGGCTTGTTTCCCGTCTATTCAACTACGGAAAAACTCAGCAGCATGGGCTTGCACGCGCGCGGCCTGAGCAAGCTGATTCAGAGCTTGTTTCAGGAATGGCCCGCGCAAGGGGGCGACTGGTTGCCCGCCTCCATCGTGCAGCAGGCCGGCTGGGCTTCGCGCAACGAATGTCTGCGCCTCATGCACTTCCCGAGCGATCCAAACGCCCTCGCCAAAGCCCGCCAGCGCTTGGCCTTTGAAGAGATTTTTTTGGACCAATTGGTCTTCGCCTTCAAGCGCAAGGCGAGTTTGCATCAGCAGGGCGGACTGGTCTTTCAAGCCGTCGGCGAAGCGTTTAATCGATTTTATTCGGAGCATTTGCCCTTTGAATTGACGGGCGCCCAAAAGCGCGTCCTCAAGGAGATTCGGAAGGACACCGCGAGTGGCCTGCACATGAACCGCTTGGTGCAGGGCGATGTCGGTTCGGGCAAGACCATGGTGGCCTTTATGGCGCTGCTCATGGCCATTGACAACGGCTTCCAAGGCTGCCTGATGGCCCCGACGGAAATTCTGGCACAGCAGCATTACGCGAGCTTGCAGCCCTGGTGCGAGGCTTTGGGCTTGCGCATCGGTTTGTTGACGGGTTCGGTGAAAGTTTCGGCCCGAAAACCCCTGCTCGAAGCCCTCAAAACCGGCGATTTGCACATCCTAGTCGGCACCCATGCGGTCCTCGAAGATCCGGTCGAATTCAAGCAGCTCGGCATGGCCATTGTGGACGAACAGCACCGATTTGGCGTCGCCCAGCGCGCGCGGCTCCGCAAAAAAAACGCCATCGCCCCGCATATTTTGGTCATGACCGCTACGCCCATCCCGCGCACCTTGGCCATGAGCCTCTACGGCGACCTGGACCTCAGCGTCATTGACGAGCTTCCCCCCGGCCGTCAGCCCATCCAAACGGTCCACCGCACGGATCACAACCGCTTGAAAGTTTGGGGCTTTCTCAAGGAAGAAATTGCCAAGGGCCGCCAGATTTATATCGTCTACCCGCTCATCGAGGAAAGCCAAAAAATGGACTACAAAGACCTCATGGACGGCTACGAAAGCATTTGCCGCGACTTCCCCCGCCCCCAGTACGAAATCAGCATTGTCCACGGCCGCATGAAATCCGAAGACAAAGAATGGGAAATGGGGCGCTTTGCCCGTGGCGAAACCCAGCTCATGGTCGCCACCACCGTCATCGAAGTCGGGGT
>Ga0255760_10002670_pt1 | contig 16372 bp, 9 predicted proteins | sample 071ome_25_FD_179960 | JGI IMG/M metagenome (GOLD analysis project Ga0255760, IMG submission 179960) | Coastal salt marsh microbial communities from the Groves Creek Marsh, Skidaway Island, Georgia - 071410BT metaG (version 2) | ecosystem: Environmental > Aquatic > Marine > Intertidal zone > Salt... | reverse complement strand
GAAGCCAGTTGAATTAACTTCAGGTCAAGTTTGTCCAATTCGTTTCGTTGTCGTGATGCTTCTTCCAGCTCAGTTTTGAATTCGCTCAGATCAGTATGCAAAAAGGCAGCTTTGTAGAGCTCTGACTTAAGAAGTGAAGCAGCAGATAGACCGTCAAGCAAATCTGAACATTCTTTTATGTCATCAGCGAGACTGCTGATCTTTTCCACTGCATTTGAATGCTCAACTCCTGCAGCTTGAACTGCTGTGTTTTGTTTTTCCAGGGAATCCGAAAGTGACTGAACCTGAGACCTCAATTCATCGAGATCATTGCTCTCCTGAGAGTGTAAATTATCAAGAGAGTGCTCACGACTTCCACACAAAGGACAGGTTTCACCGTCCTTTAGCTTTGCGCGATGCTCTTCAAGCGTAGCTTGCAGTTTCCTTTCATTTTCGAGCTTTTGGCGTTCCTCCAGCAAGTTGCTTTGTGATGTAAACTGACTTTTTATATTTTCAGCCGCGGCTTCAGCCTCTTTAAGATTTTGTGATGCTTCTTTAGCTTTTGCCTTGGCGGTTTTTTGCTTCTCACTTAAATCAAAATGACTTTTGTTGGCATCGACAACCTTTGTAAGGTGAGCGTCCAGTTTATGTAGAAAGGATAGTGTGAGTTCCTGATCCTGCTCATTGATGTTGAGTCTGGATTGAAGCTTTTTTGTGATAGTAGCAAAACCCTTCTTCATGGTTTGTAGTTGCTCTGAATCTTTCCTCAGCTCCTCTTCCAGATCTTTTAGCTTCTTTTGTGATTCATCCTGATTCTGACACAGATCTGTATAAGTTTTTGACGTTGTATCAAAATCTTGCAGACTTTTCGAGTGGTCTTGAATGAGCTCTTCCAATTGATGGAGTTCGAATCCTTCCAGCTTGCTCCACTTGTTGAGGTAATCATTTAATTGCTTTTGCTCCTGAACCAGCTGGGACGCTCTGGATTCAGCTTTCTTCTTTTCCTTTTGTGCAGATTTGAAGTGCTCTTCGACATTACCAAGACTCGAAGACTTCTCCTTTAAAGTGTTTTCGAAGTCGGCAATTTTGATTTTCAATGGCTGGTATTTGTCGTTAAAGAGTCCTGTATCACTATTTAACTGACTTTGGCGCTCACTTCTTTGGGTTTCAAGTAAGCCTTTTTGGGCAAGTTGCATTTTGTGGCTCTCCTCAAGAGTGAGCAAAGATGCTTGCAGGTCAGCCTTTTTCTCCGCGTTTTCATTCATGCTTTCCTGGAATTGCTCCAATGAACTTATGTGCTCGCGTACTGTTGTCAGGCTTTCGGATTTCTTTAGCCTCAGGCGGTCGTCATTTATCTCAGATGCAGCTTTTTTTGACTCTTCCAGCTCCCCCCGGGCTTCGGTAATTGCACTCTCCTGGTTCGAAATCTTCTGATAGAGTTCCAGATCTTTCTCAATATCTTTGATCTTTTGACTTAATTCCTTCTCACTTTCCTGAACTGATTTGAGTTGCTCCTGCAGATCCTTAACCTCATCCTGAGTCAACGGATTCAACAGCTCCAACTCCTTGTTCTTATCCTGAAAGCGTTGCTCCGAATCTTTGGTAAGTTTATAAATCGAGATGGAAAGCTCCTTGAAATGCCTGGTATCCGTCAACTTTTCAAGGATGTCGGCCCGGACTTTGGTGGATGCGTTCAAAAAGCCGGCGAAATTACCCTGAGCCAGTAAAATTGCCCTGGTAAACTCGTCGTAGTTTAACCCGACAATCTCCGGAATAAGTGTTTTTTTGTCTGTAGAATTTTCTGCAATGATCTCCCAGTCCCCGCCAGTAAATCGGCTGAGGTAGCTCCTGGGGTCCTGAATGTTGTAAGGTTTGCGACTGGAGCGGTAAATGCTCCAGTCTGCCTTGTACCTCATACCATTGGCTTCAAAAGTCAGTGATGAATATCCATCCTTTTGACCATTTGTGAGAATTGATTTTATTTCGGTTCCACTTTTGAGGCGAGGTGTTTGCCCATAAAGAGCCAGAGATACAGCATCCAGGATCGTACTTTTTCCAGATCCCGTGGGCCCGGTGATTGCAAAGAGTCCGTTGGTGGAAAGTACCTGATCATTCTCAAAGTCAATGTCAACCTGATCTGCCAGTGAATTCAATCCCTTTAGTGAAAGCTTGAGTATCTTCATCGCCTATTCTCCTTTACCGTTTGTCTTTTCTACAGCCTGCTCCAGGCGAAGCATGATCTGGTCCTGTTCACTTTCCCAGGAAAAGCTCTTGATCAATTGTTTGAAAATAGATTCATAACTGATATCTATCTCAGTGAAGCCTTCCCCTTGTTCTTCATGCTTGAACCTGTGATCAGGGGTCTGGATTTTGACCAGTTTCAACCGTTCATGATACTCATGCTGATCAACACATTGTCTTAGACTCTCAAGGGCTTCCTGTCCAAGATCTTCCTTGAGCTCAAGCGCCAGATAAAAGTTCTGCACCTTCTCTGGAAGACTGATTGCTTCAATCTGGCTCTTGACCTCATTGAGGTCTCCCTGGATGGTCTCCAGAAGAGAAAATTCAGGAATCTCAATTTCTTGCGTAGTACGCAGGTTTTCATAATCAAGTTCAGCTTTGATGACAGACTTCCTGTTGCTTTCACTAAAGGAGAAAGGCAGTGGTGAACCTGAATACCGAACTTTATCAGAGCCTCCCACTTTCTGAATGCGATGGAGGTGTCCCAGTGCTGCATATTCTATGCGCTCGGGCTGAAATACCTCCAATGGTACCGCACCCAGATTTCCTATATGGATATTACGAGTGGATTCAGTCAGGGTACTTCCCAGACAGAAGAGGTGGCCCGTTAGCATGAAGGGAATTTTGTATTGATCTGCGAGGTTTCTACCGTGATCAATAATTTGGGAGTAGTGTCTGTTGATTCCCTCTACGAGTTCCCTGCTGATAGAGTCCTCATCTGTGAGGCTTGCCCCGCTGCGAATATCAGCATCTCTGAGAAAAGGCACTGCTCCAACAACCAGAATAGGATCATTGTTTCTATTCCTGATGGTGAGTACTTCATCTTCGACATTGTCAGTGGCACCACCAACAACAGAAATATGAAGAGCCTGCAGTATCTCTGATGGAGCATCGAGTACGCTGGCAGAATCGTGATTGCCACCAACTATAACGGTGTGTTGAACTTTTGTTTTGGACAATTGACTGAGAAAACGATAGTAGACAGCCCGGCTTGCCGGACCTGGATTCTTGATATCAAAAATGTCACCAGCTACAACTAGTACATCAATTTCTTCATTAATGATTGTCTCAGTGAGCCAATTGAGAAACTCAATCTGCTCAGGATCCCTAGAAAAGTCCCCTAATCGTTTACCCAAATGCCAATCAGATGTGTGTAGAATTCGAACTGTCATATTCTCTGTTTATCCTTCCTTCTAGTCATTTTTAGACGAGTATGCTAATTAACCTTGGCTGCAACAAAGTATGCGTTAAATTGGTCCGGCTTGTCCAAACACTCTTTCACTTCCAAAAAGACCTCACCTTCAAAAATTTGCTCCGGATTATCAACAGCACGATAGTGTGCGCATGCAGGTGGAAAAAAGCAGCCTTTGCGAAAGTCATCATTTCTATAAATCACTTCAACTAGGTTTTGATCATTCATTGTGTTACCTCCATCTAGCCTTTGGGGTAGGCCGGCAGATTTTTGGAAAATTAATTTTATTTTTCCAAATCCTGCAATTGCATCATCAGGCTAATAAATGGGAGGTTAATTATGATTGAACTACTATTTGGATTTATTTTTGTTGGATACATGATTGCGATGGCTGGAGCCGCTGTTATGGCATTTTTACGGTGGTGCCGGCCTTTGACCCATATTATTTTGATTGTGGCAGCATTATCTGAATAAGGTATGTACTTTTCAGGGGTGTAAGAACGATGGAAAAACCATTGCAGTAAGTCAGAAATGTGATGGCATAGGTGGATACTTCAAAACACTACGGTAACTTAGATGTTTTGTTTGAATTTCTTGGTTGCATAGACAAGGTAAATTTGGAGACAATAAAACCCATGGGCGAAGACAGCATTTTTCAGATAAAGGAGAGTTTCTTTGAAAACCGCGTGACCTTGCATTTCTCCAATCATCTGGAGGAATTGGCCAGGCGTTTGGCGGATCTCATGAGTGCTCATTCTCAACATTCTGGTGCCAGTTTTAGTCCCAATGAAGTTCTGGTACCCAACATGAACCTCACTCTTTGGCTTCAAATGGAGTTGGCTCGAATCAACGGTGTGGAATTCAACGTCACCTACAGCTTTTTGGAGTCGGGTCTATGGAGTGCTATTCAAAGGCTCTTACAACTTCCGAGTAGCTGCAAAAATCTTAATAAACACAGAAGAAGGCTTTTACTCTCTTCCATATTGCAAGAAAACGAAGAGATAGAGTTTTACCAGGGATACCTGACCAGCGGCGAATCTAAATCAACTTTGAGGGAAAGCCGAGCCTGGGATCTTGCTGGAGCCATGGCACAAGTTTTTGAAGATTACGAATACCATCGTTTGGAGATGGTGGAGAACTGGCGAGCGAATCCCAATCTCAGTTTCACAGATCAAGAAGAAGCCTCTAGTTATAAACTCTATCAGGCCTGTCTTGAGAGTAGCACAAAGTTTGAACTCTATTCGCTTTTTGATTTAAACGAGATGCTATCCAAAGCTGGCAATTTAGCAACGGAGTCTCAGCCCTTGTATTGCTTTGGTTTTGGGCAGGTATCCACGCTTCACATGCACACACTCGAGCGAATCGCGAAACAAAGGCCCGTGCATTTGTTACATCTCAATCCAAGTGCCGAGTATTGGGAAGATGCAAATCGCAGTTCAAGGTCTACCAAAGCCAGGATTTTTGCCTATCAGTTCCAGATTGAAGAGGAAGTTGAAACCATCAATTATCCCTACACCGAGCTTAACCCTCTCTTAGAGCATTGGGGCAAGCCCGGAGTTGAATCAGTTCAGATGCTTTGTACTCTCACCAACTACAATTTCGAGAACTTGTTTCACTCGCCACAGAAAGACACTTTGCTTGCCAGTCTTCAAAGAATCATGCTTCAAAGCACCGAGCCCGATTACTTTCCTGATCTACTGAAAAACGAGGATAGTCTCAATGTCTTTTGTGCTCCCTCAAAAAAGCGTGAACTTGAATTTATTTATGATCAGATTTCTCATGATCTGGCTCAAAATCCTGACCTTTCTCCTTGTGATATCGCAGTTTTGATTCCCAATTTAGAATCCTACAGAACAGCAATCCTTGATGTTTTTGAGCGTGATTTGCAACTCGAAGGCGAGTTTAAGCAGCCCATCCCGTTCAATCTTGTGGATGTGAGTGCCAGCACCGACTCCCACTTTGCCCAGGCTGTTTTGGCTTTGTTTAGGGTAAGTCAGGAAGGAGCAAGTCGGGAGAGCATGTTCTCCTTACTGTCCAATCCTTGTCTGATGGATAGTTTTCAAATCACTCAGGAAGAACTCGATGTTTGGCTGGGATGGATTCAAACACTTCAGATTTTTGAAGGTTTAACAGAAGCTCCCACAATTCACTCTTGGGAAATAGCTCTCAAGCGTCTACGTTTGGGTTTACTTCTTCCTCAGGATCACAGGGTGGAGAGCGTTCTAAGTTTGGATAGAACTGAGCTGATCCCTAGTTCCAGTCTACAAGGGGCCGATCAGCCCTTGTTGATGAAGTTCTCCAATGTGATTGCCTCCATTTTGAGTTTGGCTAAAGAGCTGAACTCCAATCAAAGCCAGTCCAGGTGGAGAGAGCTTTTAGGCAAGATAAGTCATGAACTTTTGAGCATTCCCGAGTTTTTGCGGGGTGAAGCCAAGGTGAAGAGCGGGTTTTTAAGAAGCCTTGAGGAATTGGAGCTGTTTGAAGAGAAAGAGCTGAGCTTTACCTGGATCGCCAACTACTGCAAAGAGATTCTCAAGGGAATCCATGGGGGAAAGGGCTCCTTTCTTGCGGATGGCGTCACCATAGCGGCTTTGCAGCCTTTGCGTCCCATCCCGTTCAAACACATTTACATTCCCGGACTCGATGAAGACTCCTTTCCGGGAAAACGTCTGGACTCCTCACTCGACCTTCGCAAGAAAACAAGACTAAGAGGAGAGTTTAGCACTCCCGAGAGAAATCGCTACTTGCTACTGGAAACACTGTGTAGTGCCAGAGAGAAGTTAACTCTGAGTTATGCCAATCGTGATTTGGTGAAAGATCGGGAAGTGAATCCAAGCTCAGTCTTGTTTGAACTCATCAGCGAGATTCAAAGGATTCTCTCTTTTGACGGAAAAAATCTGGCTTATCCTTGTTTGGAAGTGCCTTTGCATCAAGCAAAGACATTTGATCAAAGCATTCTGCTAAAGCCCATGGGCAAATATGAAGTAGCAATTCGCAAGAACCCTGTGAGTCTGAATAAGGAAGTTATCGAGCCTGAGGAGATTGAATCAGATTTACTGCCTGATGAAATGGAGCAAAGCACAGAGCTGGATCTCTCAACTTTGGAGCAATACATCAAGAATCCACTCAAGGTTCACGCAAAGATTAGGCATGGTCTCAGGGATGACTCTGATAGTTTGGAATCAGATTTTCAGGAGCCGGGAAAGCCTTTAAGCTTGAACAACCTCGATAAGTTTCTGATCTTCAAAGAGGCTATCAATTATGCTCTGGAGAATTTACTGCTTCACGGTCAAGACAGTGGCTTGGATGCTTGGCTTGATTTTGGCTCCCTTGGTATTGAGCGCTCACTAGAGAGAATCAAAGAGTACTTTCAATACAAACAAAAGCTTGGTGAGTTACCACCTCAAGATTTCGCAGATCAAAGTTTCGCTGCCCTTGAAGAACCATTCAAAATCGCTTTGCAGTCCGTGGCTCAGACATTAGAAGAACATCCCGTAAAGGTTGTAGAAGGTGTTCCTCAAATCTACCGGGCTATCAATGTGAACGAGTCCAGTTTGGAAATCAGAAACCCTGAGCTGCGTCCCTTTGTTTGGAACTTGAATCGTGACTGGAGTTTGACGTTTTCTCAAGGCGAAATAGCTGGACAAGAGGCACCTTCAGATTCAGCCAAATCAATAGACTCTGATTCCCGTTCGATGGATACGATTCATTTCAGTGGGTCTCTGGACTGGATCTATATTGACCAAAACAACTCTCTGCATAACTTCTGTTTTTTGAGTAGCGGGGAGGTGAAACCCAAACATCTTGTCCGTGCTAGCCTGTTTCTGTCCTTTTTTGATTATTTTGAGTCAGATTACTCTAGCTATTATCTCCATGCCATCACCAAAGATCCCAAGAAGAGTAAGAAATATGAAATGATGGCTATGGATGAGGCCGCTAAAGAGGGGTTTGCTGAGGTTCTGTTTAGAGTGGTTGGAGCACTTCTAAGACAAGAGACTCCTGTTTACATTCCTTTGGATTTGTTGATTGATGGCAAGATCCTGGACAAAGAGTTCAAGGCAAAGGCCACTGAAGTGAATCAGCCAGAGTCTGTAAAGCAAGCCTGGATGGCCCAGATCCTGAGCAGTGAGGATCCCGGAGATTATCACAATTTTAGTCAAGGAGATGTAGAAAGTCTGATTGTTCCAGGGCTTGATGATGTAGATGCCCATGATTTGGTTCAAGCAATTCAGGATCACTATCTTCTGGGTAGATACATGGTGCTGGGTGAGAAGAAAAAGCCGAGGGAGAAGAAGAAAAAATGAGTGATTCCAATTCTGCCCCTTTATTTGAGCAAATCGATCTGAACAAACATGGCTTTTTGGAAGCTTCTGCCGGGACAGGTAAAACCTACACCCTCGAGAACTTCATTCTTCGTTTGATTCGTGAAACCGAGATCAAGGTTCAGGAGCTCTTGGTGATGACTTTTACAGAGAAGGCCACTGGAGAGCTCAAAGCAAGAATTCGCTCAAGCCTTTACTCAGCTTACCTTGAGCAAAGTGAGAAAGGGGAGCTTGAGTTAGCCAGGCGCTATAAGGAATGCTGGCTGGCAGGGGATCAATTGCAAATCCAGACATTGCATGGTTTTTGTCAGCAAGTGAGCAATGAGTTTGCCTTTGAAAATCAATGCGCTATGGAAATGGAGTTGGTGGATGACTCAAAAATCTACAAGGCAGTTTTTCATGAGCTCTTTTCTCGGGAGCTGGTTCAGACCTTCGGGGAGCAATATTCCAAGCTACTCAAGGCGCTTGATTTCACATCACGATTTGAGGAGGACTTTGGCAAGCTCTTGAAGATGTATAACGAGAGCTTTCTTGTTCTTCCAAAGGCACAAGCCGGTTCTGACTGGCACTCTCAGCTGCGAGATCTGGACATGGAGGATGCCGCTGCTTTGTCAAAATTCAAAGCCATGTTCAGCTCCTTTCTAATTGAGTCCATTCAAAAGAAAGCCAGAGAGCTCAAGCTGGATAAGGGCTATCAGAGCTACGATGACATGATTTATTCTTTGTGGAAGGTCATTCATGACGACCCCAAGGGGCTTTTAGCCAAGACTCTGGCTCAGCGCTTCAAGTTTGTGATGGTCGATGAGTTTCAGGATACGGACGAGATGCAGTGGAGCATTCTCAAGTCGGTCTTTATGCAAGGCTATGGAATGCACTACGGCAACAAAGTCTATGTGGTGGGTGACCCGAAGCAGGCGATCTATCGTTTCCGAGGCGGAGATTTAAGCACCTATCTGGAGGCTCGTCATTATTTTCAAGACCACCCTGCAGACTGCCAGATCTATCAAATGCATCAAAACTGGCGATCTAGCTCAGCCTTGGTGAATAGCTTGAATGTACTCTTTGATAGCCAGAATACAATTCCCTGGTTTGCACCTGTGTCCGAGGTGCCTGAAGAAGTCGCCGGGCACAGAACTTATGTGGAAGAAGAGATCGAATACACTCCCGTGGAAGCAGCTTCGAAGGTTTGCTGGGTAGATTCAAAAGACAATGAAGAATCCATTGGTTTCCTACATATTCTCGATTCCAAATCAGGGGCTGACTTTAAGGAAGGCTATTTTGAGCAGACCGCCATTGAGGTTTGTAAGATCTTAAACAGAAAGCCTCAATATCATGATAAGTCCGGGGAAAAGAAGTCCCTCAAACCTGGTGATATTTGCTGTCTGACTCGTTCAAACAAGGAAGCCATTCTTCTGGAGAGGGAACTTAAAAAGAGATCTGTCCCTGTCAGTATCTACAAGAAAAGTAAGCTCTTTGAATCGAAAGAATCGCTGCATATTTTGCTTCTGTTGATGCTGGCCTCAGATCCCGGAAATGTGGAGTATCGAAAGAAGGCACTGCTCACATCTTTTTTTGGAGTGAAGTACTCACAGGAGGCACGACTCGATCAATGCGACTTCGGTCTTGAGTTTGAAAAGCTCCTGGCTTCCTGGAAGCAAGCCCTGATTCGAAGACAATGGGCCAGACTATTCAACGCCATGATCTCTCAAACCTGGTTATCCAAAAATTTGTGTAGTAGTGAAAGTACGCAAGAGCTGGGTGCTGCCTTGTCTGTTTACCAACAGATATTTGATTCTTTGCAAAGAGAAGCCATCGCCAGAAATCTGGATGGTATGGCTTTAATTGAAACCTTAAAAGCCCTTCGCTCCAAGGACAGAGATCTACCCCCAGAACTCGATACCTTTGCCATTGGATCACAAGACTCCAGAGTGCAGATTATGACCATGCATACTTCCAAAGGGCTGGAGTTCCCCGTTGTTTTTGTGGCTGGCGGTTTTACCAAGGGCAACAACACGGATACCTTCAGAAGTGGTCATGTCTTTGAGGATGGAAAGGTTTATCGAGCTCTCTCCACGAACAAGGATTTGGATAAAGCTCAGAAGTTTGAAGAGGCTTGTGAAGAGAGGCGTTTGTTTTACGTTGCTATGACTCGTGCTTCTTTGAAGCTTTATCTTCCAGTTACGGTTCACGCACTTGAAGAGGGTGGGTACAAACCTCACAGTCACCATTTGGCTTTGGATAAGTGGATGGGTCCCATGCTTCGCAGCTGTTTTTTCAGATCCAGTCATGGGCAAACTGAAGCCAGTCCTGATTGTTTGAAGTCTGAATTCCCAACAGAGTTGATCCTGTCTGATAAGGAAGACCGTCAGATTGAACTCAATTACGTTGCACAGGATTTGCAAGAGGAGGGAATGGAGTTTGAAGAGGGCTTGATTGTAAATCATGAGCAAATCCAGATTTCCTTGCAGTCTTTTTCAAAAATCTCTCGTTCCTTAAATCGTGTACAAGAAAGGGCGAAAGGCTTTGTGCAAAGTGTGGAATCAGTAGGTCGCGATGATGAGCCTGGGAATTTGCAAAGGCTTAGGTTGGAGGACTCGGAGTTACCGGTGGCTGGAGCTGACTTGGGTAATGTGGTTCATGATTCTTTGGAGGCGATGCTGTTGATGAATAAGCAAAACCACAAGGATTTTGAAGAGAAGATTGCTACTAAAGATTACAATGAAGTAGTTGAGAAGTTTTGTGGTCTCTATGGAATTGATGCAGGCTTTGTTCCCCAGATTTCAGCTTTGATAGATCGCACTTTGACTAGTGAATTTGGCTTGCCAGACGCGAGTGGCAAATTGCGTTTTTGTGACTTGTCTATAAATAGCTATCAGCCTGAAGTTCCCTTTACCATGATTGCTCGTCCCAGGGGATTGATCCTCAAAGGAGAACAGGAACTGCTGCATAAAAAGCTGGAGTCGTTTTTGCGAGGCTCTATTGACTTGCTGTTTGAGTTTGAGGGCAAGTTTTACGTTTTGGACTGGAAGACCAATTGGATTGAAACTGGATACAGTCAGGGCAAGCTCTTGGCAAAGATGCAAGACTCCAACTATTTCCTGCAAGCTCGTATCTACAACATGGCTTTTCAGCTCTGGGCAGAGAAGAACGTCAAGGACTATAGCAAAAACAAAGACTTTGGCGGAGTGATCTATCTTTACTTGCGTGGCTTGTCCAAAGGGGAAGGCTTTTTGCATCTACCAGGTAATTGCTTTCCTCATGAGAGTGTGGAGCAGCTACGTGCCCAGATCCTGGATTTGGTGATGAACCCACAGGATTATAATGGAGTAGAGGGGCTGGACGATGAAGCAAAGCACGATGACTCGTTGGGCTCAAACAACCTAGATTCGGAGGGCTCAAACCGTAATAGTCCAACAGTTGGTAAGTCTGAGAGTCCTTTGGCTAAAGTATCGTCAAAGCAGCGTCCGGTTTCAGGAGACTCAGAATGAAAACACTCAGTCTCCATCAACCACAAAACACACCTGCCTGGATCCAAAAGCTGATTGCCTTGGAAAGATTGCATGACTATGACTTTCCCATGGCCGTTTTTTATGACCTGTTCGAAGGGGATTTCAACAGTGATGAAGCAAAGATCTGCCTGACCTTGCTCTTTGCATTACAACAGGGCCTTGAGGAAGGTTTGGTTGAAATCTCTATTTCTGATTGGATGAAGTGGCTCAATGAGCTAGCTAGCTTGCTAGGTAAGCCAGAAGATGGAGAGCCAACGAAGCTTGAGAGCTTGTTGTTCGCACATAGGGATGCGTCAAAGCTGGATAGCTTGTTATCTGACCATACTGATTTGGCCAAGCAAGACCAGACCTCCCCGGCTATCGTAGGGGAACCTGAATCAGAGAATGATGCTCCAAGTGGTGAAGTTGATCTGTCAGTAGATGAGTTGATATCCGAAATTTTGAACCCATGGATTGAATCCACAGATTTTCCCATATCCAAAATCAGCGATTCCTCTCCAGAAACTCTGCCATACCAGTCCTTGATTCTCTTTGATGCTAAGCAAGCCAGTTTTTCTTTCAGCCGCTACTACCAGGCCAGAAGATCCCTTGAGAAGGAACTCTCAAGAATCCTCAATGGCTCTGTGGAGACCCAAGAGTTCAATGAAGCTCTAGTGGAGAGCAATTTGAATCAGGAACAAAAGCTTGCAGTTGCAGCCAGTGCCAAGTCCAAGCTCTCAGTAGTTAGTGGAGGCCCTGGAACGGGAAAGACGCGAGTGATTGCCAATATCGTGGCTCACTATCTGGGTAGTGGTGGGGATCTGGCGAGGCTCAAAGTCATGGCACCCACTGGAAAAGCTGCTTTTCGGCTGGGAGAGTCGCTTAAGGATCTGGTAAAGGACTCCAATTTCGCAGAGCAAGTGAATGAAGGCTTGGTAAGTCTGCAAACATCCACTATTCACCGGGCCATTGGTCTGGGAAGCTCTAGTCCCAAGTATCACGCTCTTAGACCTCTTAATCTGGAAATGATCGTGATCGATGAAGCCTCTATGATAGATCTTGGATTGTTTCTTAACCTTTGCAATGCCCTTGGTGAAAACTGTCGCATTGTATTGGTAGGGGATATGGATCAACTTCCTCCTGTAGAGGTGGGTTCAGTCTTCTCCGGTGTCCTTGGTGCCTTGGCTAATCTTGAGCAAGCCAAACCAGTTGTCTTGAAGCAGAACTATCGAAGCAATGTGGAGCTTCAAGCCCTGGCTAGTGCAGTTAATGAATCAAGGTTCAGTGACATCGAAGGCTGTCTCTCCATCAAGGATCATTTTAATGCTGGCAAAGTGCATTGCCTCAAAGCCACTGATCCAAAGACAATCCAAAAAAGCCTGTCCCATTGGTGTGATCATGCCTACCTGGAGGGGAAAGACAGCTTTTTAAACTTTTGCCTCTCCCTGAAGAAATCAGAAATCCCAAGCCCCGATCAGCTCAAGCTTGGCTTTGAGAAGATGAAGCAGTATCAGGTGCTTTGTGCCACACGTCAGGGAGCTGGTGGTGTGAATCAGTGCAATGAAATCTTTCAGGAGAAATTTCAGGAGAAACTGGGTAAGAGGTTTAACAGATCCAGTCTGTATACGGGCGCAGTTCTTATACTTCTTGGTAACGACTACAATCGATTGATCTACAACGGTGATACTGGTTTTGTCTTTGAAAACTCAAAGGGTGATTTGTATCTGGCATTGGAAGGAAAGCGTGTGGGCCTGCACGTGGATGGTTTCACTCTGATCCCGGTTCACAGCCTCAATAGATACGAGTTTGCCTACGCCATGACAGTTCACAAATCCCAGGGTTCAGAGTTTCAAAACGTTTTGCTTAGTGCACCCAATACCAAAGGCAGCCTGTTCAATCGCCAACTGCTCTACACTGCTATCACCCGAGCCAAAGAAACCCTGTGCATCCTCGCCGATCCCAAAGATCTCGCCATTGCCTCCCAAACCGTCAGGAAGGGGGAGTTAGTGTTGAATCTAAGCTAAAACCCCCCAATACCACCCAAAGGACCCCAAGCATGCTATTTGACCTGTTCGACGTTGTTTCTGGTGCAAAACCACTGCTCGATGAATCTTCCAGTAAGAGAGAACCAATCGTCACCTTCGACAGTTACGGTGAGGTATTGCTTCAGTGCTTTATCACCTCGTTTGTCTTTATGTGGGCCGGGTTTCGTTTCGCAGGGACCGGGATTCCCTGGCAACAGGCCCCGCTTCTTGCTGAAGTGATCTCCGGACTTGCTTTGATCGCTCTGATCTTTGGTTTTTATAGAAGTTTGAGAGCGAATCAATGGAGATTTCATTTAGTCATTTTTCTATGGTTCTTCAAGCACTTTCTGGTTCTCTTGAAACTCCCCGATATCTTCAAGCTGGTCGTTAATTTCGTGTGGGAGAAGCTGCATGGAGAAAAGCCATTTGAACTATCCAGCTTTATGGTCCTTGAACCAAAAGCCTGTGCATTGAAATCGATTGTATTTGCTCCAGAACGATCTACAGAGCCCTTACTTAAGTGACTATGATAGTCACATCATCAGGATGTTAGAAATCAGCGAGCTATGATTTAGATGCTGATCGGGATTATGTCAGTATGAATCGTGGGCTGTTTGTGGATGATCCTCATTTGCTCATTCGAGGAAACTTACTATGGAAATGAAGTCCTTTGGCTCCTGGAAGTAATGTAGCTCTAGACCGCTGAACAGCTAAACCCAGCCTTAAATCCAGCCAGGATAAAAGACATTAGAAAAGGGAAGTTGGTTTTGAATCTCAGCGAAACTATGCAGCAGAATGACAGCAAACCGTTATGTTGCTCCAATATGAATCACGCATAGATTTTCACAGCACTTCGAATCAAACTTGTCGCCCGGCTTTGGAAAGGTGTGCTAATGATTACCATGCGAAACTATGACGGATTCTCCCCGGATGACGAGCTTCTATCAATGATGAAGGCTGTGAATCACCATCCTGTTTTCGAGCTACTGAAAGACCGCAGTTCTGTATCGATATTCATGCGCAATCATGTGTTTGCTGTTTGGGATTTTATGTCTTTGGTGAAGTCAATTCAGGGTTTTGTTGCCCCTAGTCATACTCCGTGGATTCCCAATCCAAAAAATTCGATAGTGAGGGCAATAAATGAAGTGGTTTTGTCCGAGGAATCAGACCTGCATCCCGACGGTGTAGGAAGTATCAGTCACTATGAACTATATCTCAAAGCAATGGAGGAACTTGAGATTCCCGTCGATGAGATTCTCGCCTTTGTGGAGGATGTCAGTACCCTGGACTTAGAGGAAGCTTTTGAGAGAAGAGTGCCAAGCGCTGCCCTAACTTTTGTTGCAAAAACCTTTGAGACAATTGAGAAACAAAACCCACTTGAGATAGCGTGTTGGTTTGCCTATGGAAGAGAGCAAATTATCCCTGGAATGTTTGTGAGTACCCTTAAGGAACTGGGAGTAAGCAAAGAAGAAGCACCAGGATTTCATTATTATTTACAGCGTCATATAGAGCTTGATGGTGGAGATCATGGTGACTTTGCCCAAGACTTGGTCAGTCATTTTTGCGATGGAAATCCGGCTTTGATTCAAAGGGCCCAGGAATACTGCAAAGAAGCTGTTCGTGCCAGAGTAGAGTTCTGGGATGCAGTACAGGCTCAAATCCAAAAAAAGCGAGACAAAGAAACTACCAATACAAAGTCGGCTGCCTAAGTGCTTTGTAAAGCAGACTGAACTACCAATTCACACTGTAACTCGTTTGTGACGCCCTTGCGCTTTTCTAGCAAGTGCGGTTGCTATAGAATCAAGGACATGACTGCTGAATTTGTAATTTTAATACTTTGTACTGTTATGGGTATTGTCATTTGGGGGCATGCTAGCAATGCCATGACTTTATACGATAGCTTTGGAGATGTAGCCTTTTGTCTTTTCCTATGGCTTATTGCTGGCACTACACTTCCCTTATACTTTTTTGGAAAAGGAGTAGTGCAAGAAGCTAGAGAACTGACGCTTCTTTTTGCTGTAATATTTCTAGTCCCCTTACTCATACTTGGCTTTACACGCTCTTTGCACCATCATAAATTCAATCTTTTAAAAACAGCTTTTGTGTTTCCAGTAAAGATTTTCGTAGCACCCAGCAAAATCGTAGATTTGTTCCAGCAGCTTTTTTTGATGGGAGAGGATCACCCTATGCAGCAGAAAATGGGCGAAGCTGAGCTGGAAAAGCACTTACGATCCACCTGGAAGAAAACCCACATCTTCGTGGAAGACCCATTTATAGAGATTCATAAATCTTTTTGGTGGATTAGTAAGGATGATGTTCCTGAATTAGTAAAAAAGTTAGATGAGGAACAGCTTTAGTAGCCACAGATTGACTTCAAATTTTCGAATAAGCAAAGTAAACTATAGTCTCAAAATTAGTGTGAACCAATCCAACAACTTGCCATTTCAGAGCGCTTTTTTACAAACTTAAGAGCTAACAAGGTATTCAATGACAACAGGCAGGCCCTGAGTGAAAGTGGCACATTGGAGAAAAGATGAACGATAGTATTGCGATGGTGTTCTATATTAGCTACATGGTGCTCGGAGTTTGGGGCATATTCACCGGACGAATCAAGTTGTATTACAGCTATGGGCACGCTGCTTATACATTCATGCTAATGGTTTTATTTTTTTCCATAATTGGTCTGGAATTTTGGGTTCAGTATAAGAATATTAGTCCTGCCATTTACTATGGCAATAGTCTAACACTTATCGCCTTAGTTTCTGGTGGTTTGTGGCAGCTTCTCGCGATCCCAGGGTTGTTGCGCTTGTTCATGCTCAATGGCTTCAATCCTTTCTATACACTACTAGCCCTACCATTTCACTTACTGTTTCATATTGCTCTATACCATGGATTGTATTTCAAACCATTTTATTACGCTAAGTTTTACAGATCACTCCCATCGAATAATGATCCCTTCTTTGCAAGATTATTATTAGGGCGCTCTGGCTTCCAACAGGATGTGGACAACTATATTGAGTGGCAGATGAACTTTGAGCGCAGTATGATCGCAAGCACGGTGCATGCCAGAATCTATCCATGGAGACAAGGTTTTTGGTGGTGTCCCGGAGATAAAATTATGGGCTA
>Ga0255760_10002657_pt1 | contig 16396 bp, 8 predicted proteins | sample 071ome_25_FD_179960 | JGI IMG/M metagenome (GOLD analysis project Ga0255760, IMG submission 179960) | Coastal salt marsh microbial communities from the Groves Creek Marsh, Skidaway Island, Georgia - 071410BT metaG (version 2) | ecosystem: Environmental > Aquatic > Marine > Intertidal zone > Salt... | reverse complement strand
TCCAAGTTATATACAATGGAACCACAACATCTAGCGGTGCTGTCACTACATCTGGAAGTATGGCCGTAAGTAAATCTACAGCCTTCCCAGAAAATGCAACCGTTAGAATTATATCAGTGGGAGCTGGTGCTCAGTATCAACTAGAAATAACCTGTCTATAATGAGCGATAAAACACTATCTTATAGCCCATCCGTAAAGGGATTTCCCACATTTTATTCCTACATTCCAGAATATATTATTGGAATGAGTGATAATCTGTATACGTTCAATGGCGGTAATATATTTAAACACCACACCAATGAAAGTCGCGGTGAGTTTTATGGCGTTCACAATTCTCCAAACTGCTCAATAACTACGGTGTTCAATCAATCGCCAACAGAGAATAAAGTATTCAAGACTATATCCCTTGAGTCTGACGACTCATGGAAAGCCGAGGCGGTTACCGATTTGCAGACTGGTGTTATTGAGAGCGGATGGTTTGAACTTAAAGAAGGCTCATACTTTGCTTTTATTAGGGCGCATGAGAATGTAGTTAATCTAAAGCAGCGTTCCGTCAATGGCATTGGAACTGCGGTTAGCGTTACCAATGTTGGCGGAAGCCTGTATGAAATTGATTTCGGATTCAATGTCGGAACGATGATTAGCAATGGAGATGCTATCTACTTTTATTCAACGCCCCAAGAGTTGTTGGTCGGCGATGTTGTTAGTGTATCGTCAGATTATACAACCGTAACAGTGGATGCCACAGCCGGGCCCGTTCCATCTCCGGGAAACTATATATTTTATGTTAAAAATCCTCAAGCAGAATCACATGGAACACTGGGTTATTTCTGCGAGGTTACATTAACGAATGAAAACACACAGCCTGTGGAGCTCTTTAGCGCTGAGGCTGGCATATTTAAGTCATATCCTTAAACTATCTTTGTAAAGTTATGCCAATACCATTACCCGTATTAATATCAGTTGGAGCTCAGGTTGGAGGTTCTTTGATGAGCTATACCCAAGCGGCCCAGCAAAAAAAATACATGAAAGAGGCTGAAGCTGCTGCCGCTAAGGCGGTTGCAGATGCTAGGGCTAAGCTTACGCAGGCTCCGCTTGAAAGACTTCAGGTTCCCACTGAAGCATATGAGACGGCTCAGCGCGAGATAACGGCACAGTCTATGCAGGCCATAGAGGCTGCAAGAGAAGCGGGAGCTAGGGAACTCGCTGCCAGTGTTGGAAGAGTTGGCGCCCTTGGCCTCACTGCCGCTGAAAAGCAGCGCGAAGCAATGGCTCAAGATATTTATAAAAGAGATTTAGCTGTCGCTGAGGATGAAGCCAGAAGACTTGGCTTGCTATCAAATCTTGACGTAAGGGAAGCCTTCGGCGCTCAGGTGGCAGCAGCGCAGGCTGAGGAAGCCGCTGGCAAAGCAATGACGAGCGGAACAATGGGATTGGTTAATGCCGCTGGCACACTAGCCACTGGGATGCCCTTATATAAAAAGGCCAGAGAGGCCGCAGCTGGAATGGAGGCGGCAGAGGGAATTGGTCAATCGCTTGGTGAGATAGGCGGTCAGGCAGGAAGTCAGATTGGTCAGGGATTAATGCCCGGAGAGTCTGATATGTTCAATCAATTCCAGTCTCAACAGCAAAAGCTGAAGGAGTACATGGATAAGAACTATCCTACTGGATATGAAGGATATGTAATGGATACCCAAAGAGGACAATCGGGTTATCCAAATGTGTTTTTGAATCAAGTTTCTCAATCCGTAGACCCATATATGATGTTCCTAATGGGCCAATACAATAAGTAAGACCAATGGCTAAGAGTTATTTAGGATACGTTAAGCGGGGCGATGAGGCGTTTGTTGATTGGGCGTCCATAGGTAAAACGTTATCTGATGATTTGATACAAATCTCAGAAGAGAGAAAGCAGAAGCGTCAGGCTATTGACGATAAAACTAGAGAGACTCTTGTTGCTGCTGAAAAAATGCAGCAGAATTTGCCGCCGACATCTAGTGATTATTTCATGGATGGCGCGTCAAACATCCGCGAAGCATTATTGCTAGCGGAGAAGCAGATGAAGGCCGGTCTTCTAGACCCAAATGAATATTTAAAGAAGCGTCAGAACATTATGGATGGCGTTAACCTGTTGGCTGATGCGGCTCAGCAGGATAGAGACCTTTACGCTAAGGCTATGGAGCGCTTGCAGAATGGCGAGGCGGGAGCGCTTGAGCAATTTAAAAACGAAATGCTGGACAAGTATCGAGACCCAGCTAGTACAGCCATCTTTGTTGACCCACTAGGTTATAGTGTTGTTATTGCGGAAAAAGATAAAGACGGAAACGTGATTGCAGACCCATCTAAGTATATGGGTATTGCCGCAATGACGGCCCAATCAAAAGACCAGATTAATAAGTACGATGTTCCGGCAGAAGTATCTAAGAGAGTGAAGGTTCTTGGGGACTACACCCGTTCAATCAGAGCGGGAGGCGTCATGGCGTTGAAGGACATCATGCAGCGAAAGGAATATGTTCAGGCAGAGAACGATATCATAGCGTCCATGATGACGTCTCCTAGAAACATCGGTGGTATTCTTACAGACTATTTAGATTATACGTTTACCGTAGACCCAAAAGAGGCGGCATCCGACCCAAAGAAGATATTGGTAGAGCAGGACAGCTCTGGTTTATACCAACCCAAACCTACGGAAGAGCAGCGCAAGGCAGCCGCAGAGGCGGTTCGCGCTCAGCTCAGAGTACAGCTTGACCGCGCTGAAACTCCCATGCCTATTCAGCGTCCGACGGAAGCAGAACTTGGAAGGGGAGAGCAAAAGAAGCAGAACCTCGCACACCTCGAGCTCGTTCGTAAGCTCTACTCAGGAAGCGCTAATGAAGCAGCCGTTGCTGCTGATGCCATACGCGCACTGAACCCAGCCATTAAGTCTATTAATAAGACTGCTGATGGCAATATGAACATCACGTTTACGGATGGAAGAATTGAAAGACTTGCCATGCCAAAGGCTCCAACTGGTGCCTCAAGTGGTTTTGAGCAGTTTGCAACTAGAGCCGGTGGCTTCTTGATTCCGGGATTGCCTATTGAGCAGACCTTCATTGATTGGCAGAAGAGTCCATACAAGGGGCGCAGCGAAGATTATGCGGGTCAAGGATTCACATCGGCTGGAGCGCTTGACCCAAGGGCTGAATCAACCAAGATACTCACAGAGTCTAATATCGCTGACCCAAGTGTGTTTGGATTATTTCAAGAAGAGGCACTACCAATTATGGACAGAGTCGCTAAGGCTCTTGGAGCCGGGTATTCAGCTAAAACCACTGGCACATTGGCTGGTGATGAGATAACTATCACAACTCCAGAAGGTAAAGAATTTGTTGTTGAGTTTGACTACACAGATGAGGCTGACCGAATTGCTGAGATGACTAAGCTTAAGACGTTTATTGAAGATGAGCTTAAGAAAAAACAATCAACTCAAACAACAACCCAAACAACCACGGTTACTGGCGAGCTCGATTAAGAAGCATAGCTAATAATTTATTAAATTTGGAGCATGAATGACGAGCTCAAAAAGTTATACGACACCCTCGTATCTAAGGGTTACTATACCAACTCATATGAAGAGTTTATAGTTAAGTACGAAGACCCACAATATAGAGATAAAGTATTTGGTGTTGTAACTAGAGACGGCTTATATACCAAAGGGCGTGAAGAGTTCGATGTAAAGTATGCTCCATTAAAAAAAAAAGAAGAACCTTCAGAGGTTTCTTTTCAAGAAGAGCAGTTGGCTTCTCCTATGGAGACGCCTACTTTGGCTTCTTTACCCGGGCGTGACCTTACACTCCCCCCGTCTCCACGCTTAGCGCCACAGACGCAGCAGGCTATCCAAGAGGCGGGCGGTGTTGCTCCACAAGAGCAGCCCATTCCTGTGCCATATGAGACTAGACCAACCGAGGTTGTTACCGAGGAGGGCATTACTATGGACCTTGAGACCGGCGCTATTGCTGGCGAAGAAGGGATATCTCCAGAGGCTCAGGCAGTTATGGAGGGTCGCATTGAAGAGGGCGCCGTTGAGATGCCGCAACCCGAGGAGATAAAGGCTCCAGAGGTTCCAACGCTTGCCGCCCCATTTGTTGCATTTAACCAAGTAGTAAAAGGTTTAGTAAAACCCAAAGAGGATAAATCAGAATTACTTGAGCCAGTAGAAGTTACTGCTGGAGAGTGGGTTGGCGACAAGTGGAACGGTCTCATTGAGGGATTTGGAAACTGGGTTAACAATATCCGAGAAGAGAACTCACTGAACGGTCAGGTGATTGCTCGCTTTATTGAGGACAAAAAAGATAAGCACCCCGACTTATATGTTATGTATAAGAAGGCCATTGATGATGGCTACTCAGATGCCCTTGCGGCCAATGCGGCATACATGGAATACTTTGCCACGGTAGACAAGGGTATTGAGAATGAAGTTCTACCATATATAAAGGAAGCGGGCCGAGAGGAAATTATCAAAAAGGCTGGATACGCCATTGATAAAAGAAAAGAGAGAGAGCTTCAGGATAGATTCTTTTCGGGTGCCGTTCGTGGACTAATGACCTCGTTGCCCGCGATGGCAACATCTGCTTCTACGATGGGCTTATCTTTTATGGACATGTCTTATCAGGCGGCGGAAGAGCAATTAGCAAATGAGCTTGCTGCGAATCCAGACCTTCAAATGACTGAGGCTCAAAGACAAACATACTTACTCGCCACCGCTGGCATTGAGGGAATACTTGAAAGAGTTGGTTTGAGAAACACCCTGAATGGGATGCCCATGGTGAAAAGAATTTTGGCGGGTAAGGTTCTTACCCGACTTGCTGGAATGGGCGAAGACGTGGGAGCCGAGGCTTTTGAAAGAGTTGTTCGCCAAGAAGCCAAGGGATTAAGGGGATACGCCAGTAAGATTACAAAGGGTGGCCTCTCTGAATTTGAGACGGGTGCTCTTCAGGAGTTGTCAAATGATTTGATTAATCAATATGTAACCGACTCTCAAGGCAAGAATATTTTCAAGCCAAAGACCGCACAAGAAATTGTGATGGACGTGCTATATGCCGGAGCTCAAGAAGCTATTGGCGGTGGCATTATAGCTGGAACAGTCGGTGCATTCTCTAGACCTGAGGGTGTTACATCAGAAGACTTCAAGCAGGCCAAGGAATTTGTTGGCGCAATTAAAAGAGAAAAAGTATCTGAGTACATCGACCAACAGGTTGCTGCTGGTAAGATGGAACGAGCCGAAGGTGATAGGGTGATTGCCAATGTTGATGAGTTCATTGACGTTCTTGGTAAAATCCCCGAGGATATGCCGGAGGAAGCTCAGGCAGAGATGTTTAATCTCGTAAGAGAAAAGCAGTTAACTTTAGAAAAGGTCGCCGGTAAGGACGATGCGGTTCAGTCTATAGCAAAAGAAAAGGTCGCTAAGATTGATGAGAAGATAAAAGAACTATATACAAAATCACAAGAAGATGCCATTCAAGAGCAAGCAACAAGTGAAGTTCCTGTTCAGCCAGAAGCCAGAGTTGGCGAAGAAGTGGCGGAAGGAGCACCCCAAGCAGAACCTGAAGTCGCTCCCGAAGCGCGTGTCGAAGAAGAAGTAACCCTCACTGAGGAGGAGCAACAACAACTCGAAGACCTCAAGGCTGAAGCGCTTGGTCAAGCACCAGTAGCTGCCGCCACAAATGAAGAGGTTGCTGCCGTATTCGAGGGGGGTAGAAAGCTCTCCGACAATCTGGTCGTTAATGAGACGGGCGCACAGCCACTCACTAAGGAGCAGACTCGCATTGAGAAGCTCGCCGTTCGTGGAGCTAAGGCCATTCAAAAGCTGTTGCCCGATGTGAAGATTATACTTCACGCCACAGGCGAGGAGTTCTCTAAGAACACCGGAACAGCAGCGACAGATGAGGGCGCCTACAACGATGGCGTAATCCATATCAACCTTGCGACAGCGGACGCAAGCACGGTAGCGCACGAGGTGTTCCATGCTATATTCTTGAACAAGGTTAGAACGGACTCCAAGGCTCAGGCTGTGGCCAAGACCATGATGGAGAATGTCCGCAAGACTCTTGCGGATGACAGTGCCCTAGCAAAAGAGATTGATGCCTTCGCACAGAACTACGACGAGAACTTCCAGAATGAGGAGCGCCTCGCTCAGCTCATGGGTGCGCTGTCTAGAGAGTACGTCAACGCAACGTCGACGGTTAAGGGACAGATTGTAGAGTTTATTAAGCGATTGGCGAGAGCATTCAATGTGTCTCTTCCTTCTGAGTTTGGTAAAACCGACGAGAGCGTAACCGCTATGCTTGACGTCCTCGCCCGCAAGGTTGCGAGAGGCAAGGCGATTGTAGCGGCTGACCTCGTTGTTCTTGATAGCGCTGCGGAGCCCGGCTCAACAGTCGCATCTGGCACTGTTGCTGAGAACATTAATGAGAAGGGCTCAGATTCTATAAACATAAACGCCACACGCAAGCAGCAGCTTAACCGAGGTGGCATCGACATAGAGGCTATCAAGCGCGGTAGCATCAACGACTTGTCGGGCGCTAATGCGTTTGTATTTGCAGCCGACCAAGCAACCTATGGTGAAATTGAGAGCCCATCTGGAACGAGATACTTCTTCAAGGGTGGATACCTATACCCCTATGGTAGCGGTATGGGCTGGGCGTTTACTAGCGAGACGGCAGCCAACAAGATTCTAAAGAAAGTAAAAGAGAGCGATGGTGTAGGATTGGTGATGTCTCAGGCTTCTGATGGTATTGCTGGTAGCCTTTCCTTTTATGAATATCTAATGGCGGAAATTCAGAACGCCGTCATGAAGGGCGCGTCTCCACAGGAATTGATTGACTATGTCAACGCCAAACTTAGAACAGCATCAAGAACTCCCGGCGTTACTATTGCCGAACAGCTAGAGAAGAAAGGACACAAGGGACAAATAGAAACCTTGGAAGACCTGAGAGACCTTATGCCCATTGAAGGCAAGGGAGTAATCTCATATGACACTCGTGGTGCATTCACTAAGTCGTTCTTCTCTGCCACCTCTTATGAGCGCTTTGGGATACCGCCATTGATGCCAACGGCAAAGATGAAGACGGGCGTTCTTGACTATGTCAACGACCCATCTCTTGAGAAGGTACAATATGGAGATATTATATCTGCTATTCAGTTCAATAAGGACAGCAAGGTAATCGATACCCGCAAGGAGGGAATGGATACCCACCCCTCTTATCCGTTTGTTATTGAGGGGACACCCATAATGGTGTTCGATAAGGCCGTGGATGTGCGCAAAGTATATCCCAAGGCCAAGCCAGTAACCGGTCCTCAGATAGAGATTGGAGAAAGAGCGAAGCCTCAGGCTGCACGCTCCGCCATGGGCGCTCAGTATGTCGCTGAGATTCCTACCGATATAGTTGAGGAGCCCACGGTCATTACTCTAGAAGATGCCCTCCCAGCAGCTCAGCTTACGGGAGAGCAGCAGATGGCTATCGAGAACATCAAGGTCAAGAAGCCAGCACTTCGTCAGAAGAAGGCGATGACCAACGAGGAGGCTCGTGAAAGCCTGAACAGAAAGGGAAGAAAACCATATCCAACAAGTACCGATGATGCTCTTACCGCGGACGAAGTGAGGGTGTACTTCATGGATGAGGATTTCAATTGGCGTAGAGAATTCTATCAGCCTTACAACAATGTAGCCAACTTGTTTGCCGAAATGGCAAACGACCCAGACTTCCACATATTCCCAAGCATTATTATGCGGGGTGGATTTATGACTATGGACACTTCGGTTGAGAATCCGGAGCTTGAAATGAACATACGTATCAGCCCTAAAGAGGGTAATGTTATATACATAGATGGCATTGAATTATTTGACCCAAGGCTTGCTGGAACTGGAGCTGGCACTAGGTTAATGAATCGTATTACGGCAGCCGCCGATAAACTTGGCCTGACTATTAAACTTGATGCGTATCCAACAAAGCGATATCAAGGAGACCCGGTAACTCGTAAAGAGTATTCTGAAGCCAAGCTCGCAAAGATGGCCAAGGACTTGACTAAGTTCTATGAGAAGTTTGGATTCTCTGTTACTCGAGTAGCTTATGATGGTGCGCAAAGCATGAAGCGCTCACCTCAGACCCTTGAAACTAAGAACGCTATGCGTCAGAAGAAGGGATTGATTACCATCACTCCGACTGAAGGCATTAAGTATCAGAAGGCTGGTATCCAAGAGAAGTACCAGCAGGAAGCCATTAAGATGCTGGGGGAGATACTTCCAGTTCTTGAAGATAGCGGTCGCTTTTTCACGGCAATGGGCTATAAAAAAGATGGAGTAGAGCCCACCAGCGAAGAAATCCTTCAAGCGAGTAGAGCCGAAGGCATTGTTGAAAGGGTTTTAGATAGCCTATTATTTGATTCAGATACATCCGCCGATGTTAATAGGGCAGACGTTAAAAAAACAAATCTCAAAGATGTTAATGCTGTCATCCTATTGGCCAACCGCCTATTCCCAAAAAGCAGCTCTCCAGCACAGGCTGTATATAGATTTCTAGAATCTATAGCGTTTGCTATAGGCGCACAGGTTAACCAAACTGATAGTTATATAATTGACTTTCTTAAAATATACGATGGCGATAACATCACCAAAGATATTCTTGGTCAGGCAAAAGAAGCAGACCGGATGGGTCTCAGTAGGAAAACGGTTGCGGAAATTGAAGAGAAGGCAGAAAGTGATTATCACAGAATGCGTGTGCTAAACGAATATCAAGTCACTCAAGATGACACTATAAAGAAATGGGCAGCCTTTCTACAACATGAAATCGGTATACCCCCCGCCATTCGCTTGATGCTTTTCGATGCTGTCGTCACACATAACTACGACGCTAGAACAGGGAGCTACAAAAAGAGAAATCGCCAAACTCTTCGTAACTACACGCCATACGACGAGGGCACCATTAGTAGAATGGTTGGCGAGCAGACCATATCATCAGACGCAGTATTAAAAGAATACGTTGAGACGATGATGGCCAACGCGCCCAATGTTGTTAAGGCATTTAAGATGTACGATACCGCTGAGGGCACGTGGCTTAAGTTCCCCGGTGGCGACGGTGTTAGTGAGCAAGATATTAATGACAACGCAGACGCCTTAAGTCAGCTTGTTCAGGATACGCCATGGTGCACAAAGACCGGAGCCGAAGGGCAGCTTAGGGGCGGCGATTTCTATGTCTTTGTAACAACGGATAAAGGCGGCGTGCCAAAAGCCCGTATTGCCGTAAGAACAAGAAGAGGAAGCATTGAAGAGGTGCGAGGTATCCTTGAAGGACAACAGATGGAGCCAAAGATGCGCCCTGTAGCTGAGCAGTTCTTGGAAAGTGGCGCCGTTCCGGGCGGTGAGAAATGGGCAGAGGGGCAGCGCTTCAACGAAAAGATAAGGATGTTTAGGGAGGAGATATCGAAGCGCCCTTTAACCTTGCAGGACTTTAGAACGGTATCTAGCCTTACTGCTGAAGCAAACCGATACAGCTTCATGCAGTATGGGGGAAATGGTTTCGTCGAGCGACTCAATGAGGACTTTAATTTAAAGATTGATGCTAACGATGTTGCTCCTGAGATAAAAGGAAAAGTTGCCCGAGGCATGGAAGAATTAACCCCGGAGACCGAGGTTCTTATTGGAAACTTTTATGGCGACAATTTAATTCGTATGGGCTTAAAAGCTGCGGCGATAGAGGCCATGAGAGATGGGAAGCAAATTGGCAGCAGGCTTGAGATAAAAGGAAAAGCTAGGGTGTTTGAGTTATTCGGTGAAGCGATAAATAACGAGGACCCATCCGATTATGTGTCGCATGCTACAGACTATGTAGTGCTCTATTCGGGAGGGAGCTTTACATCGTTTGACATTTTTGCAAGCCTCGTTGAGGCGTATGGCGAAGAGGGGGCCGTCCGAATGGTTTCAAACGCTATCTCCAATAGTGCTAAAAGCTTGAGGGTCATCGCGGGACATTACAACCAACAGTCACAGCTCATCCCCGCTAATTTAAAAACTGTTGAAGGGGACGCAACCATATATGATAAAAACAGCACCGGTAATATTGAGTTAGTTGGCGGTGATTTATTCATACAAGAAAACTCCTTAGATTTTCATATAGGAGTAACAAGTGTCGACCAAGGTGTGCATATAGTAAACGACATAAGAAGCCTTGGCAATTTAACCACTGTCCAAGATAATGTTAACTTGTATAGCGCAGGGCAGCTTGAGTCTCTTGGTAAATTAGAGCGTGTAGGTGACAATCTTGATTTGTCATATGCACAAAAATTAATGTCTCTTGGGGAGTTGAAGGTTGTTGAAGGGGATTTAAATTTACCGCCTTCAATAATAACGCTTGGCAAGATGAAGCGTCTTGGACGTTTTGAATACGGGGTTCCGGATACTTTAGAAAGCTTTGGAGAACTTGAGGAAATTGTTAGGTCAAGCCCAATTGTGATAGGAGAGAAATCAAGACTGAGGGACCTAGGTAAATTAAAAAAACTTGAAGGGTCGTTACAAATAACTGACAATAAAACACTAAGAACCCTTGGTCCACACTTAAAAGAAATTGTCGGTTCTCTTAGAGTCCGCTTAGGTGATTCAGGGTTTGACTTGGGGGCTTTAGAAACTGTAAATTATTTGACCATTTCGGCGTCAGACGATTACGCGGGTCACGCTATAAATCTTGGGTCTTTAAGAAGCGTCTCCGGAGAAGTTAGCATTAATGTAGAAGTAGATTCTTTTGGCGACCTTGAATATGTGGGTGGCGGGTTACAGTTTAAGCCGTCAGAAAATTTCAAGGATACCGGAAAGCTCAAGACTGTTGCTTCAGGCCTACTTATTTGGGAAGGCTCAGAAGAGGGTCCCGGCTCGACTCCCATTGTCATATCAAATCTAGTTACGGTTGGCGGTTCGTTTTTTTCAACTTCAAGTAGAGTGAAATCGCTCGGAAGTATTGAGGAAATAGCCGGGGATGACCATGGTGAATTTATTAGCAGTGTGTATCTGGAAAGCTCTGGCAATCTCTTGGCTAAGAGCGTTGACCCAGAAAGATATTCTTTAGCACGCAAAGAGCTTAAAGACGGATTTATAAGTCAAGAGCTCTTTAATGATATACAGAGACTCCACGGTGAATACCTAAGGGCAGAGGCTGGCGTTGAACCACCTCCCGCTATCCGTCAGAAGAGGGGCGACGCCACTGCATACCAGAACTGGAGCGCTAAGCCTCAGAGTCAGGCTCAGGAGCTAGGTCACCGCTTTAATATGAACCATAAGGGATTTGTTCCCGCTACTACCGACCCCGCTCAGTTTAGAATCGCTGTGCGCAAGCTTGATGACAGGCTCGGCACAAAGCCTAGACGTGATGAGCGCACCGGTGAGGTCTCCGGTTACCACATGACGCTGGATGGGAAGTTCTTCAACCCATTCCTTAGAGTTATTGGCGGGGGCGGAAGCGCCAACTCACTACGCCGCCAAGGCTATGGCGCCGGAACGCAGAGCATCTACGAGTTCATCAATGATGTGCGCGAGAGGGGCTACACCGATAGAGTTATAGCTGCTTTCTTGAAGGAGCAGGGATACAGCGCCACCGAGATTAAGTCAGCACTCGCTGTGCCTATCGATGTGATGGGCACTATGCTCCCCGATGGCTTCGCCAATGCGGAGGGCGGTGTTGCTCAGGGTCAGGCGTTCTTCAACGAGTTGACCAAGAAGATTAAGCGCTATGCTAATGCCAAGAGATTGGGCGTGTTGCTACACAACGCTGCGGATGTAAGAGCCAAGGCTCAGGAGCTGTTGGTTAACTCTGATTTCTTTAAAGCGCAGAGCCCAACCATTCAGGCGGAGATGCAGATTGGATTGGACAAGGCATTGAACATCCCCGCCGCCAACAAGAAGTTCCAAGCGGACTTCAAGGCGTTGCGTGCGATGCTTTCCAACATGAAGAAGGGCGCGGCTGAACTTGAAAAAGCTAAGCGCGCTATGCGCATGTTCATCCGCAAGAACTTGCCTAAGACCGTATTCAATAAGGCTGATGTCAACAAGCTGATGAAGGCTATCACAGACGCCACTCCAGACTCACTGCCCGCAGTGATGGAGCGCGTCACTGGATTCGTCAACGAGTTCTATGTGCGTGACCTAAGTGCTGCTATTGACAAACTCCTGAAGACCCCCACCACTAGAATGGTATCGGGTCGTAGAGTGGGCAGAGTAAGCGTGTCCTTGCAGAACATCCTTGGTTCCCTTACCAATAAGAAGAGCCCAATGCTCGTAGATGAGGGTATGTCTGCTCAGAACATTGAGGACCTAATGCAGAAGCAGGAGAAGAGATTCAATAAGCTGTCTGTAAAGACCGCGCTGACGCAGGAAGAGAGCGACGAGATGAACGCGCTCTCTATTGCTCTTATGTACAACGAGGCGATGCTTATGGAGGATAACAACCCGCATAAGGTAGACGCCCTTGCTGCCGTGAGAGACAACCTCCGTACTCTTATATCTACGGGTCGCTCGCAGATGCGCGGAGAGATTGATGCTCAACGTGCTTACTATGAGCATCTTATATCTGACGCCTACAATGGCATCACGGGTGAGGAGCTCGACCTTTCCGAGGAGGGTGAAGAGGCTAACAAGGAGAAGCTTATAGAACTTAAGAACAAGGAGCAGAGAAGGAAGACCTTTGATGGAGGTATTAAGTCCTTTGTTGGTAAGATAAAGAACAGCGTGGATGAGTTCTTCACCAAGCAAATGGACCTCGCTCTATTGCTTCAAAGAATATCAAGCGGACTGTCTGAGGCCATGGGCGGCAACAAGCTCATGGAAATCTTTGATGACAGGCTCTTCAAGGCTCGAGTTTCTTTTGTCTCTGGCAAGAAACAAGTGTTTGATATCATCAGCAACAAAGCCAAGGAGATATGGGGCGATAACTACAAGCTTGAGATGCAGCGTAATGCTGTGCCTGTTGTGAGTAAAGACCTCATCAATGACAAGAATGTCATATGGCTTAACGAGGAGAAGGCTAATGAGCTGAAGAAGGAATACGACTCTGCCACCAACAAACGTAAGGCGCAGATAATTAGACAGCTTGAAAAGCTTGAGGTTGTTCTCAGTAATAACCAAGCTTACTACTTGTATAATCAATACAAGGACCCCGCTAATGTGGCATCCTTTGAGAAGAAGTTTGGTAAGAACCAGTATGCTAGAATCATGCAGCAGATTACCGACAGACTTGATGCCAAGACAAAAGAGTGGGCAGACTGGCAGGTTAACGAGCTGTATCCCAGCCTGTATGAAAAATACAACGAGGTATACAAGGCCATCTATAGAACCAACATGCCATGGAATCAGTTCTATGCAGGCAGAATTTTTAGAGAGGGCGAAGAGGGCGACCTTCAGTTCGACTTACTGGCCGGCTCTTCTGAATACCAGACCAGCGTTGGTGGCCAGTCTACCAAGGCGAGGGTAAAGAACTCTCGTCCCATTCAAAGTGTCGATGGCAACTCGGTGCTCAACTCATACCTCAAAGACATGGAATACTTCCGTGCCTATGCTGAGGCCATGAGAGACCTGAGCAAGGTTCTTGACAATGCGAACGTAAAGGCAGCAATCATAGAGCTCGGTGGTAAGAATACATACGACGCTCTGAAGGACATGATGCAAAAGGTTGCAAGAAAGGGAATCTCTCAAAACGAATCTCAGCTTGCCAATGCTATGATGGGTATGTATATCAAGTCTAAGCTTGCCATCAACCCAACGGTATTCCTGAAGCAGCTCACTTCTGCATTTGCCTTTGCTGACTATATCGGCTACACAAACTGGAGTAAGTACACTGCCCTCGCTCTTCCTCAGGCTCGCAAACTATGGAAGGAGTGGTATGCTAACTCGCCCCTGTTTCAGGAGAGATATGAGAACTCAAACATTGGAGATATCCTAGAAGGATACAGCTATGAGGGTTCTCTCAATGAGTCTCCAATCCTTGTAAATAAAAAGGTAGGTGGCAAGGATATTACAGTCACAAAAGAGCAGACGAGAAACCTAATGAACTCACTCATGTACTTGGTTAAGCAGGGTGACAAGGGTGGTATCATGGGTGGTCTTGCTAACTACTTGTACTACAAGCAGCAGTACTTGGAGAAGAATCCCGGTGACGAGGCTGGGGCTCAGAAGTATGCGAGCGAAAAGGCGACTAAACAGGCACTCAGAACGCAGCAAGATAGTGGCATTACCAACAAGGACTGGTTCCAAACTGGCGGCCCTGCATACCGATTCTTGAATGTGTTCTTATCTTCACCAAAGGCGTTGCTTCGCAGAGAGATGAGCGCCTTCATGAGCCTAAGTAGAAAGATGAAGGGTCTACCAACACAGGACGGATATGGTGATATCGCAAGACGAGTAGTGACATATCACATCCTTGTTCCTATGGTGTTCCAATGGGTTGCCCTCGGCCTTCCCGGATTACTTTCCGATTGGGATGAGGAGGATGAGCAGGCACTTGGCCGTGCGGCATTGCTTGGCAACCTCAACGCCTTGTTTATTGTTGGAGATATTCTTACGGCAGTCAAGGACCTCGTTAGTGGCGCTCCGTGGGCTGGAGAATTTACTACGCTCCCTGTATTCGAGCAGATTGGATTGGTATTTAAGGATATCAAATCATTCACCAAGGCTACTGACCCAGTGAAGAAGGATAAGTACATGTGGAGAATGATTAATCACATCACAGAACTGACGGGCATCCCTGCTTCTAACATCCACAAGATGGTTAAGAATATCGAAGCCATCCCCGATTCAAAGGACCCGGGCGAGGCGTTGCTCAGGCTCTTCAACTACTCTGACTATGTTATAGAAGGAGGAGATAAGAAGAAAAGCGATAAGGAGATTGAGGCGTACCGAAAGGCTATGCTTGGAGAGTAGACTTTACACTTTGTGGTGTTTTTATTTTACACTTTGTACCCCCAGCTGGAGTCGAACCAGCAACCTACGCATTAGAAGTGCGTTGCTCTATCCATTAAGCTATGGGGGCGGTGTGCGCCTTGAAGGATTTGAACCTACGACCAATGGATTATGAGTCCACTGCTCTAACCACTGAGCTAAAGGCGCGGGAGGATTACTCCTTTATAAATACGCCATTGACAGTCTTGCCTTTCCTGTCTTTGATTTCATCGTAAGCAGAAGCCAGGCAATCCCTAGCAGATAGTCCACACTGCATAGCCAATATGATTAGCGTGACCATAGAGTCACCGATGCCATCCTTGAGTGCGGCCTTGTTGCCTCGAGCCATGGCGGCCATGGTCTCACCAACCTCCTCCATAACCTTGAGCGCCTGCTTGCTTTTGTTCTTTGGGTCGTCAAGGCCTCTGGCCACTGCCCATTGTTCGACCGAGCGAAAGAGCTCGTCTGCGTTCATTGGTATTTTAGCCTCACCCCTTAATGATGGATGGTCAGCGAAATAGTCGAAGTGTTTTGGGTCATTCATATCGGAGGATTCCTGCGTAGCGTGATTCTGTGTTTTGTATTTTGGACCAAGGCATTTGGTACACCTTGTTTGTTTGTAGGTCTTGTATGGTATAATAAGAGAACTGCTCTGACACCTGAAACTTTTTTGTGACCATCAGGTAATCAAGAACTAAGTACTTCTTCCCATCAACGATAAAGGTTTCCCCCTCTACATATTTAGGATTAGGAATCTTCATCCTCGTCCTCGTAGATGTCGTAATGGACGCCCGAGTTTCCGTTGCGCATGATAATCTCCATACGCTTGATGGCTTCCTGATTGTCTACATCATCTTGACTATCCCCGGGGTCATCCCAGTAGAGAAATTTATAGTCGCTCATGGCACTGGCTGAATGTTTACGTTACGAACTGATACGTTCCAATCTATCTTCTTTACAAAATTACGAGCTTCTTCTTTTGTCTCAAAGTCCTTTTCTCTCTGCTCCCATTTCGCTGCCTTATTTACGGCTTGGTCAAAGTAGGTATAATGAACGCGGTATTTCATAGGTGAAGGGAATCTTTTTTTACAATGGATATACCCCACCAAAGCCACCCAATTGTGATTGCCTTTTCGCAAATTAAACTATCATAACAAATAGTCACATAGGGCAGCAGGTGCAGGCTGCCAACAAGCTTATACGTTTCGATTGATTTCATTAGAGTGTAAGGAATTTAATAATCCACACCCAAAGTAGTATATCTATTGCAACCACCAAAGCAAACTGTAAATATTTTTCTCTCGTCTCTTTGTCCATTCCTTAAAATATGTGAGTTAATCTCGCCACTTGGCCGTGTTCTGGGTGGTGTATATATCCTTCTATAGCCTTAGGGTTATGCTGATAGCCATTTCGGTGGTGCCATGAGTCCGTGCCACTTGGGC
>Ga0255760_10002656_pt1 | contig 16399 bp, 6 predicted proteins | sample 071ome_25_FD_179960 | JGI IMG/M metagenome (GOLD analysis project Ga0255760, IMG submission 179960) | Coastal salt marsh microbial communities from the Groves Creek Marsh, Skidaway Island, Georgia - 071410BT metaG (version 2) | ecosystem: Environmental > Aquatic > Marine > Intertidal zone > Salt... | reverse complement strand
GACACCTGTCCCGTGTTTGACGACCTGTGTGTGTCCGTGTTTGACGACCGCGGGTGGATGGATGAATGATGGATGGATGAATGACTGTGGGACGGGCGTTCGCCGACGACGTCACTCGACGACGGAAGATGGCGATGGCGATGACGGCGACGGTTTTACCGCGCGACGGGATCGTCGATGGCGGGCGAAAAGAGGGGTGGTGGGTGACGCGACGGTTGACGCGAACCTCGTCGATGAGAATGAGGACGAGGATGATGATGACGAGGAGAACGTCGGCGTCGACGTCGACGTCGGCGGCGCACGAATCGTTCGTCGGGACGTGGAGCCGGGACGCGGCGGGGAATCAACACGTCGTGGCGTACCTGGCGGCGCACGGAATCGTGGACGACCCGGTGGCGCGGTCGCGGGCGGAGTACACGCAGACGTGGGAAACGGCGGAGAGCGGACGAGAGGGCGAATTCGTCGTGCGGACGACGTCATCCGCGGGCGTGGATCGCACTTTGACGTACTCTCTCGGTGCGCCGTTCGTGGAAAAGTTTCAATCTAGCGATATTTATAGCCAAGGACCGGGGGAGGTGACGCGCGTGGCGACGTTCGACGCGTCGACGGGGACGCACGAGGTGAAGACGGAGTCGCCTTTGGGATTTGAGACGACGACGCGCACGGTTTCCGAAGACGGCAAGCAGATGAAATGCGTCAGACGGTACGTCGCGAAGAAGAGCGACGATGGAGAAGTGGATGTGACGAGCGTGGAGAGATTCGTTCGCGTCGAATAGTCGCGTAGGCGATGTCCATTGTCGTTTACTTTTTTATTCGTCGATTCATACAGTACCTACGTGTACACGCTAACTTTACTTTGTAGAATTTCTCGCCTCGACGATGAGTTCAGCGAGTCGCTCGCGAATCCCCATCGTCGCCACGTCCAGAGGTGTCTCCCCGTCGTTATCCTTGGCCTCCATGTCCGATCCTGCCTTTGCCAAGACGTTTAAACACTTCTTCTCGCCTTGCGCGCACGCGTAGTGCACCGCCAGGTCCCCATCCGAGCACCGGGCGTTCACGTCCACACCGAGCTCGAGCACGCGTTTGAGCATGACGTGTTCACCGCTGTACGCCGCTTGATGCGCCGCCGTCCATCCATTCTTGTTCACCTCCTTGACGCACTCTGGGTCTTCTCGCAACAGGCGCTCAAACTCCTTCGCGTCCCCGTCCTCAATCGCACCAAAGAGTTCCGATTGTTCCGTCGACGACCCAGAACAGTCCGAGCCATCCGAGTCCGAGTCCGATTCGGCGGCGACGGCGCGTCCGTGTTTCTTACTCGACGTCCGTCCTCGTCTGTGCGTTCGTCCCGGCATCGCCCCGGCTCACGCGCGCGGTCAAAACTGGAGACTGCGCGTTTGTTGGACTCGAAGCGCGAGGTCCACGCCGAGCTCGGGCGTTCACGCCCACACAGAGCGACGCGACGACCCGCGCGCGCGCGCGTGAAACCGAAGCGACGCGAAAAAATGACGGAAGGGTTCATGAGTACGCCCGTGTCCATGGGGGTGAGTGCGCGACGACGCGAAAAACGACGCGACGACGCGAACAAACGACGCGATTGATAACCGGCTGTTGAGCTGATGATGACGACGGGCAGATCGTCAAACGAAGTGTTCTTACTGTTCGTTATCGAGAGCGAGAGACTGACGAAACGTTAAGACGACCATCATGGCCGTGCGATACGCGGATGGAGTCATCCTCGGCGCGGACTCGAGAACGTCGACGGGGACTTACGTAGCGAACAGAGCGAGCGATAAAATTACCGAGATTACGTCAAACGTGTGGATGTGTCGAAGTGGAAGCGCGGCGGATACGCAAAACGTGGCTGCATACGTCTCAAGGTTGGCGCACGAACACGCCGTATCGATTTCGAGCCCTGCAGTCGATGCCCCTGATGCTGGTTTCACGTGCGACGTGAAGCTCGTAGCGAATATTACAAAGAAGATTGCGTACGAGAACAAGGAGAGGCTCCAAGCGGGAATGATCATAGCGGGGTGGGATCGCAAGCTCGGCCCTCAAGTGTACGGGATTCCTCTCGGTGGGTCCCTCATGGAGGCCCCTTTCACCGTCGGTGGAAGCGGGAGCGCTTACATTTATGGTTTTTGTGACAATACGTTTCGAGAGAACATGACGCGCTCGGAAGCCGAAGCGTGGGTAGCGAAAGCCATCTCTCTCGCAATCGCTCGCGACGCCTCAAGCGGTGGCGTGATTCGTCTAGTCGTCATAGATGAGAAAGGGGCGGAACGAAAGATGTTGCAGCCGATAGAGCACAGCGTGTGCGATGACGAGCTGCGACCGATCAAACGCTCTTAGTGGAATTGTAATCGGACATATGGAACCCTAGGCATTCTAGTGCGCGCGATTTTCGTCGGTTGAAAATGTGTTGAGTGTTGCAAGTCGCGCGTAAAGTGCGCTTCGAACGACGCGAAGTGAAGCGACCGGTGAACGGGATGAGACGATCATCGTTAAAGATAGTCGGCGAGGGTCCCGCCCTCGAGACACTGTACGTTTTCGGCGTTCGACCGCAAGACGGATTTCACTTTTCCATCACACGGATCAAACTGCGCGCCGTTTTCCTCGGTACATCGTTTCAGGACATTCTCCATGACACCGTCGATGCCGCCGTCGCACGGGACTTTCAGGGTGTCTTTGATCTCGAGCGATCCTGCGACGAGCGCCTCTATGCACTGCTCTCCGCATAATCCAGCGTCATCGGCAACACACACTTGGAGTATGGCGACTATTTTGTCCTCGTCAAATTTCGGGCACTCCCAAGCGTGCGCGACAGTGAAAGCAGACTGAAAGCAGAGCAGAGTTGTCAAAGCGGTGGCGAGAACGAAAGTCTTCATGATGAGCGACTGGTTGTGAGGACACGCGTGGTTCCGGCGAATCGTGAGCGACTGGTTGTGAGGAGTCGCATACACACATTCCCATCGCATACACATGATTCCCATGTGACTTGCCGCCGAATCACAGAGATAAAAGTAACGCTGTCCCGCGTTTCACCCAGTGGTCAGCGGTAGCATCACCAGCGTCGAGTTCAACCATCGTTATGAACGATGGTCGCTCGCGTGTGCCAGTCCTAATCGGATACATGTAAAGCGGGCACTCATATACATTCAACCGCCGTTTATTGGAGCGTTTGCGCTGCGTCGGAATGAAATGGACCACTGGCATGTTGACTATCAACTCCATCGCGTTGGGCTCGCACAAGCATTTACAATCTTTATCCCACCCGGCGCCTTCGAGATACAGACCACGAACATAAACGCCTTCGTCTGGTGGAGAGCTGATATCACTTGCGTCTTGCTCGAGAATGGAGAATGAAAACGTGAGCGTATCAATCGGTATCCCGTGACGACGCGCACTCGCTTGCAAAACCGAGGTGAGGAAACACGAGGGATACGTAAACCCTGCTAACCAAAAGGTTTCCGGGATATCATCTCGAAGCGCCCAAGATTTAAGCTGATTCACGCGGTGACCCAAATCAGTCACCCATGCAAACAAAGACTTCACCGACGGATACGCCTTGAGATATCTCGAAGGAACAGAGTTCGCCGCGAGTGCGTCAAATATCTCATCCATGTCTCTAGACATTACCACTAAGCCCTTTATACCGTTGCTCAGATTTTTAAGCGACTCGTGCACGTCCAACAAAAGTACATTGTACCGCTGTATCTCTTGCATCATGTTTACTGTAAGCGGACACTGGGTGTCGTCCCCCAGCTTTGATTTTCGAATCTTGGCGAAATCTAGTGGCTCTGGCGCGATTGCGAGAAGCTGATCGATTCGTGAGCTCACTTTTGACTCTATGGATTCAAAGCCCTGCTGTGTCGGGTCTGCACTCGAACCGCTCGTCAATTGAATATTTGCGCAAGTGCGCAAAATTGCTTCGCTCTCCACAATCAAATACGACATGTCGGCGTTCGCGTGTTGACCGAACGCGCCAGCTTGGTCGCTTAACGGTAGCTTGTTGACAAAGTCGCGTTGGCGTTTTAGCTCGACCGCCCCCGCGGGTATATGATACGTGCTCGCCAGAGCTCCGTGAACCAATCCAAAGCCATCCACTTGCAAAGCGTCTTCGTTGAAAAACTGCAACAAGTATGCCCTGATGATGCGCCGGTCTATCTCGTCGGTGATTCGCCCTCCGTAATTCGCTTCACCTATCAAGTACCTTAAAGATTCCCATGGTGTTTCCTCGTAACCATCGAGGTATGATTTTAAAATGTCATCGCTGACTGAAAAGTCAGTGTCGTTGAAATCATATGGTATGTTCATTCCGAGTGTACCAAATTTCTTTCGCTCCAGCAGCAAAGCATGGAAGAATGACAGCGCAAATAAAAGTTTTCCATATTTCTCTCGCTTGTTGCACTGAGTGAACGATTCTTCAGAGATGCACGTCGTATAAATTCTTGACAGGTTTGCCCGCAGCCCCTTGGGTGGCTCGGTGGTGATTTTTAAACCTCTCTGTAAAATGTATAGAGGAAACGAGGACGTCGGTGTCGATGACAACCACAGTCTAAAGTCTGTGTGTGGTTTCTCAATATCAAAGTCCTCGATGATCGTTTGTAAATCAGGCAGCCAAGACAACATTAAGTGGCAGTTTGCGAGAAACACCCAATGTCCTTCCTTGCGACCGCGAGCGATCAACTCTGTAGCTGTCGCAGCCTGACCCTGACCTAGAGCAACGGTGTGCAGTTTATCTGACATCTCCTTTGAAATTGCCAACTGCCGTAGATTAGCCATAGGATCGACACCTGCGCTCAGAACGAATATGCATGGTTCTGTGCACGTAGAATCGTTGAACACTTCATTCAGGTTGAGCACCGGCGGATCCACAAACTTTTCGCCGAGATAATCAGAAACGTAGGTGCGAATGGCGATTTCGACGCGGTCTAATCTGAGTGCTTTGAGCAACAGAAGCTTTTGCAAACTATTCAACGAATTCTGCCATTTACCGGGCAGCTCTTGCGTTTCCGGCTTGGCGTGCTGGTACCAATGTCGCCATTCGTCGTGGGATTCCGAGTCGATTGATTCTGGAAGTTCCGCAAATACCTGCGCAAAGTCGAGCGCCAAGCGGCGCACATTTGACCAACTTTCGGAAGGCAGCCAATCGATTCGAATGCAGGGAGACGTTTTGCTCGAGTCTTCTGTGTTACCCTTATCTGTGCCTATCAAGTAGTTCCACTCGCGCGTCGAAATTGTCTTTGCGGCCATCTGAATTCTCATGCAAATTTGCAAACTCAGCAAAAGTTTGTGTGATTCAAAAAGTCCACGAGAAGCGTATCGATACACAGCGTACGTGTGATAATTATTCAACTGATTCAACCGTTCTTCAATGTCACTCGGATCTGAAAGGCTTTGTCTTTTGGACTTTGTGATTGATGAATCAAACAACGATGTATACGAGTCCAAACTAAACTGATACATAGGATCGACATCTGCGAATGCATACAGCGTAAAGTATAGCAAGGTCGCTCTTTCTGCCGCAGGCGCGTAAGCAGCGGCGGTTTTCTCAATTTGCTCGCCAGTTTTCTCCGCAACCCTTAAGCTTGCAGAAACTTCTTCGCTTGTGGCTTTCGAGTACGTCAGAGAATTAATGAGCTCGATATTGTCCAACAGAGACCCCGTGGCTTTACTCAACAAATCTAAAATCAAATCTTCAAGCTCAACCAATTTCCGTTTACCTCTAGCCACTTTGACGACGAGATCATTCTTCTCTGAATCCAGATCTGGACGTTCGCGCCTCACAACGAGATCTCTCAGTTGCGCGTTGAGCCCTTGCTCCTTCACCGTGAAATTTATCACGGCGAGCCTTGTACTGATTTCGGGTGTGTAGTGTGGATTCATAAGCTTTGACGTAAAGTATAGCCTGAATTTCGGAGAAACTTCGACATTTTTGTCACCTATTTTCACAGTGACTGATCCACCTTTCTTGACGAATGACTTTGCAGCCAAATGTTCTAAAATTGGGTCAATGGATTCTTTCACGTCTTGAATTAACACTGGGGTACCGAATTGAACCGCACGTTCGATGTTGCGGACCATATCAGGCGACGTCAAAGTGGTCACCAACAAATCATTGCTTCCCTCCATCGCTTTGATCCATTTATTACCTTGTCCCTGTGGGTCAATCAGCAGAGGCCAACGATTCCCGCGCGTGGCGAGCACTCCGTTTTCTGTACTGAAAGAATCAGAGGGCAATCCTTGAATATTCCAATCTCGAACATCCGACGGATCTGCAAGAAATTGCGCAAACATGAAATCAGAGCTATGGGGTAGAGAAAGTTCCTTGACAGTTGGCATCCAGCAGTCGTCGATGAGGACTTTCCTGTATTCAGATGGAAAAGCGCCAGCGTAACTCATAAAGGCGGCTGCAATGCAAACATCGCCTGGAAGTCGCGAAATTTTTTGTTCAAAATCTTTCACAGCCTGCTTCCATCGTGTCTTCTCACCAGATAAACCTTCGACGAGCGCTTCAGCGCGTTCGAGTTTGATTTCTAGTTCTGCATATTCACTCTCAAGAGCCGCTTTTTTGGAAGCAGATTTCTCATACTGCTCCTTAAGCGCGCTGACTTTGGACATGACATCTGCCAAATCTTTCTGGGTCAATGTGAGCGCCTCTTGTTTCAGCGCCAATTTATCCTGTGCCTGCTTTAACGTGGCTCTCTTCGGTGCGATTTCACGCGCGACATTCCCATAAGAAAACATGGCGTGTACCCATTTACACAATCCCTCAGCCGCGCTGGACACTTTTCCAATGGTTCGGGGTTGGTAATCGACATGATTCACATACTTTGCTATCTTTGCCAGCAAAGCATCCGACAATGAATCTTTGTCGAAATGTAGTAACCGATCGAGGAATCCCGAATCGCCCAACTGTTTCTTGGCTTCTTCCCAAGTGGTCGGTCTCTTTAAAACAGTCAACACGCCCTTCAAGCAAAGTTCGACTAGTGCTGGTGGTTTGACGTAAGATTTTAATTCACCCAAATCTTTCTTTGTCAACACATTCAAAGCCGCTTCAGCTTCTTGTAACGCTGGTAGAGCTTCGTTGAGTTTGAGTTTACATTCGTCTGCGATTTCGTTGGCTTTCTGCGCTTCCATCTCGACGCGTCCGGCTTCGGCACTCACCTTGATACTCTGCTCGTCTGCAGCTCGCTTATCTTGTACGATCACCTTGAGCAGCTCTTCACAGTCTCTCTTTGCATCCGCTACGACCTTCGCCTTGTCCTTACAAACACTTTGCATTTGTAAAACTTGAGTTTCTGTTTCATCGAGTTTGGAAAGTCCGCCTCTAAGCTTTTCCATCTGATCATGGAGAGTTTGTGTTTTCTCCGCCATTAGAGATTTAAAAAAGTTGACAAACTCGATGAAGTTCGTGGGTGTGATGTACACCTTTCGCTTCAGGTGTTTAAACATGGAATCAGCCACGCTTATCGTTGATTCATGGATTTTTCCAAAAGCCATGCACAAGTGATGCTTCATGTCGTCGTTCATGTTGTCATTACTCAACTTTTTAGCTGCAACCTCAATCAAGGCGTCCGCAGGCCAGTCGGTGAACCAATCTATCGTACAACAGTTGACTAAACCGGGAAACATTCTTACGCGCTCGCGAAATGTATCACCGATCGGAGACATGCACAACACGATGTGCAGATTCTGCAGTACGCGTTCCATGAAAAACACATACAAATCATCGTGCGTCACTGCCTGCACACTATTCGACTTCGCCACTTTTCTCATATCCTCGCAAATCGCGTTGTGTTCGTCTTTGCTATACAGACCTGGAATATCCCCAGAGGTGAGAGCGTTGTTTATGTCCTCTAAAAACGATTCACTCACAATCTGCGTATCATCGAGAATCAAAACAGTCTGTACGCCAACCACGCCCGCCTGACGATACAATGATTTCAGATCTTCTCGAAACTCGTTGATTCTATAATTCTTAGTGATTTCGATAGAAAACGTCTTCATCTCGGCCACGTATGCCGCCAATCGCGCGAGCGACTTCCGACCGCTTCCACCGACTCCAACAAGCAGTGCGTTGCCCTTCGGCTGAGTCAAGATGCGGTGAATGCGGCAGACGTGCATTACAGCATCCTTGAATAGCACCAGTTCCATTTCACCATTGCCAGATTCCAAAGCGTAATCTTCGAGCTTCTCTATCAGAGACTCTTTGAGCGTTTGAGTGTCGGTTATCACTTCGTAAGGGGGACTGTCCATCGCAGGCCGCATGAATGATACAAACGGATGACACTCCTTGAGTCGAACGTTGTCGTCGCTCGCATTCAAACATACCAAATTATCTGTCGAAACGATTTCGTTCCATGAGGTGGAGAAATGAATGCGTAAATTCGTGTCAATTTGTCGTTGCAACCACTGAAAGTCTTCAGGATCCCAAACTCGATCGCCAAAGACCCGTAGATTCTCGTGTATCCACAAATGCAGGATGGATTCGCGTGAGTCATAAAACTGCTTCGTCGCGCGGGTTACGCCCTGTATCACTTTTGACAAATCGCGCGTGTTGAAAAGATAATGACACTTGGTTGGTGTCGGTAAGAGTTCTTTGACCAGAACACTGTACACGCCGATGCTTGCTTTCACGATTGCGTTCCCTACCGTCGAGATCGACTGATCAAACCCCTGTTGCATTTGTCCGAGTATGGTGCTGTAAATTCGTTCCAGTTGCGCCTCGGATGGATCGACCATGTTTACGACGCCAAAAATTGACATTACCCGTTGCGAAAACGCATTTCGACCTCCTCCTGGCGGGGCCATGGCTGCTAGAAGTTTGACGTCGTTCACCTGAACGGGCTCTTGCTTGACTCTGTCGTACCAAAAACCATTGTCGTGCCACATCTTGAGTAGTTCTAAAGGTGGAATGAAGCCAAATTCACTCTTCTTCGGCATGTTGAAGTCATCGATGGCGAGAATCAGTTTACGTCCACCACTTGGCGCGAAAACGCCCTTCGATCGCCGTTCGAGCTTACCTTCGATTGTATCTTGTAGCGAATGCGAGCTCGTCTGCGCGCTGAATGTAATTCGACCGCCTACGTATCTGTCTGGAAGCTCTTCCAAACAGGAATTGACAACCATGGACTTGCCGACTCCGACATTCCCCACGATGAGCACGTTTGTATTTGACTCGATTAGAAGCTGAGTAATGTGTTGAGTGCGCACTGTGTCCACCGTTGGGACCATGAGCTTAAAGAAGGGCACTTCAGACACGTTCGGCAGATGGCATGCCGGAATTTTCTGCGACCATAATACAAACTCCCGGCGATCGAAGTCGTAGTAATAATCGAATACTGTCACGTCAGTGAGAGCAATCGCTGGTGTGTGAGGCAACATTTTCAAAGGTGCCAACTGTTGTAACATGTTGTCGAATCGAACACGGCTAGCCATATCGATGGATGCACCAATTGACCAGATCAAACAAAACACAAAAACAGCCTCGACGTGATCACACGTGGGGACGTCGTGCGCGTCAAAGAGAATCGTCAACTGACGGACAGCTGCCAATATATCCGTCTTGACAAGTTCGGTACACTTTGTCATTTTGCATTCTACAGCCTCATGTAAATATTTGTCGACACACGCCGACAGCGACTCCTCGATGGTCGAATCTCGTATTTTACTCTCTCGTCGACGAGTGAGCCAACTCGCGATGAAAGGTTGCCAACCAAGGTCTTCTACGTTGAAATAAATCATACCCGCTCTCGACACTGTAGCCGGAGACGCCTGAGACAAATCTTCAACCTCAAACAAAATCGAAACCTGTTGACTCATCATTATTCGTTCTCCTGAGAGTAATGTGAGGAGCTTGTTGTCGTCGAGAAGGGTGTTCATGCTCTCGATCCAAAGAGTGTCTACAGGCCCATCCATGACAATCCACTTTTGTGTGGATGAATCGTCTTTACAAACATCACGCATGATTTTGGACAAGACGCCGTCTGTCCATTCGTGCGTTGCTTCGTCGAATGAACCATAAAGTTCTTCGTTCGACAGCGAAAGCGGATTTATTGTATACACTTCGACATTTTGGAAAAGTTCGGAATCCGGATGACTTTCCTTCAAACTCTTCATCGCTCTGACGAGTAGCTCTCTCGCTGTCGTCTTGCCGGATCCTGTTTTACCCACTATCATATTGCCATGTCGAGCGCACTTGCAATCAAAAATCTGAATAATTTTTGATATCCACGCCTCGACGGGCTGTACATTGCACAACCTGCACTCCCGAACCAGAGCGTCGCGGAGCAACGCATCATCCGCGTGACTAGTGCTAATTTCTGGGAATAAGTCGGACAGCAGATGCTTAAAGAGTGGAATATCTTGGTACACGAGTTTTGGAACTATCAACTCACTCATCGCGTTGAACAAAATCACCTGCTCTTCAGTTTGTGGAGATTCGCGCTTCTTCGTTCCCGCCGCGCGCGAGATTGGGATGATAAAAGAACGCAGAGTGTAATCGTAGTGATCTTGCTTACTAAGCTGTTGCTGACTCATCTCCATGATGGCAACCATTTTCTTTGCCAATGGCTTGGCGTTTGTGAAACCTTCGCTGAAGAGCATGATTTCGGCGATGAGGCAAAAGTCAGGTACCATCATCGAGACTGGGCGTACGATAGCCTTCAGATTATCTGGCAACTCTGCACGACCGGCATACCCCGGATTCATCGTTACAAAAACTCCACACGATGGAATCAATCGAATACGTTGACCTTCAAAGTCGAACATCTTTGCATTTTGCTTTACGGCAGCCATCACAACGCTTATCTGCGTTGCTACAACTGAAAGTACTTCGACGGTAATTCTGTTGAACTCATCGAGGCAAGCCCATGCGCCAGTCTGAGCCAATCCACTAAACATCTTACCAGTCATTTTGTAGTCGACGCCGTCAGAACAGTTGAATACAATGACATATCTCGCTAGAGCCTTTCCAAAGTCTTTCACCGTCTCTGTCTTTCCAGTTCCCGCCGGTCCGAGTGGATTACCTCCACGACGCGTATACATTGCAGCTCCAAGAGTCATATAACATCGATCTGTTAAAGGCGTAACGACGAGGCGCCCATTATTACCTTGATACTCGTATCCGTAATCGAAAACACTAAGGACTTGTCTAACCGTGCAATGTTTGATTTCGCTCTCCCAGTAGAATCTTAACTGCGATACCCATTCAAAATCATCTCGCGCGGTACAGCCATTTTTAATCAGTTTTTCAATCGTATCACGAGCGTGAACCTCTATGGTTATCAGTGCAGTCAGCTTTTTCCTCGTCACCTTGTCCAACGTTGAGCGTGTCATGGCGACGAGTTGGTTCAAGTACTGAATCCATTTTCTTCTCAATTTTTTCAAGGCTTCGTTAACGTCTTCAGCGTCCGCTAGAGCTCGCTCGCACTGTGAAGTCCAGTAAATACAACCTGACGTTATCGTCACCTGACCCGGATTATCTTTAACCCATTTCTCCTTCTTCGTACCTTTGGCGCGACATTGCTCATATGCCGCCGCTAAGTGCGTCTTGGTCGCTGCGTACATCTCAGCTTCGACAGTGTTCAACCAATGCTCTGGCCTGCCTATGTGATTGACAGGCTTGTCAAACGAAATGCGTTCACCATCTGAGGAAATCATCGCTACAGACTGCCAGTGACGTCGAGCGCACAACGGATCTGGCGGATGCATCTCCAACCTTTTTATGCCCTCGAACATTCCCTTCAGGTGCGGTTGAATGGCTTCCGGATCCTTCACCTGGCCCAAAATCTGCAGCAAATCGTCGTTGCTTAAAAAGTAAAAGCGCGGGAATGTCTGACGCTTCAACTCGAGATAGTTATCGAGTGACTTTTGGATGCGTTCGAGATCGTTATCCATAGATGTCAGTTCGTTCAGGATGGATTCATCAGGAGCGTTGTAAATCTCTGCGGCACTCACCGAGGCACATGCGGCGAGTGCATTTTCTGAACAGTGCAGGCGATGCATGGTGCTGATAAAGTTCAAATTTATTTCATGAAATAGCCTCGTCTCTTCTGGAAGCTGCTGAGCGATGTCTTCGCTCCCGATGAAAATGCTTTCCAGATACATCCATTCAAGTTGCACTTTCAGTACCATCTCGATGACATCGTTTACCATTCTCAGCGCTCTTTCCCAGCAGGTGATGACGTCTTCAAATACGGAAAAAAACTTGCTCGCTTTCAAAGTGCTCAACGTCACCGTGTGGTCTTCTAGAATGGAGAAGATTTCGTCGGCGCTACGCAGTTTCATGACGTCGTTCCTTTCCTCCTTGTAAGGTCCCGTGTCCAATGAAATATGTTTCCAGCTATCGGAGATGCTTTCGAGTGTCTTATCCACCGCGAGTTCTTTGGTAGCATCGTCGCTTATTTCTGATATCGTTTCTGCACACTGATCGAGACCGAGCTCGACGACTCTCGCCAAGGTAAAATTTTCGCTGGCGTAATCGAAGGATTTCCCGCACGCATCCATCACAAGCAGCCAGTGACGATCGCGAATCGCCGGATTGCGCATGTCCACTATGAGCGGCATGAGGCGTCTAAAGCTATCGACATTCTCTCTCAAGCTTACCCATGTTTCCCAATCCTTTACGATGCCTCGACCGACTTTTGTAACTCTTTTACCGACCATCGTGGCTTGGCTCTCCATCAACTCCACATCGAGATCGTGGAATTTGCCATCTTTCCATTCTTCAAAAAGAGTGTTCCAGTCTCGCACAATCTCCCACAAAGATTTGAGATGCGTCAGCATCTGACTGGTTTCATCGATATCATTTAAATCTGGCTCGTCAATATCTTTGAAAACTTGCAAACCGGTGTCAATGGTTTTGATCCGAGCTTGAAACTTCTGTATCGCACCATCCGATGCTTCAATGTAAAACCAAGCTTGCTCGCACGCCTCAGCCGAGCACGCCGGATGGATATGTATGGGTGATAGGCGCAAGAAGCCCTCTTTGTACGATCGCATGTCTTTCTCAAGCGTACTTATTGCGACTTGAAGCTCGTTTCTGAACGAAGACTTCGTTTCATCAAGCTTGTCTTCGATGGAATCGAGGCATGCTTTGAAATTCTCAAACTCTTGAGCAACGCTCGAGAGCTTGTCTACACTTTCCACATCTAGCGGCATGAATGACCCGAAAACTTCAAAACTATGCCTAGGTTTGATAAACATGTCTGGAATTGAAGGAGTAGCAGAACGAAGTGTCTGGAGTCTGTCCAAGTGGGTTACCAGCTCATCAATGTCGGTGGGTGGAGTTGCAAACTGTCGCAAATTTGTGGAAAAATAGTCCAGGACATCATCGACGTCCGATATCGCTATTTGCCTTAGAAGAAATATGGACGACTCCAGCCGAGACTTGGCCAAAGCGAGTAGACTTTGTTTCATCTGTCTACAATCAATTCTCAAAAAGCCGACAACGTGTGAATGGTGCTCAGCCTGAATGCTTACAATTGACTCTCGCAAGCGCAAAACGTAGCTTTTTACTTCTTCCGTGTCAGGCGATTCATCGAAGGTACTAGTCCACAAATATTCGTACTGGCTTCTGTATTGCTGCATGATCGCGTTCGTATCACTGAGTGTTTTCCCAAGGCCAGCGTTGATGTTGGATCGAACTCTCGCAATAATCCCACTCATTTCGCACATTGATCTCTCGCACAGTGACATTTGCACAGTCGGGTCAGTTATCAACGAAGATATCTGACGACTAAAATAATCCACTGTTTCGTCAAAATGTTGGCGCAGAACATCCATCATCTCGACGAGAGCTGGATTTGTGCAAATGACATATTCTGATTCTCCAGGCTGCAGCAAGTCTGCCCGCGTAACCAAAAATGGTTGTTGACGCGTCGCAGAGAGATTACACTCGCCATAAGTGTTATTCAGTTCACTAATCAACTGTACGAATAATTTCTTCAGTCCCTCTTCGATCGAAATCTGAACATCTCTGGCGTATTGTGTCCAAGCCGAAAGAACTGCGGTGGAGCTACACATCACTTCCCGTCGGTCTCGCAGCAACGCCAAAATCGTGTCCACTAGGGAGTTTATCTGCGCCTTGAGTCTACTAAACTGATCACGATATTCAGCATCGAAATCGGTCATAGTCTTCAAGCTTTCAGTCCGAACTTTTGGTCGAATCAGTGTATCCAGCAGGTTGCACGCCTGTGATATTTTGGTGTTTGTGTTTGTAAAATCCGAGAGCTGCTTTCCGAGAAAGGCGCAGAAATCATCCACTTCGGCGCAGAATGATACCACGACGTCGAGGTCAGATTTCCACGTGAGCTCTACAGAGGCTGCTTGGAACAAACTGCGAAGGATTTCAACATTCTCTTCAAAAAGATTAATCCCATGCGGTGCTGCTTGTATGTCGCTGAGTAAGGCATCACTCCTATCTACCACCGACGCCAGGCTTTCGTACATTTTTCTCAGAGTCTTGCTAAACTCTGGTTGAGTCAAATCAACGAGTCCTTTCGGAACGTCCATGGAAATAGAGATGAAACCCTCCGCATTTTTGAGCGCAACTTGTAAATCCAACGGCATCGTCACAGCGACGGTACGATTGTCTCTCAGCTCTAGTACAGGGTGGCACAGATATTTGTCTACTTGAACTCTGCTCGCACATGAAAACCATTCTTGGTGTTTTTCCTTCATGAATTGCTCTATCTGTGGAATCACCAAGCTGTAGGTGGCGACCAAATCCTGAAGCATCGGTGACTGCGGCACAGTTCCAGATGACGACGCCAGCGTTAAACTTCCAAAGATGCTTTCTAGCCTATACAGAAGAGACGCCGCCCAGCGAACGCAACCAAACGATTTGGGACTTTCTCTTCCTATCGGTGGACGCTGGCGTTGCGTGTCAAACTGATGTTTGACGAATTGGAGCTCGCCCGCAAATAAGGCATACGTCTGCGCGGCGCACGCCTCAACTTTTCTTCGAACACCATCTCTTCGTGCTATTCTAGAATACAGCAAGCTCAATAACTCGACACGACTCGTCAGTTGTAATGTCTTATCTAAGGCTTGCTCCAAAATCCCGCAAAGCTTGGTTTCAAGTTGTTTCAATTGCGTTTTGAATGCGGCGAATTCATCGTGCCATTTTACTGAAGACATGTCCAAGGCGCTGTGCCGCACGTTTCGCAATCTCTGCATGACACCGCTGAAGAATACATCTTTCATCGCCAATAATCGCTCATCCACATCATGGTGCGTGAGATTGTTCGCATTCGGAAACGAACGCTGTTGTGGTGGTGCAAACTGTTCTCGGGCGTCACATACCTCCAGTAAGTCCTTGCAGCGATGCGTGAAAGCGTCCAAATGAGACAGCGCGGTTTTAATGTCAAGACCAATAAATGGATTACTGGCGTGAGATTCATCAGATGAACAGATGGATTCTCGTAATCCTTCCCAGTACTCAGCAATAGTTGAACATTGACGCAACGTACTGACTGCGGTGTCGTAATCCTCCGTGTCCACGATGTCTGGCTGGAATATCGTTTCCAGTTGCACTTCAGCCTTACAAGTGGCTATGATTTGGTCGCTCACCCGCCTCAACAGATCGATGTAAAGCTCAAATGTCGCTACTCGGTCATCTCGCGGCACGTTTTGCCAAGTACCCCAAATTTCACGCGTCAAGTGTTCCAGAGCGTTTGTCGAGGATGTCAATCTGGCATTGATGAAATACTCGTACGATGTTTCGATACAGTCCAGTAACTCGCAGACTCTCACGGATCGATGAAGCTCATCTTCGATGCTGCCCGACATCGAATGCACATCTCGGCAAATGTATTCGGCGTGCTTTCGCTTTTCCAGCTTGCGAAGCAAAATCTGAATCTTATCCGAGCCGAGTTGAGCGAGTATCCCTCTCAAGTTGGCGGCGCGTTCGCACCAATACTCGCGGTACGACGAAAGCGGACTCTGACTGACTTTGGCGGCATCTTGCTCATCGTTCCAATCGTTTGACAGAACTTGGCGTATTTGGCGCATCCAAGTCGACACGATGGTCTCAACGTGCAGACGACTGTTTTTTTCTTCAGGTACATAGAGAACGGTTCTGTTTGAGTCCACGGCATCGATTATCTTTGCGATGAATGGATGAACGTTGCCAAACGTTTTATCGGAAGACGCGATTCGGTCGGAATCTCCAGCGACACACTCGCCGGTATACCGCGAAGAGTCCTGGCTTTGCGCCGCGGTGCTGGAATACACGCCCGTCATAAATCTGCCTAGTGAAGTCAAACTCGCCGAGCCAGATCGTACATTCACGACGCTCGAATAGATATCGTGACCCGCGTCCAGCTGACGTCGAGTTGGCGATCGTGTTCGAAGCAATGCGGATATTCGTCCAATTCCACAAGGCATTGTCTGA
>Ga0255760_10002652_pt1 | contig 16407 bp, 8 predicted proteins | sample 071ome_25_FD_179960 | JGI IMG/M metagenome (GOLD analysis project Ga0255760, IMG submission 179960) | Coastal salt marsh microbial communities from the Groves Creek Marsh, Skidaway Island, Georgia - 071410BT metaG (version 2) | ecosystem: Environmental > Aquatic > Marine > Intertidal zone > Salt... | reverse complement strand
GACGGGCTGTCTGGGCTGAAAACGGTCGGAGGTGATCTTTATATTGCCTATAACAGTGCCTTGGCGGATTTGAACAGTTTGTTAAGCCTGGGGTCCGTGGGAAGCGGCCTTGCGATCATAGGTAACGAAGCATTGGGTGCGTGTGAAGGGTTGGCGCCGCTTCTGGGTTATGAGCGAACCGAAGATGGTGTTGCGGGCTCTATCCAGATTGAGTCGAATAGAGAGGGGTGTAACTCAGTTGAAGAAGTCCTTAACTCTTATAGCGGCCAGGAACTTATGCGGCCTGGCTACTGCTCAGCCGTTGGGCAGTTGATCTTAGATTCGCAGGCCGAGATCGCCGGATTCAAAGCGGCGTACGGTCCTTGCGAAATCTTAGTTGCCGATCTTGTTGTGCAAGGCGATGAAATCACTCATGTGGATGGCCTAGCGGGATTAACAGAAATCCGCGGAAGCATCAGCTTGCTCGCGCCCAAATTAACGAGCGTGCAGGGGCTGTCATCACTTCTTGCTGTGGATGGTGATCTCGCGATCGGAGGGCTGAGTGAAGCAGGTGCTGGGGGCACATTAATTTCTGATTTTTCGCCTTTAAATGCATTGGCAAGCGTCGGCAGGAATTTGAGAATTTACCAAACGCCCGTCGCTTCGATTTCCGCGTTCGATGCCCTCACGCGGTTGAGTGGTGATCTGACACTGGTGGGTAACTCAAGTTTAGCCAGCATCACAGGATTGGCTAATTTAAATGCCGTGGTTGGCGCTCTAAATCTTAGAAATAATGCCAGTCTCAGTGATTGCACGCCATTGGCGCTACTCTTGGGGGGTAACAATGGCGCTCAAGATGCAGTCTCTGGTTCTATTTCGATTTCCGGCAATGGAATTGGATGCAATTCGGTCGCTGAGATTCTAAGCGCTGCAGGCAAAGATGGGGCTGGGGATGATGGCGATTCCGATAGCGTGAAGGATGTCGTAGATAACTGCCCAGATATTGCCAACGCTGCTCAAACAGACACCGACGGCGATCGCACGGGGGATGCGTGTGATCTCGATGATGATAATGACGGAATTTTAGATAGCGAGGACGACGCTCCGCTGGACGCGCTGCAGCCGGCTGATCGAGTGGATTCCGACTCGGACCTTGTTGTAAACGCAAGTGATAACTGCCCATTCGTCGCAAACAGCGATCAAGCGGATTTTGATGCAGACGGCTTAGGTGATGTGTGCGATGTGGATGATGATGGGGATGGTGTTCCTGATGATGAGGATGCGGCGCCCCTAGATTCAAGTCGATCAACAGAAGGCACGCGCAAAGCGATTATTGTCGCCGGTGGCGGACCCTATGCGGGTAATAATATCTGGACCCAAACGAAAATTGTGGCGAATCAAGCTTATCGTTCGCTTCGCGCACAGGGATATCGTGAGCGCGACATCTATTATTTCTCAGAACAAGAGGACAAGGACAAGCCTTATCCGATTGATGAAAATCCGACACTTAAGGGCATTCAGCGCGCAATTACCGAGTGGGCAACTGATGCGGCGAATCCAGCTGATGAGTTATTGCTGTACTTTGTAGATCATGGTGGTCCTGGGGTGTTCAAGGTTGACGCAATCACTGAACTGAGTGCGGACACCCTGGATGGCTGGCTCGATATTGCGCAAGACACGATCCCTGGGCAAGTGATCTTCGTCTTAGAGGCTTGCCAATCAGGCTCGTTCATTCCGGTGTTGACGCCCGATCAAGACAAATCTCGATTGGTTATCGCGAGTGCAGGTAGCGATCAAAAGGCCAGGTTCGATAGTCAAGGGATCAATTCCTTCTCTTACGTTTTCTGGAACGGTATTTCGATCGGCAGTTCACTTTACGATGCCTTCGTACTTGCTAAAAAGGCCATGCAGCAGTCTTCCAATAGCCAGCAAATCGCCATGATTGAGGCCAATGGCGATGGTGTGGCCGATAGTAAGGACGACAAGCGAATCGCGAGTACGGTGCAGCTGGGTGATGGCATCTCCCTCGCGGCAGATATCCCCATCGTATATGACTTGAGCTCCGATGAAGTGATTGATGGAGCTGCGGAGGTGACCTTGAGTGCAAAGGTTGCTGGTGCAAGCACTATTAACCGAGTGTGGGCCGTCATTGATGACCCGGACGTTGTCGAGTCAAGCGCATCAGCACCGCTTGTCAGTAATCAGGAATTGCCACTGACGTTTGACGAGTCAACTAAGGTTTGGCGGGCAACTTACAGCGACTTTGCCATTAAAGGACTCTATCGTTTTGTCGTGCTTGCAACCAATGTGGATGGGTTGCTATCCACCACGTTGGAGGGTGAAACCAACGTCATCAACATCACGCAAAAAGATGGGCGCGCAGCAAGGATCGGCAAAGACTCTGACCTCGATGGCGTTCAAGACTTCCTTGATGTTTATCCGGAGGATGACCGCTACTCGCTCGATACAGACGGGGACTTTATCACCGACGAGCTGGATCCGGATGCAGACGGTGATGGAAATCTCGATGAGGAAGGAAGTGATCTTTATGAGCCCAACGACGGTCGAGCATCCTCAACCTATCTAGCTTGGGACGCTTCAGCTCAAGTGCACGCATTCTCAGGCGTCCAAGATGAGGATTACTTTATTGCGGCGGTTAGAAAAGGCGTTCCACTCTCATTGAAAGTTACGCCCGATTTAGGAGAGGAGCGGCTCGCGGACCCCGTCATACTCTTTGAATCCGGTAGCGAAACGATTATCTCGGAAGACCAAAGGTCGAAAATTGATGAAGTTGATTCCGGTTTAGAGGAGTCCGTGACCTTTACACCTGATCGATCAGGTCTTCTCCAGTTCAGAGTGAGAGATATCGTTGGCGAAACCTCCTACGCTGTTCAGTTGCTTACAGATTTAGCCTCTAGCGATCAAGATCTTGAAGTGAATCTTACGGCTACTGCGAGATACTGGGCACAAAACGTGCCAGCGCCGCTCACGTTGACGTTAGGGAATTTGAGTAGCTCAACTGCTGCAGGCGCTGAAGTAATGTTGATGGCACCACACGGTGTCACATGGGTCTCGATACCAGCTGAGTGCGCTGTTGAAGGTGAACTGCTGATATGCGCTGCGTCGGTGCTCTCGGCTGGCCAGGAGCAGAGCTTTGAGTTATCTGCCACCGTAAGTCAGACAGGGCGCGTTGAACTCTTGGCGCAACTCGGAGTTCTGGGTGCAGAGTCGACGATGACTTTGGACGGGAGTCAGGCCAATAACCGATCGCGGGTGATTGCTTACGTGAGTGCGGATGCTGATCAGGATCAAGTACCTGATAGCTTTGAATTGCGGAACGCGATGGTCGTGGGTGTCAATGATGCCGATGGTGATCTGGACGAGGACGGCGTGACCAACTTGAAGGAATACCTTGCGGGGACTCCAGTTGTTGATATCACCGCTGACTCTGATGCCGATGGTGTGATCGATGCTCTGGACGCTTTCCCGAATGATGCCTCAGCGCAATATGATGCTGACGGCGACGGGGAGCCAGACGGTGAGGATTCCGACTCCGATGGCGATGGGATTAGTGATGAGAACGAGTACCTGATTGGCACGAATCCTTTAAGTGCGGATTCAGATGGTGATGGCGTCAGCGACGCCGCTGATCCGTTACCGATCAATGGCTTTGAAACGTTTGACTCTGATGGTGACGGTATTGGAGATGAAGCAGACACGGATGACGACAACGATGGTCGATCAGACTTGCAAGAAACCATTGATGGAACTGATCCGCTCGATGCCAGCGACTGCTTGAATTGCTCGGCAACGGATGACAGGGACAATGACGGCGTGCTTGATTCCGCGCCAGATAACTGCCCGACCATATCCAATGCAGACCAAGCCGACTTAGATAAAGATGGTGAGGGGGATGTTTGTGACGAGGATGATGATGGCGATGGCGCAAGCGATGTAGATGAAGCTGCAGCAGGTACTGATCCTCGAGACGCTAATTCTTGCCTCTCATGCAGTGATTTTAGCTTCGATATCGATAGCAATGGAAAGGCAGCTGCACTTACCGATGGGTTGCTTGTGATTCGTTACCTGTTTGGTTTTGAAGGTGATTCCCTGGTGAGCGGGGCCGTGGATGGTGGCACGCGAACATCCTCCGAAGAGATCAAGGACTATCTCGGATCGTTCGAGGCCGAGCTTGATATCGACGGTAACGGAGAGACTAAAGCGCTCACCGATGGGCTGCTCCTTATTCGATACCTGTTCGGGTTTACGGATGATTCGTTGATCTCGAACGCGGTGGGCGAGGGCGCGACTCGCTCGAGCTCGGGGGATATCGAAGCCTATATCGAGGCGAGAGTGCCATCTTCGAACTAGGCGCGCGAGGAAGGGCTTTGTGGTTGTAGAAGTGCGAGGCGGGCGCCCTCGGATATGGCTTGGCCTCGCCATTTGACGAAAATCAAATTTAGTTTGATCTTGGAATTGGCAAATGCCTTTCCGGGAGAGCCTTAGTCGCGTGCTGACAGGCTCGTGCGATACCTAAAATCGCAATAATCGGCGCCTTGCATCCTGGTCTGAGTGCGATCAAGTCGCATGCCGATGCGTTTGGCGGCCGCGAAATCGCCGTTGCAGACCAAGTGATGTCCTATGTCTCGCCCGCCGAGGGCTTCCATCATCTCTGCGTATTGGCACTGATGGACATTCATATCAAAGGCGGTGTTGTCGGCAGCAATGACCTCGTATTGGAGCGCATCACCCGCGGCGAAGACTTTGGTGCCCTCGGCCATCCGGGAAAAGTCTGGTTGACCGCCATCCGGCGTCGTTTCAATTTGCCTGCGCGTGCGTTCTTCAAGAGCCTTTAAGATGGTTTCCTCCCCTAAGATGGCTTGAAGATCACGAATCAGTGGGACCGCATATTCCATCTGAATTTTTCGACGCTCAAAGTAGGTTAGTTCGCTCATAGGGCTCTCTCTTGTGTGATCGACTGAGTCTCGCCTTAATCCTTCAGGTCCGCAACAACGGGGCGGTATTTCCTAATAAGCTCTCTTGCAAGTGGCGTTGGCTGCCCGGGAAAGTGACGGTGCGCTGATCTGGAAATATTGCGGAGTACGCACTGCCTTCCTGATGAACGCGCGAATTTGATCTGAGTGTTTTGGCATTAAACGAGCCATTAGTGCGTCCAGAAGTTCGAGATACCCGGAACATGTGCTCGAAAGAGGCGTCGGCAAGGCCAGCCGAAGGGGCCTAGAGTCGGCATACCCAGACCAGCGGGATTTGACGTGGGCCAGTCGATTGCGTTCAAAGTCGCATGGAACCGATCCCATGTTTCGGGCTGATTACCTAGGCTTTCGAGCTTAGGGTTGGCTCGACGCCTCGACGAGGCCTTCACGCGCGCTGGGACGCTTGCCTGAAAAGGGCAGTGTACAAAGGCATGAAGGTCCGATTGGGCTCAAGTCAATGCGCCCACAACGGTATGCCAAAGAACGCATGGCGACAGGCTTGATCTGAGGTCCCGGTGCTCGCTTCAAGGCAATTTGCCATTGAGATGTAGTGTCGACCGGTTGGGTCCACCACAGAGTGAAAGGCGAGAAATGTGATGACTAAGAGCCCCAGTAGCGCGACCGTTTTCTTTCTAGTCACTTCGTTAGCTGTCGGTGAGTGGAATCTGTTGATAGTAACATCCGCCACTTCGCGCGCGCGTGAGCCCCATTAATGAGCAAAGCTCAAGCAGAACGGGCCCACGCTGGCAAGGCTCTCAGTTCCTGCTCATCGATCGTGGAGCACGCCTTTTGATGTTCCTCACCACCGTAACGCAGTGGCTCGACATCCTAGGCGTGACTGCTTGATTGGCGGCGGGTTGAACGTTGCTTGCGACCTAATCAAGACGTAGCATCAGGGCTGCACTTGACGGCAGGAATCAATGACAGGACTAGATGTAATCGTCATCGGCGGTGGCGTGGCAGGAATCTCTGCCGCCGCTGAATTAAGCCGGCGTTGTAAAGTGCTGCTGCTCGAGCGGGAGTCACAACCGGGCTATCACTCGAGCGGCCGTTCGGCGGCCTATTTCGCGCCGGCTTATGGCAATGACGTCGTGCAAGTGCTGACTCGCGAAAGCACGGAGGACTATCAGCATCCCAAAGACTATTTCGATGATCAGTTGCTCGAGCCTCGGGCATCGCTATTTGTCGCGGAGGCTAAGCGCGAGGATGCGATTGCAACGATGCAAAAGGCCCAGCCGTGGTTGCAGCGGCTGGAGGGTGAAGCACTTCGCGATTTAGTGCCGCCGCTTAATGCGTCTCTTTCTATTGGCCTTCTAGACCCAGAGGGTGGCGACCTCAATGTGCACGCCATTTTGCAGGGCTATCAGCGGAAGTTTAGAGCCCATGGTGGCCAGATTCGGTTCGATGCACAGGTCGTGGCTATCGAATCGAAGTCGGCGGGATGGGAAGTGAAACTGGAAAGTGGTGAATCCATACATGCGCCCAACATCGTGAATGCAGCAGGCGCCTGGGCAGACCAAATCGCCTCGGTGGCGGGCCTTCAAGGGTTGGGGCTTCAGCCGAAGCGCCGAACCGCGTGCTTGGTTCAACCCAAACCAGAATGGCAGACCCAAAGTTGGCCGATGGTCATTGATATTGATGAAACGGTCTACTTCAAACATGAGTCGGGTCAGCTCATGGTGTCTCCCGCAGATGAGACCGATTCGCCTCCATGCGATGCGCAACCTGAAGAGCTTGATGTGGCCATCGCGATTGATCGGTATCAACGGGTCATCGATCACGGGGATGCCAAACCGAGTCATACGTGGGCGGGTCTGCGCACCTTCGCGCCCGATCGCACGTTTGTGGTTGGACCCGACCCTAGAACAGAAGGGTTCTTTTGGCTTGCCGGGCAAGGCGGTTATGGCGTTCAGAGTGCGCCTGCAATGGCGCGCCTCGCGACTCAATTGGTGCTCGGCCAGCCCATTTCGGATGCCGTGAAACCGGTTCTCCACCGAATTCTTCCGGATCGCCTACTCTGAGGAAGAAAGGCCGAATTCCCGTGATTAAAATCTCACGGGGCAAAAGACGGCCAGTGCCAGAGCCTTTCATAGAAGAAGCCTGCCAGTGTCAAAACGTTTCAATGAAAAAGGCTTTCAGATAGAGGGCCAAGCAAAAGTTCCAAAGTGCCCTGCGGCAGCGGGCACTGCCATAGCTCAAAACTGAAGATCGGCGATTGAAAGCGAAAATGCTCGGGTTGGGTAACATTGTGGTGCTCAAAGCGTCGTCGATAACGAGCCCATCGAAATGGTTCTTGATGCCGCCGTATTGCTTGCCGCTGGCTACGAAGTCATCTGCTTGTTTTCAAGGCCTAGAGCGGCAGCTCGCGTCGCGAGACCGTCGATCAATCGCTGGCCCTCGCGGTGCACTCGAGGCAGGTTTGATGCACCAAGACGCCGGCCATAGCGATGCAGGATTGCGGTATTCAGTCTGATCTCTAGGGTATAGCGGCTCATCATCGTCTGTCGAAACTGCAATCGGGTGTCGTCATCAAAGAATTCGGCAACCAAAGCCTGATTCACAGCCTCAATGGCATATTTCCGTGAAAACGTCTTGTCATGCTCGAAATTCAGATCCAAAGCGGGGTTAAAACGATGTGCAACCCGGGAGAGGATGGTTTTTGGCTTGATGCACACGCCGAGTTCTGGGTAGTGCCACGCGTAAACCAACACGGTCGCTCGTGCCTCGTGACCTACCGTGGCATCGAATGCCAGCGTAACGCCGTCCTTTTGTATCGAATTGGTCGCCGTGTTTGCATTTTTTGGAAGGCTCTTGAACGAGCTGGCGTATGGGAGAACGTCGCGGATGGGTGCGCTCGGTAGGAGCGTTAGGCCAGCATCGCTCGACAGTTCAACCATCGCCCGCTGACGCCACCTGATCCAGAGAAGGACGAGCAGGAAAATTGCCACAGTGATCGCCAAGAGGAGAAGGACGTGCATGGCGTCACCCACTATGAACCTGGAGGATAAGAGGTTATCTCCTTCTTAGATGCTTAGCCAATCGCCCTTGGTCTGCTCGTCAAGGATCTGCTTAAAACCGAGCTGCTTCGTGTGCAGTGTCCGACCTGAGCGAACATGCCAGCCGATTAGCGTCTCTCTCGCATCATGTTTGAAACACTAGGAAAAGAACGTCAAAGGCGCGTTAGGTGAGATTGGCCAAAGCGGGTGCGGGCTTAAGGTTTTCTCAAATCGATCGATTTGGTGCGTGGTAAACCCCGGCGTATCTGCGGTGATGATGGTCTTTGCGATGGGCTCAAAGCCTGCTCGGAAGTGATTGGATGACTTCAGTGCCACGACGCGCATGCGATGGACATCGATACCCAGGGCAAGAAAGGGTTCAGTGTCGAAGGTCTGCGAGCGATTCGAGACCACGATGACCTCGACTTGACCTATGACCAGGCGTGCCATGGGGCCGAGACTCATGGGTGTGCCCTTGAACATGGCTTGCATGATGATTTTACCGTCGTGGAGCGCCTTGACGTATGCCGAGACGGGTAGAGGCTCGCCATGCATGGCATCGGTCTTGCCGCCGAGTTCAGTCTCAAGAACCGCGCCGACCCCCATCTCATGAGCCAGAGCAGCGACTTGAGGATCCACAATGAACCCAAAGCAGGTGGCCGGTTCGTCAGCTTCAAGCATCGCCTTCAATAGATGCGTACCATCGCCAGGTGCCCCGCCACCCGGGTTGTCTGAGGTCTCGTTGATGACAGCAAGACCCTCACTCGAGGCGTTGAGCGCCTGGTCTAAGGCTTCGGTTGCCGAAAGGCCCGGTATCCGAAATTCGTCGCGCACTGCCCAGATTGAGGCGGCTAGGCTTTCACCAATCGCCGCCAAATTATGCTGATTGGCAACGCCCGTCAGCACGAGATGGATGCCAACATGAGGGGTATCTGCGTAAGGGAAACCATGGAACCAGCTGATATTTATCAAGTTTTCTGTTTTCTCTATGGCCTTAATCCGGTCGATCGTGGCTTTCCCGATGCCGTGAAAAGTGGTGGTAGTTGGCATGAGCATGGGGATTGAGACCACGGCGCGCTCGGTGGTAAGACCCTCATTTTGCATGCGAAGGATGAGTTCAATGGCCTCGCGCGCCCGGTGGTGCAAATCGATGTGCGGGTATTCGTGACAAGCAAACACTCCGTCCAATTGATCAGCCATGCGCTGTGTCACGTTTCCATGCAGATCGAAAGTGGCAACGATCGGCACGCTGCCCACTTGTGCCCTTATTGCCTCAGTCAAGTCGCCCTCTAAATCGCTTACGCCCTCAGCGACGCCCGCGCCGTGTAGATCGAGGAATATCCCATCGAGTGGCCACTCGGCAGCAACAGTGTCCAGAATGTCTTGTTTCAAGGTTTCATACGCAGACGCTTCGATGATGCCCGAGGGCTGAGTCCAAGCGGCCATCAGAGGAATGGGCTCGATGCCCAAGGCTCGACACGCGTCGATCGCGCCGCCCACCGGGGTTTCTGTGCCAGAGCGCCGCAATAATGGCTCGCCCGTGAGCCTTGTAAAGGCAGACAGCGGGGTGAGCTCAGGGCAGTAGGTGTTTGTTTCGTGGTTGATGCCGCCGATACCGATTCTCATCAAGGGGTCCTCTTTCTGCGCGCTTAGTGAACCGGGATGCGTGGGCTGCGTCAAGACGCTGCGTGGTATCGCGACGGCGGCTTCAGCACGGGCTTAAGCAACTGATGGCTGGCTCGAGGCGCGGAGGCGCGATTTGATTAGGCTTAGACGCCTACTCATTCCACTGATTCGCAGCAGCGTTTTGCGGTTCGTGCGAAATGCTGACGGATGGCGCATCACTGTGAAGGGCAGGTCATCTAAAGGCTGAGCTCGGTCCCGAAAATGAATGATTCGCAGCAGCGGTTTGCAGTTCGAGCGAATGGCTGAAGGACAGTGCAACACAGTGAAAGGCAGGGCCTCGAAAGCTTAAGCTCGATTCCGAAATCGACTGATTCGCAGTAGCGATACGGTTAGTGCGAAAGGCTGACGGACAGTGCATCACCGTGAAAGGCAGGGTCTCGAAAGCCTAAGCTCGATTCCGAAATTGACTGATTCGCAGTAGCGATGCGGTTCGTGCGAAAAGTTGACGGATGGTGCAACACCGTGAAGGGCAGGTCATCTAAAGGCTGAGCTCGATTCCGAAATTGACTGATTCGCAGTAGCGATGCAGTTCGAACGAATAGCTGAAGGACAGTGCAACACCGAAAAAGATAACGCCTCTTAAGCCTAGGCTCGATTCCGGCTATTCAGCTCAAGGCAATGAATCTGAGTGACAAGAAAGCGAGGCGCAAGAAAGCGAGCCGCAAGAAAGTGAGAAGGGGGTCAGACGCAGGCTCACCAAGAGGGTTTGGTATCTAGGGGCTTGCTCGAAGAGCCTAAGTCTTAGCAGGCAGAGAGTGTTCAATCGTATGTAGATACCAGTGCACAAATTTCTGCAAAGTGAGTTCGAACTCCGGATGGTAGGGTCCAGGCTCGAAAAACCGAGAATTCACGCCGAGGCTGTTACGCATGATGATGTATTCGTCTTCCATCGTGGTGTGATGCCAAAGCCAGGTGACTTTCTCAACATCAAAATCTTCACCGGGCACGGCATCACCGCGTACAAACCAAACCACCTCCATGTCGGTCTCGGTGAGCGCGCGGGGGATGAATCGATACAACACGCAGTGGTCTGGATAATTCAGCATGAAGGTCAGTGGCCCCATCTGATAATCCCCGGCGCCGCCATCGTAGTCTTTGATGTTGCCCATGAGTGGCGCGACTGGCTTGCCGTCCTGGCTGCCTGTGAGGTAACCATCAAAGAGCCCATAGCGCATGGTGTGCACACACGCGCCAAAACTGTCGGCATCAAGATAGATTTTGGTGTGTTCTTTAGAGATGCCTTGGATACCGGTCACGGCGTCCGCTCGCTCAAGCATCGCATTCACGATGGGCGCTGACTTTTCTTCGAGATCTTTGAGTGTGTGCATTTTGGCGTAGGCTCGGTGCGACGTGGCGCAGTGGTAGCACTCGAGGTAGTTCTCAAGGACGAGCTTCCAATTCGCATGAATTCGATACGTCTGCCGGTGTGCGACTTGTGCGTGATCAAGGTCGTAAGCACCGAGCGGCTCGCGGATGTTTTCCAAAGCGCTAAGAAAATCGCCCGCGTCTGGGTCGCAGTTGACATAAACGAGGCCCATAAAAGTGACGCAACGAACTTGCTTCAAGCCCATGGTCTCTGGCCGGAAGTCCGTCATCATGTGCGTTTCTCGAGCGGCTTTCAGGGAGCCGTCGGTGTTGTAAACCCACCCGTGATAGGGGCAGACAAAAGTCTTTCGGTTGCCGCTTGTTTGCTCACACACCCGCGCACCGCGATGCCGGCAGATGTTGTGCATGGCGTGGACTTCGCCATCGTCGCCGCGCGCAATGATGATGTTGTCCTCACCGATCTCGAGCAGCTGATAATCGCCGGCATTGGGGATTTCGCTCACATGCAGCGCGTAAATCCAACTTTTGAAAACGAGATGGGTCAGTTCTTGCTCATGAACCAGGTGCGAACGATAGAAGTAAGGGTCCATCGCATGATGCGGGCGCTCTTTTTCTTGCTCGAGCTTTGCCCGCAATCTCTCTAGAGAATCATCGACTTGTGTGTTGATCAAATGCATGAAGTCTCCTTGGCAACGACATCAGCAAGGCTTTAGCCTCACCTCTAGCCATACCCTCTAGCTAGGGATCTCAGCCACCCTGGGTTGCCGCAACGGCCTAGGCAGCCCGAACGCTAGCGCTTTGGTTAATAGGGTGGTGCCGGTGTTTGTCTGCGACGCTTCGGGTTAAAGAGCGGCGCTTCAATGACCTTGCACGGTGCCAGCAATCGCGTCCAGTGGAGTTCTCGTTGATAGTAGATCTCGGCCACTAGCTCGTCACCCACGGCGCCGTGCGGCATCTCGATTTGCGCGTAGGCAAGGTTTGATTTTGCGGTTGGGCACCAGGCCGCGGATGTAACGGTACCGACCTGCTTATCACCCTTTAAAATAAACGAATGATGCGCAGGTTTATTGCCATCAACGTCGAGAAGGGCAAATCGATACCGCGATCCTTTGGCTTTCTCTCTCAGGAGAGCTGATCGGCCATTGAAGAGCGGCTTGTTAAAGTCGACGAGCCAGTCCAATCCCAGCTCAAATGGGCTTCGTGCTCGACCGGGTCGCACTGTTTCCTCAGCCGGCACAAAATCGACGTGCGCTTGCAGAAAACCGGCCTCGATTCTTGCGATGTCCAGGGCGTAAGAGCCAATCGGTTTGATGAGGTAATCCTTGCCTCTCTCGAACAGTTGATCCCAGAGTGCCTCGGCTTGCTCGGGCGCTACCCAGACTTCGTAACCCAGATCGCCGGTGAAACCGGTACGACTGACCATGAGAGGTGCGCCTTCAAAGGTGTAGTGCGCCATGCCAAAGGGCTTGAGTTCGTTCAGGTTGTCGAGCCCTAGCAGCGAAAGCACCGTGCAGGAGGTGGGGCCTTGTACCGCAAGCGCCGCAATGTCTTCGGTTTCATTGTGAATCGTGACGTCAAATCCTAAGCGGCACCATTCGAGCCAGTCATCAGCGCGCTGATAAGAACACAGCCTGAAGTCTTCCTTTCCCAGGCGAAAGATCGTGCCATCGTCCATGACCTCGCCAGCATCATTGCACCACACGGCATACCCGACGCGATTCACGCCGATTTTGCTCACGTTCCGGGTCACCATTCGGTTGAGGTAGGCTTCGGCGTCGGGTCCAGTGATACGGTATTTGTTCATAGGCGAGAGATCGAACACGCCGGTGGTACTTCGTATCGCGAAATATTCAAGCTCAACATCAAAATAGGCGTTAGGCGTGGTATAGCCCATCCAATTGCCCCAATCATTGAGGCCACAGAGGGCAGCCACTCGGGAGTGGAAAGGCGTGGTGAGTAACATGGTGTCTCGGCTGGGTGCGTTCATGCCAAGTCTCCTTGCTTCAAGAGTTCGGTGGCCGCGTTCTTGCCTGCGAGCCCCATGAGGCTGCCGCCTGGATGCGCACCTGCCCCGCAGAGATAAAGGCCTGGCACTGCCGTTTGATATTGGGTCGAGCCAGGGAAGGGGCGCATCATCAGCGCTTGGTCAATGGCCAGCTCGCCATGATGCCAGTTGCCGCCCACCACGCCGTGAGACGCCTCGAAGTCCGCTGGTGTCAGTAGTTCACGCTCGATGATTAGCTGGCTAATGCCTGGCGCATAATGCTCGAGCTCACCAATCAGATCTTCGAGCACCTGCCCCTTGATTGACGACCAACCGGCTTTTGGTTGATAGGGAAGGTAGTGCACCAGGGCTGTCAGCGTGTGCTGGCCATCGGGCGCGAGGGAGGCATCTTCAACGGTGGGGATGCTGATGTCGAACACGTGCTGATCACCGCACTCAGCGTATTTCATAGGGTTAAACGCCGTCTCGATCGCATCCATTGTGGGCGCGATGATGAGTCGCTCGCCGTGATCCGCCTCGGTCACGCCAGTGAACGCCGGTCGACTACGTAAAGTGAGATGCAGTTTCGCGGTACCGCTTCTTGTTCTGAAGTGCTCCACGCGGCGAGCCATGCCGGTTTCAAGATGCTGATACCCAAGAAGATCTCTGAACGTGGTTTTTGGGTCGGCGCTGGATAAGACGACCTTGGCGGTAAATGATTCGCCCGAGTCTAGCGTGACACCTGTGACTCGGTCGTCTGTTTTATCGATTCGGGAGACGCGGGCGCCGAGTCGAATGTCTGCACCCTGCGCCTTTGCTGCTGCGGCCAGCGCCTCGCCAAGACGACCCATGCCGCCCATGACTTGCTTGGGGCCAGTGAAGCCAAACTGCTCGCCGATGAGGCGATGCAGGTAACTGAAGACGGTGTTGGGGGATCGCGGTCCCATGTTGGTGCCTGTGATGGCATCCAATGCGAGCGCCCCTTTCAACCCTTCGTGGTCAAAGTGTTCATTCATCACATCGTAAATGTTGATCATGATGATGCGCATGAGGTCCTGCATGTTGGCGCGCCCCATGAGTTTCATGCCCAAACCTAACTTCATCAACGTGATTCGGTCGGTCCAGTTGTGTTCAACCAGCATCGGCGCTCTGGATTGGTACGCTTTGTTCATGAGCGCCGTGAATTTGCGCATTTGCGCTTTGAAGGCTCGATACGCGGCTTGATCGGCGGAGGTGACGCCAGCGCCGGAGACGCTGTCCTGCGTGAGGGTCAGGTGTTCCCCCGAGGCCTGCAGAGCAATGGTGCGCTTGGCTTGACCGAGGACCAGACCATGGCGTTCCAAGGCCAGATCGCTCGCAACGCGGTTATCCCACTGCGTTAACCATTGGGCGCAGTCGGACACGGTAAATCCGGCGCCAAGGGTTTTTGCGCTGGCGCACCCGCCGGGTTGATCTCTGCTATCGAGCACGACCACAGATTTCCCTGCTTTGGCGAGATAAGCGGCGGCTGTGAGTCCGTTATGGCCCGCGCCGATGATGATGGCATCAAACTTAGTCATCGGCGTAACCTCCAGGCACTGGGTTGGGTTTGCTGAGGTCTCGGAGAATCTCTCGTGCCGCATTCGCGCCAGGTGCAGCCATCACACCACCGCCAGGATGGGTGCCCGAGCCGCACATGTACATCCCCTTAATAGGTGCTCTGTATTGCGCGTACCCGGGGAAGGGGCGGTTAAATAGCAACTGATCGAAGGTGAGTTCACCCTGAAAGATGTTGCCTTCGGTGAGGCCGACTTCCGCTTCGATCTCTCGCGGTGTTCGACACTCCACATGCAAAATAAGATCTTTGAAGTTGGGGCTGTAATTCGAAATCTGATCAATGACCGATTTCTGAAAACCGTCTTTGTCATCGTCGGTCCAGTCTCGACCTTCAATCTTGGGCGGCGCATATTGCACAAATACCGACATCATGTGCTTGCCAGGCGGTGCCATGGTCGGATCGGTCAGTGAAGGGATCATCATGTCGAGGTAAGGATCTTTCGACCAAGTCCCGTTCTTCCAATCGTCGTAAGCGCGCTCTTGGCGCTCAAGGCAATCACTGAAGTGCAGGTCGCCCTGCATTAACCGGTTTGACGGATCAAGCCCATTGAAGACAGGAAGACCATCGAGTGCGATGTTGAGCTTGCCGGATGAACCACGAATCTTGAAGTTTTTGGCCTTTTGAATCACGTCCTCAGGAAGATCCTTGGGGTTGGTGATGTCCAAAAACGTGCGTTTGGGATCAAGGTTAGACACGATAATGTCGGCAAAATATTCGTCGCCATTTTTGAGCGCAACGCCCTTGGCGCGCCCGCCCTTCACGATGATTTCATCCACGTCGGCATCACAAATGATCTCGCCACCAAAGGATGCGAACGACTTTGAAAGTGCGCTTGCAATGGCGCCCATGCCGCCGCGCGCAAAACCCCAAGAACCCACATTGCCATCCACATCGCCCATGTAATGGTGCAGCAAGACGTAAGCTGTGCCGGGTGAATAGACGCCGAGAGCCGTACCAATAATGCCGCTGCCTGCCAGATGGGCCTTGATGACGTCGGTCTCGAAGTATTCGTTCAAGTAGTCCCCCACGCTGGTGGTCCAGAACTTGATTGTGTCGAGTAAACCTTCCTCACCTAGTGCCAAGAACGACTGTGCAAAATCGATTAGGTCTTTGAGATCTCTTGGCTTTAGCGATGTCGGATCGGGCGCGGTCTTCAGCAAAAATGGGCGGATCAGGCGGGTTTGCCGACTGGTGTCTGCAGCGTACCGGTCATAGGCATTGGCATCGCGTTTGGAGTGACGCGCGATCTCGCGGTAGTGACGGTCATGATCGCTGTAGTTGCCGAAATGATCACCATTCCTCATGAAGGTGCAACCGCCGCCGAAGGGCACGACTTGCAAGCCGTGTCGAGGCAGTTCGAGGTCACGCGTGATCTCTGGGCGGAGCAGGCTCGAAACGTAAGAACAGTTTGAGTAGTACCACCCTGGGTAGAGTTCGCGGCTGACTGTGGCGCCGCCAATGTAAGGGTTGCGCTCGAGAACAGCCACCTTGAGGCCCGCTTTCGCAAGATAGGCGCCGTTGGTCAGACCGTTGTGACCCGCGCCAATGACAATGGCATCGTATTGGTTCAAGGCTGTCTCCGCGACCAGAAATGTTAGGTGAAGTTTGCCATTTTAAGTGACGGACTACTACTGGAATGAATCATTGTTCATTAAGAGTCATCGTACATTGACTCTTACCGCCGTTGATCCTGCCCGAGGAGTAGCCTAAGGTTTGCCCATCACAGCACGCCGCCAGTCAAGATATGTCAGAAAAGCAACCACGGCCATCGGCAGGCAAAAAACCGAAGCGAAGAGGGGTCGTCTCTGCCGAAAGTCAGACTGCTTTTCGGCAACAGAAGAAAGT
>Ga0255760_10002621_pt1 | contig 16508 bp, 17 predicted proteins | sample 071ome_25_FD_179960 | JGI IMG/M metagenome (GOLD analysis project Ga0255760, IMG submission 179960) | Coastal salt marsh microbial communities from the Groves Creek Marsh, Skidaway Island, Georgia - 071410BT metaG (version 2) | ecosystem: Environmental > Aquatic > Marine > Intertidal zone >... | reverse complement strand
GTCGTTGCCCGGAATCGGGAAGTCAACCTCGTCGGGATCACAGTTGGTATCGAGCACGGCGATGACCGGGATGCCGAGCTTGCGGGCTTCGCCGACCGCGATGTGCTCCTTCTTGGTGTCCACAACCCAGATGGCACTGGGGATCTTGGCCATGTCGCGGATACCGCCGAGGGTGCGCTCGAGCTTGTCCTTCTCGCGGCGCATCATGAGAAGTTCTTTCTTGGTGAGTCCGGAACCTGCGACGTCGTCGAAGTCGATCTCCTCAAGCTCCTTCAAACGCTGAAGGCGCTTGTGCACGGTGTTGAAGTTGGTGAGCATGCCACCGAGCCAACGCTCGTTCACGTACGGCATGCCAACGCGGTTGGCCTGCTCGGCGATGGCCTCCTGGCCCTGCTTCTTGGTGCCGACGAACATGATCGAACCGCCGTGCGCGACGGTCTCCTTCACGTACTCGTAGGCGCGATCGATGTAGGACAGCGATTGCTGCAGATCGATGATGTAGATGCCATTGCGCTCGGTGAAGATGAAGCGCTTCATCTTGGGGTTCCAGCGGCGAGTCTGGTGTCCGAAGTGGACACCGCTTTCCAGCAGCTGGCGCATCGTGACGACGGCCATGGTCGTTCTCCTTCTCAAGGGCGCGCGCGCCCGTTGGCGGTGGCGTGCCACCGCTCGCGGTTGTCGGTTCACCCGGCGGGTGGACCCCTGGCGACCTCGGCCTGCTCGCCCGCCGGAGCGGGACCGTCGAGCCGACCGGCTGTGCTGGGCACAGCGGAAGATCGCGCGAAATGTGTCTCCCCGAGGGGAGCCCGCCAAGTGTACGGGTCCGGGCTCGGCGCCCCACTGCGAGGCCGCCCGAAAGCCCCCGGTCGCCGTCCACACCGTGCGTGCGCCCGTTCCCCAGCTTCGCTTTCAGCGTTGGCGGGGGTGGATTCGGCTCCGACGATAGCTCCATGTGGACCACCGCCCTCACCACCGTCATCGCCGCCGCCCTTGCCTCCGGGACGCCCGGCTGGGTGGCGCCCCTGGAGTCAGGGCTGTCCACCCTGCTGCGACCGTTCGAGCGCCCAGCCGACCGCTTCGCGCCGGGCCATCGAGGCATCGACCTCGCTGTTTCGCCCGCTACGCCCGTGCAGGCCATCGGATCGGGGCGTGTCTCGTTCGTGGGGGATGTCGCGGGAACACCCACCGTGAGCGTCGAGCACCCGCAGTCACTTCTGCTGTCCACCTACCAGCCGGTGATCGGCTCGCTCGAGGTTGGCGATCAGGTCACCGCGGGCGGCGTCATCGGGCAGCTGACATCAGGCGTGAGCGGAACCGTTGGACACTGCTCCTCCTCGTGCCTGCACCTGGGCCTTCGTCGGCAGCTGTGGCAAGCCCTGGACGCGACAAGCGACCCCTACCTCGACCCGCGTGCGTGGATCCTTCGAGAGCCGGTGCTGAAGCCGCTAGTTCCCTGAGCGCGGATGCGCCTGCTCGAACGTGCTGCGCAATCGCTCGACCGAGACGTGGGTGTAGCGCTGGGTGGTAGCCAGATTCGCGTGGCCCAGAAGCTCTTGGACGGACCTCAGGTCCGCACCTCCCTCGAGCACGTGGGTTGCAGCGCTGTGGCGCATGGCGTGCGGGGCAACTGCCGGCACACCCGCCGCATCAGTAACCCGCCTGACCACCGAACGGACCACGCGCGGGTCGATGCGCGCGCCACGCTCGCCCACGAACAGCGCGGGCTCGCTCCCCGTCGCCAATTCGCCGCGGGCACCTAGCCACGCTTCCAGTGCCCGCCCCGCTGGGACGCCATAGGGCACCGTTCGTTCTTTGTCTCCCTTACCCAAAACCCGCAGGGTCCGATTCGCGTCATTGACATCGTCCACGTCGAGTCCGCAGATTTCGGAGACTCGAATCGCGGTTCCGTAGAGAACTTCCAGCACCGCATGGTCACGCACGGCAAGCGGTGATCCGTCATGCCGTGCCGCGAATTCAAGGACCTGGTGAGCCTGACCCTGGTCGAGCACGGTGGGCATTCGATTTCCTACTCGGGGACTCACCAGCCGATGTCCCGGATCCACCGAACACAACCCTCGACGCGTGCACCACGCAGTGAAGGCACGGGCCGAGGCAGCGCGTCGAGCGATCGTCGCTCTTGATCGCCCATCCATGGTTGCCGCGGCCAGCCACGCGCGCAGGGCCGCCAAGTCGAGGCCATCGAGTGAATCGATTCCGCGGCCCGAGCAGAAAACGGCGAGGTCATGGATGTCGGAAATGTAGGCGCGAACGGTGTGCGCGCTTCGCGAGCGCTCATCACGAAGGTGGCGTTCGAAGCCGTCGATCGCTTCACGCCACCGCGCTGTGACCTGCTGGTCTCCCACCTACGAATACTGACAAGTGCGAGCGCGCCGGTGCACGAGCCACGCCGCCACGACTCACTCACTGAAGGTCCACAGCCCTTCGCGACCCTCCCGGGCGAGACCTTTGCCTTGGGCAACCGCGAGGAGTTCCATCACGATCCCAAGACTGTGTCCGCTGCGAACGGCGATCTCCTGCTTCGTCAACCCACGATGATGGGACCGCCCGGTTGGAAGTACGTCGAGTACCTCACGCACGAGGTTCGACACGTCATCTTTCGCATCACGTTGGGACGGCATGACGCCGATCGGATCGATCGCGAGACGGACGTCCTCAACGTCCGCTGCAAGGGAGGCCACCTGATCGCAAATGAGCCGATGGGTTCCGCGTGATGTTTCGGAGGTAACCGGTCCCGGGACTGCCAACACGGGACGATTCATGTCGCGCGCGTGGTAGGCGGTACTGACCGATCCGGAACGATGAGCTGCTTCCACGACGCACGTCGCACTCGCGAGCGCGGCGATCAATCGATTTCGAGTCAGAAAACGTCGACGCCGCACCACTTCACCCACAGGGACTTCGCTAAGAATCAGACCACGATCGACGATGTCTGCGAACAGGCCCTCGTGTCCGCGGGGATACGGGATGTCCAGCCCTCCGGCCACCACACAGATCGTGATGCCGTCCACGGCGAGTGCTCCTCGATGCGCTGAGGCATCGATGCCGTAGGCACCTCCGGAGATCACCGCTACGCGGTCCTGGGCCAGCTGGGCCGCCCACTCGCGCGCAACCTGGTCTCCGTATCGCGTGCAGGCACGGGCTCCCACGATCGCAACTGACCGAACCGAGGCGAGCCGCGGGTTGACCTGGCCCCACGCCCACAGCGCCAGTGGTCTTCGAGGACCCAAGTCATCCATCCGGACCGGCCAGGTCGGATCACCCGGGAGTAGCACGTCAACGCCGAGGGTTTCCGTCCGATCGATCAACGCATCAAGGTCGAGTTCGGCCAGCCTGGCGCCGATAGTCCGAGCCCGCGGGATCGGAACCTTCGGTGGACGACCGGAGAGCAGCGTTGCCACGACAGTGGTCGGGCCCAAGACCTCGATGAGATCAGCAAGGCCCGGCTCTCCGGGTTCGCATGCAGCCGCTAGCGCGATGCGCGCCCGGCGCTCGACATCAGGATCAGAGCACTCCGGTTCGGCTTCCGGAACCGTCGCCTTCATGTCGCCTCGTCCCACATCGGCTGGTGGAGTTCGATCGCTTCGCGGACATGGCGGGTGCGTGGAGCATCGCAGCCCTCTAGGTCGGCCAGGGTCCACGCCACCCGCGCGACTCGATGGGTTGAACGCATGCCACCGCTTTCTCGCAGGAACCCGTTCAAAGCCTCGCTCGCATCGCCTTGCATCGGATGGTCCATCAGCGTCTGCACTGCGATCGAGGCATTGGTGCTTCCCCAGCGTTGCTGTGCCCTTTCGCGGGCAGCGTGAACACGTGCGCGGACCACCGCAGTGGATTCTCCGGACTCCGCCCCCACGACGGGCTGGAGGCGAATCCGAAGGTCGATGCGATCCAGGAGTGGACCCGAAATCCGTTGGGCGTAGGAGCTGATGGCAGTTCGGGGGCAGGTGCAGTGACGATGGAGACGTGGCGGCGCGTGCCGATAGCCGCACGGACACGGGTTTGCAGCCAGCAACAACTGGAAATTGGCCGGCACTTCGCCCGACCAGCCGGCACGATGCAAACTCACGACACCGCTTTCGAGCGGCTGACGCAGTGCCTCGAGCGAATTCCTCGGAAACTCCGGCGCCTCATCGAGAAACAACACCCCTCGATGGGCCAGCGATACCGAGCCCGGCCGAACGGACCTTCCGCTGACCGAGCAGCGCTGCCGGACTCGACGAGTGATGCGGAGATTGGAAGGGTGGTCGGGCATCTTCGCCCGGCACCACATCGGAGTGGCTGACAAGCGCGTGCACAGCCATCACATCCACCGATTCAGCCGGAGTCAGATCCGGCAACAATCCTGGAAGCCGCTCAGCCAGCAGGGTCTTCCCAACCCCGGGTGGCCCCAGCATCGCCAGGCTGTGGCGGCCTGCCGCAGCGATCTCTAGGGCGCGACGACCTTCACGCTGATCGACAACATCGGCTAAGTCCGGCTCTGATCGAACCTTGCGACCGTAACCGCGATTGCCGTCTCGGATCCCGGCGTGAGAGCCAGCAACACCCCCCACGGCCTCGGCAAGTGAACGAACACCGACCACGTCGATACCAGGAACACGTGAACACTCCCCCACGTGTTCAGCAGGCACCACTATTCGATCGAAACCCGCCTGCTGAGCGGCGCATGCGACCGTGATCGCTCCCGGGATCGAACGCACTTGACCATCGAGTCCCAGTTCACCAACGATCACGGGAGCACAATCGTCAGAAATCTCCAATTGCCCATCGGCCGCCAGAACGCCAATGGCTATCGGCAAATCCAGACCCGTGCCATGTTTGCGCACATGGGCCGGCGACAACCCAATCGTGACGCGGCCCAGCGGCCATCGAAGACCGGTGTTACCAACCGCACACCTGGCTCGATGCCGCGCCTCACCGATGGATGCATCGGCCAAACCGACCAGGCCCACCGTGGGAAGGCCCTGGGCGACATCAACCTCGACGGTCACCACGGTTCCGGTCATGCCGGCGATCACCGCTCCACTCACCTGGGCTAGCCCCATGTCACACACCCCGCAGGTGCTCAAGAACAGGCTGACCCGCCGGGGGCACCGTGATCGATATGACGTCGAACCTCATGCGCGGCGCGTGCACCTGCCGCTGATCGAGCCACGCCAGAGCCAGCGAATGCAGGGCTCGCAGTTTGCGCCGGGTAACCGACTCTGCAGGTGTTCCAAAAGCCAGACAGCGACGCGTCTTCACCTCGACGATCACGAGCGTGTCCTCATCACGCACGACGAGGTCCAATTCACCGCGCAGATTCGCCCGTTGGGGTCGCCAGTTGCGATCGAGAACCAACATTCCATGCTGCCGGAAGTAGTCGACCGCGATTTCCTCGCCGAGCCGTCCGAGTTCCTGCCGCGTCTGCGCGTCGTTGATGGCTGTCATGAGCCAACCGTGCGTCCGATCAATTAGCCATTACTAGATGGAAGAAATGCGTGTGGATGGGCCGAACGAGGCCTGTGGATGCGCGCCCTACGGGGTGAGTCGCCACGTCGTGCGGTGGAACTCACTGGTGCCGTTGTCCGCGATGGCCAAGCGGTGACCGGCAGTTCCGTACCCGACATTGCGATCCCATCCATAGACAGGAAACTGCCGGTGTAGTTCACGCATGAGCGCGTCGCGCTGTTCCTTGGCGATGATGGAAGCGGCGGCGATGCTCGCGCACGTGGCATCTCCACGAACGATGGTCTGAACGGTCCAACGGGGTTCGACCGGACTGATGAAGTCGTGACGTCCATCGAGCAGCACGGTTCGCACCTGTTGATTCCCGGCCGCTTTCTCTACGGCACTTGCCGCCCCCTCGCCTAACGCTTGGACAATTCCGACCTCGTCGATGCGCTGCGCCGGAACGTGCACGACGGCCACGGACTGCGCCCACGCCTCGATGAGCGGTACGAGCTGGGAGCGTCGTCGTTGGCTGACGGTCTTCGAGTCACGAACATCCTCGGGAGGATCAGCGACGGTGGCCGAGATGCACACAGCACCGATGGATACCGGACCAGCGAGCGCACCTCGGCCCACTTCGTCTACCGAAACGAGGACTGCGCCATCGTTGGCCCCAGCAAGCAGGGACCTCTCCAGATCCAACGTGGGTGCGGGTGCCGCCACGGCTAGCCCAGCGCAGGGTTGCCGAAGATCGATGGGATCGTCTCGACGGCGAAGCGATTAAACGGCCACAAGACGAGCACTACGCGACCGACGGCGTTCCCCTCAGGAACCGCGCCGTCGTTGATGTCGAGGTGATATCGGGAATCCCGTGAGTTTCCACGGTTATCTCCCATCACGAAGATCGAATCCTCAGGGACCGTCACATCGAATCGAACTTGATCGGTCGGCCCGACGATGTAGTCCTCGTCGAGCGGAACACCGTTGACGACGATCCGTCCCTCGGCGTCGCAGCAGGCAACCCGATCGCCCCCGACGCCGATCGCTCGTTTGACGAGGTCATCACCGGTATCGCTGGGCAGTACACCGATAAATGTCAGGGCCTGGCGAATCTGGCTTCGCCAATCGTCCGACGGAGGGGGCGGATCGGGAAGCCAGTCTCCGGGATCCTTGAACACGACGATTTCACCGCGCGAAACTCCCGATAACTCGGTGGTGATCTTGGAAGCGATGATGCGATCACCCGGGCGCAGAGTCTCTTCCATCGACGCACTCGGGACGTAGAACGCCTGAAGCAAGAAAGCTCGGATAAGGGCGGATAAGGCGAGTGCAACGACGACGATGACGACAATCTCGCGAAAGCCCCGCCAGAACGGGTGGATGCGCTTCTTCTCGCGCGCGTGCTTTCCTCGCGGATCCTTGCTCATCGATCCATCACGGTCACTGACCGCCTGCGCCCTGGTAGTCGGGCAATGGGATGTTTTGGATCCTGGACAGCGGCCACAGCACGGTCATGGCACGTCCGATTACCGACGACTCCGGGACGAATCCCCCACCGGGATCCCCCAAATGCGCTCGAGAGTCCGCAGACGCCGATCGGTGATCGCCCATAACCCACAGCATGCCTTCTGGAACCTCGACATCGAAGGGTTGCAGGCTCGGCGCGTCACCGGGGAAGAGGTAGTCCTCATCGATCGGTTCGCCGTTGACGGTAATGCGGCCATCGGCATCGCAACACGTGACTCGATCGCCACCGGTGCCAATGACCCGCTTGATGAAGTCCGTGGAGTCGGGAGCAACAAGCCCAAAAGACTGACCGACCCACACGAATGCACCCGTGATGGGATCCCGATCAGGTGTGACGGTGGGAGGCACGAAAGAACCTGAGCCGTCGAACACGACCACGTCACCGCGCTCAATGTCCCTGAAGTTGAAGACCGCGCGGTTGACGAGAACGCGGTCACCGATCTGCAGGGTGTCTTCCATCGAGCCCGATGGAATCGAGAACGGCTTTGCAAGGAACGTAGTGATGAGGAGTACGACACCGAGCGCCACAGCGATCGTGACTGGGATGTCCCACCAAGGTTGCCGATCGCGATCGGCCAAGATCAGCTCTCCGAAGTCGAAGCAGCCGGGGTGTTGTCCCGACGCTCGCGGATCTTCGCGGCCTTCCCGCGCAGCCCACGCAGGTAGTAGAGCTTGGCGCGACGCACATCACCCTTGGTGACGACCTCGATCTTTTCAACGATCGGTGAGTGCAGGGGGAAGGTGCGCTCGACACCGACGCCGTAGGAAACCTTGCGGACCGTGTAGGTCTCGCTGGCACCGGAACCGGAGCGGGCGATGACGACGCCCTGGAAGACCTGGACGCGGGTCTTGTTGCCTTCCACGACCTTGACGTGCACCTTGACGGTGTCGCCGGCGCGGAACTCGGGGATGTCGTCGCGCAATACGGCTGCGTCAACGGAATCGAGGGTCTTCATCGCTTCTTCTCTTCCTGCAAGCGCCACAAGTCGCCCACGGCTAGGTGGAGTTTTTCGCCCTCATGCGTCCCTCGTGGCAGACGTCGGGCGAGCCGCCCAAGTGTGCCATACCCCCCGCAATGACTAGGGGGCGAGGTCGGGGCGGCGCTCGTGGGTGCGTTCGGCCGCCTGCGCTTCCCGCCAGGCTGCGATTCGCCCATGGTCCCCGGACAGCAGCACCTCGGGAACTTCGAGGTCGCGCCAGGTGGGTGGCTTGGTGAAGGCCGGCCCCTCGAGCGGTGCGCCGTCGGGTTTGCTGAAGGAGTCGTCCGTTGCACTCTCCGCGTTGCCGAGCACTCCGGGAATCAATCGGGCAACGGCTTCCACCAGCACGAGTGCAGCGGCTTCTCCCCCGGCAAGTACGTAGTCACCTACGGAAAGTTCCACAACCCCGGCCCAATCGTGGCGCGCGGCGTAGTGCTCGGCCACCCGTGCGTCGATCCCTTCGTAGCGACCACAGGCAACAACGAGATGTTCGCGGGTTGCCAACGTCGTCGCTGTTGGTTGATCGAAGCGATAACCCGACGGTGTGGGAATAACCAGCCATGGGTCGCAATCGGCAGCGGAGCGAACGGCATCGAGCGCGGCACCCCAGACCTCAGCAAGCATCACCATGCCCGGTCCCCCGCCATAGGGCGTGTCATCGACTGTCCGGTGTCGGTCGGTAGCGAACTCACGCAAGTCGTGAACGCGAATGTCAATAAGGCCCGACTCGCGCGCTTTTCCGACGAGAGACAACTCCAGCGGCGACAGATAGTCGGGGAAGATCGAGACGATGTCGATCCGCATCACGAATCTTCGTCCTCAGGCGCATCGAGCAAACCGTCGGGTGGCGTGATCACGATCCGCTTACCCGGGACGTCAATCGTCGGAACAAAGGCTTCCACGAAAGGAACGAGCACCTCGCGCTCATCTGGCGTTCGCACAACGAGCATGTCGTGGGCAGGCAGGTGGGAAACCTCGTGCACGATTCCGATCGGTGTCCCCGACGAATCAACTACCTCGCAACCCTCCAGAGCCGAGTCGTAGAACTCCTCCGGATCGGCGGGCTGTTCATCGTCGGGGCGATCGACGCTCAGCAGTTGGTTACGCAGTTCCTCGATCGCGGTTCGATCGTCGTATCCCTCAAAGGTCAGCAGCAGGCGACCGCTATGCCAGGTGCTCGAATTGACCACGAGTTCCCGACCAGAGTCAGCAAGCAGACGCGAGCCAACCGCGAAGCGCTTGTCCGGCTCGTCGGTTCTCACCTCGATGCTCACCGCACCGCGGATACCGTGTGGACGCCCGATGCGCCCGACAACGACGAGCACTTCGGTTTACTTACCGCTCGGCGACGTCGAGGAAGTCCACCCGGACACCACGACCACCGTTGATCGCGGTGACGACGGTGCGCAGCGCCGTGGCGGTGCGACCACCACGACCAATGACGCGACCCATGTCGGCGGGATTCACACTTACCGCCAGGGTTGTGCCACGTCGCCCAGAACGTTCCTTGACCGAGACGTCGTCGGGGTTGTCCACGATGCCGCGAACCAGGTGACCCAGCGCCTCGTCGAGCATTATTCGGACTTCTCCTCGGCCGGAGCCTCGGCAGCGGCCTCTTCGGATGCGGTCTCGCTCGATGCCGCTTCGTCCTTAGAGTCGTCCTTGGATTCGCCCTTGACGGCCTCCACGGCAGCCTCGACGGCTTCCTCGACCTTGTCCACGACTGTCTCGACGACTTCTTCGACCTTCTCCGCCACAGCTTCGACGACTTCTTCGACCTTCTCGGCGGCCTCTTCGACCTTCGCCTCGACCTTCTTGGGGGCCGGGGTCTTGGGCTCGGAAGCGGCTTCCTTGACCGCGGCCTCGTAGGCGACCTTCTTGTCGGCCTTCGGCTCGGCAACCTTCAAGGTGCCCTCGGCACCAGGCTCGCCCTTGAACTTCTGCCAGTCGCCGGTGACCTTGAGGATGGCGGCGACGGCCTCGGTCGGCTGCGCACCGACACCGAGCCAGTACTGGACTCGCTCGGAGTCGACCTGGATCAGGCTCGGCTCCTGGAGCGGCTGGTAAATACCGATCTCTTCGATGGCACGGCCGTTGCGGGCGGTGCGGGAATCGGCGACAACGACGCGGTACTGCGGGGCGTGGACCTTGCCCACGCGCTTCAACTTGATCTTGACGGCCACGGGTGGCTTTTCTCCTGGTCTGTAGGCGGCTCGGGCAGCGCTTCACGTGGGGCATGAGCGCCGATCGAACCTGGTGACTGCCGGTCCGAGGGGTAGAGGGCCCTCGAGCGGCAAGTGCCCGCGTAGTTTGCCAGAGGGGGTCAATGCGAAGCCAATCGGGGCTATGCCGGCCAGCCCGCGGGGGAAACGGGTTGACGTGGGGGTCAGGAGAGGAGCTTCTTGAGGTCCTCGGGGAGGTCGGATAGATCCGGGGGCGTTTGCTGTGCGCCACCGGCCTGACCGCCGGAGTTCACTCCGAGAAGACCGCCCGGCTGACCGCTGCCTGCGGCCGGCTGCCCCGCCTCTTGCGCCGCGCGCTTGGCGGGGTTTCCACTGCGACCCTTCTTGGCTTTGCGGCCGGCCTGCTTGGGCATCTTGCCCTTGGACTTCTTACCTCCCCCGCCGGGCATGCCAGGCATTCCGGGCATCCCCGGCATGCCTCCACCCTTGCCCATCTGCTTCATCATCTTCTGGGCTTCGCCGAAGCGTTCGATGAGCGAGTTCACATCGCTGACCTGGGTGCCCGATCCCTTGGCGATCCGAGCCCGGCGCGAGCCGTTGAGGATCTTGGGGTCCTGACGCTCGGCCGGGGTCATCGACTGGATGATCGCCGAGACGCGGTCGAGTTCGCGATCGTCGACCTGGTCGAGCTGGGCCTTCATTTCTCCCATGCCCGGCAGCATCCCGAGGATCTTGCCGAGAGATCCCATCTTCTTAATGGACTGCATCTGCTCGAGGAAATCCTCGAGGGTGAAGTCCTCCCCCGTACTGACCTTGCGGGCCATCTTCTCGGCCTGCTCGGCATCGAAGGCTTTCTCGGCCTGCTCGATCAAGGTGAGGACGTCGCCCATGTCCAGGATGCGGTTGGCCATCCGGTCGGGGTGGAAAGCCTCGAAGTCCGAGAGCTGCTCGCCCACCGAGGCGTACATGATCGGCTTGCCGGTGACCGTCACGATCGACAGCGCTGCACCGCCGCGGGCGTCACCGTCGAGCTTGGTGAGCACCACGCCGTCGAATCCCACCTGTTCGCCGAACTGTTCCGCGGTGGCAACGGCGTCCTGGCCGATCATGGCGTCGACCACGAGCAGCACGTTCTCCGGCTGGACGGCATCGCGCACCTGACGGAGTTGGTCCATCAACTCTGCATCGATCGCCAACCGGCCCGCGGTGTCGACGATCACAACGTCGTGCAATGCAGCTTCAGCGTGCTTTCGCGCATCCCGCGCAACCTGCACCGGATCCCCAACACCGTTGCCGGGCTCGGGCGCGTAGACCGGAACCTCGGCTCGCTCCCCCATCACTTTCAGCTGATCGACCGCATTGGGGCGCTGCAGATCGGCGGCCACCAGAAGCGGCGTATGACCGTCGGCGCGAAGGCGGGAAGCGAGTTTGCCGGCCAGCGTGGTCTTTCCTGCACCCTGCAGACCGGTCAGCAGGATGAACGTGGGCCCTGTCTTGGCGAACTTCAGCGGGCGGGTCTGACCGCCGAGGATGTCGATGAGTTCCTCGTGCACGATCTTGACAACTTGCTGGCCCGGATTGAGCGCACCGGAGACTTCCGCCGAAAGTGCACGCTCCTTGACGCGGGCGGTGAAGGCCCGAACCACCGGCAGTGCAACGTCCGCTTCGAGCAGGGCGGTGCGAATCTCTCGGACGGTGGCGTCGATATCCGCTTCGGTGAGCCGACCTTTGCCCCGCAGACCTTTGAAGGTCTCCGATAACCGGTCCGATAGCGACCCGAACACGTGGGCTCCTTGAACGACGACGACATCTGCGCGCACCTGCGCGTCACGTCAGACTAACGGTCCTCCAGCGACGCCTGCACCGTGGTGCGCACCGCATCAGCGTGACCTTCGCTCAGGGGGGACCCGAGTCGATCGGTCACGAAGAACGCGTCCACCACCTCCGACCCGAGGGTGTCGATCTTGGCTCCGGTGACCACGCTGTCGGCCGCAACCAGAGCCGATGTGATGCGAAACAGCAACTCAGGCTCGTCATGGGCACGCACTTCGACCACCGTATGGGTGGGTGATGACGTATCGACGAGAACCTTGGGTGCAGCACCTGTCGGCGCCGAACGTGCACCATCCGAGCGTCGGCGCAGACGCTCTGCAACGTCGAGGTCTCCGGCGATCGCTGCACGAACATCCGAGGCCATAGCCCGCTCATCAGGCGGATCCCCGAAAAGTGGCCGCACGAACCACTCTTGAGCCGCTCTATCCCCCTCGGTTCGAATCCGCGCCCCTCTGATCTGTAGGCGGTAGAGAGATAACACCCCGGCAACAGTGGACAGCAGCCCGAACCTGTCGGACGCGGACACAACTATCGAATAGCCGTCGTCGCCGGGGATCATCCGCAGCGTCGTCTCACCAGTCTCAGCGAGTGCGCGTCCAAGCACGGGCGACTCCGCCGCCTCGGTCACCGACTCACCGCGCATCCGAGCCTTACACCGCTGCACGAGTTCGTAGATCAGCTTGCGTCGCCACGATGTTCGCACCGACGGACCGGTCGCTTCCGCATCCGCCCAACTCAATGCGTGCAGCAATTCCAGCGTTGTGAGATCCGGGACCTGATCCACGACAGCGTCAATCGTTGCGGGATCCTCGAGGTCGCGACGTGTTGCGACGTCGGGAAGAAGAAGGTGCAACCGTGTCATCGCTTCGAGCACCGTGACGTCGTCGTCGTTGAAGCCCATGCGTTGGGCAATGTCACGCGTCATCGCGGCGCCGACAACGCTGTGATCGCCCGGGTAGCCCTTCCCGATGTCGTGCAGGAATGAACCGACGAGAAGGAGATCCGGTCGGGAGACATCGCGGGCACGTTGTCCCGCATGCACGGCTGCTTCGATCAAGTGTCGATCCACGGTGAACTCATGCATCGGATTGCGTTGCGGCTTGGATCGCACCGCGGTCCACTCAGGGATGAGCGCTTCGATAATGCCGGCCTGGTCCATCGCCTCAAGGACCGGAACAGCAGCAGAACCTGCTCCCAGCAGCGAGACCCACGATTGACGAAGGTCATTGCTCCACGGCTCGGATACCGGTGTGCACGCCGAGAGTCGCTCGACCGTCGCGGGCGCCAGCATCACCGATGCCTGCGCAGCTGCCGCTGCAGCACGAACAACCAATCCTCGATCCTCGGCGGGCTTCGCACCTCGGGCCAGCGTTACTTCACCCTCGACGAGTACCACTCCCTCAGCTAGCGGCACACGCTCAGGCCCTGACTTCTCACTTGCCGACCGACGCGTCAACCGGCGCAGCACCCGCGGCGCGAGGCTCGCGGGCTTTCGGGTGGTGCGCAGCGCCCGGTACCAGGCGACATCACTGGCGTAGGCAATATCTCGAGCTGCCAGGTACACCGTTCTGAGTAGGTCGTCTGCGTCCGCGTCATCGCCGAGTAGCCCGGTCAGGTCGCGGGCGATCTCATCGTGATCCTGCATCGAGAGTCGGTCTCGTAATCCGCGGGCGTGAAGCGCATCCCGGACGTCCAACAGGGTGCCGACCGATGCCGGCCAACTGGTCCGAGGAACCTCGACCGTCCACGAAGCGGCCAATGCCCGAAGGAGCACCGCGTCGCGAAGACCTCCGTAGGCCTCCTTCAAGTCGGGCTCCAGCAGCTGCGCCAGATCTCCCACTCGCGCCCGACGTTCGGTTGCGGTGGCGTGGAGTTCCGCGAGCCGGTCCCCCGCGCTGGCCCGCCAATCCCCGAGGATCCCCGATCGCAAGGACTCACCGAGGGACGCGCTGCCCGCGACCACACGGGCATCCACCAGTCCGAGCACCACCTTGAAGTCGTCCTTCGCAAGTGTGCGGGCCTGGGCGATCGTCCTCACCGAGTGATCCAAGGCGATACCGGAGTCCCAAACCGGGTACCAGATATCCGATGCCACATCAGCGACCTTGAGCGCAGACGGTTCGTGCACGAGGACTACGTCAATGTCGCTTCCCAACGACATCTCCTGGCGGCCGTAACCACCGACCGCGATGAGAGCGAATTCGTCAGCATCAGCGTTGCAGTTTTCGATCGCCTTGCCAAAGAGCCCACGCAGCCACGCATCGGTGGCGTCCGACAGCAGCACTCGGCGCTCGGACCCCGAAAGGTCCGAGCGCCGAGCTATGTTCTGCCGCTCTTCGGCGAGTTGTTCCATGGAGCTACAGGGCTTCTGCCCCGCGCTCACCGGTTCGAACTCGAACCACGGTGTCAACCGGAACGGCCCAGACTTTGCCGTCGCCGATCTTGCCGGTTTGTGCAGCGCTGACGATGGCGTCGATCACGTCCCCGGCGCGATCGTCGTCGATCACGATTTCGATGCGCACCTTGGGCACCAACTCGACGGTGTATTCCGCACCGCGGTACACCTCCGTGTGACCGCGCTGCCGGCCGAAGCCAGACGCTTCCGACACCGTCATGCCGTGGATGTCGAGGGCTTCGACTGCGCTCTTGACATCATCGAGCTTGAACGGCTTGATGATTGCGGTTACCAGCTTCATTACTGCGCCTCCCTATCGCGAGCAGCGTGCCCGACGCCTGCAAATCCACCACCGGCGCCGGAATCACCCAATTCGTAGGCGGTTTCCGCGTGCTCGGCAAGGTCGATTCCGTTGACCTCGTCCTCCTCGTCGACCCGGATGCCGATGGTCGCCTTCAGGACCACAGCAATGATGCCGGCCAGGATGAGCGAGTAGATCATGACACCCACAGCCGCAATCAGCTGAACGATCAGCAGATTGATGCTGCCGCCGTAGAGCAAACCGTTCTGGCCGCCCTCTGCCGCCAGGTCGGAGGCGAGGAAGCCGAGTGCCAGGGTGCCGACGAGGCCACCGACCATGTGGATGCCCACCACGTCGAAGGAGTCGTCGAGGCCGAACTTGTACTTGAGCGTGACCGCCCAGGCACAGATCGCACCGGCGATGAGACCCAGAAGGATCGCACCGAGCGGAGTGACGTTGGCACATGCCGGTGTGATCGCCACGAGACCGGCGACGATGCCGGATGCCGCACCCAGCGAAGTGGCCTTGCCGTCGCGGATCTTCTCCACGATCAGCCACGCGAGACCTGCAGCACAGGTGGCGAGCAGCGTGTTGGTTGCGGCGATCGCAGCAGTGTTGTCAGCCGCGTAGGCGGAGCCGGCGTTGAAACCGAACCACCCGAACCACAGCAGGCCCGCACCGAGCATGACCATGGTCAAGTTGTGCGGACGCATCGGCTGCTTGGGCCAGCCGCGACGACGTCCAAGAACGATCGCCACGATGAGTGCCGCTGCACCTGCGTTGATGTGGACGGCCGTTCCACCGGCGAAGTCGATGACCTCGGCACCACCGATGTTGAGCTGGCCGATCCAGCCACCGCCCCATACCCAGTGGGCAACCGGGAAGTAGACGAAGGAGGCCCATGCTGCAGCGAAGATGATCCACGCACCGAACTTCATGCGATCGGCAAGTGCACCGGCGATGAGGCCCACGGTCAAGCATGCGAACATCGCCTGGAAGACCACGTCGACCATGACCGGGAATGCGTCGCCCTCAGCGGGTGGCGCAAGCGCGGCTTCAAGCCCGAAGTAGTCGGTGAAGCTACCGACGAAGTAGCCCGTCGTGGAGCCGTACGCCATCGAGTAGCCGTAGATCGCCCACAGAATGCCGACGATGAACAACGCGCCCATGACCATCATGAGCATGTTGAGAACTGACTTCGATCTGTTCATTCCTCCGTAGAAGAACGCCAGACCGGGAATCATCAAGAACACCAGCGCGGCTGACGTAAGCAACCACGCGGTTACACCCGAATCCATAGAGGTACCTCCTGTTGTGTGGCCCTATCGGCTGCAACAGTGGAGGTTCGGAGTTTCAGTAAGTGACGCGTCAGGTTTCGAGTCGGTGACGAACGTGACTCTCGTGTTTCGTGTGCGTTACAAGAAGGGCCAGAAGGTCTAGGAGAGCAAGGCGTCGACGAATTCACCCGGCTCGAACGGGGCGAGATCGTCCGGCCCCTCGCCCAGACCCACGAGTTTGACCGGCACGCCTAGTTCGCGCTGGACCGACACAACGATGCCGCCCTTGGCGGTGCCGTCGAGTTTGGTGAGCACGATTCCGGTCACGTCGACCACCTCGGCGAACACCCGAGCCTGAACCAAGCCGTTTTGTCCGGTGGTGGCATCGAGCACCAGCAGGACCTCATCGACCTCGCTGTTCTTCTCGACCACGCGCTTGACCTTGCCGAGTTCGTCCATCAGACCCGTCTTGGTGTGCAGGCGGCCTGCGGTGTCGATGATGACGGCGTCCACCCCAGCCTTGGCAGCGACGTCGACCGCCTCGAAGGCAACCGATGCGGGGTC
>Ga0255760_10002612_pt1 | contig 16536 bp, 16 predicted proteins | sample 071ome_25_FD_179960 | JGI IMG/M metagenome (GOLD analysis project Ga0255760, IMG submission 179960) | Coastal salt marsh microbial communities from the Groves Creek Marsh, Skidaway Island, Georgia - 071410BT metaG (version 2) | ecosystem: Environmental > Aquatic > Marine > Intertidal zone >... | reverse complement strand
CATTTCTACAAAGATATTAAACCTGTTCAAACTAAAGCAATTGAAGAAATTCTTGCAGATGAAGGTGAAGACATTTCATCATTGGGTACTCAAACAAAGTTTATTGCAAGAATAAACCCAAATTCGAGTGTTAAAGAAGGTGAGTCAATTGATTTATCTATTGATTCTAAAAAACTCCACTACTTTGATCCAGAAACTGGATTGGCTATAGCTTAATAGTTGCTCTCTAGCTCTTCAATAATATCCTCAATTTCTTTATAAGATCTTTCCGGTCCTAGGTCTATATAATTTTTTAAAGCTTTCCATAAAGCATCTGAACCAATTTTTCTTTCCATAAGTTCGCTTGCATCATATCTAAACATATTTTCTTCCAGTGCTGATCTTACAAGAATTTGCTCTTTCTTCGTCATTGGATTTTCAACTCTATTTAAATTATTTATATTTGCAGGAATATATGTTGCATCGTTTTTGGACATCCATGATTGCCCAAAATTTTCATCAATTAAATAATTGAGAACTTTTACTGTTGTGTCTTTCTTATTTGTAGCAACTAAAATATCTCCAATACCAATCATTGCATTCTTATTATTAATCGAAGGAAACTTCATAAAATCAAAATCTTTGCCATACTCTAAGTCTTTAGGGAAGTAAAAACTCGAATAATGTCCTGACCATGAGAAAATACAGCTTAAATCTTGATTTGTTAAATTAACAAAATTATTTCTAAATTCTTTTCTTACAACTCTTTCGTATCCACCATATACATAATTATTAGGGTATACAAGTTTTCCAATATCAATAATTGAAAAAACAACCTCTTTGTTAGATGGCTTTAGTTCTTGTAAATACCAACTGTCATAAATTTCAGATCCATAATGGTGTATTAATAAATCTTCTAACCAATTTGTTGCAACCCAACCAGTAGAGCCACCACTTTCAATATCAAGACACCAAATATTGTTATTTTCAGATGAATGTTGTTTTGTAAATTCTAATAATTCAAAAAAAGATGCAAACTCTGGTGATCCTATTTTCTGAAATTTTTCAACATCGTACCAAATTAATGAATTTGGGAATAATCGAAAAAATACTCCATAATTTAAATTTGTTGAATCTGAACTAGTCACATTTATAAGATGATTTGAAAATGAATTTTCGATTTTACTTTTTGGGACAACTTCTTCAATTGGTAAAATAATATTTCTTTCACCTAAATTAGTAACTCCCTGTGGATTAGGCATAATTGCAATATCAATATTATTATCTTGATTTTTTATTAAGTAAGTTTCTATATCAGGCATTGATAAGTATTTAATTCTTAAATCATTTTGCTTTGAAAATGCTTCTAGTTCTTCTTCAAAATAATTTTGATCAGTAATTACAGGTCCAGCGATAACGACATCAAATGGTTGATAAGCAAAATAAGAGAAAACTGAAGTTACAATAACAAAAATAAATATGAAATATTTACTCACCATAAATGTGCAGCACCTCGGACCCCACTAGTAGCACCAAATTTTGCTTTAGTTATAGGTGTTAGAAATATATCAGAGGCAATATATGGAATTATTCTTTTTGGAATTTCATCATATATTTCATCAATTTCTGACATTCCACCACCGCAAACTATAACATCGGGATCCAAGATGTTGACAAAAGTACTAAAAGATCTTGCTGCACGCTCAAAATAAGTTTCCATAACTAAATTGGCAGTTTTTTCACCTGACCTGTATTTTTTTACAATTTCTCTGGAATCAAGTTTATCTCCAGATTCAAATTCATAATATTGTTCTAGCCCAGGTCCAGAAAGAAATACTTCTATTGCGCCTACACGTCCACAGTGTCTTTTGACTGATTTTTCATAATCATCCATTGGACCGGGAATAGGGTTTTGGCCCCATTCGCCTGAAAGTTTATTTGGACCAACAACTAATTGTTTATTATGAACAAATCCTGCTCCTACACCTGTCCCTAAAATGACTGCAAAAACAGAATTATAACTGCTACCAGCACCATCAATTGCCTCTGATAGAGCTAAACAATCTGCATCATTCGCAATTTTTATTTCAAAACCCAAAATTTTTTCCAAATCATTTTTAACATTTTGACCTTCCAGGGCTTTTGTATTCGAAACTTGAACTAACCCTGTTTTTGGATGTAAAGAACCTGGCATTCCAATGCCTACAGAATATTCAGTAGAGTTTGCCGAAATTCTTTTAATTAAGGAGGAAACAGTATTTAAAATTTCTTGATAATTATCTTTTGGCGCATCTACCCTAACTCTATTTATTTCCTCAAAAGATCTTGGATCTAAAGCTATAGCTTCAATCTTTGTTCCGCCCCAGTCAATGCCTATTTTCATATCACTTACTCAGTTCAAAATTTAAACTATATTTATTAATGTTAGTAGTCCCCATTATTTCTATTTCACCTTTTTGGTTTTGAAACCAAACGTTTGGTGCATCGGGGTAATCTTCGGCATAATCAGTTGCAACACCTATTAAATAAGTTTCATCAGTTTTCATTTTTATTTCTAAAAATCTTAAATAAAAATAATAGTTATTGCATCTATCTCCTTCACTTAAATTTATAACACCTTCAATTTCATTTTTATAATTATCTGCTTTAGTCAAAATTTGTGTAAATTCGCCAGCTCCATAATCTTGCCAATTTGGCCCAATACAAACTCCATTAAACTCACTTTGATAATCTTCTCTAAATTTCATATCGTAAACTAATTTATAGCTTTCAATTTCATTAGCTTTTTTAGGAAACATTTGAGATATAATTTTAATTTTATTACTACCTAAATAGTCAACATTTATAGTCAAGACAGTATCTACATTAAAATCATTAAAATTAGTTTCAATTGCATAGGAGTAAGTGTCAATACTAGAACAACTAAATAGAAGAAGGAGCATTAAAGATTTTCTAAGGTTCAACCCTTGACTGCCCCGCCGATTAATCCTCTAATAAAAAATCTCTGAAGGCTAAAGAAAACAACTAGAGGAACTATCATTGAAATTATTGCTCCAGAAGTTCTTAAATGCCAAGCTTCACCATACGCACCAACCGCAAGTTGTGATACGTGCGATGTTACAACTAAATTCTCGGGTTTATAGACTCCTAAAAAAACATTTGCTACAAGAAAGTCATTATATACCCATAAAAATTGGAAGGTTGCAAAAGCTGCGATACCAGCTACTGATAATGGAAGAACTAATTTAAAAAATGTAGTCATATTGCTAGCACCATCAATTTTTGCTGATTCAATTACTGACTTCGGTAACCCCATCATAAAGTCACGTAAAAGAAATGTTGCAAGAGGCAAACCGAATCCAGAATGTGCAAACCACGTTGCTACAAAAGTACCGTTGATATCTAAAGCCGGAATTATTGGTAAACCAAAAATTTCAACACCACTTTTAAATAGTTGGACTAAAGGAATTAGTGACATTTGTAGTGGGATTATCATTGATGCAACAACAAATAAAAACAAAGTCTCTTTTCCTCTAAACTCCATAAAAGCAAAAGCATAAGCTGCGAATGCAGCAATCGTGATAGGAATTATTGTTGATGGGATTGTTACGGCAAATGAATTATAAAAAGATCTGTCTAAATTATCTGCAAAAAATATTTCTGAATAATTTGCTAAAGTTAATTCGCTCCACAATTTGCCGGTATAAATTGCGTCCCACCATGACTCTCTTTTAATAGCCTCGCCAGGTCTAAATGAACTCAAAACGAAACCAAATACTGGGAAAATCCAAGTAATTGCAATAGTAATTAAAATAAGCTTGGTTATTGGTTTGTCATACCATTTTTGTGAAGTTCTATTCATGATTGAGTATTTTCTCTTTCTCTAACAGCTGTACCAATAATAATAGGTAAAACGCAAACGAAAATTAATACTGCCACTGTTGCAGATCTTCCAAAATTTCTATATTTTGAAAACTCATCTAGCATTTTTACTGCTAGTAAATTTGTTTCAAGATCTCCTCGTGTAGAGACGTAAATAATGTCAAATGCTTTAAGAACTGTTACAACCATGTATGTTCCAACAACAATAATTGTACTTTTGATATATGGAATAACGATAGATCTAAAAACTCTTAGCTCTGAAGCTCCGTCAATTTGACCAGCTTCCATAATTTCAGCTGGGATTGCTTTGATGCCAGCTGAAAAAACTACAGCTGCAAATCCTGTAAACATCCAAATCATAATAACCATTAATAACATTGTGTTAATAGGAAGATTTATCAATATACTATTAAACCAATTATCTAGATTTAGTGAATCTGCAAAGGGTAACATAGTTAAGTCTCTTTGCTGTAACCATCCAATAGGGGGTAAACAATTTTCACTATCAAAGCCATAGAATTTGCCATCAATAATTCTGTTATTCATACAGGTAGTTCCGAGTCTATCAACAGATACTCTAATACCATTAATTATTCCGATTTGAGTTAAAGGTGGTGGTCTATATTCATATATAAATTTAAAAATTGCACTTGCACCAACAGCTGATATTGCCATTGGCATAAAAACTATAGATTTAAAGAATGCCTCACCTTTATTTAATCTATCGGATAGCCACCCAACAATTAGTCCAATAAGTATTACAAATGTAACTACAAAAATTAACCAAATAATTTGATTTCTTATAGTTACAATCATCTCAGAATCTGTAAAAGCCCACTTATAGTTTTCAAAACCAACAAATTCGTTGCTATATCGATCTTTAAAGCTAATGTATAAAGTTCTTAAAGCAGGATAAAATAGAAACAATCCAATCATAAAAATTGAAGGGCCAGCAAACATTCTAGCCTCCAGGGTATCTCTGTTCTCCTTTGGCGAAAGTTTTATTATTTTATCCATACCAATGAATAACAAGAAAATAAAAGTTGAACCAACAATAATTGCTATAACAACGAGTAAATTTCTAGAAATAGCATCAGTTAATTCTCTGAATAGAATTGCTTGAAATAAAAACCAAGTTAATGGAAAAATGCCAAGAGCTAGCATTGAAATCCCAAAGGACATTAATTTTTGCTGTTGTGTCTTTTCTTTCATTTCAAATAATTCATTTTAGCTTATAAAAGATAGCCACCCAAATTGGGTGGCTATCAAATTTAATTAGTTAGCTTGGTTTACGGCCAAGATTTTTCGACATTGTCTAATGCAGTATCGATATATCCAGGACCTTCAACAGCTAAGTTCATCATTTCTTTCCAGAATGAACCTGCACCAACTTCTGGTGGCATTAAGTCAGAAGCATCAAATCTGAATGCGTTTGCACTTAATGCAGCAGCTATTGTATCTCCAAGAATCTTATTAATTGGAGCTGCATACAATGATGTATCAAAACCAACGTGAGCACTTAAACGTGCATTATCAGGTCTAATAGCTACATTGTTATAGAACTCTGCACTTAACATATATTCAGCAACAGCTTTAGTTGCATCTCTATCATTAAATGCACCCCACATATCTCCACCACCTAATGCAGCAGCAGGTAATGCTGGGTCAATTGATGGGAATGGGAATACAGTAGTTACTGTTCCAGCACCATCTTTTTCACCTTCTGGCCAGAATCCTGTTATGAAAGATGCTTGTCTATGCATAAAACAACCTGGGTTGCCATTTGCATCTTTAGAGAACATTGGATCTTGTGCATTACCAAAATATGTTGATACGATAGCATCTGTACCACCAACAACATAACCTTCAGTATGCATAATTTGGCTCAAAAGTGTTGCAGCGTTTTTAACAATTGGATCATTGAATGGAATTTCATGGGAAACCCATTGATCATAAGAATCAACACCGTTTCCAGTTCTAAGCATGATGTCTTCCATCCAGTCAGTTGCTAACCAACCTGATGCACCATTAGAGTACATACCAAAACAGAATGGATTCATTCCGTCAGCTACGATTTGATCTGCAAGTGCAATCATGTCGTCCCATGTAGCTGGAACTGAGTATCCTCTTGCTTCAAATTCTGCTGGTTGGTACCAAACGATACTCTTTAAGTTAGCAGCATTTGCTCCACCATAGATAACACCATCAACTTCTCCAAGACCTACTAAGTAAGCAGAAAAGTTGTTCTTGTACTCATCTAGGTCAATTCCTAAATCAGCTAAAGGAACTAGGTATCCTCTATTTGCAGCATCGACAACAGCACCTGGCTGTGGCCATAATGCGAAGTCAGGAGTATCTCCAGACTCCATTTGAATTTGTATTTCTTGCTCAAAGTTGTCTGAACCTTGGTAAGAAACAATAATTCCTGTTTCTTCTGTAAACGGTTCAAAAGCAGCTCTAAATCCGTCTTGATCAGCACCGATCAAAGCACCTGTGATTGTAACTTCTTCGCCTTCAAGGCTTCCGCCACCACATGCACCAAGGATTAGAGTTAAGAGTAAGAAACTAACCAATAATGGTTTCTTCATTTTTCCCCTTTGTGTATACGTACGTATAGCTAAGAATAAGGTTTCTTAGCTAGGTAAATTATACATAGGTCATAAATTTTAATCTTAGGAGATTATAAAATAATTATCACAAACATTAGTTTTTGTGAAAATAATTTTGTGTGCCCGGGGGGGGACTCGAACCCCCACGTCCTTTCGAACAACGGATTTTAAGTCCGTCGCGTCTACCAATTCCGCCACCCGGGCTAATATCTAATTTAGTAATTTTTTAATATTAGGCCTTCTAAAATATCACAATTAGAAACTTTAATTACATCTATATTATATTTTTTTATTATATTTGTTGCTAGAAATATTCCAGAAGTAATAGTTTTTGCCCTTTTTGGATCTATACCTTTATAAGTAGATAGAATCTTTGCTTCACTAAAACTCAATATTTCTTCATAAATATTCAGAATTGAATTTTTATCAATTTCTAAATGGTGTAAAACATCTTCATTAAATTGGGTTTGCTGTAAGTGTATTGAACCTAATGAAGTAAATGTGCCTGCTACTCCAAATATTTCTCTGTGAATTGTATTTTCTAATTTTGGTAATTTACTATCTATGTAAATTTCAATATCCTTCAAATCATCATTACCAATAGGTAAATTTGAAAAAAACTTTTCACTCAATGAAACAACACCAAGATTAGATGAGATTGAGACAACTTTGCTATTTTCATTAAAAACAAATTCAGTACTTCTACCACCGATATCAATAATTAAGTAATTATTTAACTTAGATTCATTTAAAACTCCGAGGCTTGTTAAATAACCTTCTTCAATTCCAGAAACAATATTTACTTTTACATCAAATAACTGCTCAATCTTATGAATAACTTCAACTTGATTATTTGCATCACGAAGAGCTGCCGTTCCAACAATAAATACCTGCTCAATATTTTGTTTTTGTATTTCTAAAAAATATCTTTTAAGTGTCTTAATAACTCTTTTTTGTGCATCCAGGTTGATAAAGCCATTTTTGTCAATACCCTCTCCCATTCTTGTTACTTCATGACATTTAAGTAGAGTAGTTATTTTTCCTTTTTCAACATTACCAATAAGCAACCTAGTTGAATTTGAGCCTAAATCAATTGAAGCAACTCTTACCAAATTACTTTCCAGTCTGGATTCTTTTCAAGCGTATCAGTGTTGTAACAAGGATTTTTACAATTAAAACTTCCTAAAGACTCGATCACTATTTTGCCAATTACATTTTGATTAGTTGCTAACTCATCTGCAGTATGTGCATGCAAACATTTTATTGAATTTGTAGCACCTCCAACTCCCCCATGAGGTTTAATTGGATTTTTTTTAACATGCATTTTTTCCCTATAATTTGCGTAAGATTTTTGACGTTCTTCCCACTTATCTTTTAATGCAGAATTGTTTTCAATCTGTTCATCTAAATCTTTAATCATTCCATTAGATTCTAGAGACCCAATTTTCTTGTTATACATTGGGCAAGTTAACCAAAAAGTTGTAGGAAATGGGGTACCATCATCTAAATTTGGAGGAACTTCAATGACTGTAGGCAAATTTAAATGACACTTTGATATAATTTTAGATTCACTTCGAAGTTTTCTACCAATTTGAAGCTCAACTATTTGTTTGTCTTTATCCACCTTCAGTTCCGATAAAATAATCTACAACAAACTCTAAAACACTTTTATTAGTATTTTTTTGTAATGTTTCCTCAAGTGGAGTAACTGGTTCTGGTATCTCATATTTATAGATTGATTCTCCTTCTTTACCATAACCTCTTCTTCTTAAAATTACTTCAACAAATTCTGGATTGTCTAGATTGTCAATTTGATTATTCCAATCATCTATTTCAGAACGAAGTGAAATGATTTCAGACTCTCTTTCTGTAATGGTTTTTTTTAAATATTGATAATTAGATAAACTATCTTGATAAGTTTCAAATAAAAAGAATACAAAAGAAATAACGAGAACTAATACTAAAGTTCTAGAGAATAATACATTTCCGAGATTTTTTACTTTTTCCATTTTAAATTATTAAAATTATCGAAACCAATTTCTTCTGAAATTCTTAAAAGTTCATTATATTTAGCTGTTCTTTCACCTCTTGCAGGAGCACCAGTCTTAATTTGTCCGCTAGCTGTTCCAACTACTAGATGGCTAATAAAAGAATCCTCTGTTTCACCTGAGCGATGTGAGACCATACTTGAATAACCATTTTTTTCAGCTAATTTCATTGTTTCTAAAGTTTCTGAAATACTTCCGACTTGATTTACTTTAATTAATATTGCATTAGCACATTGATTTTCTATACCTTTTTGTAATATTTGCTCTTGAGTTACAAAAAGGTCATCACCTACTAGCTGAACTGTATTTCCAACTTTTTCTGTAAGATATTTCCAGCCATCCCAATCATCCTCTGCCAAACCATCTTCAATTGAAACAATAGGATATAAGGTCGTTAAATCAACTAAGTAGTCAGACATTTCAATACTGTTTAATTTATTACCTTCAATTAAATAGCTTTTATCTTCGTAAAACTCTGATGCAGCTGCATCTAGTGCTAAAGAAATTTGATCAGAATCTTTATATCCAGCTTCTGAAATTGAGAGCATTATTTCATCTAAAACTTCTTTTGATGAGCTAAAGTTTGGAGCAAAACCTCCTTCGTCTCCAACATTCGTTGCTAAGCCTTTTGCTTTCAATCTCTTCTTTAAAGTATGATAAACTTCAACTCCTGCCTGTAATGCTTGGTCAAAACGTTCAAAACCATGTGGGACAATCATGAATTCTTGTATATCAACAGAATTATCAGCATGAGCTCCTCCGTTTAAAATATTCATAAATGGAACAGGGAGGGAAGGCTTCCCGTAAATATTTGGTATCAATTCATGAACATACTTCTTTGAAAATTTTGAAAAGGCTACCATGTTAGCCATAGAAACAGCAAGAATTGCATTAGCTCCTATTTTTGATTTATTTTTAGTACCGTCTAACTCAAGCAATATATTATCAATATCAAGCTGATTCTCAGAATCTTTTCCTAATAAAGCTGGGGCAATTACTTCATTTACGTTTTTAACAGCATTAATGACGCCTTTGCCTAAATACGCATCTTGATTATCTCTTAATTCATGTGCTTCTAAAGTTCCAGTGGAAGCACCTGAAGGAACTGCAGCTCTTCCCCAACTTCCATCTTCTAAAGTAATTTCAACCTCTACAGTTGGATTAGCTCTTGAATCAAGAATAAATCTAGCAAAAACTTGTGAAATATTTTTATTCATAACCCTGTTATAAAAAATCTAGCAGAAATTAATGTGTTTGTGGTGCTTATTCATTTTTCTTAGCAAGATTCCACAACTCTTCAATATCTGGGTTTAACTCAATATTTTTCTCAACATATTTTGCTCTTTCAATAAATCTTTTGGTAGATTTATTCAACTCAATTTCAGGATCGGTATTTAAATACCTACAGACATTTATTAATGCAAAAAGGACATCTCCAATCTCACTTTTCTTACTTGTTTCATCTTCAGCATTTCTCAATTCATTAATTTCAGAAATTAAATCATCAAGAGCTTCTTCATAATTTGGGTAGCTTAAATTTATTTTTTTAGCTTTTCTTTGAGCTTTAAATGCTTTAGTTATTGGAGGTAATGCTTCGTTAATATCATCAAATATTGAGTCAGAATTTTTTCCTTTAATTTCTTCCCATTGTTTCTCAACATCTGAGGCATTTTCAAGCTTTACAGCACCAAAAACATGAGGATGTCTTTTAACTAACTTTTCTGTTAAATTTTCTACAACAGAAACAATTGAAAAATAATTATTTTCTGATGCGATTTTAGAGTGCAATAGAATTTGTAGTAATAAATCACCTAACTCATCTTTTAAGTTTTCATAAGATAAAACAGAACTCCCTAATTTTGCTAACACATCTAATAATTCGTAAGCTTCTTCAATTAAATGTTTAGCTAAAGTTTCATGAGTCTGCTCTTTGTCCCAAGGGCATTCATTTCGTAATTTATCTATTACTTCAACCAATTCATCAAATTCTTGCATAATTAAAGAATACTTCTAATTACCTCGTAAGTATTGTTTGGTGTGAGTGCTATTTTAAAATTGAGTACTAATCTTTTATTTCTAAATATAAATTTTTTATCAATTTCCTTCAACTTAGTATTTATAGATTCTGTTAGATCAATTGGAAAAATTTCAATTGAGTTTTCTTTTATTATTGTTTTTAAAATATTTTTTTGTTTCAATATATTTCTAATTTTTGCTGTTGTGATTAAGTTTTTAGAAACTAGAGGAACTTCACCAAATCTATCATGCAATTCTTCATAAATTAAATCTGCTTCAACAGTAGAAGATCTTTCAAGTCTTTTGTAAATATCTAGCCTTTCAGAGTCTGCATTTATATAGCTTTTAGGAAGCGATGCACCCCAAAATGTATCTAACTTAAGATCATTACTTGGAGAGGAAATTTGTTTTTCAGTTTTTCTTTCAATAGCCTCTAGAACATACTTATTAAATATATTTAATCCAACATTTGCAATAAATCCTGATTGAATATCACCTAAAATACTTCCTGAACCTCTCAACTGTAAATCTTTCATGGCTAAGGAGTATCCTGTTGATGTCTCACCAATTGACCTAATAGCATACAATCTCATCTCTGCATCAACACTTAAATTTTTACTATGGAAGAAATATGCAAAACTTTGTTCACCTCGTCTACCTACACGCCCTTTTAACTGATATAACTGAGACATTCCTAATAACTCAGAATTAACAGTTATCAATGTATTTACTTTAGGTAAGTCAATACCAGCTTCGACAATAGTAGTTGCAAATAAAATATCAATTTTGCCATCCCAGACTTTTTGCATTATATCTTCTATTTGATTGGTAGGTAGCTGTCCATGTAAAAGTCCAAATTTTAAATTTGGAAACTTATCCTTAATTTTTTTCATCCACTCTTGCAATTGATCAATTCGGTTTAAAACAAAGAATATTTGTCCTCCTCTTGAAAATTCTCTTTGTATAGCTAATGCAATTGATGGCTCATCTACATGTCCAACATGAGTCAATGTATCTAGTCTATTTTCAGGTGGTGTCTCTATTCTTGATGTTTCTCTAATACCCATCAGTGACTGTTCTAAAGTTCTTGGTATAGGAGTTGCAGTCAGAGTTAACTTATGAAGCTGATTGGATAAATTATGAAGTTTGTCTTTATCTTCAACACCAAATCTATGCTCTTCATCAATAATTATTAACTTTAAATTTTGAAATTTTATATCTTTGCTTAAAAGTCGATGTGTGCCAATTACAATATCAATAGTTCCATTTTCTAAACCCGAAATGACATCCACAATTTTCTTTTTATTTACAAATCTACTTAAGTGCTCAATTGATAAAGGGTATTCTTTTAATCTTTTGATGAATGTATCTACATGCTGCTGTACTAAAATCGTTGTTGGTGCGAGTAATGCAACCTGACCACCAGAAAAAGCAACTTTGATTGCTGCTCTCAGAGCTACTTCAGTCTTACCGTAACCAACATCTCCAAAAATTAAACGATCCATTGGTATATTTTTTTCAAGATCTGCTTTTACGTCCTTGATTGCCTTTAATTGATCTGGTGTTTCTACATATTCGAAACTATCTTCGATTTCTTTTTGCCAAGGTGTATCAGGGTTAATAATTAAATCATTATTGGCAATATTTCTCTGTTTATATAAATTTAAAACTCTGTCAGCAATAACTTTTGCATTATTTCTAGCTTTCTCTTTTGCTCGTTCCCATTCACCACCTCCTAAATGTGATAGTTTAGGGTGTTCTCCGCCAACATAAACCTCTAGCTGATTAATTTGCTCAGATGGTACGAATAATCTATCACTTCCAGCAAACTTTATTGATAAATAGTCTTTTTCCACCCCTTTGATTTTTTTCACTTCTGTACCTTCATAAAGACCAACACCATGAAACTTATGAACGATGAATGTATTCGGTACAAGAATAGATTCATCACTTATAGTCTTTGCTTTACTCACTATTCTCTTTTGCTGTCTGATATTAAAAATTGAATCATTGACAATTGCAATGCTAAAACTTTGAAAAATAGCTGAACTAGTAAATGGATTATCTACAAATTTAATATTTTCAAGTTCAGAAAATTTTTTCTTAATTTCATTACTTTTTGTATATAGAAACTTCTCATCAACATTCTGAAGTTTTTTTATTACAGTTTCTATGTTTAAGCCATCTAAATATTCAACTTTTGTTTTAATTTCAGACAAATCACCAGTTTCAATTAAGTCCAATTCGTAACTTGAAAGATATTGAAAAATATCTAAGTACCTAGAAGAAAATTCCTCAATATTAATCGTAAAAAAATCTTTTAAGTTAGAAAAACTTTCTTCTTCAATTTTTTGTAAATCAGACAATTCACTTTTACAGGAACTGTAATTAACAACGCTTAATTCTACAGAATCATCTATTAAATCAAAAATTGAATAATAATTTGGTAGATTCTGAATAAATTGGAATTTAAAGTATTCATCAAAATTTTCTAAGTTTTTACTTGAAGCAATATTTTTATAATCATTATTATCTAATTTGTACAATTCACTTGCGGGAACAATAATTGCACTTCTCAATTGAGTTGAAGATCTTTGATTAATAATATTAAAAACTTTAATTTCACTTATTATGTCTCCATCAAATATAATTCTGATTGGTTCTTCGCTATTAATCGGAAAAATATCAACCTGCCCACCTCTGATTGAAAATGTTGCAGGTGATTCAACTCTATCTTTATTTGAATAACCAAGGTGAACAAGATTTTCTACGAAGTAATCAAAATCAACTTCTTGTAGTTGTTCTATTTCTATAACTTCTAACTCTTCTGTATAAATTTTTTGAGATAATGCTTTAATACTTGAAACTATATTAATTTCATTTTTTTTCATTAATCGCGACAAAATGTTTAACCTTTTTCCTTGAATAGAAAGTGAAGGGATGAACGAATCATAAGTTAATGTATCCCAGCTTGGTAAATGAAAGCAATTGCTTTCTAAAATTGAAAAGTCATTATAAAACTTTTTTGCTTGTTCTTCAGTGGGAAAAACGATCAAATTTTTCTTTTTTATTTTATTTTTGTAAAAATATGGAACAACTTCATCTACATTTAGATTCACAGTGCTTAAATTCATTATTTAAATTCTTTTTAGATTTATATAATTTTCGTCAATTAACCAATTAACAGTTTTTTTAATGAAATCATTTATAGTTGTGTATTTTAATTTCAAATCTTTTTCTGCTTTAGTTCCATCATAAATATGTCCATGAGTAAGTACTTGCGCAGATTCTATACATAAAAGTGGATTGCTTTTTGTAAGTCTTCCATAAACATCCCCAAGTGGAGCAAAAAAGTTCAATAAGCTCTTTGGTAAGTAGATTGGCTTTCCCTGCCAACTTGAAATATTTTTTAATATCTCAACCAATTCATAGCTAGAAGTTTGAAAACTATTTAAAACATACCTATTGTTTTCTTTACCATAAAGTAGAGCGTTGTAATGCCCTTCTGTACAGTCATCAATGTCAACAACTGAAATATTATTTTTAATTAAAAACGGATAATTTTTATTTAATGTAGAAATTAAAAGTTTAGCTGTACCAGAAACTCTACCTGGTCCCTGAACTGATGAAGGATTTACAGATACAAATTCATAATTTTTTTTAAATTTAAAGGCTTCTTCTTCTGCAATAAATTTTGACTCTTCATATTTACTTAAAAAATAACCTCTATGAGTAGCATCTTCATTACCGACTTTTAAGTGCTCTTCTCCTATAGTTACAGCTGAAGAAGTGTAAACAAATTTTTTAATACCAAGTTCATTTCCTAGTTTTAAAATATTTTTTGTTCCTTCAATATTCGCTTTAAACATATGTTCTGGATCTTTAATACACATTTTATTCACTCCAGCTACATGAAAGATTGCGTCAATATTTTTACTTTTAAGCTGTTTTCCTAAATCATCAGATAAAATATCTCCATTGACTATTGAAACTTTTTGACTTTCTAACTTTTTTACTGAATTTTTTGATCTTGCAAGTGCAAATACATTGTGCTCATTTTCTAATAATTTTTTTAACAAAGGTTTTCCAACAACACCAGTGGAACCCGTGATAAATATATTTTTGCTCGTCATTTTTTAGTTGTTAAATACTTAACCAAGTATTGATATCCAGATAAATAAGACAGCATTAATGCAATGTAAACAACTAAATCTGCCAAGGAAAATTCACCAAAATAAATTGCAAAATCCATCATTACAAAACCTATTGCCCAAAATTGAAAACTAGCTTTTAATTTACCTGTAGGACTTGGTGGTATTAGCACTCCTTCATTACCAGCTAATCCTCTTAAACCAGTTACAACAAACTCCCTGACAATTAAAAGGGTTGTAATCCAGATATTAACTCTATCGATATAAGTAAATCCTATAAATATAAAAGTTATAAAAATCTTGTCTGCAATCGTATCGAGAAATGCGCCAGTTTTAGTGGAAACATTCCACTTTCTTGCAAGTTTGCCGTCGAAATAATCTGTCCATGCTGCCAGAAATGCAATAATTGCAGGTACTAGCATTAGACCACTGCTTCTGCCATCTTTGAGTATTAATAGTAAGATAACTGGAGATGATAGAATCCTCGTTAAAGCTAAGATGTCAGGTATGTACTTCTTCATTAAACTACATCTATAATGCTTCTTTCGGAAGCTTGCTTAATAGCTTTTTCCTGATCAGTTAAAAATGTAAATAAAATGTCTAATGAATCTTCAATCAAAAAATCAACTTCCTCTCTTTCATTAGTATAAAACTCAGAAAGTACATATTCAGCAGGATCTACTTTTAGAGGTGGCCTTCCAACTCCTATTTTAAATCTATAATAATCTATTGATCCAAGGGCTGAGTTTATAGATTTAATACCGTTATGTCCTCCATCAGAACTTTTTGATTTAATTCTTAGTTTTCCAAATTGTAGGTCCATATCATCATGTAAAACCAGGATATTATTTAGATCTAGATTATTATTTTGTAGATATTTCTTTATAGCATTTCCAGATACATTCATTGAAACCATAGGTATTAAAACCTCTAGTTCTAAATTTTCAAATTTAGTATTTCCTATTTTGAAACTACCAGAAATATCATCAGTAAGTTTTATCGAATGTTTGTTTATAAAAGCAAATAAAGTATCTGCACCTATATTGTGTCTAGTGTTTTGATATTGAACCTGCGGATTCCAAAGCCCAACAAAAAGAAACTTTTTATTCTCCTGAATCATCAGAAGGCTCACCATCATCAGACTCTGTTGAGGACTCTTCTCCATCTGAATCTTCTGAAGTTTCTTCGCCTTCTAAGAGTTCTTCCTCTGTCTCTTCTTCTATTGCAGCTCTAGGGAGTGTAATAGTAACCAAGACTGATTCATCATCTTCATTTGAAAGCTCAACACCTTCTGGTAAGACTATATCTTTAGCTGTAGCATTTTCGCCAACATTTAATCCTGAAATATCTAAAGAAACTGCAGATGGAATATTTGTTGGTAGTGCTGTAATAGAGATTGAAGCATTAATAGTTTGAATTAAACCACCATCTTCTTTAACTCCAATAGGTGTTCCAACATAATTAACATGTACATCAGCTGTAACAGTTTTTGTTAAGTCAATTTGGACTAGATCAACATGTAAAAATTCATTTCTAAAAGGATGTTTTTGAATCTCTCGTGCTAAAGCAGTTATTTTTTGTTTCCCTACTTCTAAATTAAGAATAATGTTTGAACCTGCTTCAGTTTTCATTGCATTAGTAAACTCTCTTGCGTTAACTAAAACTGATAGAGGCTCCATTCCTAATCCATAAACAACAGCAGGTATATTACCATCAGCTCTTAAACGTCGAGAATCTGCTGAACCTTTGTGTTCTCTAACCTCTGCTTTTAAACTTGCTTCCATAAATATCCTTAAGAATTATAGAGAGTAATAGAATTTAATTAATAACGAAATCCTATTTATGCTTTTT
>Ga0255760_10002606_pt1 | contig 16549 bp, 15 predicted proteins | sample 071ome_25_FD_179960 | JGI IMG/M metagenome (GOLD analysis project Ga0255760, IMG submission 179960) | Coastal salt marsh microbial communities from the Groves Creek Marsh, Skidaway Island, Georgia - 071410BT metaG (version 2) | ecosystem: Environmental > Aquatic > Marine > Intertidal zone >... | reverse complement strand
CCAGGCGGATTCGAACCGCCGACCTCTACCATGTCAAGGTAGCGCTCTAACCAACTGAGCTATGGTCCTAGGGGGCGCGCAGTATAACGCGGGTTCTGCGTGAGTAAAACGGTCGAGAGTGCCATCGTGTTAATCTCAGGGCTGGAGTCTGCGCGGGGTTTCTTGCCTAGGTCCATCTCGCGGTTAGCGCAAAGAGCAGCCGTTGTCATCACGGTTTTGGTGGCTGACGGACAGGTTTTGCTCAGTTACCGTACTCAAAAATTCACTGGCGTAAGTATATGGCGTGGCAGCTGGGTAGCGAGCTCCCGCGGGGCGGGAACTTCCTGACTCGATCTATCGGGCGGTTGGTTTTTCTTGCATTGGGCTGGAAGGTCGAGGGGGAGTTCCCCAATCGCGGCAAGGCGATAGTTGCCCTAGTGCCGCACAGCTCAAACATTGATTTCTTTCTCGCAGCGGCCTTCATTTGGGGCACTGGAATGAAAGCTTCATTTCTCGTTAAGCACACCGTTTTCTGGTACCCCTTGGGCAGCGTGATTCGCGCTCTGGGGGGCATACCTGTCGACCGGACCCGCGCTAACGGCTTGGTGGCCGATGTCACCCGGCAGTTCCAGGAGAAGTCTAAGTTGGTGATCGGCCTCACGCCATCGGGGACACGTAAGCCGGTTCGTGAGTGGAAGGACGGCATCGCCCGGATTGCGGCGGCGACTCGTGTCCCCATTGTGCCCGCTGTAATGAACTATCGGACCAAGACGGTTCACTTCGCACCCTTAATCGAGGCCGTAAGTGAGGTCGGTGAGATTATGAATAAGGTCCGGGCCGAGGCGGCGAAAGGCGTGCCACGCTTCTCAGTGTGAAGCTCCCGGCGTCTTGTTGTTAAGAATTGCTCCCTATATCGGGACAGGCATTGGCGGGAAAATTTCACCTGCTGAGCTTGATTCCCAGCGCGGATATTTTGTCATCACCGTGGCGAACAGTGCGCTATCTAGCCATGCTTCTAGCCATCGTCGAGTTTGGCGGTAGGGGGTTCCGTGCCACCAAACAGAGTCCACGCTCGCGAATTGTCGAATAAACGGAAACAGCGCCACGTCAACCACACCGGCTGAATCGCCGGTGAGCCACGTTAAGCGCGTGAGTGTGTCTTCAATCTTTGCGAGAAATACTTCAGCGTTCGCTCTATAAAAAGTCTTCGGATGCTCGGAATGCCGATCGGCATATTTATAGCGGTCAAGCCAGTGCTTGAATCCGTTATCGCATTCTTCAATCCACTCGGAATCAAACGCTGCATCTTTCAGCCAATGCTGTGGATCGCTCTGTTCGAGCGCCCATTGCATCACGTCGAGGCTTTCATCAATCACATTGCCATTCGCTAGCACCAGTACAGGCACTGTCGCTTTAGCTGAGGCTTTGAGTAACGCTGGAGGCTTGTCTTTGAGTAAGACCTCCCGAAGCTCCACTGGTACGCCCGATGCCGCAATCGCCATCCGTGCCCGCATAGCGTAGGGGCAGCGTCTGAAAGAATACAAAATGGGCAGATCCGTCATCGGTCTACCTTAGCGTGGGCAAGTTCAGGCAACCAGCGCAACCGGTGCTATTTCAGGCCGGGTTCTCGCGCGTTTGATGATGCGCATTGCAGGAGGAGAAAATCCCCCGAACACGCCCGAGTTTAGTACTATCTCGGGTCCTTACTTAACAATAATCGGGGATTTCACCATGGGTCGACTAGCAGGCAAAGTAGCGTACGTACTGGGTGCGGCGGGCCGGGGCAATATGGGCCAGGTCATAGCACGGCGCTTCGCAGAAGAGGGCGCCACCGTAGCAGTGGGTGGTCGTCATCTTGATGAGCTCGAATGGCTGGCTGGAGAAATCGGCGGTATGGCGGTGACCTGTGACATCACCAAGATGGCAGATATCAAGTCATCGATCGGCGCGATTATGGACGCTCACGGCAAGATCGACATTGCGGTCAATGCCACAGGCCTGGGCCTGCTAGCGCAGTTTGAGGAGACCACCGAGGAAGACCTCAATATGATGATGGATCTGCAGTTCAAGGGCCCTTATCAGTTCATGCAGGTGCTGGTGGGTGTGATGTCCAATCCCTCGTCGATCATTCAAATTTCCTCCGCGACGGCGACAATCCTAGTGGGTAACCATCACGCGTATATCGGAACCAAAGCGGGTATCGATCACGTGGTGCGCGGTGTGGCTGATGAGTATGGCGCCAAAGGTATTCGGGTTAACTCGATCTCGCCGGGGCTGACCGCGTCGCCGATGGCAGCGCCGCACCTGGAGACGCCCGGACTCCTAGAGGCCTTCCTGAAAAACTATCCGCTGGGACGTCTTAATACCTCAGAGGACATCGCAGCCGCGGCGGTATTCCTGGGTAGCGACGAGTGCTACATGACCGGTCAAAACTTGCAGGTCAACGGTGGCCTAACGCTGCGCCGCAACCCGCTGCCGTCGGAGATTGAGGAGTCTGTGATGGCTGCCATGGCCGCTCAGCAGGCGGAATGAGAGGTCAGTCCGGTAACGGGAATTCAAGCATCTGATTTTGAATTGTTGCAGCCGACGGTGTTTCATCCGCCCGCTCAACAAATAATAAGAGAGGAACACTGATGGCAGGCAAGCGTAAAGACGTTTATCTCGTGTGTGGCGGCAAATATCATGACTTTGATTTTGCGCGACTTGAGCTACTGAAGTTGCTGGCAGAGCACGATGTCGTGCGGGTCAAAGTCGCCAACGACTATAGCAACGTGGCGGAGATGTGTGAGGCGGATTTATTAATCACCTATACCTGTGACGAAGTGCCTGACAAGGCGGGTCAGGCCGCGTTGAAGAGCTATATCGAAAAAGGCGGTAAGTGGTTCGCGTTACATGCGACCAACTCTGTACTGGAATGGTTAAGTCATGACCCGCCGCTGCTGCGCGCCCCGAGGGACAACAAGGACTTTATGGAGGTACTGGGAAGCCAGTTTCTGGCCCATCCACCTATCGAGCCTTATCGCGTGGAAGTCACCAAGCCGGATCACCCATTGGTAGAGGGTATTGAGCCGTTTGATACCACTGACGAGCTATATCTGTCGGAGTATCACGGGGAAAACGAAATGCTTTTGCACACCAAGTGGTCGGGCAAGGTCGATGCTTTCCAAGATGGTGATTGGGAGAGCGATGACGATGAGCACGCCGTTTTTTACCTGCGCCCCTACGGCGAGGGCACGGTGCTTTACCTGACGCTGGGCCACTGCCGCTCGACCTATGACATGCAGCCGTTGGTTGAAGAGTACCCGGTGCTTGAGCGCGGTAGCTGGGAAGTCCCCGCCTACTACGAATTATTGCGCCGCGGCATTGCCTGGGGCATTAGCTAGTCAAGAGGCGCCGCCTGACGCATTCGGGCGGCGTCGATCAATCAGTTTTCACACGCCAAACGCTAATTCGTTAATCGCCGTTGCCTATGGACACTCGCTGGATCGATGAGCTTGCTGCAGCGGTACCTGGCACACGGGTGCTCCGCGAACCGCATCAAGTGCGTCGTTTTACGACGGGCGTCCGCTTTGGGCAGGGTTCTGCGATCGCTGTTTTTGAGCCGGCCTCGTTGCTCGATTTCTGGCATGTCTTAAAAGCGTGTGTCGCCGCCGACTGTATTGTCATTTGTCAGGCAGCCAACACGGGTGTCACCGGGGGGTCCACCCCTGATGGCGATAACTATGACCGCGAGGTCGTCATCATCAGTACCTTGCGACTCGATGCCTGCGTGCCACTGCGTGACGCCCAACAGGCGCTGGTTTTCGCGGGTGGCACGCTCTACCGTCTTGAAGAAATGCTAAAGCCCTATGGCAAGAACCCCCACTCGGTGATCGGGTCATCCTGCATTGGTGCCTCAGTGGTGGGGGGAATTTGCAATAATTCTGGTGGCAGTTTGGTGAAACGAGGCCCTGCCTATACCGAGCTCGCACTGTTTGCCCGGCTCTCGGAGCAAGGTGAGCTCGAGTTGGTGAATCACTTGGGTATCGAGCTGGGTGATACGCCCGAGGAAATCCTCGCTAACCTCGATGCGGGTAAATTTGATCCGCAGGCAGTAGTGCTCGGTGGAGCGTTGGCCTCTGACCCCGAGTATAGTGAACGCGTTCGCCAAGTCGACGCCGACACTCCGTCCCGATTCAATGCTGATCAGCGCCGGTTGCACGAGGCGAGTGGCAGTGCCGGCAAGGTGGCGGTATTCGCCGTACGCGTGGACACGTTTGACAAGCCCAACGCAGAGCAAGTTTTTTATCTGGGCACGAATGATCCAGAGCAGCTCAACGAAATTCGCCGGAGGCTGTTGTCAGAGTGCGAGGAGCTACCCGAAATGGCGGAGTACATGCACTCAAGCTGGTTCGATGGCGCCGATCGCTACTGCAAAGACACGTTCCTGTTTATCAAGTATCTCGGCACTGACTTTTTGCCCCGGCTTTATCGCATTAAAGCGGCAATCGATCGCTGGTGCGAGAAGATTCCCGGCCTCCCAAATCGCGCTGCGGATCGCCTACTGCAGCGATTAGCGCAGCTGTGGCCGGACCATCTTCCCAAAAGAATGCGCGACTATCGTGAGGTCTACGAACACCACCTGATCGTGATCGGTGCGGACGCTGCCATCGCAGAAATCCGGCAGGTGTTGCACGACGTGACGCGCCGGTGCGAATCAGGCGCTTTCTTCGAGTGCTCTCCCAGCGAAGGTGATGCCGCGCTACTCCATCGGCTCGTCGCAGGAGGTTCCCCTGCGCGCTATAACCTAATCCACGCCAAGGATACCGGTGGCATGGTGACTTTTGATGTGGCGTTACCGCGCAATTATTCAAAGTGGTACGAATTTTTGCCCGAGGATCTGCTAGAACAATGCGCTGCGCCTTATCGCGGGGGGCACTTTATGTGTCACGTGTTCCACTGGGACTTTGTGGTGAAGGCCGGCGTGGATCCGGCGGACATTAAAGCGCGCATGATGACGCTGATGGACGCCATTGGCGCCAAGTACCCAGCCGAGCACAACGTGGGTCATTTATATTGCGCCGAGCCACATCACGCGGCTTTTTATCAGAGCCTTGACCCCTCTAATGCCTTTAATGCCGGGGTCGGTGGCATGTCGAAGCACCGGTTTTACCGGTAACGCTTTATCCGCGTCTTGGGCTAGCGTCCGACGCGTTGGTGATCAGAAATTAATCTGCGGCTGATTAATCCGGGTAGTACTCGCGGTACCAGCGCACGAAATGCTCAAGCCCGGTCTGCAGGTCCGTGGTGGGTGCAAACCCAACCAGCTTGCTTGCTGCGTCAATATTTGCCGCCGTGCGGTAAACGTCACCCGGCTGCATGTCCACCAGTGCCTTGTTGGCTTTCTTGCCTAGCAGGGTTTCAAGTGTGCCGATGAAGTCCCCCAATTTGACGGGCTGGTGGTTACCCAAGTTCAGCAAGCGATAGGGAACCTCAAGGTGAGTCGGCGGCGCGTCAGCCACAGCCAGCACCCCGGCGACAATGTCATCAATATACGTAAAGTCGCGCTCAAGGTTGCCTTGGTTAAACACGCGTATGGGCGTGCCTGTGAGAATCGCGCGCGTAAAGCTGAAGTAAGCCATGTCAGGGCGGCCCGCCGGCCCATAGACGGTGAAAAAGCGCAGGCCGGTTGAGGGCAGGCCATACAAGTGGGCATAGGTGTGGGCGACCATTTCGTTGGATTTCTTGGTAGCGGCATAGAGGCTGACCGGCATATCGGTCGGGTCCGATTCCGCGAACCAGGTACGGTCACTGTTGCCATAGACCGAGCTCGAAGACGCAAAGATGAAATGGGCGGGAGGCGTCGCCCTGCACGCGTCAATCACGTGCTGAAACCCGATGATATTGCTTTGAATGTACGCGTTCGGGTTTTCCAGTGAGTAGCGCACACCCGCCTGCGCGGCCAAGTGAATCACCACCTCAAAATGGTAGGCCGCAAAGAGGTCGCTCACGGTGCCTGAATCGGCGAGATCACCCTGAACAAAAGTAAACTCAGGGTGGGCAACACAGCGCTCTAGCCGATGCTGCTTTAACGCTGGCTCGTAGTAGTCGTTGAGGTTATCGACGCCGACGACGTGATGACCGGCTTCCAGCAGGGCCGCCGAGACATTCGCGCCAATAAAACCGGCTGCGCCTGTTACGAGATAGCGTTTCATTTAGAGATTCCGTCTTGTGCGGCGCCATTAAACCATGATCGCCAACCGCCATCTAACGGCGGGTTTTCGGTGAATTTAGGCCCGAAACCACATGAAATCTTGAGCTGGCGCGGTCTTTTACTTACCATCCGCGTCCCGTGCCGGTGTAGCTCAGTTGGTAGAGCAGCGCATTCGTAATGCGAAGGTCGTAGGTTCGACTCCTATCTCCGGCACCACCAAAAAAACACCCACCAGCGCTGACACGGCGCCTCGTGGAGAATAAGAGAGGGTATATGTTCAAACGCACTCACTGGATGATGCTGGCCGCCGCTTTGTGGTTGCCTCTGTCTTTTGCTGAAGAACCCGCTGAGCCAGCAGCGGAGGAAGAAGAAAAAAAGCCCACCGTCGCTGAGTTGATCGAAGGGAATGCCGCCTACGAAGGGCTGTTTACCTTCTACCGCGACCAAGAGACCGGCGAGACCCAGCTGCTTCTCAGTCAGGAGCAACTCGATAAAGAGTACATCTACTTCGTGCACATCGCCGACGGCGTGGTCGATGCCGGTAGCTTCCGCGGTGCGTATGGTCCGAGTTTTGTATTCACCATTGAGCGTCGTTTCGACAAGATCGCTTTCGTGCGCGAAAACACCGCTTTCTACTTTGATCCAGACAATGCGATTTCGCGCGCGGCCGAGGCCAATATCTCCCGGGCAGTGCTGGCCGTTCAGCCGATCGTTGCCGAGGATGAAGAAACCGGCGCTTTGCTTGTGAGTACCGATAGCCTGTTTTTAGCAGAATCATTTATTCAGCTGTCACCGACACCTGACCCCGAAGCAGATCCCAAAGGCCAGTTCTCCATTGGTAAATTCGATAAGGACAAGAGCCAGATTCTTGCGCTGCGCAGTTATCCGATGAATACCGACATCGAAGTTGAGTATGTCTTTCACAACCCGGCACCGATGGTCTATGGCTCTGATGCCGTCACCGACCCCCGCAATATTTCCGTGAAGGTGATGCACAGCCTGATCGAAATGCCCCGGAACGACTACCAGCCGCGTTTTGCCGACGCCCGCTTGGGTTCATTCAACCAGCAAATTACGGACCTGACTTCAACTGAGTCTGCGCCGTATCGCGATGTGATCAATCGCTGGCATTTGGTGAAACAGGACCCGACTGCCCCATTGTCTGATCCGGTCGAACCGATTACCTGGTGGATCGAGAACACGACGCCTCTGGAGTGGCGCCCCATTATTAAGGCAGCAGCGCTTGAGTGGAACAAAGCCTTTGAGCACGCGGGGTTCAGCAATGCAGTGGCGGTAAAGGTCCAGCCCGATGATGCGGATTGGGACGCGGGTGACCTGCGCTACAACGTGCTTCGCTGGACCTCCTCCCCTAATCCGCCTTTCGGTGGTTATGGGCCGAGCTTTGCCAATCCTCGCACCGGTCAGCTCTTGGGAGCAGACATTATGCTCGAGTACTCGTTTCTGAACAGATCCACGCTCGCGCGTGAGCTCATTCAGGATGAGTCTACGCAACCCGCCCCCTTTATATGGCCTGAGGCACACACTTGCGGCGTGAGTCAGGTGCTGGGGTACGGCACGGCTTTTGCGGAAATCGCCGCAGACGTTGCGGGTTTCGACGCGACTATTCAGGAGCAGCTACGACGCGACCGTATGTTTTATCTGATCCTGCATGAGATCGGCCATACGCTGGGTATGAACCACAACATGAAGGCGACACAGATTCTGAGTCTGGACGAGATTCAAGATGCGCAAGTGAAGCAGACCGGGATACTGGCGGGGTCGGTCATGGATTACCCCGCGGTGAACTACGCACCGACCGAGGCCTCGCAGACGCTCTTTTATACCATCGCGCCAGGCCCTTACGACGACTGGTATATCGAATATGCCTATTCCCCGGAGGCCGATGATCCGGCAGAAGAGGCTGCCAGACTCGGAGCCATTGCGGCGCGCTCGTCTGAGCCGGCACTGGCTTTTGGTAACGACGCTGACGACATGCGCTCACCCGGCACAGGACTGGATCCGCGGGTCAATATTTATGATCTCAGCTCGGATTCCATTGGACATGCGGTATCTCAAATGGATTTGATGCAAAACACCCTGAACAAAATGGCCGACTGGACGCCGCCAGAGGGTGAGTCCTATCAGCAGGTCGTGGACGGCGCGGCCTTGATTACCCGCTTATGGGGTATCAGCGCAGGTGTCATCTCTCGCTGGGTGGGAGGCGTTTACGTTGACCGCGCAGTCGTAGGTCAAACCGACGGCGCCCAACCTTTTCAGCCGGTAGAACGCGCGCAGCAAAAACGCGCAATGGCCACTTTGTCAGAGCATCTGTTCGCGCCCGACGCGTTCGAGGTTGACGGCGCATTGTGGCAGCAGACGGCGCCGGAGCGGCGTGGTTTCCAGCACGGTGGGTCGACGGAAGACCCTAAAATTCATGTTGCGGTGCTGTCGATCCAGCAGCAGGTGCTTGACCACCTGCTCAACCCAGTTGTATTGCGCCGCTTGGTGGATACTGAGCTTTACGGTAATGAGTACCCACTGTCAGAAATGATGGGAGATCTGACCGCGGCCATCTTTGAAGCTGACAAAAATACCGCTGTGAACGGCTTTCGCCGTAACCTGCAGGTGGAATACGTTGAGCGATTGGGCGCGATGGTGAGCGGCCCCGGGCAGGCTGCTTATGATGTGTCGGCCAAGGCCATGGCGTTACATGAACTGCTTGAGTTGCGCGACATGCTCGAATCCCGTCGTAGCAAGGACGTGATGACGCGAGCGCACACAGCGTATTTACAGCACGCCATCACCGGCATTCTCGAGCCCGCCGCGGGCTAACCGAGTACCGTGGATCTCCGGTATCAGCGGCTATCGCTGACGCTTGAGACCACGGTCACATCGGTGTCCTGAACGCTGATCTTTAGCTGCGGACCGTCCTGGTCTAGCGAGAGCACGTCGCGATCCCGCAGCATCTTCTCTGTGACTGGCGACCCTGCCAGCCAGGTGCCGTTGGCGCTCTTGAGGTCGGTGACGTACCACGCACTGTTGTGCGCCCAGATTACGGCATGACTGCGACTGACGTGCTGATTGAGAATAACGACGTCACAACCCGTATCGCGCCCGATAACGATCGGCCCAATGGACTCAACCACCTGGAGCTCCTCTCCTTCGGATTGCCAGGAGACGATGATGGGGCTCACCCCCAGCGTATCGTGGCGCGCGCGGGCGCGGTTGAGTAATCCCGTGCCGTCGAGTTGGGCATCGGTATCCTCAGGGTCGCGGACCAAGCCGCGCATCGTAAACTGATAGCGCCAAGCCAGCAGGATAACCAGCGGTGTGGCTGCAATACTGGCGTAGATAAAGCCCCGTAACACCCAGTCCGCAATCCCAAAGGTAGGAAATAGACTGGCGAAGCCCTGAGCCAAACCCCAAATGATGACAACGTAAGCACCCATAGTGCGGAACATTTGTCGCCGTATCAGTTCCGCAAGAAAGTGGCGCGCTCTACTCATGGGAAATTTCCGTGTCGTTAGGGGCGTCGTGCGGCGCTTCGGTCAAGGGTAGCGTCGTGGGGTTATTCGATCCAGCTTCTTCGGTTATCTCGCGCATTCGCTCAGCGGCCATCAGTCCGGCCAGGTGTTGCGGCAATTTAGAGTTCTCGGGTTTCAATGTGGCAATGGCTTCGAAATAAGGCACCATACCGGCATCATCGACAGGTAACGCCTGTGTGTGTTCACCGTGACGCGCGGTGGCGACCCCGTCCTCAAGTAAAAGACTCGCACGGTGCCCACCATAATAGGCCGAAATACCGGTATCGACGATCACTACTGCCCCACCAAATCGTGGCGTGATGACATTCAGGTCGGGCGTGTGACCCAGCACAACCCGCTCTGCGCCGAAGTGCCTCAACACCTTCTCAAGGTTCTCTTTTTCTGTGGTTTCAGGGGCTCGAGCAAGCCCGCGGTACCACAAGGGGCCAGTATCAGACTCCCCCAAAGGCGGTGCCTCGCTCGTTTGTCGTCGTAACTCCGCGCGAATGCGCGCATTAATCTCCGATATCGACCGAGGCAACAGCGCGGTACTCAATCCACCATGCAAAAACAGCGTGTTGTTGATGCGTATTACGGTGTTGTGATGGGTAACCCAGTCAAATATCTCACCCCCCGCCTGCCACGCCAGACGATGCTCCACGTATCCCAATGGGAAGTCCTCGTACCACTGGTTTTTAAAGGCGTCGTCGAAGACGGGTTCGGCGACTTCGAGGCCTTCGGCGCGCTGCGCCTCGTAGCGCTCCTTCATGGTTTTCACAACGAACGCGTAGTAGTTATCCTGAATCTTCTTAGAGCCGCGCGTGCGGAAAGCGTCGTATTCGCCAGGGTGAACGTAGCGCAGGTCGCCGACGATATTCATGTACTCATGATTACCGATCAGCACGTGCAGGTGGCCGCCCGCCTTGATGGCTTGTTTCTCCAGTTTCTGTAAGTGCTTGATGATTCTCAGGGTATCGGGTCCGCGATCCGGAATATCGCCAACTTGTACGACATGAGTTCTGCCCGTAGCCCACCGGCCACGCCGGTCAATCACTCCAGCATCCCGCAGCGTCGCGATATAGTTATCGTAATCGCCGTGGATATCACCAATGGCGATTACGCGATCAATGTCTTGCCAATCATCGCGAATTTCTGTGGCAAGGGTGTTGCCGAGAGTGGCGACAAAAAATAGCGCACACGCCCAGGCGAAAAGCCGATGCGCGCGGGGCTTAAAGCGGGGGTTTACCAAGGACGACAGTCCTCAATAATTTGGCGGTTCAGCTTTTTTGGATTATCAATAATGTCAAAAAAGTCCGCGAGATAGGCGACCGCTTTTTTAGCCTCGCGCGCGCTCAAAATCTGAGTATCGCCGGCGATTGCCAGGAGGGCCTCTCGGTGGGAGCGAAACAAGCCTAGCGCCTCATCTATGACAGCGTCTTCAGCGCAAAATCCGCGATAGATTCTCTGGCGAACCGAGCGCAAATCTAGATTGGCGGGTGTGGTCGCGTAGGGCGCATTCACATAACCCGAAGAGTCGAAGTCATAAATAAACGGCAGATAGGGCGAATCATTATCCGCCTGTAGCAGTTTGGCGTTATGGCAGCAGCTCCCTTCGCGGCCGGCAATGATTGAGAAATCCGCATTGCCGACAAAATAGTTAAATAGCGCCACCGTGGTTGCCTGCGAGGGCTCGAGCTGCGAGGGACGGATACGGTCTTCGTCGACGGTATTGAGTGATAGTCGATTAGCAAGCCGCTTTTTGTGCTCGATAAAAAACGCGGGTTGTGTGCGTAAGGTTTTGCCACTTTCGTCCTGATAGGTCACCTCCACCCAACGCACGCGAAAGCTATTATCAGTGAGCAGATTCAGCATTCGGTAAGCATCATACTCTTTACGCAAATAACTGGCGTAGCGCTTGCTATCGCGACACTGCAACACCAATTTGAGCTTATTCTGGTTGGCAAACAGCGTATCCCGCGTCTGCTTTTTCTTTAGATCGAGCCAGAGCTGGGCGTGCGTACAGGTACGCTTGTCGAGCCGAAAGTTGCCTCGCGGGGCATAGTTAGCTTCGATGCTGACTTCTCCATCGGGGCCCTGGTAACGCAGCATACCGCCCGCGTATTCAGCGTCTTTATCGCGACTTTTATCGATCGCCTTAAAGGGGCCCGTCAGGGTAATGGCTAGTGGCGCGTCGCTCGCGAAGAGTGGGTCCGGCGTGGCAGCTTGCGCGGGAGCGCCCATCGTTGCCACCATGAACGCACCACTTATCGCCCTCAATCCAGCACCGGATATCAAGCTTCTCGCCAGCTTATACACTTGCATGGTGATCCCCATCATTCTTGTTCTCCATCCGATGCTCTCAGAGCCACAGAAACAGTGCAACAGAATCACGAGCGTATAGATTCTGGCGACAAGGTGTCACGCTGCCGGCTTTGCGAAACCGGGAGGCCGCGATTGCGACGCCTGCCCCGCACTTATAAGATGGGGCCGACAGCGCGCCGGGGTGTCAGCGATGCGGAAGTATTTAGAAATTATCAATCACAGGACGTTCATTATTGTTCTGTTGTGTGTCGCATCCGTTTACGTGTGTTTGCGCTTTGACTACGCGTACAACGTAGACTGGATTTTTCTCAGCATCGCCGTGCTGTTTCCCTTGGTATTTACGATTCGCGAGGCGTTTAGGCGCCGACAGCTGGCCATTCGTGTTCTAAGTGCGCTCAAGGCGGCGGTCACCGCATTTTATTTTGGCCTTGAGAATAATGAAAAGATGCCAATCGAGGAAAAACGGGCGATCCATAATCTTATGCGCAGCCTTTCGGATCGTTTCACGCAAAGTTTGAAGGATCCCGAGCACCGCGGCATGGGGGAGGTGCGGGGCACTATTCGGCGGATTTATGCGGTTACTACGCCCCGTAATGAGGCGATTTCTAACAGCGCGAGCTTGAAGCTCATGCGGGTGATACAAGATATTCAGGAGAGCATCGAAAGTTTGAATGGCATCAAGATGCACGGTACGCCGGTGAGCTTGCGCGCCTACTGCCTGCTGTCGATTTACCTGCTACCTTTTATCTTCACGCCGAATCTGGTGTACAACCTGCACGATGATCCGAGGTGGCTGATTTATGCCTTAAACATTGTGAATGGCTTTGTACTTATCTCGCTGTATAACCTGCAGGATTTGATCGAGGACCCCTTTGATCAGATGGGCATGGACGATATCAAGCTGGACGAGTTTGAGTTTACCGAACCCGTCCCAAGCCCCGCGATCACTTAATCAGCCGTGCAGCTAAAGGGTCGATCGGGGTGGCGGACCAAAGTGAGTAGCAGTGACCCCACGCCAAAACCAAACTTACGCATTTTTGATTCGTTGATGACCACATTGTCACTGACGCGATACATCCTATCGTCGATCTTGACGTCAATCGGCCCGTCTTCGAGCTCAATTCTCAGGGTGTAGTCGAGGAACATGGCGTTGCCTTTCCAGCTGGCATGGCCGTCTCCAACCACATCTCCCGCGGTGCCAATGTAATGCTGATCGCCCTGCGGGGTGAGCGTCCAAAACCGCGATTGTTGTTCGCCATCATCAAAAACGAACCGTTCGTCGAGGGTGCCAATGCCATCTGACCAGCACGCCGTGATATCGGCATTGAAATGCCGAATAACCGTGCCTGAGTAGTCCTTGACGACACCGTGCGCGGTGAGCGCACCGTCGAAAAAATCCTCTGGCTGAAATGCGGGTGTCCGATTGTGATAAGTGTTGATAGACGCAGTGCCACAGCCTGTGAGCGCCGCCATGATGCCGGCCAGAGCAGGCACCTTCAGGAAAGAGAACGTGAAGGTGCGCTTCAGAAGCGACCGCTCGGTCATGCTACCGGCGAACCGTTTCCCCGCAGGCCGCCGGGCCCAGAAAGCACTAGAGAAGAGAGTCATTACTGATACCAGTCCGCCACTTAATGACAGTTACGCCACAAGTAGCTACCCAGATCTTTATGGCGCTTGAGGGGATCAAATCGGCGCCAGCACCTGAGAGGTGTCGGCACCGGATAGGGCCCTCAGTGGCCAGCGAATACCAGCATCTGTACCGGCATCAGAAGAGCCTGCATGCGCAGGATAACGGCATGCAGTGCACCAACGGTATCTACCATATGCAGGAATAACGTCTCACCCAAACCGAGATCGCCCTCGGCCAGCAGCTCGTGATTACTGGTGTACGCGTTGGCAATGCATTTGCTACCGGGTAAGACTTCGCTGAGACCACCTTCATAAAGCGGCTCCATGACAACAGTCAATGTACCGGGGCGAGCGCGCTGTTGCGCGTCGAGCAGCACATCCGAGGGTTTGAGTTGGCCTGCGGCGACTACCGGTTGCACGCGAGTGACAACCATCGGGATGACTGCGAAGGGTTTGGACAGGCAGACCACCTCGGCCATCGTGCCGGGCTGTATTACCTGTGCGGAGAGCTGGTTAAAGCCCGCCGCTATCTGGAACTGCCCGGATTCGGGACCCTCTGACGGGATCAGTACTCCAGCGGGACGCAAAATCGGGTTCACGTAGTCACCGCGTTGAAGAAAGAACTGGGCCACCTGGCCATCGACGCCTGCATAAATAATCGTTTTATCGAGTGCGACCTGGGCTTGCTCCAACTGGCGCTGCGCGCTCTGCTGTTGTGCCGGTAGCACGTCAGAAATCTGTGTTTCAGCCGCAGTAATATTGGCCTTGGCGGCTTGCACGGCGCCCTTGCGTTGAGCCACCGAATTCTCGAGTCGTTCCAGCTCAATTTTGCTGACGAGTTGTTGGCCTCGTGCGGCAAGTTCGCGTTTCTTGGCGAGCTCATTTTCTGTCTGTGCCAGCGCGCTTTCTGCTTGCACCAATGTCGCTCTCGCCGCCTGAACTTGCACCTCTGCCTGCGTGAACGCAGAGGCAATTTGATCTAGTTGGCTCTCGGCGAGATTTACGCTCGCCACCTGAGCACTGTCGAGCAGGCTAAACAACGGCGCTCCTGCTTCAACGGTGTCGCCGTTGCTGACATACACTTCTTCGACGCGCCCACCACCTTCGGGTAACAGGGGGATCGTACGGAAATACAGCCCCGCATTCGTTGTCGAGGGATGGTAGTAGAACACCACGGTGATCAGACTCACCGTGAGAATGAGGCAAGCGGTGATACCCCAGCGCAGCTCGTACCACATGGTAAAGAACGTGATTTGATCGCCCCAGATTTTGCCTTGGCGGTAACGCCGATACAGATAGTCTGGCAGCACGGTGATGAGAGAACACAGTATTAACTCCAACATGACTAGCTTGCCTCCTCACTCTTCGTTGCCGGCGAAGAAGACGGATCCCCATCGGGCGTCAGTTTCTTGAGCGATTCTGAAATGCTGTTAAGTGGCGTTACGAAGTCAGGTAGCTTCAGCAGCGCGAGAATTAGCGCCGCCACCCAGAACACATTGTTGTGGGTGAATAGCGCCAGTAGCGCCAACACCATAATGAGCTGCGACTGAGTGTTACTGTGCTTGTGGGCCAATTGCTCAGGTATGGCGTGGAGTTTGAGGTAAAAAACACCTATGCCTAGCACCATGAGCACCACTATAAAAATAATGGCGGAGAAAAGTGGGTCACTGCCGTCTGCAGCCCCAATAAAGGATGGCAGCGAGTGCGGTGCCAGTGGATGAATCTCTCCCGACATGGGCTTACCTCCGATTATTCGAATCTGTTGATGCTAATCACGTCAAGCGGCGGCCTGCGCGACTTGCTTACTTAGCGCGTGTCGCAGGTGATCAGTCGTTAGTGTGCGCAGGATGTTGCCTTGCGCATCGAGTTGCTGAGTCAGCTGACCATCGGGGGCATAGAGTTCGAACAAGACGAGTGCGCCCTCGGGGCCGCCTTGTTCCATATGCACATCGCCCGGTGGTTTTTTGGCGTAATCCCCTAAGCGTCGCACGCGCGTTTCCCCCGCCACACCATCTTCGAAGGTGCTGACGTGGAGTTCGCCGGCGAGTACCACCGAGGTCGTCATGCAAAGATGTCTGTGAAAGTGACAGTAGCGGTGAGGGTCCCACCGGTATAAGAGCGACAAGTGTCCTGCGTCATCGATATCCAAAATGGTGCCCCAGTAGCTCACGGGATACGGAAAATCATCGCCCTCAGAGTAATGTGTCCACACCAACGATGTATCGTCGAGTAAGTTATGCGCCACGGGCACTCTCCAGCATCTCAAATCGTCTTCGATCCATCATGAACAGAAATGCCGCCCAGTCAACCGGTGGGCGCCACGATGTCAGCTTTGGCTGATATTTGGCGCATTAGCTTCCCGGTGGGCTTAGCGGACAGTGCTTTGTGCGAAAAAAATCTGAGTTGACACCGGTGACACGTAACTTATTCTGACTGCGCAGGTTTCGAACGAAGAGGGTGTCACCTCTCAAAGCCAAAAAATGAAAAACTAAGGGGGATATATGAAATCACTGCTTTCACTGACATTGGGCCTGTCGCTCGCCACGGCGTTGACGGCCTGCAATCAGGCGCCGACGACTAATCCGAATGTTGACTTAGCGAAGGCGTGGGTTACCGCGGGTGCCACCAGTCGCGCCGCAGCAATGGAGATGATTGAGAACAATATGGCCGACGATGGGCTTTTGTACCGTGATCGTTACGTCGGCTTTGGCTTTATCTGGGACAACGATGTCGGCGCTGCAGAGGGTCGTATGATCGTGACCGAGGTACTTCCTGATAGCCCGGTAGCCGGTGTGCTAGAGGTGGGCGATGAATTCGTTTCTGTGCGTGGTATGCCGGTGAACGCCGATAACCTCGATAAGCTCGAATTCAGGGGCAAGCCTGGCGAGGCGGTAGCTGCTGT
>Ga0255760_10002581_pt1 | contig 16633 bp, 7 predicted proteins | sample 071ome_25_FD_179960 | JGI IMG/M metagenome (GOLD analysis project Ga0255760, IMG submission 179960) | Coastal salt marsh microbial communities from the Groves Creek Marsh, Skidaway Island, Georgia - 071410BT metaG (version 2) | ecosystem: Environmental > Aquatic > Marine > Intertidal zone > Salt... | reverse complement strand
GACTGTGATTTTGTTCTTCTTAAGAAACAGTTCAAGTGGTCGACGAAGTTCTTTGTCAAAGATAGGTAGAACGGTGTCCATCGCTTCGATGACGGTAACTTCACTGCCGAGCATGTGGTATGTGATGCCCAGTTCTAATCCGATGTATCCTCCGCCGATGACCGCCACTCGCTTTGGCAGTTCCTCTAGGCTCAAAGCTTCCCTAGATGAGAGCACATCTTCGGAAAATGGCATAAACGGAAGTTCGATTGGAACCGAACCGTTGGCTAGAATGACATTGTCGGCTTGAATAATGGTTGCATCTTTTCCGCTGCCTATCTTGACAGTTTTTGCATCTTGGAATTCAGCCCATCCATGCACAAGTTCGGCTCCTGCATTCTTGAGGAGTGCTTCCACACCTTTGTTGAGTCGTGTGACGATGTCTTCTTTCCATTCCACGAGCCCTGCCATCTTCAATTCTGCTGGGCCCGGAATAGTGATGCCCATATGACCTGCGTCGGTTGCATGCCTGGCAAGGTTGTGGAATGTATGTGCAGCGTGAATAAGTGCCTTTGAAGGAATACATCCTCGAATGAGGCATGTTCCACCTGCTCGCTCACCCTCGACGATGATTGTTTTGAGTCCGAGTTGAGATGCACGAATTGCGGCGACATAGCCTCCCGGACCAGCACCTACGACGAGAACTTGGCATTGTTTTGTTTGCATTGTTCATCAACTCACATGAAGATGGTTGCCGGGTGTTCAAGGTACGATTTGACCAATTGGACAAGACTTGCACCGTCATGCCCATCGACAACACGATGGTCCCACGAAGATGAGAGATTCATGATTCTTCGAACAACGATGTGACCGTCTCGAACAACAGCACGTTCTGTTGCATTGTGGACACCGAGAATGCCAACTTCTGGCTTGTTAATAATTGGGGTTGCACCCAATCCACCGAGCCTTCCGAGGCTGGTGATGGTGAATGTTGAGCCTGTCAGGTCTTCAACGCCGGCTTTTCCATCCCGAGTTGCTTGTGTGACCCTTGTCATCTCAACAGCACTTTGCCAGATATCCATGGCTTCAACATGCTTGACAACAGGTACATACAATCCTCGATCGGTTTGAGTTGCAATACCTAAGTTGATGGCTTGATGCCTTGTGACAACTCCCGCATCGTCATCATAGAGGGCATTGCATTCTGGTCGCTGACCGAGGGCTTTGACGAGTGCCTGCATGATGAATGGAAGGTAGGTCAACTTTGGAGCTCCTTCAGGGCGAGTCGCATTCAAGTGTTGTCGCAATTCTTCAAGATTGGTCACATCAACCTCTTCGAAATAGGAGAAGTGTGGAATGGTGCTGTATGATGACATCATACCATCTGCAATTTTTCTTCGAAGTCCGATGACCTTGATATCCTCTGTTCCGTTCAACTCAACTTTGGCCGAGGAGCCTACAGGTGCAAACGCTGATGCAGAACTTGCTCCACCAGCGATGTGGGTGTCCAAGTCGGCGTGGGTAATTCTTCCAGCAGGTCCACTTCCAGCGACGAGGTCAAGGTTCACATGTGCTTCACGTGCTCGCTTTCGAACTGCTGGTGAAGCAAGTGCCTTCGTGCCTTCGGCTCGAGGGGTGACAGGAGCAGCAGCAACTGGGGCTGGTGCAGGAGTAGGTGTTGGAGCGGGTGTTGGAGCAACAACTTCAGGTTCGACAGCAGGAGCGGGAGCCGCTTCTTCTTTCTCGACAACAGCTGGTGTCTCTTTTGCCTCTTCAGATGAACTTGCGTTTCCTGCACCTTCAACTTCAAAGACGATGCAAACAGCACCAACTGGTAGAATGTCTCCAGCATCTCCGACCATACTCGTAACGACACCATCGCACGGCGATGGAATCTCGACAGTCGCCTTATCGGTCATCACCGAAAGAATGGGGTCGTCTTCCTTGACAGTGTCGCCAACTGCGACCATCCACTCAACAATTTCACCTTCAACTACGCCTTCTCCGATATCTGGTAACTTAAATTCAAAACTTCCCATGTTTATGCCTCCTGTGTTCGACGAATTGCTTCGGCAATTCGTGCTGGACTCGGTATATAGTCCCATTCAGTTGTGTGAGGGAAGGGTGTGTCCCAACCCGTGACACGCTCAATTGGTGCTTCGAGATTGTAGAAACACCTTTCTTGAATGGATGCACTCATTTCGGCACCAAATCCACTCGTCTTTGGTGCTTCATGGACGATGACGCATCGTCCGGTTTTCTTGACTGAATTGACAACAGTGTCCCTATCCCATGGAACGAGGGTTTGCAGGTCGATGAGTTCACAATCAACGCCGGAATCTTCGATGGCCTTAGAGGCAACATGCACCATAGTCCCCCATGCGATCACGGTGCAAGCACCTCCTTCTCTCACCACTTCTGCTTGCTCAAGTGGGATGGAGAAATATTCCTCAGGAACTTCACCATCGGGGTGGTCGTTCCAGGTTGGAACATTGTGGGGGTCGCCGTAAAACGGCCCTCTGTAACATCTCTTTGGCTCAAAGAATATGACTGGGTCGTTGCATTCAATTGCACTTGTGAGCAAACCCTTGGCATTTCTTGGATTTGAACAATAGACAACTTTGAGTCCGGGTGTATGCGTAAATTGAGATTCGGGGGATTGTGAATGATGATGGCCACCTTTAATGCCGCCACCGGCAGGTGTTCGGATGGTCACAGGTGTTGAAAATTCGCCACCTGAGCGATGTCGTAGTTTTGCGATTTCATTGACGATTTGGTCATAAGCAGGGAAGATATAGTCTGCGAATTGAATTTCCGCAACTGGGCGAAGTCCATTCAACCCCATGCCCATGGCGATGGCTGCAATTCCACCTTCTGCAAGCGGAGAATCGAAGACTCTATGCTCGCCGTATTTCTTCTGTAAGCCAGCTGTTACTCGAAAAACACCTCCAAAGTAACCGACATCTTCACCAAAGATCACCACATTGGGGTCGCGATCTAATTGGTGGTCAAGTGCGGAATTTAATGCTGCAATCATGTTCATTTTTGCCATAAAATCACCTCACTTCCCGAGTTCCTCTCGCTGTTCTTGCACGTGCCAAGGTACTGTTTCGTAGACCTCAGTGAAAATTGTGGAGGCAGGCGGGTATGGTCCACTTGCGAGGTCACCAAATTCACATGCTTGTTTGTAAGCAGTCATGACTTCTTCGTCAATTTTGTTGGCGAGTGCTTCGTTCTTTTCATCATCCCACACACCTTTTCCGACGAGATGTTGACGAAGCCGTTCGACAGGGTCGCCACCCGGCCAGCATTCGAATTCGTCGCTTGGCCTGTAGGCTGAAGGGTCATCAGAAGATGAATGAGCACCTGCTCTGTAGGTGTAAACTTCGATGTGTGTGGCACCTAGTCCAGCACTTGCACGATCTCTTGCCCATTTAGTCACGCTATACAGTGCGAGGAAATCGTTTCCATCGACTCGAATCGAAGGTATATCGTATGCTAGACCTCGCTCAGCAAATGTTCGACCACCTGTTGCTAACGATGCGTGGGTCGAAATAGCCCACTGGTTGTTGACAACATTGAGAATCACTGGAGGTTTGAATGTAGAAGCAAAGTTCAGAGCGTAATGGTAATCGCCTTGAGCAGAGGTTCCATCGCCGAGCCATGAAATACAAACCTCATCATCGCCTTTGTACGCACTTGCCATTGCGACACCAACCGCTTGAGAAAATTGTGTTCCGACGGGTGATGAAATCGATATGAATCGGCCTTCTTTCCAGGTGTAATGGACTGGCATTTGTCGACCTCGGACATTGTCCTCAGTGTTTCCGATACAGTGACAGATCATACTGACCATATCTCTGCCTCGAACGAATTGTGCACCGGGTTGACGGTAGGATGGGAACAACCAGTCCTGCTCTTCAAGAGCCATCGTTTGTGCAATCGCTATCGCTTCTTCACCAAATGAACGCATGTAGAACGACAATTTTCCAGTTCGTTGCATTTTCATCATTCTATCGTCGAAGATACGAAGTCGCATCATGTACTCAAGACCTTGAATCAACCTTTCATCATCCAATTTTGGGTCCCATTCACCATGTGCTTCGCCTTTGTCATTGAGAACTCGTACGAGGCCTGCTGCGAGAACAGCAGTATCTGATGCTGAGCATGTTGTTGGGTCCGGACGAGAAAAGTCACCGGGCTGATGGGAAAAGGCACCTCCGAAATCAGGTTCATCACCTGGGCGGAAGGGTGCTGCACCAATGGTGTAGGGTGTTGATGTTGCAATTGTCCTTTCCATGATTACGCCTCAATCTATGCTTGTCTTAAGTGGTGTCGGTTGAGAATCTTGCTTGGGTTGAGTGTACACATATGCTCCGGGTAATTCTTCTTCATTGTGTTCGTCAATGGTTTTTCTCAAGAGCAGACCTGCCTTGAAGGATGAGCGAACCAGTGGGCCGCTAGCGATACCAGCAAAGCCCATGTCAATAGCCTGTTTTGCCCACACATCGTACATCTCTGGTTCAGGAAATCGGTCAACAGCCAAGTGTTTGGACGAGGGTGCGAGGTATTGGCCAATGGTAAGGAAATCGACGTTAATATTTCGTAGGAGGTGCATGGCTTCTGTAATTTCTTCATCAGTTTCGCCTACGCCAACCATGATGGAGGATTTTGTGAGGATGTCAGGACGTAATTTCTTCGCTTGTTCAAGGATTGAGAGCGATTGGCTAAACGAAGCCCGAGCATCTCGAACAATAGTGTCGAGTCGCGGAACGCATTCAACATTGTGTGCAAAGATGTCGAGTGGTGCCCCGTCGAGTAGAATTTCGAGTGCTGCTATGTCCCCCGCAAGGTCAGAACAAAGGAGTTCGATGCTCACTTCCGGGCATCGTTGCTTGACAGCGTCGATGCAAGCACGATAGTGTGATGCCCCACTATCTTCGAGGTCATCTCGATTAACAACGGTAATGACGAGATGACGCAAATTCATCGATTCAACAGCCTCTGCGAGTTGCTGTGGCTCATCGGCATCGAGTGGCGGTGGTGTTTTGATGGTTCCAACAGCACAGAATCTACAGCCTCTGGTGCATTCTTTTCCAGCGACCATAAACGTGGCATCGCCCGATGACCAACAATCGTGGATATTCGGGCAACGTGCTTCCTCGCATACCGTGTGCAGTTTGTTGTCTTTGACTGCCGCCTTTGTGAGGTTGAAGATTTGTTGCTGTTCTCCAGAGGGAAGTTTGGTTCGAAACCAATGAGGTAAACGGGGTTTTTGGTCAGCAATTGGTAAGGATTTGCCTTGCATTGTTGTCCCGCCAAATTTATCCACAGTACCTCGTTTGAAAAAGATGTGTACGAGGTGGCTAAGGAAATACGAGCCTTCATGAATCTGAAAACTCACCCCTCGTGTATGGCAGAGCGAGTCATTCTCATCACCGGTGGGGCGAAAAGACTCGGTGCGGAAATGACGAATTTGTTTATTGAATCAGGATATTATGTCCTCATTCACGTGAGAAACAGCCATGCTGAAGCAGAGCATCTTCTAACAGAAGCAAAAGAACGTCATCATCGAACTTGTGGAGATGTCCTACAAGCAGATCTCTCCACATCAGAAGGTGCATTTGGGTTACTCGAAGCGGTGAAAAACCATTCAGTTGTGATTGAAAACGGATTGTTTGGTTTGATTCACAACGCCTCATTCTACCAGCCAATTGATGTTCACAACCTCCAAACGAATGACATGGATGAATTGTATGGCCTGCACATGCGGACACCTTTGCTGCTAAGTACAGGATTGTTTGACCACCTCGTGAAAGGAGGTGGTTCAATTGTGGGTATTATCGATACGTCTTGGAAGCGACACTGGAAAGGTATGACGCATTATACAGCAACGAAGGCGGGCCTTCGCCAATTGCTCACGAATCTCGCCGGTGAATTCGCTCCTCGTGTACGTGTAAACATGATTGGACCCGGGGCGATTCTTGCTGCAGATTGGGAAGAAGAGCATTTCAACAATGTCCTCCGTCAAGTTCCTCTCGGTCGAGCGGGAGAACCTCTTGATATTGCGAAAGCTACTCTTCACTTCTTGCAAACCAGCCATCTTTGCGGGGAGTTTTTGGCTGTCGATGGTGGTTGGGATTTGAATATGAATCAATAATTCATTTGAAATATTGAAGTTCAAAGGAACGGTCACGCAGGGGTATCCGAGTCTGGTCAAAGGAGCAGGGCTTAAGATCCTGTGCTCATAGCTTCGTGGGTTCAAATCCCACCCCCTGCATCGTTTCTTTCAGACTTATTGCACTTCATTGCCATTTCATCAATCAAACTCAAGGTAGTTTGATAAGGCTTCGCAATTTGGTTCTAGTTATCTTTGGTGGTCGAGATGGATAAGAATGGATATTTTACATTCCTTGTGTTCGCAATAATTTTTGGGGCATCGATTTCTACTGTTTTCTTTCCGTCAGAAGACAATGAAAACGCAGGGGATGAATCCGAGACCACAGTTGATGGAGACAACGACAACAATTCAACATCACATGATTATTCCCACGATCACCCGGCTCCAACGTTAGCTATTCAATCGATCACAGACGCGCAACAAGTCGTGAATTTGACTGGAAATGCCTCCCACATCCACCTTGAGGGCATAGAGATATTGATTGATGTTCAACTCTCGGGTTATGAAACAATTGTTGTTTTACCTTCATCGAACGGGTCATGGAATGCATCGATAAGCATTTCCGAGCAACAAACGATATTCATAGATGTCCATGCATTTTATCCTCCTGAAAACTCAAGTTCAGAGGTTTTGAACATCGAAATTGTGCGACAAGCTGTGGTGAACGATGCCGATGATGATGGTGTTCCGGATGAAGATGACAATTGTGTGGACGATTCGAACCCACTCCAAACAGATTCAGATGGGGACGGCGTTGGAGACGAGTGTGATGAGATTGATGACAATCAATCAAACAATCAATCGAACAACACTCAAAATTCAACGTCCAACAACACCAACGCCTCTGGTGGAGACAATGGAGCTCAAACAGGGAACAACACCGGAAACGAAACGGGCAACGGCACAGATGATCCTCCTGGCCCATCTCTACCAACGTACAACTCCTCTGATTTAGGCCAGTTTTGGCTCGATGTTTTCCGTTGTCAAGTTGGACAAAATATTACACAGGTGGACGATCTCACCACTGCTGCTGTTGAAGCGCTCGAATGTTCTGTTAGCATTACGATGAACGAAACCCACATCACCATCGCAACGAATGGTTTGCCCGACCACGACTTTGAGTCCACCCTTGCATGTTCGCAAGCAAATGATTGTGCTACGGCCCAAAACTACGAATGGGTTATTCCTCGCTCACCGGTCAACGACACGACTGGTGGCCACGATGCAACGAACTGCCCCGAAGCGAACGGCGATTACGAATGTGCTGCCGCCCTTGGTGAAGTCGCCATCGCCATCAATGGTGTTCCATTCTATGGCCCAGAAGACGGGCCAGGAGGGGACGCTGTTGCATCTCATCACGGTGTCTATGTCGAAGATCGACAAGCGATTGAACTCGGCGTCTGTCACGCCCATTCAGGAATGGGTGGAACATACCATTACCACGCTGATGCGAATTGTCTTCATTGGCATCCAAAAGTAGGCGAAACCATCCTTGATTACGACATCAGCACGCCTTCGGCCGTAGCACAGAATACGAACAATGGGTCCCACTCTGCGGTCATTGGTGTGTCTATGGATGGCTACCCTATCTACGGTTTGTGGGGTTATGATGACCAGATGAATGTGGTAGAAATGAAGAGTTCTTACAAACTTAAGGAAGGCGAGACGGGCTACAACGGCATTGACGATTATATCTACGTTCAAGGACTCGGTCACCTCGATGTCTGCAACGGCCACTTTGGTCCAACCCCCGAATTTCCTGAAGGGATTTACCACTACCACTCTACAATGTTGAACGGCGAAGGTGCGATGGGCTTTCCGTATTTCCTCCTGTGCTATCACGGTGAAACCTTCCTCGATGAAGGTGAGGGTGGTGCAGACTGTTCCGGTTTTGGTGTATCATGGGGGCCAGGTATAGGGCCACCACCACCCGGCTGTGAAAACGAAGGTGGAGGGCCGCCTCCCGGTGGACAATTGCTTGAGGTGGAAGAAGTAAGCGGATATTCACTAACCCTCAGCACTCAGGTCATTGCCTTCATATTCTTTATCGCTGCTTACTTCCTTTCGAGAAGGTTAAGATAAGTCGGACATTGGTACAATACGACGCAATATAAGCAAAACCGTTTAACATTGTGTTGGATAGGGTCGTTTAGGGAGAACCATGGTGGTTGGGATGAATCGTCAACACAGGCTCAGTTTCTCACTCACCGTGTTGATGTTGTTCACACTCCTTTCACCCCTCATGATGCAACCCTCAGCAGATGACGATCATACTGAATGGCTTAGCGATGAGCCAATGGTTTTCAGAGCTGCAGGAGAGCAAGAGTACGAACTTTACCTCGACGAGCCGAATTCACAGAACGGTGGAGACGGCTCGATAACAACACTGGAACCAAGCGGCTCTCAGTTTGAAGGTAGTGCCATCGAGGGATTGGAATTTAGATCGACAGAAATGATTGGCAATTTGTTCGTGAACGGGTCAGGTTCTCAAAACACGGCAAGATTTGTTGTGTACATGCAATTTCGTGGTAGTCAAGGTTCAACAGCCACCGTCACTTTTTCGCTTCGAGCAGGAGACTCAGAAGTTGCTAGTGAAAGTATTGACCTAGAATCACCATGCACAAGCACATTCCAATCGAGTTGTGATTGGTCGACAAGAGAAGTCGACTTTGACTTGCCATCCAACGGATTCCAAGTGCAGAGTGGAAAGCAAATCAAAATACGAATTGACGCTGATGCATCTTGTGAAGGTGGAGGCGGTGGAGGTTTCGGCCCAGATTGTGCTGTTGACATCGGTTTTGGTCGAATGGAAAGTTCGGGAGGTTTCTCCCGTCTAGAAATAATGACGAACCCTTTAGCCAAATCATCGGTGAAGGTTCACCTCCCGGGTAAAGGTTGGAACGACAACGAAGATTTACTTTGGGCACCGAATCACAGAGTTGATTATCGAACAATGCAATTCTCAGTTGATGTCCGGGATGCGTTTGGCCGAGATGATATCGAAGATGTCATTCTTTCGATGTGGACGCCAAACAACGCAGGAACTGTGTTTTCAAAGGAATTTGAAGATAATGATCTCAAACTTGACAATGATGGATTGGTAGGGAACTTCTCGTACACATACCAAGCCGGCATAGATGAGGGCGAATACAACATCTATCTTGAAATTCAAGACGTTCAAGGTCATTCTGTAGAATTCCAACATCAAGGCGTTGAATTCACAGAGCACGACATTTACCTCACAACACCAACAAACCAACCGGATGTTGTGTTAATAGCACCAGGCCAAACAACAACTGTCGAACTTCTCGTTGAGCATATTGGTTCATCATCTTCTTCAATCGAGGTTGAGATGGATGTCACCAACAATTTGCCAAGTTCTTGGTCAGACCCAGTGTGGGACAAACCTGGAGGGTATTCATTATCCGGTGGAGGTGATTACACACGCCCTATACTTTCCATTACGGTTCCTGAATCTGACCTGACGAATGTTCCCTCTGGCTTGAACATAGCAGCAAGAGCATATGCAGAAGATACAGATGGTCTTCGAAAAGAGGTTCGAGTTCAAACCATCCGGCTTGAATTAGAGCAAGTGGATGTGAATGCCGAGCCAAGAGTCTCCGTGTTCGAAGATGAAGATCAACAGGTGCAGATTGCAGATTCAAACCGCCCTGATGCATATGATGAATCACTTTCGCATTACGTTGACCAAGACGAAGTTGGAGATTTCTACATCAACGTCTTCAACTCAGGTTTCGTCACAGATTCGTTCAAAATTCGAATTTTGGACTTGCCTGATGCTTGGGACTATCAATTCTATGACAATGACACGGGTTTGGAGCTCATCAAGGAAGGGATTTACTCTGTCACTCCAGACATAGGCTCAACTCAAGTGTTGACCGTCCTTCTCAAACTCTATCCTCCTGAGGAACGTGAAGCACAAGACATAGGTTTGGTGAAATTATCCGTTACGAGCAGAGAAGACACCGATTTGACTACTCAAGTTGGATTTACAGTTCATCGGACATTTGGTATTCTCGCTGAAATCATCGGTGACAGTGATTCAGGAACGCTTGGTGCTGTAGGCCCGGTTTCTCCTGGAGCCTATGTCTTCTATCAAATTCGCGTTAGTGATTCGAGTGAGACCTCAGGTGGTTCCACGACCACCTGGCGAATTGTCAATCCCAAGGACCTCGATAGAAACATCGAGGAAGACAGCAGGTATTCATCTTGGGATTATGATATCACTGACAAAGACACTGGGGCAAACCTTGTGATTCTCAATCTTGCCCCTGAGGAAAGCGTTGATTTCAAACTTGAAATTAATCTAAGAAATGAAGTCCCGGCGGGCAATCACACAATTTATCTGCAAATCAAAGAAGAAAATGTAGAGGATGATGAAGCGAGATATTTCGACCTCCCACTCAAGATCGAAGTGATGGAAAATGTCGAAATCGGTAATCTTGAACTGACACAAAAATCCCAAAATTCTCCATTCGCATCAGGTGAAGAAAAGAATGTCGACTATCGACTCACCAATCAAAACAACATCGAACTCACAGTGACCATCACAATAAACGAACCTGAAGGCTGGCAAGCCGGTTTAAGAGCAAAATCAGACCAAGAGGCAGCACAATTCCTCATTCTCAAACTTGAACCGTATTCACACAAGGATTTCAGTGTGAAAATTGTAGCACCTGAGTCCGTCAAGGACAACAGAATGGTTAGAATCGAAATGCTTGTTACTCCGATGGAGGAGGAAGTGCAATATGGTGAGGATTACAATCAGAAGTTCTTCTTTGAGTTCTCGACAACGTGTGCTGGTGTAGATTGTATTTTCCTTGAGATGATCGACCCAGAACCACAAACTTTGGTCATTTACGCAATTCTAGCGCTATGTCTTCTCTATGCTGTCTTCCGAAGGGGGCAAATGAATGCACAAATGGGCGGCGACAAATACAATTTGCTTTCGGACGCTGAAGGCAGTGTTCCTCTACCAGAAAACGAAAGTGAATTCAGTGATGAAGAGGACGATGATTTGCCGCCAATTGTGACGCAATCGGCCGATGATGATGACCTCGAATTGCTTGAAGAACTCGATTCGATTTGATACAATTCTTGATTATTGTATGAACAATGTACCATTTGCCTTATGAGGTATCGTTGGTCCCTCATAGTTGGTGAACACCTTGAGTCAGAGAGTAACCGCGATTTCGGCCGGCATTGACATCTCAATTACAATACGAGATGCAAAGAAATCTATCCTTCTCGTTGCTTTGATGTTACTTTCTTCTTTCGCTTCAATGCAAATATTTTCTTTCGATGTATCGGCAAACTCCGATGCAGATGGTGACGGGTTGACATATGGTCTCGAATACCTCATCAACACACAACCGAATGACCCTGATTCCGATAACGACGGACTTCCTGACGGATGGGAATGGATGTATGGTCTCGACCCGCTTTCAACAATCGGTGCCGACGGTGCTGTTGGTGACCCAGATGGCGACGGAATGTCAAATCTTCAGGAGTACCTGTATCTTCAACCAACAAACTGGGACTTGTCCTCGACAACCACCTATCTTGACAATGGTGTGTGGTGGAACGGAACGGTTCCAGTAAACGATTGGAACGAAGAAGGTGCTATGCAGTTTAATCAAGTTGCATGCGGTGCCGCAGGAAGCGACGGAACAGGCAATATCATTTTGTGTGATGAAGACCCTGTTGGAAACATTTGTGCAAATGGATTTGACGATGACAAAGACGGTGCAGTCGACGGTGCTGATCCTGACGGTGATGGTGATGCTGACTGTTTGAGTGATGACGATGACGGTGACGGCATCGCTGATGAAGACGTTGCGGGATGGGACACCGATGGAGACGGTATGCCAGATGGTTGGGAGGCTGCAAATGGGCTTAACGCAACAAATCCATCAAATGCAGACGGACCAAATGGTGATCCAGACGGAGATGGCCTCATCAATCTCTACGAATATGTTAATCCTTCATGGACAACAATGTGCGGCTCCTCGCCATGTTTCCGAAATGGTCCAGATGGTGCCGTAACGGAAACCATCACTCCATGCAACCCTTCCCAAGGGGTCGGTCCTGGTGGATGTGCTACACTTACAGCAGAAGTCGATGGCATCACATCAACCAATCCTCAAGATTCTGATTCAGATAACGATGGACTCAACGACTCGTATGAAGCTCTAACTCTCCTCACAGACCCTACGTCATCAGATACCGATAACGATGGTATTCCAGATGGTGTCGAGGTAAACGGTGCTTACGGCAACCCTGCTCAAGCGAGCGATCCCCGTGACAACAACACCGATGACGACGCATTTGACGACGGTGATGAGGATGCAAATTCAAATGGGCAAGTCGATGCAGGTGAAACCGACCCAACCAGAAGAGAAGACGCCGGAGACGCAGATAACGATGGAATTCAAAATTGGGAAGAAAATCTCACGTGTACATTGTGGAACGTTGCCGATACTGATTTTGGTGGAATCAATGACGGAGATGAACGAAACACAAGCCACGGCACAGACCCATGTGACTCATTAACCAACTTCGTGACCACATTCGTGAGTTACAATTCCGGCAATCAACGTTTGACGGTGAGCGACGGATCCGGGTTCAATCCATCAGGCGGTGTTGGATGGTACAATGTGTCGGGGACGTGGGAATCCTTTGCTTATGTTGCAACGGTGAACAATGTCATACAAGGAGTATCCAATGGTCCTAGTGGAACGGCTACAGAGGTCGCAAATCGAAATGGTTCATTTTGTCACACATCGGCTGTCTCAGACGGCACAATAACGACCACGCGTCAATACTGTGACGACGATTACGAGGATACCGATGGTGATGGACTTGCTGACTGGCAAGAATTACTCGGAACATTCGGCTGGTTTTCCAATCCAAGCTTGGTCGATTCCGATGGAGACGGTGTGGATGATTTCACTGAGGTGTTTGACAACACTGACCCAACTGAGCCGTGTACGAATCTCCTCGACGATGATTTTGATGGCATCAACAATTACTTCGAAAATACCACTGGATGCGACTTGATTTACATCGGAATCACGAATGGATCACTCGACATTTGGGTGACAGATTCGCAAGTGTATGACACAGACTCGGGTGGTGTCGGAGACCGAGATGAATATTTTGACGGAACGAATCCAGAGAATAATCCTGCAGATGATCTTCTGCCTTCCGACTTCGACGGTGACGGTATTCCTGACGCTGTTGAAAATGATACAGGTACTGACTGGACGAACCCAGATACTGATGGCGGAGGCGTTCCCGATGGAGTTGAATGTCCACAACCATTCTGGTTTGTTGATTGTTCAGGTTCCCCTTCCAACCCACTCGACCCATCCGATGATTTTGCAACGAACGATATCATTTTTTGGGCGAACAATACAAGTGGAGTAGTCGATACATCACTTGTTCATCGCTGGAGGTTGACCACCAGTGATTTTTACACCGGTTCAACCTATGCACATCTCGATTCTGTTCATCCTTATGCAAGCCTCGTACCGCCAGTTGAAAATACGACGAATCTAGCAGATGCAAGTTTTGCAAATGACACAATTGACTGGACGCTAACGTACAATCAACCAATTGGCAATAATGCATATGTTCCAATCGCAGCATCATATTCCAACATCTCATTCTATCTAGATACAGGCGTTCAATTTACACGTTCAAACGACACACACAATCTCAAATCATCAGGGGGGTTGTTAACTCAAATGTACATTAAGGAGCCAGAATATTACTTCGATTGGGCAACGCTTGCTTCTACGACTGTCGCAGGTCAGAATTTGCCGTACGAAACATTGCTCGATTCAAAATTCACCGACTCGAGTGCACCAGAGTCCGAGGTTCGAAACATCACCTTCAGCGTGATTACCTCATCAGGTGCCAACGATGCTTACAGCATAGCATCGGCACTGGAAGATTTCCTTACGAATGGTAATTCATCAACGACATTCTTGAGAAATTACGATGGCTCCGGCACCCCAAGCCTAGTCGATACAACTCTCAATCTCTTGACATTTGCACAAGAAGGCACCTGTCGAGAATTTAACACTGCTTTTGTTACTATGGCACGGTTAGCAGGGCTCCCTGCACGGCAGGTAGCTGGGTACAGTGGAGGTACTTGGACAGGCAGTGGTTATGCCGTAACGACGGACCACTTCACCACATGGTCAGAAGTTCGTCTCCAACAAAACAGTGCAAATGGCAACACCGATCTTGGATGGATTGCCTTCGACCCATGCCCGCCTGCGATAGAACTGGAAGTTGTCAATCAGACATTATCGACGCTCACTTGGGACAGGGACGGTTCGACCAATTTCACAGTCTCAGGGCAACTTCGATTTGCCGACAACTCCACACCAATTGCAAACCAAATTGTTTCGTTGTACTTGATACCAAACTCAGATATCTCAAATGCTCCAGGTTCCGCTGCAGTTCAGGAGCGATTGCTTCAAACTCTTGCGACCGATGCAGAAGGAAATTTCACGGTGAACGCAAACCCAACATTCCCAGCTGCTCCAGGAATTCAACGCATGGTGGTCGTCACTCAACAAGGAGGCTATGTTGGAAATGAAGCATTGCCATTTGATGATTTCATCAATGTAACCGATGATGCGGTCCTCCGACATACTTCTCCAGAACTTGTCAATGAACCCGTCGTCGGAGCGGGTGCAACCACCACCCTCGAAGGTTATCTTGAATTACAGTCTCCAGCCGTTGATGTCATCAATGAAATTCCAAATCAAACGGTGTGGTTATCATTTACTTCTTCAGTCAACGGTTTGACCAATGTTTCAGGCGATGTCGACTCCTCTGGATTCTGGTCGATTGAACTATCTCTAGACCCTCTCGAAACAAAAACCAATGTTACAGCCACACTTGGCTACTCTGGATGGCAAGACACTTCTGTGAGCAGCATAACCCCTCCTCAGTTTCACTTGAGGCCGACAACAACAACAATTTGGCTCAATGTATCTGATGCACCGAATCTTACCGCAACAATCGAAGGATCTCGAGCAAATACGAGCATTATCGTTGTCGATGAACCGTTTTGGGTCAATGGTTCTGCCCTTTCGATAGGTGCAGTTCCAACTTCGTTAGCCGGGACAGTGCTTTTGAGAATGAGAAGTAACGGTTCAACAGGACCTTGGTTCGAAGTTTTCAATCAATCAGTCAATGGGAATTTCAATCTTCAACACACGTTGAACTCATCGGCAACCCCTGTTTCAGCTGGTGAGATCGAATTTTCATTGAGATTTTTCCCATCGACAATTATTGCGACAGATGATGCGAATCTGAGTGCCGGTGAGCCTTACTTCCTCAAAGGTAAGCTGAATTTCCTCGTTCAATCGGTTGAACAAATCCGAGGCACACCAGCCTCTGTTGTCGTTGAATTGTTTGACCATCGAGGTATTGCAATCAATCAAAACTTCAGTGGAAATTACGACTTCTTCTTTAACTCTTCATGGTTTAACACTACGGTAGACCCCGAATCATCTACACTCACACTCTCATGGGATTTGGATGCCAATTTGTTGCCAGGAGATTATGTACTCAATGCATCATTCAACGGTTCGGAATTCTTTGAGCCGTCCACGGGTTCAGGACTTCTGCGAGTACTTGCAGAGATTGGTTGGAACCTCTCAATCGGTCAAGATTGGACCGACTTTGGTAATTCGACCTATCTCTATGGTGATATCTACGACGCAGTTTATCTCAATCGAGTGATTGGAAACGATACGCTCATCCTCGTTTCAATGCTTACCACTGAAGGACCAATTGACGTGGCACAAGCAAGATTGAATAACTCCACTGGGGAGTTTAATATCACAATCACGATGCCCACAAATCTTCCTTCAGATGCATATGAATTCAACCTTGAATTTGATTTCATCTCATTAGCACCGATGGGAAGACCTTATTATCGGTATGTTGATACAGCAGTACCGCCAAATCCTCCCAGTTCAATCAGTCAACTTGGAGGGATCATTACAGAATTTAATGTCGAGGCTCAAAATTCATCGTATATTGTTGAGATGAACAATTCTGTCGATTTCACAGCTCGGATTACCGATGTAGCAGATGGCTCAAACATCAGTGGTGCCTCGGTTGAATTCATTTGGGACTATGGAAATAGCAACCAAAGTTTAGGCTCTGTGAACTCGGATGTCAATGGTAACGCCACTACCTCATTTTCTCCAAATAGCATTGCTCCAGGCTATTATGATGTGTTGATCGTTGTGCAAGACGACCTTACTTCTCCGCTGGTTACTGGTAATTCAAGGAGATATGGAAATTCGACGATCATCAATGTAACTGTTCAAGTTGATTCTACAATCGTTATAACATCAATGCCTTCGATGATTACTGCCGGTGCTGCATTTAACGTTCAAGGGCGAGTGCTCGATGCTGAAA
>Ga0255760_10002567_pt1 | contig 16696 bp, 13 predicted proteins | sample 071ome_25_FD_179960 | JGI IMG/M metagenome (GOLD analysis project Ga0255760, IMG submission 179960) | Coastal salt marsh microbial communities from the Groves Creek Marsh, Skidaway Island, Georgia - 071410BT metaG (version 2) | ecosystem: Environmental > Aquatic > Marine > Intertidal zone >... | reverse complement strand
GAAGATTACCCTCAATTGATTGGTCAAAAAGACGCGCTTAAAGGCCCCAAGTGCGTAGATCCTGACGCAGATCAATAAAGATACTTCATTAAGCTTGCACAATCTTTTGCAAGCAATCTAGTTTAGTTCAATTGCCCTATGAAATCTAAATTAAAAAAAATTAATATTCGATTAAACCACTCTTCTCCTGAACTTTTTTCAGGGAATGATCCATGTTTTACTTTTTTGGTTTTCCATAATCCTGCATCGGTAGAGGTGAATGATTCCTTTTTTGATGCCACTGCCTCATCTGTTTTAATTAGAAAGCCAGGAGTTTCTTTGAATGTAAATCCATCTGGGAATTACGCTCTTTCTTACAGTTACTTAAGTTTCTCTGGGCAAGATGCGGTAAAAATCTTTTCTTTATCAAACGCCGAAGCCAATATTTTACTAAAACCTCTTCAGGTACATTTCACCGACAGCATTTTTACCAAAATTGAAACTGAATTGTCTCACAAAGGGGTTAATTGGGAAAGTGTGGTCAGTGCATATATCTTGGAATTACTGAGCAAAACCTACAGACTTTCAAACCACGATTTCGTTGAAACTCTACCAGACCACGCACAAAATCTTCGTGACCTTAGATCAGAAATCCATGAAAATTACTTCAAACCATGGAAGATCGATGAAATGGCTGAGAAAATGAATCTCAGCACCAGTCGCTTTGCCTCCTTATACAAATCTACTTTCAAAATCAGTCCTACGGAAGACCTTATTCAAACTAGGATAGATCAAGCTAAAAAGATGCTATCCAGCTCAAAAGTTAGCGTGAAAAAAGTATCAGAAGCATGTGGTTTTGAGAGCGTGCATTACTTCCATCGTGCTTTTAAAAAGAGAGCAAACTCAACTCCCAAACATTTTCAAAATCGTCAATTTGCTCAAGAAGGTTCAGTCTACACCCCAGAAAGGCATTTTTCATTAGATCGCTTAACCCAACTCGCGGAATACTCAGGTATCATTGAAATGATTAATGGAGAACTCAAATTCCACGGGAATGCCGAACATGTCTCAGAGTTGCTCGGATATGATCAGGCTTACCTTCGAGATCGTCCATTCATGGATTTTGTCGCCCCTGAGGATGTACACCTCGCACAGGATGGAGCCAAAAATATCCTCAAAAATAAGAATATTTTAGATCTGAATATCAGACTGCTTGCCAAAAGTGGCGATAAAGTTTCAGTACAATTTTCTGCTCTCTTAAAAGGCAAAAATTGGTATTGGTTTATTAAACATGCAGCTGTCGCTGCAATTTAAACCTTAGTCACTTGACCAACTAAAGTTTCCGGCACCCTCGCCGTTGACTTGTTTTTCAATGCCATCATCCACGGCAAATCTTATGTTTTGGAGGGATGAACTATAGCATCGAAAACTCTTGCTGAAAGGAATCGATTTTTCCCATCCGAGCTCAATATTTTTGAATTCGTGAAAAATCTTAGGGGATTTCCCCTCATCGCTAATGATGAGCCTTTCAATGGGCCCAACTGCAGCCAATCTCAAGAGTGATTCATCTTTTAATGTTGTGCCAAGTTTATCCCCTTCGGGAGCTAAGGATGTCTTGTTGGGATTGAAATTTGTTTCACGGACAGAAGTTGCTTGTTCTAAATCTGCCGAATTTGACATTTCATTTTGTTCCTCTGAAGAGGAAAATGCCCAAATCAACAAAATGGCAAATATGATAACGATAAAGCTGATTCCGCCAATAAACAGAATGGGCTTAGAAATATTTGCATTAGAACGACTCTGAGATGAAGATCGATGGTTATCTACAACTGAAATTTCTTTAGTGGGATCTGTATTTTCAGGAGAACCAATTTTACCAATCGTTTTTTTAACAGTTTTATTTTTAACAGATCCGATCTCCAAATTTAGATCTGCAACTGCGGACTCTGGATCGATTCCAAGGAAACGAGCGTACACTCTGATAAAACCTCGAAGGTAAACCTCTGGTAAATTGATGTCGAAATTTCCGGCTTCAAAAGAACTGAGAAAGTCTCCTCGAATTTTCGTAGATTCAGATGCCTCTCTTATAGAAATTCCTTTTCGGTTTCTTGCATCTTCGAGTTTTTGTCCTATAGCCATGGTGGTTTAAAGTTTCATAACATTTTCACTAAAATGAAAGATGATCAAGTTGAGAATGCAAACATCTACAAATCCATGAGAATCTCTCTCCCCTGACCAGGTAAGTCAGGACCTACCACACCCCTTTCTTCTAGCTCATCCATTATTCTAGCCGCACGATTATACCCTATGCTTAGTTTTCTTTGTAAGTTAGAAGTAGAAGCTCTTTTGGTTGTTCGAATGATTTCGACAGCTTTTTTCAGCATAGGGTCTTCGTCATCTTCCTCGCCATTCGACCCTAAGACATCTTCTTCTCCCGCAGACTCGATCTGCTCACGTACTTCTTCAATAATTTGAGGCGGTCCGTTTACCTTTAGATAATCAACAATACCATTGATCTCTTCATCACTTACAAACGCACCTTGTGCACGCATGAAGGTAGCACTTCCTGGTGGAATAAAAAGCATATCACCTTTACCGATTAATGACTCTGCTCCTTTACCATCAAGAATAGTCTGACTGTCCCGATAGGATGCTACACGAAAAGAAATGCGGCTAGGAAGATTCGCTTTAATTACACCAGTGATAACATTTACCGAAGGCCTTTGAGTGGCAATAATAAGGTGAATTCCCGCGGCTCTTGCAAGTTGTGCAAGACGAGCGATGCCAGTTTCCACATCAGCTTGAGCAACCATCATTAAATCGGCAAGCTCATCAATGATACAAACGATGTAGGGTAATTTGTTTTCAGGAATTTCGAGGGCATCGTCATCACGAGGAACCTGAATTGAAGATAAAGCAGCTCGCTCCTCAGCTGTCATTTCAGCATCCAGTAATTGAGCTTTCTCTTTTTCCTCCTTGTCTTTAAGAATTTTAGCATTGAAACCAGCGATGTTTCTGACCCCAATCTTTGAAAATATTTGGTAACGCCGTTCCATTTCAACAAGAAGCCATTTAAGGGCCCCAGGCACTTTTTTGGGCTCAGTCACCACTGGGATAAGCATATGTGGCAGATCATTGTAAACTTTCATCTCTACAATTTTAGGATCGACCATAATAAACCTTACATCCTCTGGACTTGAATAATAGCATAGGGAAGCGATTATTGCGTTTATACAAACCGTTTTACCAGAACCAGTCGAACCGGCTACCAACAAGTGTGGCATTTTCGTAAGATCTGCTACCAAAGGCTTACCACTTGCTTCCTTACCTAATACAATTGGAATTTCTGCTTTTGCATCCGCCCAAGCTTTGGACTCTAAAATTTCCTTAAGACAAACGGGTGCAGCCATATCATTGGGCACTTCTACACCCACGCAGCCTTTCCCAGGCACAGGAGCCAAAATACGCACGCTTTCGGCCCTTAAGGCCATAGCTAAATTCTTATCCAAGTTAGCAATCTTTTCTACCCGAACTCCAGCTGCAGGGTGAATATCGTATCGAGTAATTACAGGCCCTGTGTGCACTTCACCGAGTTCCACATCAATTTTAAATTCTGAAAGGGTTTCCTTTAATCTTTTGGCTTTGATCATGTGATCTTCATCTGCCCCTGAGCTTACTTCTGGAGGTTCCATTAAAAGATCCAAAGTAGGAAAGTGGTAATCGCCTTTCCGTTCGGGAAAAAGATCGGTTGCTTTCTCAGTCTTTTCCGCTCGAACCACTTTAAAACCATCATCTAAATTAACTTCAGGAATGCTTTCTGGCACTTCCTTGGTCGCGACGGGCAATTCCTCTTTCGGTTCAACCTTCTTTTCTACAGTAAGCTCAGTTTCGCTAGAAATCGGTAATTTTGTTTTTTCAACTTCCCCGCTTCTCCCAATGAGACCTGGTTTAATTTCCTTAAACTCACTTTCCTTTGCGGACACATCTCCAAATAATAGGTCCTCTTTTTCCTCCGGTTTAGCTCTACTGAATAAAGATTGAAAAAGAGGTTTTTTAACCAGTTTTTCGGAGTCTTTATCGACCTCCTTGCTTTTTGGTTCTTGCGGAATATCAACTTTTTCTTTTTTGAAACCTTTTTTGGAAAATTTTAGGAATTTCAAAAGCAATTCTTTACATCTGGAAAGCTTGGCAAACCCAAATGAAAAATGAACCGCCAAGGAAGTCATCAAAAGAATGCAAGCCAACAACCACGAGCCCACCTCTCCGATCCAAATTCTTAAAAATCCACCCGAAACTAAGTGAGTTTTCTCCATTAACGGCATACCTGAATAGAGCCAAGCTCCCAAGCTTCCACCGGCACCATGTTCAAATGCAAGTTGATTTAGAAAGGGAAATCCATTCGTTTGAATCGATTGAAAGTCCCTCAAATTTGCCATGATAGAAACTGCAATAAGAATAAAAGGCAATGGGATTAGCTTTTGATACCTTGTCGCCTTATCGGTTGGAGTTAGCAACAACCAAGCAAGTACGCCAAAAAACCATGGAAGAAACCAAGCTGACAAACCAAGTAATGCGAAAGTGAATCTTCCTATTTCAATTCCAGCCTTCCCCAGTAAAGGAGCATCGCCCTCTGGTGGGTATGAGTGATAATTCGTTGGGTCGTAATCTATGAGAGAGATGAGCATAAATAAGCTAAGCAGAGCAAAACAAAGGCCCCAACCCACTCTTTTTACAGGAGAAAGCTGAGCTAGCCCACTTTCTTTACCTGCTTTGCCAGATACGTTTGCCACTCGACTAAAGATAGCGTACGAACGCTATATATTTTCCACCACACATATTAGCTAATAGAAACTACAAAAGGGAATGATTTTCAAGTTTGAACCTCATTATTTTGAAAGAGTTTGGGGAGGAGAGTCTCTAAGAAAGATTTTATTTCGTAACATTCCTTCCAATCAAAAGATTGGAGAAGCCTGGGATTTAGTGGATCGTGAGGAATGTGAATCGCTCATCATTCATCCTCAAACTAATTCAAAAACGATTAGACATTTGTTAGAATCAAGGCCAGAAGAAATTATGGGACCGGGATGGGATAAAAGAAGGCGGTTTCCTATTTTAGTCAAATGGCTTGATTGCACAGCTCGTTTAAGCCTACAAGTCCACCCCCCATCTTCCATTGCATCATCTTTAGGTGGTCAGCCCAAGACAGAAAACTGGTATGTCATGAGTGCGAGTGAAAATGCCGGTTTATTTTTAGGTCTTAAAAATGGGAAGACCAAATCAGACTTTCTGAATGCATTAAAACATGAAAATCTCGAGTCTGTTTGCAATCGTCTAAACTCTCGAGCAGGTAATTCCGTTTTAGTCGAAAGTGGTCGCATGCATGCCATTGATGCAGGAAATCTAATCTTAGAAATTCAGCAAAATTCCGATACGACTTACCGGGTTTATGATTGGGGAAGAAAAGACAAACTTGGTAAATCAAGAGACCTTCATGTCGAGGAATCGCTTAAGTGCATTGATTTCAATGATTTCAATGCACACTTGATCGAGCCCAATCAAACCACTGTTCAAGAACTCGCTGACTGCGAACATTTCCGTATCAGAAAATATAAAATTAAACCGAATCATACCACCACCTTAAAACACAAAAATGAACAGTGTATTCTTCTGAACCCTCTTGGTTCATCCATAAAAATTGGGGGTACTACTTTAACATCCGGACAACTTGGTCTATCGCCTTACTCAGATGATTGTACCGTTTCAAGTGAAAATGAGTGTGATGTAATTGTTACAGACAACTTTTTCAATCCCTCATGATTCTGGCATTCATGTTGACCTAGATTTCATCGAAGCATTTATTTAACAGCTTTCGACTCAAATTTTTAAAATGAATAACAAAGAAGAATCCATAGAAGCTGAAACGGATGACGAAAACACCGATAAAATAGAGAATCATAAGAATAAAGAGGAAAACTCGACCAATGATTCTGCAGGTATTGAAAAAAGACTCAGTGAAGCCTATAGTAAAAACGAGGATTTGCAGACAAAATATCTAAGAACCTTCGCCGATTTAGAAAATCTAAAGAAGAGATCGATTCGTGACAGGGAGGAAGCTATTAAGCGAGCTAGACAGCAACTTATTGAAGATTTACTACCTGTTATTGATGCTTTTAAAATAGGCATGGAAGAAGCGATCAAGGCAGACCCAGATGGTCCCATCGTCAATGGATTTAATATGGCAATCAACCAAATGGAGAAAGTTTTAGAGGAATATGGTCTCGTTTGTATCGAGGAAGTTGGGGGCACTTTTGACCCAAAAATCCAAGAGGCTATGGGTTACGAACAGGGTGAAGAGGATGATCTTGTACTGAAGATCATTCGCAAGGGTTATCGTCTTAAGGATCATTTAATCAGACCTGCCTCCGTGATCGTTTCACAAAAGACCGAGAACACTCAGGAATCTCCAGCATCTTGATTCATTAGTACTTCAATATTATATGGCAAATAGTGACTATTACCAAGTTTTAGGTGTAAGCAGGGATGCCTCTGATTCTGAAATCAAAAAAGCGTATCGTAAGTTAGCCATCCAGTATCATCCTGATAAAAATCCTGGCGATCAAGAAGCGGAGGAAAAGTTTAAGGAAATATCTGCTGCATTTGATATCTTAAAAGACCCAGAAAAACGCGCAAAATATGATCAATTCGGTCACGATGCTTTTCGCGGAGGTTACTCTTCGGGCGGTGTTGATCCGTTTGATTTATTTAAGGATGTATTTGGTGGCGGAGGTAATTCCGGTGGATTTGGGAGTATTTTTGAGGACTTTTTTGGAGGTGGAGGTGCCAGTGGCTCATCCGAGGGATTACGTGGAAATGACTTGCGAGTCTCCGTCTCCATAACTCTTGAGCAAGCAGCCAAAGGGGTTGAAAAGGAAATAAAGTATTCGAGGCACAAAGAATGTTCAAAATGCGATGGGTCTGGTTCCTCTGATAAATCGTCTAAAAGTATGTGCCATACCTGTGGAGGAGTTGGGCAAGTTGCCTCAAATCAGGGATTCATTAGCATCCGAAGAACATGCCCAAGTTGCAATGGTTCAGGGGTCACCATAGAAAACCCCTGCAAAGACTGTAATGGCCAAGGAAGATCCAAGACCAGTGACTCTGTGAAAGTAAAGATTCCTGCAGGTATTAATGACAGTTCAAGATTGTGTTCCAGAAGCAGGGGAGATGCGGGTCCGAGAAATGGTCCTTTTGGAGATTTATATGTAGATATTCAGGTCAAATCACACGATCTTTTTGAGCGTGATGAAGATGATCTCTTTCACGAAATTTTAATTCCATTTACTTTATCAACCTTGGGCGGAACCATCGATGCCCCCACCCTTGATGGGAAGGTGACTCTTAAAATCCCACCAGGTACCCCTTCCAATAAAACCTTTCGCATCAGAGATAAAGGAATGCCGAATTTACGTGCTCCTTCTCACAAAGGAGATCTATACATTAAGACCGTGATCGATGTTCCCAAAAATCTAACCAAAGAACAAAAACAGAAACTGGTTGAATTTGGTTTGGCCTGTGGAGAAGAAGATTTGGGTACAGATTCTAGCTTACTTGATAAAGCGAAGCGGTTTTTTGAAGGAGAAAGCTGAAGGTGACTGTACCTAAGTCCTTTAGCAAAAGCATTTGTAGTTTTGAAGATGCATGCCAACAAAGAAAGAAGAAATTAGGGAATCACACAAAAATTGTACTTACAAACGGTTGTTTTGATCTTCTTCATTCTGGGCATGTCCATGCATTAGAAAAAGCATCCAAACTGGGTGACGAGCTTTGGATTGCTCTAAATTCAGATTCTAGTGTGCGTTCAATAAAGGGACCAAGTCGTCCAATTTACTCCCAATCCGAGAGAGCATACATTTTAAGGTCACTCCGTTTTGTATCACTTGTTTTTCTTTTCGATCATTCTGACCTTTCCGAAGAAATTCTAAAGCTTCGTCCAGATGTATATGTTAAATCTGGAGACTACTCTCTGGAAACCCTCAATAAAAAAGAAAAAGATGCCCTTGATCAAGTTGGGGCAAAAATTTGTTTTGTCCCTTTTATAAAAGGTTTTAGTACAACTTCCAAAATAGAATTGATTCAGAATTTAAAACCTGAACCATCCTAGCACTATGCGAATTATAATTTTAGGTTCTGGCCAAGGTTCCAACTGTAAAGCAGTCCTTGAGGCAGCTTCATCTAACCTACTACACTCCGCAGAAATTGTTGCTGTTTGTTCAGATGTAGAGACAAGTGGAATTTTAGAAATCGCAAGAAATGCATCCGTACCGAGTTTATTTTTAGGACCATACAATTTTAATAACAAGATAGCGGATGAAACTTGGATTAAGGAAGTAAAAAAATTGAATCCGGACTTAATCGTTCTTGCCGGATTTATGAAAGTGCTGAGTCATAATTTTATTGAGTCATTTGGTGGTAAGATCATCAATTTACACCCAAGTTTGTTACCAAGCTTCCGTGGCTTAAACGCTATTAAGCAAGCATGGGATGCAGGGGTGAAAATTACAGGTTGCACAGTTCATTGGGTTTCCCCTGTGTTAGATTCAGGAGAAATTATTGCACAATCTCCAGTAAGAATCATGACAGGAGATACAATTGAGTCAGTTTCGGCAAAAGTACATGCAGCTGAGCATATGCTTTTACCTACGGTTATTGCTCAACTTGTCATGCACTTAAGCTAAAATGAACAACACCCTCCTAAAAATCTCGTCAAAGATTCATCCTGAACAAGTTGAATTTTTAGAAGTATTTCTTTACGAAGAAGCTCCTTCCCCGTGGGTACTAGAAGTAAACCATATCAATGGAAATGGTACTCTTACCGGGTATTTTTCATGCAAAGAAGAATTGAATGTTCAACAGAACAAGTTAACTACTGCACTCGATCAGCAAGTACAATTTTCCTTCACATCGGCATTGATTCAAGATCAGGATTGGAAAGAAGCATATAAAGCACACTTTCAACCTTGGAGCTACAAGAGGGTCAACCTTGTACCCATTTGGGAAAAGGAAACCTATCAATGCGGTCTTAGCGATGTAAACATTTACCTTGATCCCGGGATGGCTTTTGGCACCGGAAATCATGAATCAACCCGCATGTGTCTTGAATTTCTAATCGATAGCGTACAAAGCAATTGTGCTCAAAATAATCTAATCGACCTTGGTTGTGGTTCAGGAATCCTCTCTTTGGTGGCAAAATCAATCGGTTTTCAAAATGTTTTAGGAATCGATAATGATGAAGATGCAGTTCGTATTTCTGGCGAAAACGCTTTATTGAACAATATAAAGGGAGGCATTGCCTTTCAAACTGAAGACCTAAATCATTTTCGTAGCACACCTGACAAATTTGACTTTGTTATAGCAAATATCCAGGCAGATATTCTTATTGCTCTTTCCGATGTTATAATGAGTCTAAGCAAACAACACTCAATAATTGTGCTTTCTGGTATCTTAACGAAAGAAATGGATCAAATTATCGAAAAATTTCGAAACAATACCCAAAATACAGATGCTAATTTCTCCCTGAGAGAAATGGGAGAGTGGTCTGCCCTTAAAATAGTTAAATGAAACTTATAAAGACCAATCTGCTGCTCCTTTTTAACACTTAGTCAATAAAACTACTTTTTTTAACCTCCAAGATAAGTAAGTGCTTTGGGGATAGGAAGAGTGTAAAACGCGTAACGATCAAGACCAATAGATAGTAATTGAGCAGCTACCTTGTCCATTACGGATTGAACCGAAGATGGTGCCAAGGAAGTGTAAACTAAAGCCCATTCTTCGTTGCAAGTTTCAACTTCTGAAACGCTTTGATCCGCCATTACACCAAAGTTTGTACTTACTCCGGGAGCACCTGCCTCTAGAATAGTATCATAAACATCGCTGTAGAAGTCCCGAGGCACAACGCAATAAAGACCAATAAGATCCTTAAGAAATGTGGTATTTAATGAAGCTGATTTACTGTCACCTGAAGTTCTCCAATCTTTGGATCCTTTGATTTCGTCTATAACTGAAATGACTTGCTCCATACTCGCACCATGAGATGAACTCGCTACGGTGCTACTAACATTAATAAGACCATCTGAGACTGGTATTGAGTACATAAAACCTCTTCCAGGCTCAGTAATTCTGCCGGCACGAGCCATGTTAGTGAACACTTCGTTTGATTCAGCACGATCAACCACACACCAAACGAATTCTTTCTCTGGACCTTTGGTCATGCGAAGTAAAGGAATTTTATCTCGAATTCCCCCTCCCTCACCAAAGGTAACCGTAGGCCCGGGTGCGCCCGCAGTGAGGGCAGCTTGTGCGATATCTTCTGCTACCCCTTTTTCACAAATACAGCAAATTGCCTCAAGTGCATCTCCACTGGAAGCATGAGATGATTCTTCGTTTCCATCAGTCAAAGGAAAATGATTAGTGAATTGAGCACTCTTGCAGGAAATATTGAAAATGGCTCCAGAACCCATTCTATCTAAACGACCGCTCGCAATAGCTGTATCCGTAATTCTTTGTTTTTCTGAATCAGGCACCAACACTTGTACCAAACATTGCTCAGGGGAAGGCGGTGGAAACATTTTGGAGAGAAATCCGCCTTCATTGATGATTGAACCTCGAGCAGCGACATGAAAAATTCCTTTTGCTCCAGCCTTTTGCAAATCTTTCGAAACAGATGAAAGTGAGTCCTTTGGCAAGATAAGAGTTACCAAAGAGATGTTATTTTTAGAATTCAAAGTACTCATTTATACAGCCTCCATTTGGTGTTCTGATGCAGCGGAATTTTTAGGTTTTTTACGAACTAATAATCCAACCGTTAAGACGGTTATAATAGGCCCCACCGAGGCGAGAGATAAGACACCAAATCCATCGATTGCACCTGTTTTTGCCCCAATACCAAGACCCATAGCTAAAACTAATGGAACCGTGATTGGCCCTGTAGTAACACCAGCACTATCCCAGCCAAAGTTAACAAAGTCTTCACTTGAGATAAAAGTGAGAATTAAAAGCAAAGCGTATGGCGGAATTAGCAGGTACCAGAGTTCCAAGTTAAAGGCAATCTTAGCAACACCAGTAGCAATACCCAATGCAACTCCTGTGGCAACTGCCTGCATTAATAGATTCTTTTTGAAAGCTCCAACAGTAATTTTTTCAACAGTTGACCCAAGAGCATTAAGGGCAGGCTCAGCTAAAGTTGCACCATACCCAAGAATAAACCCAAATAAAATGGCTAAACATTTACCAACTGTAGAAGATTGGAACATTGGCTCAATAAACCCTTCGGATTGCCAAGGTTGGATCGATGCAAAGCTTGAAACAACATTCCCGCCTAGTTGCTCACCAAGGGGAGTAAGACCAAGGGAGATCCCCAAGTTGAATAAACACATACCAATAACGGCACAAGCTATACCGATCACTAGTTCATCCATATGTTTAGGTTTTTGTCTAAGCCCTATGATTAGAACGAATAGTAGAATCGAACAAAGAGGCACAATGGCCCAGATCGCACCCTCTAGAGCACCACGATCTTGATCGGGTCCTGAAAGAATTCCATCAGGCTTGGAATAATTAATCGATCCATCTGGCTCAATTGTGTAAAAATCTTCGCCTGGATCAACTATTCCGTTGTTATTTTTATCGACTTCCTGAGGCTTAAATGTATTGGGAAAGAAATCTAATTTATTCGTAAAGGTAGACGCAATCTCAGTATTTGGATCCCAGACTGTATCAGGGGCCTTAAAGCCTTCTCGCACTACATAAATTCGAGCTCCATTTAATTCAACATTTTCTCTGTCGCCGCCCTCCAATGCTTTAGCAGAAATCGACCCTTCAGATATTTTTGTTTTAATTGTATAACCTTCAGGAAGGGACTTGTGTTCATTTAAATGATCTTGAATCTTTTTTCTCTCTTCTAAAGACAAAGACCAAGCAAGCTCACTTTCGCCTACCCCACCCTGAGAATCGATCTTCTCTTGAGCTTTTAATTCACCAAACTTTTGGAAGTCGGTGGAGTAGTTTTTTCCGTACTCTCCAGCCTCAATATGCCATTCAGCAGATGAGTGCTTTGCGTAGTAGTAGTTGTCGGTATTAAAAAGGTATAACGCATAACACATTACAGCTAAGATAGGGAATAAAGAAGCTAGGGTAACCACACCAAAGCCAGTATTGCTTGAGCCACCTGTGGATACAATTCTACAAACCCCAATACCAAGAGCCAAAACCAGGGGAACAGTAACAGGACCGGTAGTAACTGCCCCACAATCCCATGCTAATCCAAGGACATGCTTTAGTCTATCGTCTGAGAATTGCATGTAGAGAGTAAGGCATGAGAGAATAATAACTCCGGCATATATAAATGGTTTCAGTGACCATCCTTTGTAAAAACGAAGTACACCGAGTAAAACTGCTATTCCGACACCAACACCAACACAGTTTACCAAGAGTCCTGCTCCAGTGTTTAAAATAGTCCAAAGTAAAGGAGCAGCAGTGGGATCAACACCAGCACCAGCAGCTCTCAAAACTCCGATCGCAGGCTCGGCAAAAGTTGCAAACGCGCCCAAAACAAAACCAAATGCAAGACTTGTAGGAAGACAGGGTATACCCAGGATTTTCTTTCGTGGGAGCGTTGATCCGAGGGTTTCACCTAGGGGCATGAGACCTAACCGCAACCCCTCCATGAAGAAAGCCAGTCCCACAATAACAATCATGATTCCCGCAGCGATCATAAGGGAGTAAACGATAGGCAATCCCAAAACTAAAACCTGAAAAACAATCAAATACAATATGATGAACCATACACATTGAATTTGCTCTACTATCTTATCTTTAGCGAATGATAAGAGTATAGAGATTTTCTGTTGAAATGAGAGTTGTAGCTTTTTGCTATCAGATGATTGTTCGTTGCTCATATTAAAATTTAATTTAGACAAAAACTTATACTTATATCCGAGCTAGTAAAGTATATAACTATTCGCTCCAATTGGCATTAGCCAAAGTCAGAGAGGTTTTATTAGTGCCAGACTTTAAGCGAACAGGGACATTCCAAACAGCTCCAATTTTACCAACAGGTGCAGTCCCGATAAGATAATATGAACCATTCGTTAAGTTAGTAAAATGAGCAAACCCATCAATATCTGTTCGAATTCTGTAACCCTTGCCCTTTTCAACTTGTTCAAGAAGCAAGTTCCTAATTCTTTTATAGACGCCAGGGTAAGAGAAAGGTGTCTTCCTTGCTTTAGCCCACAATTCTTCAAACGAGCTAACCTGAGGAAAGTCCTTAAGAAAAACCCCTCCGTCAAAAAGTAGATCAGGGAAGCTTTGGGAGATAAGAAAAAACTCAGTATAAAAAACCTCCTTACTTTTTCCGTTAAGCAGAGTTACGACGGCATCAAATTCCAAACTGCATGATTCATTGGAAAACTGAATGTCAGTGGGGTTGAGGCTGGGAGAAATCTCACTTGCCTGAACAGTAATACTAGGAAAAGTAGATAATTCGTAACTTTTCGGAGCAACCCGAGGTTGAAGAGAATCTATTCCACTTTGGAACTGATCGTTTCGAAGTTTAAGGCCATCAATTTCTTGGGATTTTTGAAGTAAGTTCCTTTTTAGAACCGCAATTTCTTTTTGCAAGTTCTCTAAATGACTATCGGAAAAAGATTTAACCTTGTAATTTAGGTTTAAATCTGGGGTAGAGTTTCCTCTCAATCTTTGAATTTCAGCAATCAGCTCCTCATTTAATCGGGTGAGCGAGGCAATCGATTGATCTTTTCGCATATTTGCAGCACGAAGTTCACTCAAGGTGATTTCAAAGGAGTCACCTATTTGATTACCCTGCAAAGCAGTGTCAATTGAATCTGTTTTTAATTCTACCTCGTTGATATGAATATTACTTTGCTCGACTACTTGCGTTTGTGGTTCGGGACGAGTCGCAACAGATGGCTGTTGGGATGCACCATCTAAAACATCGATGGCATGAACTTTTTCTCCTTGGTCTAAAAAAGGTGCCAATTCATGACCACCTACCATTTGGCTGGCAACCAGAGCAGCAATATCAAGTTCGGGATTGTTTCTTGATTCAATGGTTGGATTCTTTTCCGCTCGATCAGTACAAGACGCCCATAGAAGGGAAATAGATATAATTATCGGAAATTTCAGATTGATCATAATCCTATACAATTTGGCTAGGCGACATCGCTAAGTAGAGCAAGGTTCTTATTTACACCTTTTACTTTTTTTGACAAAAAAAAAGTATGTCTCCTCTACCCCCTCTTGAGACTAGTTCGCTCGAACGCGAATTAAATTTCTTGAAACAAACTATAAGTTCACTTCGTGATCAATTGGACCATAGTTTGGAGCTCCATGAATTGGAGATTCAATCCTTAGAAAAAGATTTTAAGAACAAGGAAGTCAACCTGCAAAAAGTCATTGGGAAATTAAGGGCTGATTACGAACTACTTTCATTCCAAAATTCTACCGATAAACAACTTCTGGAAAGTTCCTTTGTGACCGAGCGTAAGGAATTTAAAACCCTAGTTAAAAGTTTAAGGTTACAACTAGAAGAAAATGAACTGAATCTTAAAGAAGTAAGGCAAACCGCAATCTCATCGAAAGAAAAGGAGATCCTTGATCTTAAAAACTTAGTCTCCAGCCTAAGAGAAAGTCTCGAGGTGAAGAATAATGAGCTTCAAGATACTAACCATCAAGCTACACTTCAAAACCAAACTGAAATCAAGGAACTTCAAGCTCTGGCTTCAAAACTGAGATCTCAGATAAGTCAGATTGAGTTTAGGAAAGATGATCAGATCGCTAAAGTTCAGTCCCTGCATTCAAAGGAGATCCAATCCTTACATGATGTGATCTCCAACTTGCGGCATAATCTTGAAGATGCACAAGCTGATAAATCGAAAGAGATCCAAAAAGTAACAGCCGATCTGATTTTAGAAAAAAAAGCCCTTCACCAATCTTTGCAAAAAAGCAGAGATGGCCTCGACCTTGCCAATTTGCGACACCAGGAACAGTTACAAAAAGTCCAGCAAGCTCATGTAAGCGAAGTTTGTTCTTTAAAGGAAATAATTACCAATTTAAGGAATGAAATTGAGTCCTTTGGCAGTCGCATTAGTGAAGCTGTACAAGCTGAACAGAGAGTGCATCTTCAGGAAATAAAACAACTCAGAGCCACATTAGCACATACAAGATCGCAGATGGATCAAAGGCAAAGTGAGTTTGAGCATAAGCTTCAAACAGCAGAAAATGCGAAAGTACAAGAACTACTGCACTTAAAGGACACAATCGCCAACCTTCGTATAGATTTGGAGAAAGCGGAAGCATCCAATGAAGATGAGATTCAGCGGGCTGTAAGTTCTAAAAATGCAGAGATTAAACAGCTCAAAGATTCCATGTCCTTGCTGAGAGAAAACCTCGATAGACTTGAAATCAGAAAAGCAGAAGCACTTCAAAAAGCTCACCAAAAAAGCAATTCCGAAAAAACTGTTCTCCATTCAACTATTGAAACTCTGAGAGAAGAAATCGATTCGATCCTTTCACAGAGAGATGAATCTTTACAAGAACTCGCTAGAGTTAAAGAACAGGAAATTCAGCAACTCCGCAAATCTCTCGTTTTGTCTAGAAATTCGATCGAAAGAGAAAAAGAAAGATATGATTCTTTGATTCAAAAGAACGCGGCGGCTTCTAATCAGGAGATTGATCAACTGAGGTCTTTAGTCTCTCAGTTACGTGATCAAATTGATCAAACCAAAGCGAACGAAGAAACACTTGTTCAAAGTGCTTTGAGCAGTGCTAATTCTGAAATTTCAGTTCTCAAGGAAAGCTTATCCAAAATTCGTGCTGAACTTCAAAAGCAACAGGATTTGAACGATAACAAAATTCAATTCCTTGAATCCAAAAAAACGGGTGAAATTCTTGATCTGAGAAATACGATATCCGAACTGCGTGAACAAATCGAGCAACTTGAATCTGAGAATGAGGCTAAACTTCAATCTCATACCGCATCTCTAGGGCAAGAGAATGAACTCCTTAAAAGAAATATTTCATTACTTAGAGAAAACTTCGATAGACTAGAGGCTAAACATCAAACAGAATTGCAAAAGAAAACCGGTGAATCAGAAAATACTTCAAATTCCTTCAAGCAAACTATACTCGAACTTAGAAATGAAAATGAGTCGATCCTTTCTCAGAATGAATCAAATATTCAAAAGGCAACGACTTCTCTCAATCAGGAAAACCAATCACTTAAGGCAGCGTTAGCAAATCTTCGCAACAAGCTAGATTATTTGCAAACAGCTAAAGAGGTGGCGGTTCAGGATGAAAATAAAAAATTCGAGAAGGAAATCCATCAACTGAAGGCTACTGTTGTAAAGCTTCGAAAAGAAGCCGAAAGTTTAACCGCGCAACACACCGAAGATAAGCAAAAATTAACATCCTCTAATGCCAGTGAAGTGAACCACTTCCGGAATTTGGTGCGATCCCTACGAGAGCAAATCGAGCAAAATAGTTTGCGGTATAACGAAAAAATACAACAAAATGCCCAATTGAAAGAAATGGAATTTAGTCAACTTCGGGAAACAATCATTGAGCTCCGATCAGAATTAGAAAAATACAATGGCAACTAAATCAAACACCCAAGAATCCAAAAAGAGAACCTCGAGGTTTTCTG
>Ga0255760_10002555_pt1 | contig 16729 bp, 18 predicted proteins | sample 071ome_25_FD_179960 | JGI IMG/M metagenome (GOLD analysis project Ga0255760, IMG submission 179960) | Coastal salt marsh microbial communities from the Groves Creek Marsh, Skidaway Island, Georgia - 071410BT metaG (version 2) | ecosystem: Environmental > Aquatic > Marine > Intertidal zone >... | reverse complement strand
ACACCATAGTAACCCATGTGCATCCATACACAATCTATATATCGAAGATCTTCTCTATCGGCATCAAGAGTGAAAGCATCACAATACCGAACGATATCGTAGGGGACCTGAATCTTCTTCCAGGTGATTGGTTCTTCAATAAAAAAAGGTACAGTCATAACTTATATATGGGAAATACTGGATTCGAACCAGTGACTTATTGCTTGTAAGGCAACCACTCTACCGCTGAGTTAATCTCCCTGGTTTAGACATATTATACTATAGTATAGAAAAATATGTCAACGGAGAGTGAGAGATTCGAACTCTCGAAGGGGTTACCCCCTTACAGCATTTCCAGTGCTGCGCCATCGTCCACTCGGCCAACTCTCCAAGGTGGGCAGGGAGGGATTTGAACCCCCGTAGGCAGAGCCAGTGGATTTACAGTCCACCTCCATTAACCACTCGGACACCTACCCGACTCCCCCTCCAGGATTCGAACCTGGGACCAAACGATTAACAGTCGTTCGCTCTACCGCTGAGCTAAGGAGGAATACCCTTTAATTATAGTATACTACCCACCACTAGGGCAAGGGAGTGTATTCGTAACCACCAGCGGCTTTGATTGCCTCATAGTCAGCATCAAGTTGAGCTCGTTTGTTATAGTATTCTGCCTCACGCAGGTTATACTCACGACACTTCTCTTTATCCTCAGCAGCATCGCACATTGCATTCATTTCTTCTTCAGTGTACTGTTTGTGCTCTTCTGGATAATAGGTTTCTTCCCAGAAATCAACCCAATCTTTTTGAGTTGTTCTAGGGAACTTTCCACCTGCTGCATCATAGTCAAAATCACCCTTCAGAAGGGAAATAAGTTCTACACACTTAGTGTAATACTTCTTGTGATACACTAGACTCTCATCCACGCACTTTACAATAGTGTCATAGATGTCTTGTGGCGTAAGATCATCACAGTTTAGGGAATCATTCACCCAGTTATCAAGTTGTTCAAGAGAATACTTCTTGTAGGAGAAATCACTACTGCGGGGATTAGTCGATGTCATTTTTTTTATCTAGTAAATCAAATTCAGTTGCAATTTGCCAAAGAGTGTCAATGACACAATGATAACCTTTTTCCCATTCATTAGGTTTTTCAGCCGTTCTGAATGCGGGGAAGTCTTTTACGATTGCTCGTATGAAACCACCTTTGGTGCCATCATTCCAATTACTTTCACTGATTCTATTGGGCCTTTCTAGGGTCATAATCAAAAATTCTTTTTGCATCATTGTATTTAAGCATGAATGCAAAGACCCATAGAATTCTATGTTTCTTTCCTTTTATTTCATCAACTCGATGTTCGGCATCAGAAACAATATAAGAAAGAAGATCGGTATCTTCCACTTCCCAAGGTTCTTGATCGATGATTGTTACACCGCCAGAGTCTGGTTTTTGTGAAATTACATTGAAATGCACTGTTACCGTGTCTTCCATCCATACAGGATCTATGTGTGGATGGACTGTTCCTCCTTCGAAACTTATCTCTGTTATTATACCATCCCTACCAACGGGGGCAAACCCATACTCTTCGATTTCAAATGTTCTTAAGATTCTGTCTTGAATCCAATATGCCGTAGGCGGATAATCAAATTCACAATTTGAACAGATGACTTGCCCAGTATCAGGAATAACTAAAGGAGTGGCAAAACGAGTCGTAAGTTTTGTTTTATCCAGTCCATTAGAATCCATACGAGGATCCATAAAAATATCCCTCTCAAAATTTGAGAGGGTCCACTCGTTTAGTTCATCGCGTTCAGATTCAGTGATGAAATCTTTATACGCCTTGACCTTAACCATAAAATCTCCTAACTATCTACAGGCAAATCTTGAGGATTCTCCACTTCCACTTCAAAAAGACAAGGATGAGCCTCTTCTGCAATCAAATAGTCCGAACATTGATACATATACTTTTCGTCAATATCCGAATTTGATGCACACTCTTCAAGAATCATTGGATCATTTAATTCAAGTTCCGTCAATTGATCAAAAGTAAAAGGAATGTGGTTTATATAGTAAACTCTGACAGGTATCTTTGCCCTGGCCGTATTGTTTCCCATGGTCTCCGTTATAACGTAGTAACGATATGCCTGTTCTACTTTTAACTTTGTCATGCGATAACCCACACGTTACTATTTACACAGTATCGTATTGTCTAAGAGCGGAGTATCGGAATCGAACCGACGACATCTAACTTGGAAGGATAGCGTTCTACCGCTGAACTAACTCCGCGAGGCGACTCAAGTAGGATTCGAACCTACGACCGACTGCTTAGAAGGCAGTTGCTCTATCCAGCTGAGCTATTGAGTCATAAAAGGGCACTAGGCCCATACAAGTTTTTTGGCGTATTGATGAGAATATCTTTCACGATACCCTTTAATACCCCATCCCAACCAATAGTAGGCAGGAACCATGTATTGATGAATATTATACCCGTGACCTTCGAACTCTGGCAACACTTTTTGAAAGTGTACTTCGTTGATCATATAACGGGTTTGTCCTTCAAGGGAAGATGGATTGCATCCATACTTCTTACAGAACTTACCAAGACCACTGTAACGTGCTTGGGTAGTCCATTGAATCAAACCATACCCGCCACGAAGGCACTGATGGTAAGGAACAAGGGCACCACCTTCACATACGTTAGGACGGAAACCAGATTCTGATTTGATATTGCCCATGATTGTAGCAAGGGCATTACGATCAGAAATATTTGTGCTTTCTTGGAGTTTCTTTAGAACAAACTGTTCGTTTGAATTACATCCAGGACACTTCCATTTTTTTTCTACCACTTCGATTGGAATTGCTTTCCCGTGATCAACTTTTACGTCCAGCGAAGCGATTTCTGGTGGTGCTGAGATTTCGCTGATCGATGGGTAAGCACATGCTGCAGTTGCAATGGATGCCAAAGATAATGGCAGAATTTTTTTAAGCATTAAATCAATAGAACTCTACATTCGTGGCCTCGCAAAAAAACGAGCACGACTCTACGCACTACAAGAGTACAACGTATTTAGATATATGTCAACCCTCAGTCAATTTCTACAAAGGTTGCACCTCTATCCAGCAGATATTCTTTGAATTCACTGTAAAATATTACAGCATCCTCTAGACGATCTTCTTCTGCAAGCTCATGCAGTTTATCAACCAGTTGGTCGGCAAATGCATTATTCGGACTCTTGACACTGAGATTTTCCATTGAAGTAATCCTTCCTGAAATATCGGCTGAGAACGTTACTATTGTAATAGGCTGGTTCCCCGTTGTCAAGGGCTTCCGTCAAAACATTATTTAGAAACAATTGACGGGTCTCTTCGTAATTAACTTTACCTATAGTTCCGTGGAGGGAGATGATTCTTCTGGCAAATACATCTCTACCGAACCGTTTAACATCTCGATCAAGCTCAGGACAACTACCATAGTACTTTTTCCAGTTACTTTCAGAAGTAATTCTCGTTCGCCTTTTACCATCACCCTTATCTCTAGGCTTTCGTTTTTGCCAGAAATACTTTCTTCCGATATACCTACGACCGTTGAGGGTGTTGGTGATCTCATAGACAAAACCGTAGTAGTCGCCAATGTCATCAGACTCAAAGTGCCTACCAAGGTACATCCAAGGGTTATCGTAGGAACACTCAGAGCCTTTCGAATCCCCAGATTTGGAATCCTTATTTTTTTCAACATCACTCAATAGACAAAAAAGAACTCTACTAAGGTATATAGGAGTGTCCCTTGAACCCTAGCAGAGTTATTGTACTGGTCCAGTGGACCTATGTCAATCTTTGATTGATTTTTTGCCGTACTTGGCGCGAATCTCAGATTTTACAATGTCCATGGCGGTGGCGCCTTTACCATGTTTCTTCTCCAGTTCCTTTTGAACTGCAGTTTTACCTGGTTTGATACCCAACTCGGCGTTGCTCAGTTTCCTGGCAGGAGATTTACGGTAGTTGGTGTTTCCATCCATACCGCCGCGCATCAGACGTTCATCTTTGTTGCGATCAGAAGCTTCTTCACTTAAACCAATTTCACTTCTCCAATCAGAGAAGGATTCTTTCTTAAGTGCTTCTGCTCTCTTGCGTGCTTTGTTACCACTACCACGGCGGTCATCAGCACCATACTTGCTGTAACCTGCTCTCAGGTAACGGTCATGTGCATCTGCAGACTTCTTAGCAACAGACTTGGAGTAGTGAGAACCACCATACTCCTTCTGATCTCTTTCTTTCTTAGCACGAGTGCGGTCAAGGATCTGTCTCTTGGCAGAAGTGTCAGACTTTTCAGGACCAACGTTATACTTCTTACGCAGTTGTTCGCCTCTGCTCTCAGGTTTCTTCTCAGCAGGAGCTTCCTTCTTACCAAGGAGTCTCTTAACTGCAGAGCGAAGACCCTCATCTAGAGACTCATACTCTTCAAACATGTCTTCCCATGTGAGTTCAGAGCAGTCGTATCCCTCATCAATAAGGAAGTCAACGTATTCTTCTACCTCTTCCTTCTTGGTCTTCTCTTTCTCAATACGAGCAGACATCTTACGAATCTGGTCGATACTCATGTTACCCATACCAGTGAAACCTGCTTTAGAAGGATCTGGTTGTTTCTTGGAATCATCCTTGGAACCACCAGCAGCACGGGCAGCAGCACGGTTTTCATCAAGCATCTCTGCGTCCAAACAAAGAGTGTGGAATTCTTCCCAAGTGTAATCAGAAAGATTGTAACCTTCGTCAATCATGATCTGTGCGATCAACTCAAGTTCTTCTTTGTTGAATACTTTCTTGGCAGCCTTCATCATATCATTATGACGTTGAGCACCTTTCTTTACAAACTCACCAGTTTTCTTACCAGCTTCATAGGTTCCCTTTACTGCTTTACCAACTCCACTAGCAGCAGACTTAGCAGTGTCAGCAGCTGGTTCTAGTGCCTTACCAAGTTTTCTGGCGCGAATACCTGCCTTTTTGATTGCTCTGCCAGCACCTTTCATAGCATCTTCGTGTCTTTTAGACCCAGCCTTAGCAGCATCGATGATACCTTCATCTACATACTCAACTCCTTCCTTCTTAAGTGCGGTTCTAGAAGCACCCCTGAAGTGGTCTGGTCTAACACCTACTTTCTCAGCTTGTCTTGCAACACTAGCAGGAACACCGCCAGGAGAGTTGGAAAGTCTAGCAATGCTACTAGCAATCTCTTGTCTACCCTTTCTGATTTTACCTACGTTATCCTTACGTTCTTTAGCCTTTCTCTTATCTCTACCGAGATATCTGTCCACCATGCGAGCCATGCGAACAGAACCCTCTGACAGTGCTTCAGTGATAATCTCTTCCGAACCCTGAAGATTATTTTCTCTAATATATGTTTCACTTAACTCAGAGAGTTCCCACTTAGAAATATCATATCCATCTTCATCCAAAGACTCTACCCAACCGATGAATTTTTCGATATGATAGTCTCTGAGTTCTTGTTTGTACTCTTCATATGCAGCCCTGTAACGACCTTTCGTTACCTCTTGGCGTGCATGATCTCCACCTTGAGCAGCCTTTGGAGTACCCTGTGGATTCATAATACCTTGGGTTCCTTCAGCATCTTTTGGAGGAGACACTAATTCTTTTCTTTGGTAGATAGATTTATATGCTTCTTGAAGATGGTCGGACATCATGTAAAACATAGAGATTTCATACCTATTTATTAGATCAATAAATAGAACAAAAGGGCCCTTATACTGAATACTAAATGGCTAGACAGGGAATATTCACTGGATTTACGCCGAATGATGGTCTGGGAGATTCCCTCGCATCTGGTGCCGTAAAAGTTAACGCCAATTTCCAAGAGATTTACAACGCTTTTGGAGATGGAACAAACCTTGATGCCAATGCAGGCGCGGGTGGAACGTGGGCGAAATCAGGTTCATTCGGAATCTCCACTTCCAAGTACGTCGGCATCGGTACAGACTTGCCGAGATCTGCTTTAGATGTTGAGGGTGATGTAAGAATCTCAGGTGTTGCAACTGGTACATTCAAAGGAGACGGTTCTGGTCTCACTGGTGTTACTGCAACTGGTTCAGGTGTCGTTCTGAAAGATGACGGCGTATTAATCGGTGTTGCACAAAGTATTAACTTTACAAATAGAATTACTGTTGGTAATGTATTTGGTGGCAATGCGGAAGTTTATGCAGAAGACTACGTTTCTTATGCAACAGTAGCAGGTTTTGCAACGTATGCACCCACTGCAGGTTACTCTACCGTAACTGACTATGCGGCCTCAGCAGGTGTTGCAACCTACGCAGCGTCTGCGGGTATCGTAACCTTTGCCACGACCGCTGGCGTCGTCACCTATGCAGGTGCAGCAGGAGTCGCAACCTACGCAGGAGAGGCGTCCTACGCACCTCTGGCAGGCGTCTCTTCCTATACCCCACTGGCAGGTCTATCGACCATTGCAGGATATGCCCATACCGCAGGTATCGCGACTGTCGCACAAAATCTGACGGGCACTCCTTCGATTACAATTGATAACATCAACTCTGCGATCGGTATTGTAACAATGCCAGGTCAAGGCAGTAAGATGCGTTTTGACTTTGACTCCACCTTTGACATGCCATCCGCACCTTCGTGGAGAGGTATGTTTGCCTTTGCGAATAACGCACAACAGGCTTATGTTTCATACGGAACAACTACTGGTGGATATCAAGGTTGGAGAAGAATTGCTGTAGAAGATGAAAACGGCAACCACAACTTCTCTGGTGTCATCACTGCTGCACAATTCTCTGGTGACGCAGGTGGACTTTACAATATTCCCGCAACCGACTCTGTATGGAGAGTCAATGCAACTGGTATCAACACTCTCGGCAATGTTGGTATCGGAACTACAACTGCCACAGAGGCACTAACAGTTACAGGTAACTTCAAACTTGCTGGTAGACTTGACGGTACTGCAACAGATAACAAGTTACCATTCCTGTATTCAACATATGCAGATCTTGCCGCAACCAGTCCAGCGGATTACCATGGTGCATTCGCACACGTTCATGAATATGGTACTGCCTACTTTGCACACGCAAATAGATGGGTACAACTTGTACAAAAGAACTGGGATGGAACCGTAGGCACAGGTACTGACAACTATGACGTTGGTGTTATCACAGCAACAACATACTACGGCGATGGTTCAAACCTGACTGGAGTATCTGGTGGAGTTGGAACCAATACCAACATTAACACAACTGGTATTATTACTGCTGGGACTTTCTTTGGTGATGGTTCTGGACTGACTGGAGTTACTGCAGTTGGATCTGGTGTTGTCATTCAGGAAGAAGGATCTCCAGTTGGTACTGCAGCAACGATCAACTTTGTTGGTGCTGCGGTAACTGCAACCGTCTCTAATGGCGTTGCAACAATCGAAATTACAGACACTCAAGGTGCTGGTGGTGGTGTATCGACCTCATTTGCAGATGGCGTTGGACTGAACTTTGGTGCTGATGATGACTTAGAGATCAAACATGATGGTGATAGTTACATTACCGATAAAGGTGGTGGTCAACTTTACATCACAGGTAACTCTGTAGTCCTCAGATATGGTGATAACGTTTCCGCTGCCACCTGTTTAGAAACAAAACCAAACGGAGACGTTCAAGTTTCTGGTATTCTTTCCGCAACTGGTGGTTACCGAGGCGATATTTGGGTCGAAGAATCTATTGATGACAACGCAGCATATAATGTTATGTTGCTTGGTGAAGGTGGGGGTGGTAATGCCTACCGCCCAGCAATGGTTGACGCTAGTGCTTTAACCTTCAATCCATCCACAAATACTCTTGCTTGTAGTATATTCTCAGGTCAAACAAGTGCAAGTAATCTGTATACAGGTACAATTCCTGATGCAAGATTCCCTTCCATCCTTCCTGCAATTGACGGATCCAGGTTAACCAACTTACCTACCAGTGAGGGCAGCACTGTAGGACTCGGAAGCACTACTCAAAATATCAATACCACTGGCATCATCACCGCTTCAAGTTTCGTTGGTGATGGTTCTGGACTGACTGGAGTCACTGCAGTTGGATCTGGTATCGAGATTAAAGATGATGGTGTCTTAGTTGGTGTTGCAGCAACAATTGACTTTGGAAATGGGTTAGATGTTTCTCCAGCATCTGCAGGTGTTGTCACCGTAACTGGTGGACTTGCATCTGGTATCGTAACTTTCACTGCACAAGCTCTTGTTCCACAAGTCCTTGATACGTTTGCTGCTGCATCATACTCAAGTGCAGAATACACAGTCACTCTTGGACTTGGAACATACAGACAGATGCAGAAATTCATGGTGATGCATGATGGTGGAGATGCAGGAGTTACAACAACTGCCTACTATCAAGAGTATGCAATCATGACTTCTCCAACTCAAATTGTATCCATTTCTGCAGCATACAATGCAGGGAACATTGAAATTTCCGTAACACCAGAATCGGGTATTTCTGGAACAACTACATGTCGTTTCACCAAGAATTTAATCGCGGGGGTTTGATAAATGATTAAGACTACCAAAACACCTAACATCTTAGATAGAACTAATCTTGCCTTCGTCCCAGAAACTGGCAAAAAGGAATATGTGATTGGATGTCTCAATAAAGAGGATTGGGAATCGATTCATGCAATCATGATGCAAGATGGTACACTAGAAGATAATCTTCCCTCTCACTGTTGCGAATGTGTTAATGAATGTGCTCATAGTGACACCAGAGGAATTTACCTTCTGGATGATGAAGAGGCAGAACAAATTAGAAACCACCCCAAAGTACACTACTGTGATATTCATGCTGATGCATATCCAGGAACTTATGCTCCAGATCCAGCAGAGATTCAATTGAATGTTCAAAGACTTCCAAGATTTGGAAAGAATGTTCTGAACTATAGAGCATGGAATACAGCGCCTTCCGTTCCACCAACTGCTAGAACTAGTCTAGGATCCACTGATCTCAATAGAACAGGATATCAACTTCTTAGACATACCCAAAAAGAAAATCCATGGGATGCAACTGGTGCCGAGTATGCTGGTGGAGTCAGATCAGGAGCAGATCACCAAGTCCTTGAAAGAGATATCTATCAATTGGGCGATGGAACTGGTGTAGATGCAATCGTTGCTGATGAAGGTTTCTGGATTGGACACCCAGAGTTTGTCCATTGTCCAGGAACAGATCCAGTTGGATACCAAACAGGAAACGCACTGACATGGAGTGGAATCTCCAGCACCCCAGGAACTTGTGGTGTTCTGGACTTGGTTCTCGATGCTCCATATTACATTGATCCAGACTTCTTTAATGCTAGACCAGAACTACTTACCCAACGTTGGGATGGAACAACAGTTCCTATTGAATCCGCAGCAAGATCCTGGTGGTCGGACTCCTCACAAAGATCTGTAGGATTCTCTACCATTGGCACCACAACTGGTATTAGTACCTTATATACGAGAGCATATTGTAACGGATCCAATACAGCTAAACCAACTAATGCCACTAATCATGGAACTGAGTGTGCTGGTCAAGTATTTGGTAAAAACTACGGTGTTGCCTATAACTGCAACAAATGGGTATTAAACCTGTATGGAAATGGCAGTGCAGGCATTACTGGTTCTGGTTGGGATGTTCAAAAACTGTTCCATCTTTACAAACCAAACTACGATAGACACTCTGCATATAACGGAAATCAACAAAGAACTGACGGAAAAAATCCAACAACAAGTAGCAACAGTTGGGGATATAGATCCACATCTTACAATGGATCTTATTATTATCACTATAGACCCAGTGATATTGCTGGTGGATCAGCAGGACAGTTTTATTCATCTGCTTCACAACCAGCGTTCTTCCAGTACGTTGGTGATGAAGGAGACAGTGGTAGATTAAAAGGTGAAATGGTAGATGGTGCTCATACCACTGCTGCCGATGAAATGCAACAGTCTGGAATTATTTGCATTATGGCAGCAGGAAACTCTGGACAAACTCAACAAAATCCTGGGGATCTAGATTATGACAATTACTGGACTACCTCTCCAAATATAGCCCTACAGAGTTCGACCCACCTTGAGTTTAGTCTCTCATGTTACAATACATTTAATAGAAGAGGGTGGCCCCAACATGTTGGAAAAACTACCGCTGGATTAAGCACAGAAGGTACTGAGTTTCCTTGCATTAATGTTGGGGCACTTGATGATGAAATTTCATTTGGTTCTGGTGCATTTTCTGGTGCGGGAACAGTTAACAATACCGAGTATAAAGAACGTATTGTAGCCTACACTGATAGAGGAACTGCGATTGATTGTTATGCGGCTGCTGATGATACTATAACTGCTGAAGGATCATCGGAAACTGGTCCATGGCAACATCCAGAAACATATCCTGGTCTTAGCGTTACTGCATATGATGAAGACTTCGGTGGAACCAGTTCTGCATGTCCTACCGCTGCTGGATGGATTACAACTAAGATGCAGTATAATAGAGGATGGGAGTGGAGAGATGTTAAGAGTTGGTTGAGAAATCAATGTGGAGTTCAAGACCCCTCAAGATTCTATTATGGCCCAGATGTCACTTCACTTACGGCAACTGATGCCAATTGGAGAGATGTACATTCCCTCAACATTTATAATGGTGAAGGACCTGTTGTAATTTGGGATGCTCCTACTGGATCTCCTACTGAACCACAGAAACCAAGACTGACCTTCGGGTTGGAAGAATAAATACTAAAAAGAGGCATCATACAAATGGGAGCACAATCATTCGGAGTAAAATCATTTGAAGTTGTTGGAGCTGGCAACACTTCCGTAATTGGTGGCTCAGCTGATCTGAAGTTGAGTGCGACGGGTCAGGTTGCGATCACAACCAACACATCTGTGACTGGTGTAGTTACAGCAACATCATTTGTTGGTGATGGATCTGGATTAACAAACATCCCATCCTCAACAATAACTTATACTATTACGGCAAACGGATCTACTGCATATCGTTTTGCTGGTCCTGGTATTGTAAATACCGTGGATAATCCAACTCTATATTTACAAAGAGGATTTACTTACACGTTTGTAAATACCACTACTACCGCTCACCCATTCAGAATCCAGTTCACTGGAACAACAACTGGTGTCGGAACTTATGTAAGTGGAAACCAAGATGGAACTCAAGTCTTTACTATCCCACATGATGCACCAGCCTCTTATCAATATCAATGTACCATTCACGCTGGTATGTTAGGCACATTCACAATCCCTAGTTAATATGTCACCTTTAGCATTTGGAATGGGTAAGTCTAGAGGGACTGCCTTCGATGAAGCCCTTTTTTATTCTGACTATCTGGTATTCAATTACAATTGGACAAACGGTGTTGACCTTGACATCGTTGTCCAATTTTTAGAGCCCACAGTAACTGGTCAGTTGGGAGAAAGAAAAGGAAACTCTATTGGAATTGGAACAAATACGTTCATCCAATTCGGTGGCGATACATCCAGTGATGAAAACTGCATGTCAGAATCCATCGTAGTAAATCTGACTACGATCAAAGAAAATTTGGTACTACCAAATAACAGAGTGATCATTGACCTTAGAGCCACATGGTTCTCGGAAATTGGAACAGATCCAATCATTATTACATGTGATGGATATGAAGGCGGCACCATGTTAGAAGACGCCAATACTCCAAACGTGGCTTGTAAAGGTTATTCAAACCCAACCGCGACTAGAACATATGAGTCTTTTAAATCTACTGGCGGTAAATCTATTAACTACACTAATAGAGAAGACTCTGGAGCGAGAATAGCCAGGGCAATCATTGACCTCTCCACATTTAGTTTATCTTTCGTAGAAGATAGTTGATATTGATAAATAGTGCTGCTGTTGATAAAAAATCCTAGATGAAGAAGGCACTCATCTTCTTTGGTATGTTATTGATGACCGCAAGTGCAGCAAATGCTGGCGGACTTGTTACTAAACATGCTTCTTCAGTCCAACTGACTGTTGATGCTGCTCGCTCTACTGCGGTAAGAATTGGTGGTAGTTATTCTGCTGCTGGTTCTAACATCACGGCGGGCACGATGGGTGGTGCTACCTCTGGTGCTGGCACATACACTGTCACCACATCTGGACAAGATTGGTCGTTGAGTGAATCGTATAACGCAGCAGATTCTGTACCTGCCTCTGCTGTTAGCACAGGTGATGTTCCTAACTTCGGTAACGTTACTTCCTATGCTGCTGGTTCTGCTAGCACACTCGCAGGTACGATTGACAGAACTCATGCTATCACGCTGACTGCTGGTGGTGCAGGTTCATCTGCAACAGGACAGTTCGTTACTGAGATCACTGTTATCGACTGAGACTATATACCATGAAGAGATTACTTTTCGTGGCATTCTTACTGGGATCTCCTGCTATGGCGGTCCCAGTGGTCCCCAACTTTACACAGGGATCAATGACTAGCCACACTGAGACGACACAAAAAATAACGGAAACCATCAACTCGATGGACTATAACACAGGGTATCAATACTCTGTGACAGGGAGTGGAATTACAGCATCAGGTTCTTTACAACCAGGCACAGGTGCTAACAATGTAACTATAGATGGCGTGACATCATCATGGACAGGACTAACAAGCAGACCAAACTTTACGCAGACGACTCCAGGGGGAGCGTTTCAGTTCACAGAAACTTACAAAGGCCCAGGTCTCAGCAATCAAACAATAATTCAAAGAGTAACAGAGGTTACAAGCGTAACCGACACAACCTCAATTTTCTCGCAGTAATCCTAAGTGTTATCTCCCCAGCACTGGTCCAACAAAGAGTTCTTGCTGAGGCTGTTGGCGGCGTTAGCGCCACTGCTGCTCCTGTTGCTAATTCCTCTGGCTCTGTCACCAACCAAGCCATCCAAGTCCTCCAAGGTCCATACATCACCAATACATATGGCAATGGAATCCAGTGTCAGGGCCCAACCAGAAACTTCACACCATATGTAACTGGCAGTGCATCTGCTACCAGACCATATGAACCTTATTACATGGATCCCGTTTATGACATGAGGGACATAGATGAGGACGGCGCACCAGATAATCCTGGTTCCGTTTTGTATCGTGTTCCTGTAAGAACTGGACAAAAAGATAATTACAATCTCGGTGTAGGTTTCTCTATCACATGGTCTGAACCATTAGATAAGAAACTACAAGAACAATGTAAGGAAGCAGCACAAGCTAACATTGATCTGATGAAGCAAACAACTGCTAATAAGAGATTAGATTTTGAGATCGCTAGGTTGAAAAACTGTGGCGAATTGATGAAGCAAGGTATTCAATTCCATCCTCGCTCACCTTATTATAAAGTGTGTGCTGATGTGGTTGTGAATAATCCTCCAGGACATACTCACCCACACTATCACACTATCCCTTCCGTTTCTTCTTCCTCGGGAACACAGAACGCAACTCCCGAACAGCGTGGTTCATCTGACGCTGCTCTGCTCGGCGCTCCCCTGACGACAGGACGGGAATAGGTTTCTTCCTGATCGTAGCAATCTTCTTCATCACTTTCTTAATCGTTGGTTTGACTGCTTTCAAAAGTATGTCTGCCAACGGTTTTGCTAGCAATGCTGATGCAGTAGCAATCACAGCAACACCACCTACCTGAACAACCTGACCACCACTAGGCAGTCCAGCAATGATTTGTTCAGGAATTGCAACCGATTCTGTTATCTGGACACATTCGTTGCCTATCAGTTTATATTCAACAACCTTCTTTCGGAAACCCTCTACATATGTTCCGACAGGTTCTTTGGCATTCTGTCCTGGTGTAGGACAATCTACCTTCGCAGTAGCAGGAGGAATTTTAGGTGTCTCTGGTAACTCGGGAGCTACGGGAGTTTTAGGTTCCCGTGTATCTACTCCCGAAGGTTTAGTAGGAACTATCTGTTCAGGTTCAAAGTTAATTGGATCATAACTGGGAACACCACTATCACAATAAGTGACCAATCCTCGCGAGTCATCTTGACCTACGGTTTTAGATTTGTTGTTACTTTCATGAGCTTCAACACAACCAGGCACATCAACGATAGGCACACCAATATTTACCACTACAGGTGGTGCTAGTGGAGTTGATGTGTAATATTCGTTATCAGTTACTACCTGTGGAATTTCAATCTCCCGAATAATAATATTGGGAGAAGTGATATTAGGTATCTCCATCAGTTGTCATCAGTAAACAAATTCAAAATACCAGTCCAAATAGAATGAAAGAAGACGTAAAGAAAGAAAGTTTCTGTTGCTTCTTTCTTTGCTCTTTTCTTATATGTCGATTGTGCCATGGGTATGATAAAAATTTTAATTATTTAAGGAAGTTGAATTCCCCCAGGAACGGAAGGAACATCTCCACCAGTTGCACTTGGCATCTTAGGCATAGCACCTTGGATCATACCAGGGAGTGCCTCAGAAATAGACTCTGTTGCTGCCTTGGTGGCAGCAGTCTTTGCCTGATCGATCAGGGCATCCTTATTGAGAAGCACATATGCACTGCCACCAATGAGGGCAGCACTGGTGAGTCCCGACAGAAGGGCAATGATATTAATTAGTTTTTGCATTATTTTTTAGGCTCCACAGCGGATACTACAGGTGGTTCTTCATCTCTTTTTGCTGTTTGTTTTCCATTTCCATTTCCATTTCCGCCACCTGCTTTAGCAGGAGACAGTCCAAAGGCAGCTAGCGATCCAGAGAACACGGATGCAATGAAGGTAGGGTCGAAGTCAAGAATCTTCTGACCGTTAGGCAGTCTAACGTAACTAAACGTGAGAAGAGATGCGGACCAAATAAGTACGACAACTTTCACCAGATTACCAAGAACTTCACTCTTATCTTCATCATGGTCCTTAGTCTCTTCTACTTTAGCTTTGGGTTTACCAAGCATGAGTATAAGAGTAAGGCGGCTTATTTATTATAGACGCCTCTTGGATATAGAAGACCTTTCTGTGGTCTCTTGGTTGGTATTGCACTACGTGGATCATCAACTTCTAAAGATCGGAATCCAACATCAATGTTACCAACATTAAGTGTTTGGTTAGTAGTTTTTACCTGATAAGAATATGGTATTTGATTACCATCTTGGAAATAAATTGTACTAGCTACTCCAGCCCTTGCTGTTTGTAGATCTGGAAAAGTATAGTCAGCAGCCATCAGACCTTCCTCGCACAGAATAGAATTCCTCTAGTGATATTATCAGATGTCATGTTGTAAGAACCCATGATCACTGTGTAAACTTCAGAGGGACTTAGAGTAATGGTATCGCCCTGTTGAATATTAGCATTAACTGCATTGTAGTTGAAGTTAATGAATACAAAATCATCAGGAATATAATATGGAACAGGCATCATCTTTACAGATAATGGAATACCTTTAATAACTGCGTTGAAATCAGCATCAGCCGATAGTGAATAAGACTTATCTGCTTGGTTGTTATACCAATATCCTCCACTCTTATATGGATAGTTGGTTCTACTTCTATGGTAGAATGAAACATCATCAGCAGTATATGTTTCGTCCAATGTAGAACATTGATACTTGGTATCAAAATACCTCATTTCATCTGTATAACTTGAGACCCCATTAAGTGTTTGATTGTATCCAAATTCAGCAGTTCCAATCGCTGGATCGCTGTTATAACTTTGATTCTGAGTGCCAGCAGTAAAAGTTCTAAATTTAATGTATGGTAAACTTGTACTTGTATTGGTTTCTGCAAAAATCTGAGTATGTCCACCAAGGAAAACATAATCTAGATCCCAAATATCAGTTACAAATTTATGAGTAAACCATGTGCCATAAGTATTGCCATTAATATTTGTAGCAGATAAAGTTGGTGCTCTGAATGAGAACACTGCAAAGTTGGGATCTAGTGCAGAACGGAAAACATTCAAATCTAATTGATACTGAGTATTGTTTCCAGTAATAATTGCTCCACCTGATGCAGATGTGTTATTAACAGATGAAGCAAAGTTGATAATACCAGGATACGTTGTTTCACTCCCAAAAGACATGCGATCGGAGGCGTTGGGATAAGACAGGTTTACTTGAAATGGACCATCGCTCGCTACATCTAATCGAGCAACACCAGCAAATCTATGTCCATATCCATGACCATAATATGTTTGAGAATTATTACCTCCATCGGAATAATCATGAGGAAGATAATAAGGAGCAGCTGCATACAAAACACGCCCAGTATTGTTGGGCATGAAATAACCTTGGTAGGTAACTCCCTTCTTCTTGCCAGATTGAATTACATTTCTAACAACACCCCAAGGATGAGTTCCCTGATAACCACCAAAATCATGTTTGTCATAGAACCCCGTAGTAAGTCCAACTGTAGGATATGTTATGTCTCCAGCTGAAGCTTCCTGTACAACCAGTCTTGCATAGTCAGAGTAGTTCTGGTCATCAACAATTCTATACTCACCAGCTTGACCCACCAGAGGAGTCCAGATCATAGTCTCACCATTATCTGCACCCTGATTAGTTACATTGGCAACTTTATTGGTGTTGCTAGAAGTGGTGTCATAGGTATTATTAATAATCTGAAGATCATACGAAGAACTTCCCATCTCATTAAAGAATGTAATCGTATCACCTTCTTTAATGGTAATAGTTGGTTCGGTAGTTCCGTCTTCGTTGACGGCACCATTTCTATCTTCACCAGCCCAAGCTCTATAATTGCCG
>Ga0255760_10002542_pt1 | contig 16824 bp, 22 predicted proteins | sample 071ome_25_FD_179960 | JGI IMG/M metagenome (GOLD analysis project Ga0255760, IMG submission 179960) | Coastal salt marsh microbial communities from the Groves Creek Marsh, Skidaway Island, Georgia - 071410BT metaG (version 2) | ecosystem: Environmental > Aquatic > Marine > Intertidal zone >... | reverse complement strand
TCCTTCTAACTGTTCTGTTCTTAATTTCATAAAATATTTTGTGCTATTACCATCATACTTAACCAAATCCACAAGGTGTTAAAACCTACCAATGTGGGTAATAGTTTTTTGTTACTTGCCCATATCAAAGTCATTGAAGTTATCAACGACAAGATATATAGTTGCCAAATATTCACACCAAAGATTAATGCTGGAACAATAATAATTGCTTTAGTAAACCAACTTAATGCTTCTATTATATTATAGTCTGTCCAATATTCTTTAGTAAACCACATTCTATAGCAACTAAAGATTTCTTTCCAACCACTGTGAGTGTAAACAATTGATATCAGTATTATACTTATACCTAACGCAAAAGTCAATTGTTCAAAGGTCATATTTTTTTCCAGGCACTCAGACGGGTCTTGGCACTTAAACCAAAGTGTGTATTCTCATTTATAATTTTCTGAATCTCTACTTTGCTCATGCCGGACAGTATCATATCATTAATGTCTTTACAATTATTGTGGTCATTCCAAATCATAATTTTAAAACCATCATCAATTCTTTTTCTCATAAGATTTATAATCTCTTTACTTCTCGGTTCGTTATCAAACACGAAAACTAAATCTTCAGCACCAATTCTATCAATCGTTTTTTGGTCGACAACTGAACCTGCCATTGCGACAGCATTGTCTAAGAACAAACTATCAAGTGGACCTTCTGTTATGTATACAGTTTTTGTTCGGTCGATTTGTTCTAAACCAAAAATCTTAGGTGCGTTTTCATCTACCTTTATAGTTATATATCTCAGTTCAGACTTTCCGAACGCACGACCTTGAAATGCGATTAGATTACCGTCAACATCTAAGAACGGTATGATTAAACGAGGTTCATCGTGACCAGTTTTAAATTCTTTAAACTGACTAGCAAACTCATAAAACTTTGGTGCGTAATAAAGTCTGTAATGTTGGTCTGTTGGTATCTGTCGGTTCTCTACCCATTTCTTAGCAGGGTGGTCGTGTCGGAGTTGTGATATTCTTTTAAGACCTTTGAGTTCTTTCTTCTCTACTTTTGGTTTAGGTTTGAAGTATGTATTAGTAACACCAGTGTTTGCTTGTTTACCACCTTTAAACTTTTCTAACACATATTCTTTGTGAAGTTGTGGGTTTACATATTTGACTAGATTAGATAGATTCGCACCTTGCCCACAGTTATGACATTTGTAGATATACGACCCTTCTTTCTGAAAGACATAACCTCTTGCTTTGGTCTTATCTTTTTGTGAATCTCCACAGTAAGGGCATCTGAAGTTCCAGAGGTTGTCGTTTTTTCGTTTGAAATGCTCCAGTTGACCACTAAGAAGGTTTATGTATTTTGTATCGATATAATCTAAACTCATTGAGTTATTATATATTATATCGGTCAAAAAGTCAAATTAACTAAAAAACTTCCTTATGTTGTCTATTTCTAAGATAAGAAAACCGATTGAGAAACCACCACCAATAACTATCCACTTCATACTCTCTAATGCGGTTAGTCTTTTATTGATACTCTGTAAAGCATTCTCTTCAGAAGATGTATGTTGTTTTACATTCTTCTTTAGGTCTGCTATTTCTTCGATAATCTTTTCGTTACTCTCAGTGATTCTCTTGTGAAGAACCATTATTTTTTCGTCTGTTTCCAATCTCCTCTCCTCTATAAGATTGAATAAGTCATGAAAATCGTCGTGTTCTATTTTCTTTCTAGGCATTATGGATTCCTATTGTCGATTAGAATCAAATCAAATACTGCGGTTACACGGGAATTATTAGAACGGACTTGTGCTCTTACATCTATATCAGAATTAGCAGCAATTGCAAAAGGTGTAGCAAATTCATATTCATATGCACCACCAGCACCTGCTACTTCAAATATATGTGCTATACGAAAGTTTTCTTGACCATCATATCTCACCATCATTCTACCAGTGGCATCACCACCAGACTGAATAGACATTTTTCCTTTTTTAATGTAAGCAGTATGTTCGTTAGGAACCGAATAAACTGCCATAAGAGTTTGTCCCTCATTAACATTTATTCTTGCGACTGGTGCATTAGCACCATTAAAGATAGTAATCTTACCAAGATTAGTTTGAGCAGAACCATCTATGAAGTATGCTCTATTTACTCTTTTAAATGTATTAGTGGTAGATATACCAGTTTGAGCAGATAAAGATACCGTTTCAGTTTGTAAATCTTTATTTGCGTCTAATCCTTCAATAACTAAACTATGTCCACCACCAACATCACCTGCGTTTGAACACACAATAGAAAGGTTGTTTGCTGTATCTAAAGCAGTCCAATTATAATATGAGTCGTTGATATCCCAGACACTTCCTTGAGTATTGATACTCATAGAAGGAGTAGAACCAAACTTATGGACAGCAGTGGTTTTATTGACTAAACCTCTGGCAATGTTTATTCCTTCGTCGTCAAGATATCTACGCATCTTACAATCCTAGTTGCTTAAGAAAGTCTTTCTTTTCTTTAATCTTTTTGCGTTTAGCAGATGACTCCATGTATCTTCTTAGAAACTCTTTGACTTGTTTCTTACGAGCATCAAGTTTCCAATGGACTGGGTCATCACCAGTTCCAGCAACTGCTGCACCAGTAGCATTCGCAGGAGCATCTTCTTTTAACAACTCGTTTAATTTTTTAGTTGTTGTATCATCCATTTCTTTCATCTCCGCAAGTAAACCTTCTATTAATTCTTCTTCTGTATACTCTTTCTCGTTATGTTCTTTCATCAAAAATGCCGCAGCAGCAAATGATGATAAACGAGAAGAAGTTCCAGGAATCTTCTCAAGCAGTCTTTTAAGGTTATAGACTAAACGGTCATAATAACCTACTGCTTTCTTTTCTTCAGAAGTTTCTGCCTTCTTTAGTTTCTTACCGTTCTCATCGATAAGACCTAACTTGAATGCTTCAGTTTCCTTCCAAGGCGTAGTCAGTCTCTTTACAAACTGATAGACCATAAACAAGTCCATTACACCTTTTGCCATTAAATTCTCCTTAACCTTTTAACTATACCAGAATCAATTGATATCTGGTCATCTACAATTCTTTTACCTTTTACTAAACCAATCTCTGTCGGCCAGTAGTTTAAAAACATCAAAAAAGGTTTTAGATAATCTAAGTAACCATCTAATTTGAGGAAGAGTATTCTTGTCATTCCTCTTGTTTCAAACATATTGTATAATATCATTAGGTGATTAAGAATCAATCGTTCTTTTAAATCACCAGACTCTCTATATTTCTTAAAGAGTCTTTTAATATATCTAATCCTTTTCAAGTCATCGTGAAATTCAAGTAAATCCGTGCAGTGTGGATTCTCATAACATTTCATCGCAAATAACTGAAAATTCTCTTCTGTGAGATTTTCAACCATAATATTATATATTAACTAAAAACTGATAAAGCAGCCCTTTTAATTGTGCCACTCGCAGTAGCAACATAAATGTAATTTTCGTCAAACCAAATACTACCAACACCATAACCTTCCGAAGAAGCATTGTTTGATGATGGAGTATCGGATGTCATTCTTAGATTACCACTGAATGTGGTATTGGCACTTACTGTAGATTTACTACCACTGAATGTGGTATTGGCAGTAAAAGTAACCGGCGATTTGTGTGTTGTAGTAACTGCTACATTACCAAATAGATTACCTACGGTAACCTTACGAGAAGTAGCAGTGCCTGCAGGGTCGTTGACGACTAAGAATAAATCATCGGTCGTCAAGTTAGTAATCGCATCCAATGCAGAAACTTTTTTATCTGCCATAATCTATACCTCTTTTAATTACTCTGGTAATTGTGTATCGTCAGCGCCGTCGCCAGAAATACCACCAGCAACTAGAGTTTCATAGAATACTCTACCCGCACGACCACCAGTGCCTTCAGTTCTTATCTGCCAGCCTGAGTGAGTAACATTATCTGCTTCGGTAGATGCTGTATTTGCGTATGTTAATTCTTCCGCAGAAACACCAAACACACCAACTTTAGCGTCTGTGATTACAGCATCTTCAGTTACATTAAGATACAATTCAGATTGGTTCTTAGTAACATTCAGAGTTGTATTCGCATATGATGGTGAACCCGCAGCATTATCTGTAGCTGTCCATTGTGCCATTTTGTTCTCCTTTGTTTATCTTTATTTATTTCTTCATTGCCATCTTTGTAGCAGTCGCATACATAACATCGTCAGCACGGTCACCATACTTTTTAACGAAGTCTGCTTTCTTCTTCTTCAAAGATTTAACAATTTCTTCTCTTTTCTTCTCTTGGTCTGGTGTCATTTCACTTTCATCAAGAGTAGGGTTTGTATCGATAGACTCAGCATCTCCAGAAACTTCAGCATCATCTTTAGGTGCGTCTTGTTTCTTAGTGTCTTTCTTTTTCTTCTTAGGTTTCTCTTCACCCTCGTCGTCTTCGTCATCTCCAGAAGGAGTTTCGTCTGCTTTGTCTACATCTTCTTTAGCAATCTTCTTCTCTTCTTCTTTCTCTTTGTCGATTGCTTTACCGATTGCTTTTCTCTTATTCTTTATATACTTATCTGAATCGTCTGAATCACCATCGTTATCAACATCACCGTCTTCAGCGCCGACTGGGTCAAGACCATCACCGTCATCTTCTTTATCTGTAACGGGTGCTTTCTTGTCGTCATTTTTCTTTTTCTTAGGTGCTTCTTCTTTCTCGATTTTACCTAAGACACCTTTGACCTCTGCTTCATCAACTTTCTTGCCTTCAGTCACATCGATGATACTCTGAAAGAGTGGGTCGTTTTCTAATAAGTCTTTAAAACTTGGCATTATATGCTCCTAATTGTATCTTGTTTCTTTATCTAAAACCTTTCTCATTTCAGAAGGTTTAACTCCAGCAAGGTCAGCAGCTAAGTCTCTTAGGTATTTGTCGATATCACCTATTATATGACCTTTACTTCTAGCAAAACCTCTTTTCTTTAACCAACTATCTTTACCCTCTTTTTCTATTTCTCTTTTTAAAAGATGGTATTGTTTAATTGCTTCTTTATATTTCTCTTTATGGTTCATTCTATTTATATCATGCTTAACCTTCTTAGGTAATAAGTCTTTGAACCACTGAACAACATCTGTTGCCATTTTCTCTTGTAAGTCAACATGCTCCTTAAAGGATATCATTTCTTCGACCCAAACTTCTTACGAATATCATCCATCATTTTATCTTCTTCTTTATTAGATAATGGTTTATCCGTAGAGAATACTACATTTCTTTTACCTTTAGAGTCTGTATAACCAATCTCAGTGCTTTTACCAACTCTTGATGCGAAAGGAATGATACCACCTTTAGATGACTTAGCAACACTCGCACCCATTTTCTTACTGAGGTCGTTTACTGCTTTAATCCAATCTTTGTTAAGTGCTTCATCTAGTTCAGAATCTTCTTTTCTAAAACCTTTTTTCAACTTGTCCATGAAAGTAGGATTCTTCTTTCTTTTTGCTGCTCTTAACTTTTTTAATCTTTCATCATTAGCATCACGAACACGGTCGATATGTTTTCTAGTGCCTTTACTTAATGGAGAAATTACTTCTTTAAATGATTTCATATTAACCCTCAGTAATCTTGTTTCTCTTAGCAAAAGCAATTGCTTCTTTAATTGAATCAAAACCGATGTGAGTGTAGTCTTGAGTCTTACGAACCATTCCAGCAGGTTGATAGTTTCTATTAGGGTGAATAGACTCGTGTCTGAAACCAAATACAAATTGGTCATCTTTCTTACTACCCATAGCAATGACTCTTCCTTCATATGCTACAAACAACATAGGGTCGTTCTCATTACCTTTAGCATAAGATTCATACTTGTCATCTCTACCTAAAACTACTCTTTCTACTTCTTCAGCACGATATCTTGGGTCTCTCTTCTTCTCAGCAGCCTTAGCAGCACTGTATCCAGCAGACCAATCTTTAGCATCGTCTGAACCTTCAGGATATGGGTTTTGGTCTGGTTTTCTACCAAACTTATATGATAGGTGACCTTTCTTACGAGCATCTGTTGCTTCGTCTAGTTCAACCTCTTCTTTGTTGTATCTTTCTTGTGATTCGATTGCTTTAATACCGTGTTGAACAGCAGCCTGTTTATCTTTAACATCGAATGCTTTTAATGAAACAGAAATCTTTTCACCAGATTGACTAAAACCAACCATAATTTTTGATTTACCTTTTCTTACAATAAAGTTACCTTTATCTGATTTGGTAGTAGTTCCTTTAACTTTCTGTGCTATCATTTTAGCAACCGTAGCAACTTGATTCTTATTGATTGCTTCGTCTAACTCGTCGTAATGTAAACCTTCGTTACCGTTCTGACCGATGATATCCATTCTTTCTTCATCCCACTCAACTGATTCATAAGCAGGGTTAACAGAAAGAAGTCCTTTTTGTGACTTAGGAACTTTCAATGTTTTCATAGCAAGTTGTTGCGCACCCCAAGAGTCTTTTGCTTGGTCTAGTTTAATCTCAAGTTTCTTACCTTTGAAGTTAGCAATCCAACCAGCAAGTTTCTTTTCTTCTAACTCTTCTTCTTCTCTTAATGAAGAATCGTTCTTCAGACCTGCTTTAAGTCTTTGCTTATTAATCTGTTTAATCATATCCTTTTGTTTAGGACTTCCTGGAACCATTTTCATTGCCTGACTATACATCTTCATCAACTTAATAAATTCAGGGTCTTTATCTTTCAATTCAGATAGTTCATAACTTTCGTTAGTAAGTTTGATAAGATAAGCAATTTCAGATTCTTTAGATAGACCACGAGCAATCTTTTCGATTTCTTTTACAATCTTAGTCATATTACCACCCTTCCATTTAGGGTTGTCAATAATCTTGATTGCTTTTTCTTTTTGTGATTTAGTGAATTTAGACCTTGCTTCACCTAAGTTTGATTCGTGGTAACCAGTTCCATCACAGTGATTACATTCTTTACCGTCTACTTCACCAGAACCTTTACATTGAGGGCATTCTAGTTTTTCTTCAGATAAGTCGTCTGCCTCTTCATCTGTGTAAGGCATAGTTGATTCGTGTTTACCCATAGCAGAATGTAGTGATTCAATTTCACCGTGTGCCTTAGATAATTTGTTTTGAAACCATTCAGGAAAGTCTTCACCTTTCTTTACATAGTTCATTAACTCTTTAGCAGCATACTCGATAAATTCGATTTGCTTGACTGCCATAGACTCTTCGTCTTTTGAAGCAGGTTCCTCGTTAATAACTTGTTCAATAAGTTCTTTGTTCTCTACTACATCATCTAAATTTTCGTTGTAAAGATTCCTAATCGTATTAATTAAGTTCATTTCTACACCTTAAAGTTTTTATTTACTAATCTATTTATAAAATTTTTAAGGTAAGCATAACCTTGTGGTATCATTGCCCACATAACGGTCATTCTCACTCTCATCAATAACCACCAACTATCATTGGGGTTTTGTTTTTTCATCCACGGAAAGATAAAATTAGTTTTCATATATTTCTAAAATTAAACTATCATCACCTTTAATTAATCGATGATATGTTTCTCTTTTAATAATATATAGTTTATCCTCTACGAGTTCTATCGGCAACTCGTTATCGAATTGTAAATGCCACCCAGTCCCTCCCTTCACTCGAATTATTCTATCTCTTTTATCTCTGTGCCAGATAAGTTCAGACTCATCAACAGAAGAGTCAAACTCTCTTAAGAAATAATTCTTAAAGTGAATATCGTTGTAGGGATTACCAGTAGAAGTTTCCACCACCACTCAGTCCTAATTGTTTTGCGTATCGAGGTAAGTTACATGCCCAGTAAGCAGCAGATGTTCTATCTTTCTGTTGAGCACATTTATGACGAGCAGCAAAAGACTTTCTTGCTTCTTTGTCATTAAGTTTAACTTTAAGTCCAGTTGTATCACCCCAAGTCACTTTCTTTACATTACCAGTTGATGGATCCTTTACATACACATAGTATTTCTTTGGACCACCTGCTTTAGGTTTATTTAACTCGACATCTTTTTCTTCCTCTAACATAGGACAATCAAGTGGAATTATCTCTCCCTCAAATTCTGCGAATAGACCTAAATCACCTTCCATGAGTTCTTTATCAAAACCTTTGACTTCTAACTCACCACTTTCGTATAGGTCTCTCATTTGATTAAACCAATCAAAATATTTTTCAGAACCGACTCTGAATATATTTTGTTCGATTAAATTGTGTTGAATGTTTAGACTCTCTCTTACACTCTTAATCTTTTTTGCTCTTTCTTTTTTAGAAATAGCAATGGCTGCTTGTTGAGCAGGTGACACTGCTTCTTTATGGAGTTCTACAGCAGTTTCTTGAATAACTTTATCCATATCTTCAACCGATACCGATTCTCTTTGACTCCAATCAAAAGGTTCATATCTTGGTTTGTCACCCTCTATCTTTTTCTGTTGTTGGTAACTCATCTTAAACCAAGTTCCGTCTTTCAATGCTTTTGCTTTTTCTTTAGTCCACATTGTTTGAATTGGTTCTTTTTGTTTGGTCATCGATGCTATACTTTTAGACATTGCTACAGCATGTTTTCTAAATTCTTTTTTGTCTTGTTTTATAGCAGCATCTATCATACCTTGTTGTGCTTTTCTCTGTGCTGCTCGACCACGATTTCTTCCAGCAGCCGAACCGCCTCTCGATGCTACTGCTTTATTCTTGAAACCTTTTTCACCAGAATATCCAGCACCACCAAAGTTATCATCACTTGGTTTTCTTGCTTCGATTAGTTCTTTGAAACTACGCATACTTGATTACCTTGTTACTAGACTTAAAGTCTTTCTTTCTCATTATAGTCTTATTTATGACCTCAAACTCATCACCTTTTTTCTTAATAGCAACTGGTAGATTCAAATCTTTCGAAAGGTCTTTGAGAACAACTTCCATACCTCCGTGCTTTTTAATTTCACTACCCTTATTCTTTTGAATTTTCTTAAAGAGTTTTTGGAGTTCTGCGACTTTGATTTCTGGGTCATTTCTAGCATCATTCATTCTATCGGCAAAGTGTCTTGTAAACTCAATGTCGATATCAAACTTCTTTAAAAGACGGTCACCAAACTTCTCCAAGTCAGAGATTTGTTTTTGTGATACTTTTTCAAAGAGGTCTTTATACCTTTTCATCTTCTTCGGGAACGCAGTTAGGAACTTTCTTACCGTTCTTATCTTTCATTCCAACTTGTTGATAACCTTTCCAACAAGGGTCACCATCTTTCTTTTCTTTGAACATATCTTTGAATGATTTCTTACCTTCAGTCTTCATATTCTTTTCTCTAGTATCAGCAGTTCTTGCTCTATCCATCATAGCATCGTGCTTTCTTTTATCTGATTCTTTTTCTCTTCTGATTCTATCTTTAGCAGAATCTTCGTTCTTACCTTCACTGACCACAAACTCTTCATAAGCAACACCTTTCTTAGTGTGTTTCTTTTCTAACTCTGGTCTAGTCTTTTGCCAAAACTTTTGAACATCTTTAGTTTTCTTTTCTGTTCCAGTAACTTCATCTGGACTTTCAGGACTTACTCGTTTTACCATTTTATCTAGTATATCAACATCACCATCTACATCTACATCAAGACCTATGTCAGTCATAGCATGTTTTAATGATTTGTTAGGGTCTATTGCGTGAGGTATTTTACCTTCGTTCTGCCCAGGAGTATCTTTCTTATATCTATTTGTTAGTTCAGGCATGCCCCATCTTCCAGCACCACCAGTTTCTAAGAACATTTTTTGATAGTTCAATTCTTCGTCTACTGAAATATCAGGATTACTACTTTGACTTGCCCTATACTTTAATAGTCTTTCTTGTTCTGCTTTTCTAACTCTTGGCATAAGTTTCTTCGCCATCTTTGCTAATCTAGCAGAAGAGAATCTTTTTGTTACAATTTTGTCTACAGTTACTTTCTGAGAAAAACTTAAGTCTTTGTAAGACTTATCTTTACCCATAATCTTTTGTCTTGCGATTTCTTTTGCTTTCTTCTGGGCTCTTCTTTCGAGAGTCGCCTTATCGGCAAGTTTCTTCTTCTTTCTCTCTTTTGCCCTTTGAATTCTTTTTGCGAGTCGTTTCATAATACGACCTCGTTTCATTCGTTGTTGGGGAGTTAGTGGTTTTTCAATAATTTCTTCCATTATCTTCTCTTTTTCTCTAACTTCTTAAGTTTAGCAAACTTCTGTTTAATCATTTGTTTCAAATCATTCTCAGGAATGTTTTCGGTAATCCAAGAATACAATTGTTTCTGCCAAACTCTCTCTGGCATAATAGGTTTACCTCTTTGTTTAATTGTCATATACTTAAAGTCTTTAACATTACCCGCATTCTCTTTACCAGTTACTTTAGAACCTCTAGGCAAACCAGTTGGTTCGAAGAATACAGTATGTTCTTTATTATTCAATACGACTTTAATCTCACCATTCAATGGTAGTCTTTGACTTCTACCTTCAACATAGTCATATACAGTTTGAGCAGCACCTTCGTGTGTAACCAACTGAATATCTTGAGGAACCATTCTTCCTCCAGGTTCGATTGCTCTATCTATGTTTTGTTGAACAGCAATATGATAATTTGTTAGAATCCATACAAGGTGAATATCAGCAGGGTTATAACCTGCGTTCATCAACCAAGGAATGTATTGTTTAATATCTTTTAATGACTTAGCAGTGATATCAAACATTAGATTGGGTTTAGTCTTTCCAGCAGCACCTAAAACATTTTGAATAACCTTAAAGTTATAATCTCTTTCTTTAACCCAGTTATGAATAAACTCTGTATCTTTAGGGTCTCTTAAGTCAAGGTTCTGAATCTCTGGATGTTTTTTCTTTGCTTTAGCAAGTTTCATCAAATCATTCTTTAGTTTATCTACATCGAATACTTTGAATAGTTCTCTTTGCATAAAGTTCTCAGAAGAGAAACCTTTACCACTTCCAGCACCACCTGCCAAGAATACGACTTGACCATATTTGGCACCGTTGTTTAACATTAGAAGTTTTTCTTCTAAGTATTGTTGTGATTCTTGTATGTCTTTAAAACCCTTAATCATAACCCCATACCTTTTTTAACTGCGTTAAATATTTTCTTGGCATCAGCAGGTCTTGCTACTTTTGGTAGACCTTGAGAAAAACCTTCTAAATCATCGTTCTGAACATATTCTCTCATCTTAGTTCCTGAGATACCACCTTTCATATCTCTTTCACCCGCATTGGTTACTTCAAACTTATCGAATTTATATGTTCCGTTGTCGACATACTTTGTCATTGCTTTTCTAAACTCATTAACTCTATCACCACCGACCGAGAATGTGACATCTTTATAACCATTGTCACTTAACCACTCCATTACTTGAAAAGCAGTTTTGATGTTCTTATCTGTAGAGATTGTTGCTTTAGGAAAAAACTTTTTTAATAGTTTAACCTTTGTATTAAAGTCAAGTGGATTCTTTTTCGCATCGTTAGAATGTGATGTGAAAATCATTGGAGTTCCTTTCTTTCTCTGTGCTTGTTTAATTACAGAGTTGATTAGAATCTCGTGCCCATAAGTAATAGGATTGAAACGACCGAAAGTAAACACTACTGGTGTCTCTCTTGCTTCAACGATGTAGTCTTTAAATCCTTTCATTACTTTATCTTTATATACATTGAATTAGTATCACTTACTTTCATAGCAGTAAAGAAAGACCATCTAATTGTGTCTTCATAGTTAGTCATAACAAATCTGACTAGAGTAGCAACCGCTATATATCTTTGTTGTAAAAGAGTATCCATCTCTTTAAAATCTGGGTTAAAGAGAATGTCATTATCTTTTTGTAATATGTTTCTCTTGTATTTATTAAAAACTCGTTTGGACTTCTCTAAAAGACGGTTGTCTGGTTTTATCTGATTACCAATAAGAACAGACCCATTATGATAGTCATCCCATAACTTAGCATCGATTGCTCCCATCGCAAAGTTCTCTCCTTTAAAAGTCCCTTCGAGATATAAATTAGGATTGTTCTTACCAGCACGAGCATTTGCTTTGAATGTATAACCAGACTTAGTTTCGATAAAACAAGACTTCAACGACCCTGCGATAACCATTCTGTCTAAACTAAAGTCATAGTCTAGTTTCTTATTCTTATATTTTAATGGATTAATTAATTCCATTTTAGATTTCTTATCTGGCAACTTCAAAGAGATAGGACAGATAAGACCAGTTAGAAAAGACTTTCTTAACCAGAAGTTTAATTCGTTTAGTGTTGTGATATCACCGAGTTCAGCATCGAGTCTTCCAGCAAAAGAAGATTCAAACAACCATACATCAGCAGGGTTCCAGTTATCGTCATTACTTGGACCACCCAATTCTCTTTTCTTATTGTAAATCTTTTTAGAATACTTGTCACCCTGAAATTCAAAGATTAGTTTCTTACCTCTGATAGGTTTGATTCGTTTGAAGTTCTGAGTTTGTAGTTTAGCACCAATATAATAATTTGTATTATAGACACTTTGTTCAGCACCGTAGTCTGGTAACATATCGATTGCCTCTTCTTCAGAAACTTCTTTACCATCGTGTGCTGCTTTAAATAGAATTAAAGAGATTGCTTCTTTACAACGAGTCTTTTTGTGTGTATCTGATTTACCACCACCTGCGTGATTGAATGAGTTCTCAATACCAGACTTGGTTCCTAATACTTTATATGTCTTACCACCTGCTTTAACATATACAAAAGCATTACCACTACCAATCTCTTCAGCATCGTCTGTCGGTTCAGCAAGTTCTATATCACCCTTAAGAGTATCGGCATATTCTTTCTTTGCCCTTTTAGATAATTCGACTTTATGTCCAGGAAGATAATCAGTTTGATTTACAATACTTGCTTCATTAAGATAGTCGTTAAAACTCCACACACTTGCCATACTAACCCCAACTCTTCACAGCATTAAAGTTTGCTCTACTGAATTCCATACGGTCGACTAACTTCACTGCTTTGTTTGATAATTTATCCACAGCAACAAACCCTTCTGGACCAGTTACTTTATAACCAGTTGCTGTTTTAAGAAATGCGTCAATCTTATTGACTTGTTCCATTTTCTTAACTAGCATATCTTTTACTTCTTGAACATTGTTATGCCATTCGATAGTATAAGCAAAAGTTCCAGCAGACTTACCTTGTCTTAGTTCTTTAATCATATCTTCGATAGCATCAAGTTTCTTTTGTTTACCTTTATCTGTTTTAAGTTTGGATGCTTGTGCTTGACCTCTTGCTCTTAACCAATCGATGAAAGAAGCAACTGCTTGTTGTCTACCTCTAAACTTAAGACCTTCTCTTACTCTACTGTTCATCCAAGTCTTTACTAATAATGTTGTTTCATCGTTACCGAATAATGCTTTTAATGAGTTTTTATCTAACTTCTTCAGTTCAGAAGAAGCATCTCTTAGTCTTGACATTATATCGTCATCTTCATCTGATGTCAATGTTGCTTTACCAGAAACATCTTGATAGTAAGTATCAGTAAACCATACAGAAGAATTCTGTTTTAACTGTTTAATATTGACTTTAAAATTAGCGGAAAGGTCAGCAAGAGTATCACCAGTATATGTAGTGTGAAATATGATACCGACTTTTGCCTTTTGAATTGTCTTATCGAGTGGACTATTTTTTGGGATTGCATATGTAATTGTGTTTGGTGTGAAAGTGGTATAATCTACATCATCAATAGTTACATCTTTCAAATCATCTGGAGTAAACATAAAGTCACCTTGTAATATCAGACCCTTCTTCCATATCTTTGGTAGGTGGTCTAAGGCTGCTTTTAGTTTATTAGATAACCCCTCACTATTACCGTGATTCGCATCAATGTCTGCTTTAGTATAATTTACTTTTGGGTTTCTATTAAAGATTGATTTTGTTCCTACAAAGAATTTACCAGTTTCTGGACAAGTGCCACATACAACTGCCGGAGCACCATCAACCTTTACTTGAATATCGACTGCTTTATCAGAGTGACCAGTAAGAACATCACGAATTTGTTTTAACATCTTTAATGCTTCAACACCACCTTGATATCCATCATCAAGAATGGCATCTTCAATATGTTCTAAATGGGTAAGTTTCGCCTCGGATAATAATGTCTTGAATCTTTTCATAATATCTATTTATAATAAAAAGGAACAGTTTAGTCAGTCGTGTTCAGGACTGGGGTTGTGTATAAACATTTAACAAAGGAGTCACATCAACAACCCTAATTAGGTGAGAGACTGGCAGAGGTGTTGATTGAGTCGAGAGTATTTGCCAGTCTCTCGGGACGATGATTTCTAGTGGGGGAGAGTATGGTGTCTAAATCATCAAAGGACACCTATGAAACTTTCTCTTATAAACCTGCTAACCCAAAACAAGGAACAGGACTATTGTATCTTGGACCAAGTGTAGCATTGAATGCCTCAGCAAGAACATTCTCTAAACTATACGCTTCGTCTTCACTAATTTCTTTTCCCTTACAATGTTGCATTACATGAACCATCTCGTGACAAAAAGTCACTAACGCATCTTCATTAGTGAGAGTTTCTTCAAGTTCGATAGTAAACTCACCATCTTCTCCGTGAGTCCAACCCATAACTCCTTCACTCTTTAAGTCGTGGATTTCAACATCAATCTCTGTTTCGAAAGGAATATTTAACCAATCACGACAAAAGTTCTCAACAGAAAGTAATTCTTTTTTTCTTTTTTCGTTATCAATCATATTTTTACCTTTATCTCTCATTCTTTATATACATATTATAACTCTATTCGTATATAATGTCAAGGAGTTTTTCCAATTAATTACCACATTTTCCATAGGGTTATGATTCATCAAAAGAAACTTCATCTACAGTTTTGGGACGACCGTTTTGCATTAAGAACATTGTAGATGTAAATCTACCCATTTGTTTATTTTTATCTTTCTTTGCCATCTCAATTGGTGTAACAGAATGATTAATATTTCCAGGGAATAATATCATATAATTTTCCATACAAGGTATTCTCAACTCGTAATCAGGAAACTCTAATTCACCACCCATAAATGATTTGGGTTTTTTGAAAAACCACATAAGACCAGTTACAGCACTAGAATCTGAATGTGGCGCATAATAATCAGAATCTTCATAATATGATACCATATTACTAATATCTGTTATACTTTTATTTTTAAAAAACCACGATGGGCAAGATTCGTTTGAAAAATTATTATTAATAATATTTTGTATTTTATTATTAGTTATGCTAATTAAGTATGATAAATTTTGATTTTTATATAAGTGATTCCAACCAAAAGCGGAATTATTTTTTATGACTTTTTGGGTATCATCTACTGCCGAACCAGTTTTTTCAGGAGGTAAAAATATACCTTTATTATGATGAAAACATATCTCATCAAATATGTTACAATATTCTTCTTCGTTGAATACTTCGGTAACTTCTACATAATGAAAAGGTTCAGTATAATATTTTATATTCATATCTTTAAACTACTAAAATCTTTTTTGTGTTCTTGGTCGTGGTCGTGTAATGGACTTTCAATCAAATCTTGTTGAGCAGATTCTTCTAAGTCATACAATCTCATCTTAGGTCTATCGATACCAACAGCAAACCTCTTGTATGTTGATGGGTCACCGTATCTATTCTTTAACTGTTTGATGAGTATCTGATTCATATTCTCCATCTCTTCAGTAGAGATTAATGCTAACATCAAATCTGTAGTCGCAGGTAGACCAAACGATTCAGAAGTATCTTCTAAACCAAAGTCACTATCACCATAACCACTTCTGTTTACTTGTGTAGCAGTAACAACTGGAACTTTAAACTCAACAGCAAGACCTCGAATCTCTTCAGCAATCGCCTTGATGTAAGTATATGAATTAACCCCACCACTCATTCTCATACGAGAAGAGGCGCAAATGTTAAGATAGTCAATGTATATAATATCAGGAACAAAACCTTTCTTCAATTTTAGTTCATTGAGTAGGTGTCTGAAATGACCGACACCTGCTGATGAAGTAGGATATTCCTTCACGACTAACTTACCACTTGTCTTACCCTTAACCTTTTCAATCTTCTTAGCATACATTTGTGCTGGAAGATTATGTAACTCATCCATTGTAACATTCAGTAGATTCGCATCGATTCTTTCTGCGATTCTTTCTTCTGCCATCTCCATTGTAATATACAATACATTCTTACCGTCTAACATATTCGCACTGGCGAAATGACACATAGCAAGAGATTTACCAACACCAGTTCCTGCCATCAGAACCGTTAATGATTTCTTAGGTAAACCACCTTTTGTAATTTTGTTTAGATAATCTAAATCGAATGGGATGCGTTCTTCTTTCTTATGATAAAACTCGAAACGAGATTCAGCATCGTCGATAAAGTCGTGACCGATATTGGGGTCGAAAGAAACGGATAATGCTTCTGTTAATATTTCTGGAATAGCACCTTTGTCTTGATTCTCTTTACCATCAATGATTTGAATAGAATCCATAATCGCATTGTATAATGCTTTCTCTTGACAAAACTTCTCAGTAGTATCAACTAACCAATCTCTGTCTTCTTCTTCATTCTTAACAAGTGTAGAGATATACTCAGCAATATCCGAATACTCTTTGTCAGAGATATTTGTTCTGTTATCGAGTTCAATAGTGAGTGCTTCTCTTGTCGGTAAAGAGTTGTATCTTTCGACAAAGTTAGCAATCTCTTCAAAGACTACTCTCTCAGTGTTATCAGAAAAATATTTTGTGTTTAAATATGGTAAACTGGTTCTACAATATTC
>Ga0255760_10002534_pt1 | contig 16847 bp, 9 predicted proteins | sample 071ome_25_FD_179960 | JGI IMG/M metagenome (GOLD analysis project Ga0255760, IMG submission 179960) | Coastal salt marsh microbial communities from the Groves Creek Marsh, Skidaway Island, Georgia - 071410BT metaG (version 2) | ecosystem: Environmental > Aquatic > Marine > Intertidal zone > Salt... | reverse complement strand
TGATGCGGCCAACACCGCCTGCCAAAATCGTATCCCCCAAGGCGACTTGCTGATGGAAGCCTTCGCCAACCAACATGGTGCGAGTCCCTGCATCGACCGATACAAAAGCCACCTCAACTCGAATTTGCCCATCCGCCAGGGGCTTTATTGGCTCCTCTACGACGTCAAAGCAATCTGCTGTTGCTGTGGATTCCGGTCTTTGGCTGAGTATCACTTTCGTATTCATATTCTCGTTCATCGCAGTGCCTTATTGTTTTCTTCATTGTTTCGCAGCGTTAGTGCCATCCTGCTCAGCTCTGCTTAAGCGTGCTGATCACTGCCTACCTTTAAAAGATTCAGATTCATCAGGTCAAAGGGCTGTCACAACACTCGCTGAGCGGGTAGAGACCGGGGGTCAGTCCGCGTCAAAGCCGACAAAGTGAACCGCCTCGTCAAGGGATTTTCGACGCGAGACGACTGCATTGGCGGGAAAGGTCTCGTCGGGGTAGCCCATTGCCACACAAATCATGATCACTTGATCATCGGGAATGCCCGCGTGTTCTCTAACCACCGGTGACTGCATGATGCCTTGGCTATTGATTACACATCCTAATCCCCTGGACCAAGCGGCATTGACCAGTGCATTCGTCACCCCGCCACAATCAAAGGGGGCAATATCTCCACCATGGATTGAGCGATCATAGGTCACCACGATGGAAACAGGCGCATCAAATTGCCGAAAGCCTCGAAGCACCCAATCTTGTCTTGCAGCCTTGTCCTCGCGCTCGATGCTCATCGCAGCAAATAGTTGCTTGGCGATCTCAATTTGCCGTGTTCGATGATCACCCTCATAAGCCCCGTGACCCCTGAACTCACGGGAGTCAGGCACGCCAGCAAGATTGCGCTCGGTATTGCCCTTGCGAATCGCATCCAGCGGCGCTCCACTGACCACATAAAAATTCCACGGTTGGGTATTCAGCGAGGACGGGGCACGAATGGCCATCGATAGCACCTCGTTGATCGTCTGCTTCGATACCGATTTGTCTAGGAATCCTCGGATGCTGCGGCGCCCCATAACCACTTCTTGGTATTCCATACCCTCTCCTGCTCGAACACTTTTGGTGATTGTGTGTAGTTTCACCGATCCTACGCGGAGCTGATAAAGATATCAGCCACTAACTGACCAAAAGCCCAAAAATTGAGCGCTTTCTGTTTCGAAAGCAGTGCTTTCAAGCGTAGAGATCCGATGAACTTTTCTTGATGAAGTTTTCTCGATGAACCTTGCTCGCTGAATACTGCCCATTCAACGTTGCTCGACAACCTTTGATCGGCCATGGCATGAGTCTATTCACCCCGTCTGCCTTGGCCATCAATTGCCTCTTTCCGTTCGCATAAGACTCGGAGACGAAACAACGGCTCTCACATTAATGCCTGGCAACGAGTGATGCTTTGATCAACGAGAGGAGTTCGCTACCCTGTACTTGGAAAACGATGCTGAGAGATTTATGCCATTAGACGCTTTTCGAGAAGAAGCCCGCCAATGGCTCGAGGCCAACTGTCCTGCCTCGATGCGCACACGAATGGTACCGGGTGAGGAGGTCAATGGCGGCCGCAAGCGCGCTAGCACTAATCCCGACGCATATGTTTGGCTGGAGCGAATGGCTGAGCGGGGCTGGACGGCGCCCACTTGGCCAAAGGCATACGGTGGAGCGGGTCTAGACCCGAGCGAATTTCAGGTGCTCATCGAGGAACTCCAACGGATTCATGCCAGGCCACCGCTCGGCGGCATGGGTCTAAGCATGATCGGCCCTACCCTGCTCGAATATGGAACAGAAGAACAAAAAGCGAGGCATCTGCCCCGGATTGCCCGCGGTGAGGTCGCCTGGTGTCAGGGTTACAGTGAACCGAACGCTGGCTCAGATCTAGCGAGCCTTCAGACGCGCGCGCTCGATCAAGGCGACCACTATCTCGTGAACGGATCGAAGATTTGGACATCGGGCGCAATGCACGCCGATTGGATTTTTTGTCTAGTGCGAACCAATGTCGATGCGCCTAAACACGAGGGAATTAGCTTTCTACTGTTTTCAATGGACAGCCCCGGTGTCACTGTGAAACCCATACGGCTGATCAACGGCGACTCCCCCTTTTGCCAAACGTTCTTCGATGACGTGCAAGTGCCAAAAACCGATCTGGTGCACCGTGAAAATCAGGGCTGGACCGTCGCCAAGCGGTTACTTCAGCATGAGCGGTCAGGCCTCGCTGCACTCGCGAACGCTGACGCCGCAGGGCCGCTTGAGCGCATCAAACCCGAAGCGGACTGGGGAGTCCTTCTACGCCGCTATCTCTCCGACTACGAGGCGCAGACTCCAATGATTCGAGACCGAATCACCACTGTTTCCATGCTTCATCGAGCCTTCTTGCTTACTCAGCAGCGGGCCTTAGCCGAGCGAGATCACGAAGTGCCTGGCGCTGCCACTTCGATTTTCAAGTATGTCGAAGCCGAACTCGTTAAATCTCAACTTGAAACGCAGCAATGGTTGAGAGGTAGCCAAGCTTTGGGCTGGGAGGGCGAGGGATTCGACGCAGAAGAGCTGAATATGAATCGACTGAACTATGAGGCCAAATCGATTTCGATTGCAGGCGGCTCGAATGAAGTGCAGCTCAATATTATTGCCAAACGCGTGCTGGGTTTACCTGATGGTTAGCACCTACCCGATATCAGGCTCTAATCATCCGAATTGCCGTGTCCATCAACCGGCATCCCGTCCAAACAGCAAGATAAGAGATCATTCATGACTGACGTAAAGCAAGGCCCCCTTTGGGCCGCAAGAAATTGGTCTGCTGACGCAGGCGCCGGGAGTATTCACGACGATGCCACCGCAACCGAACTGGGGTTCAGAGGAGGAACGGTGGCCGGCGATATTCACATGAATCAATTTCCACCCGTTCTGGTTGACCTCTTTGGCGAGACTTGGTTCGAGCAAGGCTACTTATCACTGCTATTCCGTAATCCGACCGTTGACCGAGAAGAAGTTCAGGTTTTTGCGGAAGTCCCAGCACCCGGTGCGACCGAGACCCGTGTGTGGATGGAGCGTGCCGATGGATTGCTCGTTTGCGAGGGCTCCGCCGGCCTAGGTGACCCGAGTGAATCTGCTGTTCGAACACTGGACTATCGGCCCTGCGATCCGTCAGAACTACGAATCCTCAGGCGTGTCGAGCCAGGTATGTCCCTTGGTCACTATGACGTGCTCGCTGACCCATCCAAACAGTTCGAACGTTACGATCAGAACCTCATCAGCGACCCGCTACCTTGGTACCGCAATGTATCGCCTTGGGGCGAACCGGTGGGTGCGCCTTGCACGCTGGTTGAATTTTTATGGGGCTCGGCGATGCGAGGGCTCGGACCACTGGTCGAGGAATCTACCGGTCTCTTTAGTGCCATGGAAATTGTTCATGTCAATGGACCGTTTTTGATGAACCGCCCCTATCACATCAAGTGTGAGGTCGTCTGCGTTGGCCAGAGCCCAAAGACAGAATACGTTTGGTACGACCAGCACGCCTTTGACGAGACCGGCGTTCATGTGGCCACGCTCAGAATGCAATCCCGAGCAATGAAAGCATCATCTCCACTCTACGCAGACTATGGGTAGAGGGAGATGAACAAACGGAAGTGGCGGTCGTTCTCGCCGCCGGCTACCACTTGAACGCCGTAGAAGAAAACTGTGTAGCAGCGCCTCAGCGCTAGCTAACGACACCCGCCTCGCGAAGCTCACCCAATCTAGTGTCGTCAACACCAAACTCTAACAGTACCTCGTCCGTGTGCTGACCGTGATCAGGGCTTGGCCTAGCAGGCGCTAGCCTTTCTCCACCAAATCGAGCGGGCAGTTTGACCACTCGCATCTTACCCATGATCGGATGGTCGATCTCACCGACCGTATCGTTTGCCTCGATCTGCGGTTGGGCCAGCACCTCGTCCTTACTGAGACAACGCGCGCACGGGACATCAGCGACCTTCAATTTCTCGAGCACTTCATCGGTTGTGTATTCAAGGTATGCCTCAGCGACCAATTCTTTGAATACGGCTAAGTTCGCAACCATTTTTTCAAACGAGTTGAACCGGTCGTCCGCCAGAAGATGCTCCATCCCAACGGCAATGAGCGAGCGCATCTGCATTTCTTCTGTGCCGGCTGAGATGGTCACAGCGCCGTCTTTCGTCAGCGTTAAGTCGTACAGCAAATCGATAAGTAAAGGTCCGCGGTCGTGATCAGCATCGAGCAAAGTATGATTTTGAAATCCGTCAGGGAAGATGAAAAACAGACCAGCATCAAGCATGGATAAATCAATGTGTTGGCCCTCACCGGTTTTCTCACGAACGTAGAGCGCGGCTGTCACTGCCTGGCACGCAGTGTAAGCGGTGATCTTGTCGCAGATCAGCGTGCGAAAAAATGCCGGCTCTCCTTCACGGCCCTGTGTCGCGGCTAGCCCAGCGTGCGCTTGGATGATGGGATCATAAGCGGGGGCGCCGCCGAGCGGTCCTTCTTTTCCAAATCCTGAGATCGCTGTGTAAATCAGGCGTGGGTTAATCTCTCGAAGGGCATCACTACCAAGGTTCAGCTTATCCATAACGCCTGGCCTGAAATTATGGATAAACACATCGATCTTCGAGGCCATCTCACGAATAACCGATTGCCCCGCTTCATCTTTTAGGTCAACACGAATCGCTCGCTTACCGCGATTGCAATTGGCAAAGAGAGACGAAATTCCGCCCTTTGCCGCACCGATATATCGCATAGGGTCGCCCACATTGAGCGGTTCTACTTTAATGACCGTTGCCCCTTGCTCGGCCATCATCATGGCGGCAAATGACGCCGTGATCATGGTTGAAAACTCTAAAACGGTCACACCCTCTAATGGCTTCATATTTTTTCTCGACTGCTTTGCGTGAATGGTTACCGTTCTACCATTTTTCGGTGGTTCATCAAAAGCGGTGATTTGAGCCCCCACGTTCAATAGCCGGCTTAGATCTAGATTTTGGAGAAGTGTGGATTATCGCGCGTAGCAGGGTCAGAGGGGCGGAACTGCTGGCTAACCAGGACTTCAAGAGCCATTTTGGACCCGCCAAATTTGACGGCTTTTTAGCGCCCTCGTAATCAGCAAGACTAGACCGTCGTCCAATCAATCGATCGAAGCAGGCATGGCAATTGAAATCGAAACCCGATCCACTTGGTGCATTCAGGGTCGGCGTAGCATTTTGATGCCACGAGCGCTGGCCCGCAGTCGACCTGGTCGCCAGCTTCATACGAGCACACCCTGACGCGAGTCAATGCCTCAATCGCATGATCGAGCGCCTTTCTTGCCTCAAAATCATTAGGAGGAACGTTACAGGCGGCCGCAAGTTCGGCTCGATCACACTCTAGGTGCCAAGCCGGATAACCGTCCGAGTTAGACCATACATTCCTGCCTGTTTGCTCCGGCCGAGTCGCCAATGAAACCAGAGCCTGCAGCACCGATTTTTGCTCCGAACTGATGGGCTGAAGCGTCAACATGATTGCTGTACCTGTCTTTTGTATTTCGCGTGATACTGCGCGCACCTCTCGCACTTGCTTGCTAGGTTTCCTCTGCGCAATCCGCATCAAACGAGGATAACGGATTGGCTATCGCCATTGATACGCGCCAGCCACGGCGCCCGTTCATTGTTGAACCATCCTCACTTGGCCTTCGATAGGCGGGCGCCAAACGAGCGAGCCCCAACGTGCATCAAATGAATGCGGATGAGTGCATCAAGCGCTGAGGCCCAATTCTTCTTAATGAGTCTCAAGGAGGGGAAGCGCCCAACTGTTCCTGCAGTGACAACGATCAAACACCTCAGCATTGTAGTGCCGCACTCTCCGAGGGCTTGGGGATAGGGCAATGGCTTTCGAGAAAGTCTTTCTCATTAGTTTCCCTGCACCCCTTGTAGGCACTAAAAAACCTATGGAACGTGGGTTACGGCAGAAGGCGTCATCCTGCCGTTTAAAGGGGCCGATAGGGTGCTGCATTAGTGCAATTTCGGGGAGTTGAGAGACAATCTTCCGGCTCGACGTAGTCCGGGAGTTTCTCGCCGCGCATGAGAGCACAAGGGTTACAGAGGCAAGGTAGTCAGCATTTGAACATATCGATTCCAGTTATCCATCTCGGACAGACGCCACTCACAGATATTGAAACGGTCGCCTCGGGGGATTACGTCGAACGGGACGGCGAAACTTTTTATCGAATTAATCACGTCGATTCGATGCCTGAGTTTTTTATTAGCATCGTGAGCCCCTCGGACCACTGGCTATTTACAACTTCGAGCGGCGGAATTACGGCTGGCAGAGCCAACGCTGAGAACGCGCTCTTCCCTTACTACACTGAAGATAAAATTCGCGATGGCGCCGCGTTCACAGGGTCTCGCACCATCTTGCTCGTCAAGCGAGGCGATCGAACCTATCTCTGGGAGCCGCTACACCCCTACGGCAACCCCGTCTACCGCACTGACCGAAGCCTTTTTAAGAGCCGATTCGGCAATGCGCTGATCTTCCGAGAAGATAATCACGATCTTGGCCTGCGATTTGAGTATGGCTGGCGAACCAGTGACCAATTTGGGTTTATCAAAACGTCCAGCATCACCAACACCGCTTCAGGGTCCATTGAGGTAAACATCCTCGACGGCTTAGAAAACTTACTCCCCTACGGCGCGACCACTCAGACGCAAAATGAGCTTAGCTGCCTACTCGATGCCTACAAGCGAGCGGAGCTTGATACTTCCACAGGTCTTGGTATGTACACCATGAGCTCAACCTTGTCGGATAAAGCTGAGCCGAGTGAGGCACTCTCTGCTACCACTGTTTGGTCGACGGGGTTAACGCCTAAAACAATCCTTTTGTCATCATCGCAAGTCACCCGATTCAGAAAAGGTGCCCAGCTCTCTCAGGAAACTGATGTAAGGGGACAGCGCGGTGCTTACTTTGTTAACGCGAGCGTCTCGCTTGATGAGGGCGCGGAGCGTCGCTGGTCAATGGTCGCTGAAGTCAACCAGAGCGCTGCTGCAACCCATAATCTGCGCCATGCCCTCGCAACTAACGGCGCATTGCATGAGGAACTTGAGGGCAGCGCACGAACGGATAGCCTGCGACTAAGGGAAATTATCGCAGCAGCCGATGGTTTCCAGCTCTCCGGTGATCAGCCCAGCACCCACCACCACACGATGAACGTGTTGTTCAATCTGCTGCGTGGGGGCACGGTTGCCGATGGCTACACCATCAAACGCGCTGATTTTCTTGAGTTCTGCCAGTCAAGAAACCAAGCGGTTGCGAGGCGGCTGGCCGCAGCGTTCGACGCTGAATCACCAGCACTGCCCGAGACCTTGACCCTCCAAGCATTAAAAACGTGGGCGGCGGAATCCAAGTCCTCGGATTACCAAAGGCTTGCATTGGAATATTTACCGATCACCTTCAGCCGCCGACATGGCGACCCATCGAGGCCTTGGAATCAGTTTGATATCAAAATACACAATGCGGATGGCAGCCCTCACCTCTACTATGAGGGCAATTGGCGGGACATTTTCCAGAACTGGGAAGCACTAAGCCTTGCCTACCCTGGCTTTATCGAAAGCATGATCTGCAAGTTCCTCAACGCGACCACTGCCGATGGCTACAACCCCTACCGCCTGACCTCCCTTGGCATCGACTGGGAAGCACCCAATCCTGACGATCCCTGGTCAAACATTGGCTACTGGGGCGACCATCAAATCATTTACCTGCTCAAACTCCTCGAGCTGTCTAACAATTTGCATCCTGACGGCCTCTCGGATCTGCTGCTCGCCCCTATCTTTAGTTATGCCAACGTCCCCTACCGGATTCGCACGTACGATGATCTACTAAAGGATCCACGCGACAGCATCGAATTCTTATCCGATCTTGACCAAGCATTAACCACCCGCAGCCAAGCCTTAGGCAGTGATCAAAAGCTAATGACTGATGCTGATGGGGAGGTCATCCACGTCAATATGGTCGAGAAGCTGCTGGTTCCTGTTCTTGCCAAGCTATCGAACTTTGTTCCTGAAGCGGGGATCTGGCTGAATACCCAACGCCCTGAATGGAACGACGCAAACAATGCACTAGCAGGGTACGGAGCATCTGTTGTAACGCTGAACTACTTGCATCGACATCTCTCATTTTTAGAGGAATGGCTCACAAGTACCGACCTCGACGCAGTCTCGCTCAGCGAGAGCGTGTACGACTACCTCACTACGATTCAAACCGTCCTCAAATCTAACGAGTCCACATTGCTGGCACCCATCAGTGATGAGGATCGGCGTCAGATTCAGGACCAATTAGGGCACGCCGGGTGCGATTATCGTCAGGGCCTTTACGAGAAGGGATTATCTCAAACCGCTCGTTCGCTACCCAAGGACGCTTTAGTCGAGTTCCTAGGACTCAGTCGATCAATCATCGCCCAGAGTATTCGCGCGAACCGCCGCGAAGATGGCCTCTATCACGCCTACAATCTGCTCGAATTCAAGGAGGGGCGTACCGAGGTTGATACGCTTTACGAGATGCTCGAAGGGCAGGTGGCCGTGTTGAGCGCGCGACTGCTGCCCGCTACCGAGGCATTGGAGGTACTTGAAGCGCTTCAGGCGTCGGCCATGTACGACCAGAGCAGGGATAGTTATCAGCTCTACCCCGATCGAACGTTAACGCCATTCCTGCAAAAGAACGTCATCAGCCAGGCGGATATCGCGAGTTCGACGCTGCTTTCCCAGATGATCGAACAAGGCGTTACAACCATCATTGAACAAGATGCCCTTGGGCATTACCACTTCAATGGCAGTTTCCAAAACGTCGATTCGCTGCGCGATGCCTTAAGCGAGCTTCAGGATACCGACTATGAAACGCTCGCCGCGATGGAAAAAGAGGATCTAGAGGCACTATTCGAGCGCACCTTTCATCACCATGAATTCACCGGCCGCTCAGGCGGCATGTACGCGTATGAGGGGCTTGGATCAATCTACTGGCACATGGTTGGCAAGCTCCTGCTTGCAGCTGCTGAAAATGTTGACTGGGCAGTGAAAGACCAGGCGCCTTCAGCTGATCTACAGGCTTTGGTCGCCAAATACGATGCGATTAGAAGTGGGATGGGCTTCAACAAAAGCCCGGCTGAGTACGGCGCCTTCCCAGACGACCCCTACTCCCATACGCCAAGCTTTGGTGGTGCAAGGCAGCCAGGCATGACCGGCCAGGTCAAAGAGGAAATCCTTGCTCGATTTATGGAGTTGGGCGTTCGCTTTGAACGTGGAGCCATACGGTTCAGCAGAGAACTCGTTCGTCCCGATGAATTTCTCACATCAGACGCTAGTTTTGAGTACTTTGATTGCCTGGGCCATTGGCGAACCTTATCGCTCAAAGCAGGCGAATACGCATTCACTCTTTGCCAAATCCCAATCGTTGTCTCTCGAGGGCCTGAAGCCAGCATTGAACTACAGTGGGTTGACGGAAAACGAGAAGCGATTGATGGCGCCTCTATCTCGCATGCCACGAGCCAGCGCATCTTTAGTCGTGAGGCAAGCATTGAACTCATTCGCGTCTGCCTTGGGACTAACTGATACGGCTAACGCTAAACGCTCCTAGACACGCCCACCCACGGTCAGCTAGGACACTTACTCGCAGTTAGTCAATCCTCGCGTAGCGCTGCACATCGCTGTCTGACGAGCTCCCATCCGATATTCGTGACTGTCGCACTTTCGGATGCCGATGAGTCAAACGGTGCGATACTGCGGCAAGCAACTCCCTTTTTCGGTATCTCCCCTCACCCGTTGGTGTCGGTTCGAGCCCGAGCATCTGGATCTAACGGCTCCTTAGAGTTTCTAGACGCTCATGTAGCGCCTTAGAATAAACCTTTCACAGCCGCGCTAGCACCTCTCGTTTGAGCCTGATCTCTGCGTCGGGACGCTTAGTCGCTCGATAAAAGTGAAGTCTCTTCCGCCAATCTTTCCCGTTCAGACTCAATCCAGTCGGCAATCAATGTCTCAAGAAGTGACAAAGGAATGGCACCCTGACTCAGGAGGCGATCGTGAAAGCGTCGTAGATCGAAATCAGCGCCAAGCGCTTTGGTTGCCTTCTCTCGCAGAGAAGAAATCGATAGTTGCCCCACTTTGTAGGCAAGCGCCTGTCCCGGCCACGATATGTAACGATCAATCTCATTAACGATATCGAGTCGTTTCCTCGGCGCATTGTCGATGAAGAATTCAATCGCTTGGTCGCGGGTCCAACCTTTGTAATGCATGCCCGTGTCGACGACCAAACGGACCGCACGCCACATGTCATAACTGAGCTGCCCAAATTTTGAGTAAGGGTCCTGATACAGACCAATATCGTAGCCAAGCCGCTCACTGTATAGACCCCACCCTTCTGTGAACACGGTATACCCTGAATAGCGTCTGAAGTTCGGTAGTGACTCAAGCTCTTGTTGCAATGCGATCTGAAGGTGGTGGCCGGGAACTGCTTCATGAACGGTTAGCACTTCAATCTCAAACTTGGGCCTCGACCGCGGCTCATAAAGGTTGACCCAGTAATAGCCAGGCCTACTGCCATCAGCGGCGGGCCTAGAGTAATACGCTGTGGTTGTATCGGGGGCGACGGCTTCGGGGATAACTTTGATCCCGTAAGGCATTCTCGGCAACTTCGTAAAGAGCTGCACCATCTTGGGATCGATCTGCTTTGAAACTGCCTGGTATTCCTTTAGCAGCGCCATTGGGTCCTCAAAATAAAACTGGGGGTCTTCTCGCAGGAAGGTAAAAAACTCGGCCAACGTTCCCTCAAAATTGACCTCATTCATGACCTGCTTCATTTCGGCCCGAATCCTGGCGACCTCGGCAAGGCCGATTTCATGCACCTCATCAGGCGTCATATTCGTTGTGGTAAATCGTCTAACCCTATACTCGTAAAACGCCTTCCCATTAGGTAGCGATGACGCACCAATATCATCTGCGCATGCAGGCAAATATGATTCGGTGAAGTAGTCATACAGCCGCTGATAGGCGGGGACGACCACTTCCGCGATGACCGCTTTCGCCTCAGATCGAATACGTTCTCGTTCGACTGGAGACCAGTGGCTCGGCAATTGCTGAAACGGCTTGTAGAACAGACTTTGCTCGGGCGTCGCAACGATCTGCTTCTCAATTTGGGCCGGCACTCTCGACATTGTGATCTTAGGAGGCACCATGCCCTGCCTGACGCCTTCTTTCATTCGCTCAATCGTCTGATCCATCAACGCGTCGACCTTCCCTAGTCGAGCAAGCCAATCCTCATAGTCCTGAGCCGACTCCATTCGTAACCGATTACCGGTCTCATCTAGGGTTTGAATCCCCCCGCGCTGGCTGATGGGAATCAGATCGGTTCGATACTCCATCGCTTCAAGCCGGTCTCGGTAGGTATCGCCAAAGAGCTCATAGTTAACACGTTCGTCGGGAGGGAGCACCTCGCGATCAATCGCAGCCAGCCGTTTCAATGCGCTGCTGTATGCCGCTAGGCGACGCGCTCGAGCCTCGTCGCCACTATCAGACCATTCCCTATTGAAACGACGGTCTCCAAGCATCGAGGCCCAGACCGGGCTCTCGCGCATATCCTGGTCCCAAGCATCCTCGAATAATTGATTGAGCTGAGCCACGGCTGGGTCGCGGACCATCACATCGGTGAGCGCCTCGAGAGAGGCCAGCATCAATCCCACGACTAGCGCTAAACGAACTTGCTGCATACAGCATCTCCTTTCTTACTCTTCACACCACTTGGTTAGCGATCCTAACCTCCACTCACGCGCAGGATGACTTTCCACCCTACGAAGGAGACTAATCCTGTCAACCCGCTATCGATTGGCCGGTGGCCCACCCTTGCCATCGAGCCTCAGATCAAAGATAGGCGCTACCCGCACAACGCCAGCTTGGTGCGCCGACACCGCAGCCATGATTGTCTCCACAATGTCTGGATGCTGGTCGGCAATATCCAGCCGCTCTCCAAGATCTTGGTGAAGATCAAATAGCGCTGGCCTCTCACGCTTTTTCCTAAAGCCGCCATCTTCATAAAACTGAAGCTTGTAACGCCCCTTTCGATAAGCCGTTAACTGCCCGCGATGGTAGTAAGGCATTTCGAGCCTCGGACCCGGTTCGCCGCGCGTCAGGACTTCGGTCAAGTCGACACCATCGGCTTCAGAAGGCAAGGCGGCACCTGCGAGCGCTAGGACCGTCGCGTAAATGTCGAGCGTCGTGCCAATATCGCTCACTGTTTTTGGCCTGATTTGATCAGGCCACCAAAAAATACCGGGCACCCTGACACCACCCTCCCAGGTGGTTCCTTTTGACCCCCGGAACGACCCTGCGCTGCCCGCATTCCGCGTAGAGACTGCTTGCCAAGGCCCATTATCACTGGAGAAAAAGACCATCGTTCGGTCCGCGATGTTGAGCCCCTCGAGCGTTTTCCGAATCTCACCCGCGCTCCAATCAATTTCACTCACCACATCGCCATAGGGGCCTCGAAGACTCGTGCCTGCGAACGCTTGGCTCGCAAACAGCGGTAAGTGGGGCATGGCGTAGGGCACATACAAGAAGAACGGCTGATCCTTATGATCCGAAATAAACCGAGTGGCCTCTTCTGTGAGTCGCTGCGTCAGCGTTGCCTGCCGCATGGGTCTTTCCACCAATTCATCACGAGTGCCCGCTTCGGTTCGCATGCTGCGATACAAGGGCACATTCCAATAGGCCTCCTTCGGGTCAGCAAAGGAATCGATTAGCGCTTGGAATCCACCGGCCAGTTGAGAGAGATTGTTCGAGGCGATGGCGCGCATGACCTCATCGATGGGCGGCGAGCCGACCCTATCCATATCGTTGGAGTAGGGCAGTCCGAACCAGTAATCAAACCCGTGCCGAGTTGGAAACTGATCCGGCGAATCGCCGAGGTGCCACTTACCCATGATGGCTGAGGTGTATCCAAGGGGTTCAAGCGCCTCCGGAAGAGTCATCAGATCCGACGGGATACCATTTGGATCCTCGGGGTGGAAAACATTGATTTTCTCGCCGTAAAGGCCGGTTTTGACGGAGTGCTGCCCAGTTAACAGCGCACCTCGACTCGGCGAACACACGGGCGACGCCACATAAAAATCCGTCCAGCGCTGCCCTTCAGCGGCCATTTGGTCGAGATTAGGGGTCCGGATGTAGGGGTTACCGTAGGAGCCAAGATCGCCATACCCCAAATCATCCGCAAAGAGGATGACGATGTTAGGGGGCTGGCGCTCGCTCGCAAGAATGCCAGCCGCCCAAAGCCCCATGCACAGGATTAACCATCGCTTCCCCATCCCACTCTCTCCCTACGGCACGTTTTACTGTTGACCTTTGATTACTTGCCGCTGCAAACACTCTCGGATCCGAAACCGCCCTACTCCAGCCAACCTATCTGCCAAGATAGCTTGTGTCCTAGCGCTTTTGGAACGGCAACTCTGCCTCGCCTAGCCATCCTCTTAGCCCTGGCCAGCCGTCACCGCTCACACCCCATCGCACTGAGTTTTGGCGCTGCTTTGGTCTAGACCAGCGGGCAAAACGTTGAAATGAAAAGCTAGCTCACCTCAGATCACGGCGAGTTGCCCGAGCTAGCGTTGGCCCGGAATCAACTGATCGGGATTGTCAGCAGGCGACAATTCCGTTAAATCGCTCTCGACGACGATATCCTCTGCCAAATGAAATTCATCGCTTAGTCGAAGGTCGCGTGAAGAAGCGGCCAGATAAACCGTATAGGATCCAGCGTCGGCGATCCAGGCCGCTTGATCATCATAAAAAGAGGCCAATGCTCTCGCGTCAAGCAGCATTGTCAACGTCTCAGCGCCACCAGGTTGAAGAGTCCCTGTCTTCGCAAAGCCTTTGAGCTCTCGAACCGGCTTATGTTGTTTATGGCTCGGAGCCGAAAGATACAGTTGCACGGATTCCTTGCCAGCGACTTCGCCAGTATTCGTCACCATCACTGACACACGAATCACCCCTTTGAATTGCTCATCGCTCAGCACAAGGTCCGAGTATTCGAAAGTCGTGTAAGAGAGACCAAAGCCAAAAGGATAAAGGGGAGCGACCTCAAAAGCGTCATAGTACCGATAACCCACATAGATCCCTTCTGCGTAGGTGACTTCTGCAGGTTTCGCCACCATCAGGCCCCCTGCGAAGACTTGGCCCTCTCCGTCAAGCTCAATGCCGGGGAAGTGCTCCGCTGACGGCACATCTTGATAACGAACAGGAAACGTGGTCGGTAACTTACCGGAAGGGTTGACGTCACCGAGCAATACGTCAGCTACGGCGTGGCCTGCCTCTTGACCACCCATCCAAGGCAGCACAATCGCATCGACCTTGTCTTCCCAACTTGCGACCTCAATCACATTACCGCTGTTGATCACCATGACCACAGGTTTGCCGGCCGCGCGAAAGGTTCGCGACACCTCATCGATCATGGATTGCTCGGCAAGGGTCAAGTAAAAGTCGCCCTCGAGCGAGCGATCCTGGAACTCCCCAGAATCTCTACTCAACGTGATCATTGCCAAGTCATTGTCGGCAACCGCGCGTTCAAGACACTGCTCGCTGAGTGGCATCTCGGGAATAGAGGGCGCTAACTCAAAGAACATTCTCTTCTTCGGCAGTTTGGCTTTCTCTTCCGCCTCGTAAGTCGCGTACATCTCGCTGAGCGCTGCATCTAAACGAATGCCCCGCGCTTCAAGACCCTCTACCAATGACACCGTGTACGCCTCGTTGACATCGCCGCTTCCTACGCCGCCGGCGATAAAGTCATACGAGCCCGTGCCAAACGCAGCGACTCGCGCACTGGGCGAAAGAGGCAACGTTGCCGATGCATTTTTGAGTAGCACCACGCCATCCGCAGCTGCCTGCCTGGCGTGGCGAGCGTTGGCCGGCAGATCAGGCGAATCAGACCGCAAGTGGTCATTGGCCGTAAGCGATCGAAATACCACGTCTAAAATGAATCGCGCATTGCGATCCAGCACCGCCTCATCAAGATCACCGCTATCGAGTGCAGTCCGAATGGCCTCGGTCCGCTCGGGCATCCCTGGCATGAGCAGCTCGTTTCCCGCTTTCATTTGGGCGACTGCGTTGTACCCTCCGAACCAGTCAGTCATGACAACGCCATCGAAACCCCACTCGTGACGTAGCACATGAATCAGCAGCTGTTCGTGCTCTGAGACAGTTGTCCCGTTCACCTGATTGTAGGAGCTCATCACCGACCAGGGCTTTGAGGATTTGACTGCAATCTCGAACCCCCTCAGATAAATTTCCCTAAGAGCCCGTTCGCTCACTTTGGTATCCACTGTGACCCGATTGGTTTCCTGATTGTTAGCGACATAATGCTTGATGGTCGCTCCCACTCCCTCGGCTTGGATGCCATCGACCGTCGCGGCTGCAAGCATACCCGAAAGGAAAGGATCCTCTGAGAAGTACTCATAATTCCGACCCCCTAATGGGTCTCGGTGAATATTCATCCCAGGAGCGAGCCAAAGATCGGCCCCGTACTCTCTCGCCTCGTGACCCACTGAGTGCCCGAACGCGTTCAACAGATCAACATCCCAAGTAGAGGCGAGTGCTGTCGCGATGGGGAAGGCCGTCGCGTAATACTTTCGATTATGGCCTGGTCGATCGGGCCAGATGCGCAGTCCAGCAGGGCCATCAGCTAGCACAATGGACGGAATATTCAGTCTGGGAACAGGATAGGTGTAACCCGCGGCACCGGGGACGGTTTCAAACGCTTCGGGTTGTGCAAAATTGAGATTAAAACCCAGCCCACTGACTAGGTTCACCTTCTCCTCCGTCGTTAACTTGGCGAGCAGCGCCTCAACCTTTTCAACGCTGGCGCGCGCCGCTTGATCGTCTACTGTCATCTTCTCTCCCCGTATTTCCCCGTAGTCCACTTCGCTTTCAACATTCAGCCCGAATGACTCAGCTGGAGTAGCTCAGCTCGGGTAGCAGGGTTGCGCGAGCCCGGCTGGTCATCCTCGAATTTTGGACACCGCTCACCCTGACGCTTCGGTTCAACCATCCTCTAGTAACCTTTTTTGCATCCAAGGCTGCCTTACTGGTTCAGCATGAGGATCCATCCCGCACAGCGCAAGCCGAGAACGAGAAATCACAGTATTACTCTTCGTCTAACCACACTCTTCGCATCAACTTTCCACCAGCATCCTTTCCAGCAACTTTCTTTCCAGCAGCTTTCTTTGCACCAGCTTCCTTTGTACCGGCTTTGCACCACATCGCGGCGAATCGCACCAAGGCTCACCCCATTTTCTGCTCAGCCGGACGCTTAGCCACACTCCGAGTCCCCGTGTCCACACTCACTAAAGCCCGAGGCGCTTGGCGCTTCTCAGACCAATCAGCCTATTGTCGGCCCATTGGTTCCACGTTACTTTCGTATCGAACACTATGTGCGCAATATTGAGACCCTACATTCCATAAGGAGCCCTATTGAGTAGCAACGAGTCGAAATGCCGGCCTATCGCCATCATGAGTTGGCTCCTAAGATTACTCGCGCTGGGAACCTTTGCGCCCTTTGTTGCCGCTGATTCTCATCCGCCAAATATCGTGCTGATTGTTGCCGAAGATATGGGGCTTCGAGTGGGGGCATACGGCGACGAAGTCGCAAGAACACCCAATATTGACCAGTTAGCAAAAGAGGGGGTTCGCTTTACCCACACCTTTGCCGCTGCAGGCGTTTGCGCGCCTAATCGGTCTGCTCTAATCACGGGCGTCTATCCCCAGTCTATGGGGACTCAGCAGATGCGAACCTCACAGATGAAATACGAGGCAGTCCCTCCAGCTA
>Ga0255760_10002518_pt1 | contig 16910 bp, 18 predicted proteins | sample 071ome_25_FD_179960 | JGI IMG/M metagenome (GOLD analysis project Ga0255760, IMG submission 179960) | Coastal salt marsh microbial communities from the Groves Creek Marsh, Skidaway Island, Georgia - 071410BT metaG (version 2) | ecosystem: Environmental > Aquatic > Marine > Intertidal zone >... | reverse complement strand
TCTTCAGTCATGCGACCAAGAAAATCAAGCCATTCATAAAAATCTGGAAAAAGAGGTGGCCCATATCCATGAGGGCTATCAAAAAAACAATGCGTTGCAATTAAGATCTTCTTTCGATTTGTTACACGTAAAACTTTACCAGTTCGCAAACCAGTAAATGACGACTTCGTTGAATACGACATATCTACACCAACCTCGCCTTTAAAACGTCGTTCAATTCTCTCTTTAGCGAGGGACTTGCCCACTTCCTGGACGTCATGAGGGAGCTGTGCAAAACGCTCAGGAAAGTAGAAAAAATCGTTATAAGCGAAATAGTTTGTTTTATTCAGTCTGTATATATGAGTAAGGTTAGCTTGAAATGAAGGAATTCCTCGTTCAATTGCAATACGTAATGGGATTGCTAAATCATAAACACAGTGACTTACACAAATAGCCTTAACGTTAGTTTGATCAAAATAATCACTCCAGAATACGAACTTCTCAATTGAACAAAGCATATGATCGCGAAAAATCTTTTTGGAGATATCAATAGTAGGCAATTTAAAATTATTTAAAAAAGTATCGTATATAAGATCACCAACCCAAATACCTCCCAGACTGATCTCCTCGATATCACGCTTATTACTGATTTTTCGCAGCACATCCGTACAAAGAGCATTTGCACGCTTTTGCTGCGCATGTGAAAGTTGCAATCCAAAGAATTCATTCACGCCAAAAGATCGATAAACACCAAAATACTTCCAACCAATTGTCGCAGCCACACGAAAAAGAACACTTCTACGCCAATTTCTAAAGCTACTGACTCTGTAGGCTTTGAGTTGCGCGCCAAACAAATCTGCTAATGAATTACCTATGTATGAATAGGCAATATGCGCTGAATGCATATCGTTCAGCTCCATTAAGACAATAGGATCAGAATTACGATTAGAACGATTAGGTTTAAAAAGACTTAGATTATGCCTAATAAACTTGTTCGTAATTAAAAAAAAACCTAAAGAATATATTCTGATTATTATTTTTTCTAAAAAAATAACTAGCATTTTATTTCTCCTATAACGCTAGGCCTTTATAGCCACTAAACCCAGAAATATTATACGTCATCCGTGGCATTAACTGTAGTGGCTAGAACAATTTCATTTATAGAGGGTACGGCTTTAAGACGGTCTGTGAGATAAGCGAGCATAGGCCTATCTAGGACAGGCATCATCACCTTACCAGGCAGACGTGATGACGTCATACCAGCCTCAATAGTCGCAACTATTTTCATAAATTCGTTGAATCCTTAACTCTCATAAATTTTGACTGATAGATTGCCTCTGCTAAATACCAATCCTCCTCATCATCAATGTCGATAGCAGCGCCCTTAGGCAATACGTGGCCAATAAACCCCTCATCTGAGCCAGCTCCTTGTGCCTGCAAAACATGTGGCGCAGGAAAAACAGCAAAACTACCTGCATCGAAATAACTTTTTTCAATGTCTTGTGAACGTAAAGAAAACATGCCCGCTTGCATTGGAGTCAACTCACCGTCAACTCCAAGTTTAAACGCCCATTCAACTGGGGCTGGATACTCTGAGACCGCAAGCAGTGGCTTGCTAGAGCCAGTCTCTTGAAATAACTGCGCAGCACTCAAAAGATCTTTACTTTGAATCAATGGTGCGCAAGCCATAAGTAACCATACTTCATCAAAATGTATATCAAGCTTTTTGTATTCATCAGTAACATGACGCAGCACAGGCATAATGGGCGTATGGTCATCAGCTAGCTCAAGGGGTCGAGCAAAATCGGGTGGGTAACCATGTTGCGAAACGACATCCCTTATTGTTTCGCTCTCAGTAGAAACATGCACTCTGTCGAACAGTCCGCTCTCACTTGCAGCGTTAAGCACATGGGTAATCATTGGTTTACCGCAGAAATCACGAATATTTTTATTTGGGATTCGCTTAGAACCACCTCGCGCAGGAATAATTGCCAAACGCTTCATTTTAATATCTCGCTTGCATTACGAATAAGAAAAGAGCTTTGCTCACCACAATTAAACAGCATATCAATAACTGACATATAAGGAAGAAATTCTCCATACATTTGCGGATACTCAGGGTGCTTAAACTCAAAATAATTTACCGGCAGCCCGATGTTTTTAAAGGCATTAGAAGCATCCAAATATTCCTTGGATCCCGGTGGAGAAACATATGAGGTAGCACCAACCTCTTTGCATAGAGAAGCTAATAAATCAGCTTTTACACCGCTTCCATGAAGCTCACTGGAGCGTATCAAGGGGGTTGAGATATCAATTAGCCCTTTCAGTTTTTCAATAAAACTTATTGTGAAATCTGCCAACTTTGGGCTTGGGTAATCCATCAAAGGCAGCAATGTGTCAGCATACTTTTCAAAAAATTGCGTATTTGAGTAACTCAGTTCAATACTGCGGCGATGCGCATTGGCAAAGCTTGCACTCGCATCAATCTCTACATCACAAATCAACTGATCACGCTTCCCCTTTGAAATAACGGGAACAGAAACCCACTGAGCGCCATTAGGTGTTTTAATCTGATTACGCTGCTGCCAAGAACGACGTGAAAATTGAACAGAGTCAAGCAAAACAAATAAATCAACCGACTGAATTAACCCAAAATAGCCACACCAAGGTAAATAGGTAGGCTGCATTATCGCGACGCGCATTACTCCTCTACCGCCAGCCCAATGCCATCAAAACCGTAATTGTTACCATTATAAAACATGAAGCGCCGGCCTTCATGACTGACGACCGCACCATATTCAATCATTTCGCTATCAAAACCAGAGACGTTTACGTCAATACCTGCCAAGTGATCTAAGCGTTCCCAAGAAAGTCCGTCTGTCGATTCAGCATAGCCTAAACGATAATTGGTACTCTTATAAGAGAACCACATGCGCCAAAGTCCATCCTCTTTGACCACATAGGGCCGAGCCAATGCGTTTTCCGTATCATCTTTAAAGTCAATGCAAATATGACCTTCGCGATTCCAATGCTTACCATCTAAGGAGTACGCTGTTTTGATGTTATAACGAGGCAAGTCCTTGTGTATCCACTCATGCCCTGACACATAGAACATTCTGAAACCGCTTCCATCGGGAACAACCCACGGAGCAGTATTCAAATAGGGGTCAATATTGGTACGCTCTAAAATGGGTGCTTGAGACCATCTCTCGAAGGTTTGACCACCATCAGAGCTTATTGCTAAGCCTCCAAACAAATGCATGCGCACTGTAGATCCAGGATTCCAGCCAATGTAATAAAGTGCCTTCTCACCATGTGGCAAGTCAATCAGGCAAGATGGCGTTACACCATTGTCATCAAAACAACCTAGTGCTCCGGGTGTCAGCACAGGGCTATCACTATAGCCAATAACTTTGAAAGGCTCATTCAGATCAACATCAGCCCATGTGATATGAGATTGATTATCAGCATTACGGCCTGAATAGTAGATACGAAAGATACCCTTACCCAAAGCCTCAGGCGTAGGAATCATCGCATGTGTAAGTGACCACCATCTATCTCTTTGCGGCTCAATAAATAAACCAAATTTTTTCCACTTAATCATACTCAAATAAAAACTACATTTTAAAATACAACTTTTTAAGTGCTTTAGCTCGACGATCATCTTCTGTGAAAACATCTGCCTGTGATGCTAAGGCTACCGAACCATTTGGCATATCACGACCGACCGATGCTCCCATCGCAATGAAGCACGAGTCACCGATATTGCAAAAATCTCGCAATGTTGAATTTACGCCAAGAAAATTACACTCCCCAATCTTACAGTGCCCCGAAATCACTACATGCGATGCAATGTAAGTGTGATCACCAATCTCGCTTCCATGGCCAAGATGATTACCCGACCATATCATTACGTTGCTGCCAATTCGCACTGATGGCTGAATAGTTTGGTTTTCTAAAATAAAACAATTATCGCCAATAACTAAATCTTGCCATGTGACTGATTTGCTACACACATATGACGCAAGTGTATAGCCGGCTAACTTAGCCTGTTCGTACTTATCCTTTCGCAGCTGATTTAACTTAGTATAAGAGAGAGCTACGTGCATATTGTATTTATCGGGCGGATAAAGCTTGGTTACCTCACTAAAAGGCACCAACGGAAGACCTTGAAAACTATCTTTATCTACGAATTCATCGTCAACCGTAAAAGCAACGACATCACGATCGCTATCATGCTGAAAGTAGAATTTTGCCAAGGCTGCAATTTCAGCCGATCCAAATATAACAAGTGGCTTACTCATTAGCAATCCCAAAATGCAAAGAATCCCAATTAATTGGCTGATTCATTTCCATCGATACTTTAAGCTTTGCTCCAACAATTATACTCGCATAACGAGATCTCAAACCTAGCGCCGGACGCTTTATCACAACGTCTTCAGCTCTAATAATTTCACCTGCGGCCATGTTTCGGGCAAGATAAATCCCTTCTCGACGTCCAAGTTCACGCTCTTTAGGAAGCAATTGTTTTACACCGCTACCTAAAGCCTCATGAGCCTTATGAATGTCAGATATGTAAGATTTAAGTTCAGCTGGTTCTAAGGCATAAAAATGATCTGGGCCTGCACTTTTTTTATCTAAAGTGAAATGTTTCTCAAAAACAGTAGCTCCCAGCCCAACAGCTGCGATTGCCGCCAATGAGTCAAGCGTGTGATCTGAGAACCCTATAGGACAATTAAACCGTTGGGCTAAAGTTTGAATTACACGAAGGTTAACTAGCTCGTTAGGCAACGGATACATCGCACCGCATTGCATGAGTACGATTTGATTATTCCCTGCGCCTAAGCAGGCGTTAACTGCTTCTTCGACATCCACCATGTCACACATGCCCGTAGAGATGATGATTGGCTTTTTGGTAGAGGCTAGCTTGTGTAGAAAACCTAGATTCGTAGTTTCCGATGATGCAACTTTATGTGCCGGAGTATTAACAGCCTGAAGCACATCTACCGATACCATATCAAAAGCCGAAGCCATAAAATGAAGCCCCTGATCACGCGCATGCTCGTTAAGTAGCGGTACCCACTCGGCATTCAATTCAATCGACTTAAAGATATCATAAAGATCATCTTTATTTGGATATAGCACTTCTGCCTGAAACAATTGAAACTTAACTGCATTAGCTCCGGACTCTTTAGCAACGTCAATCATCTTTCTAGCTTTATCAAGGTTCTTATCGAAGTTAGAACCTACTTCTGCAATAACATAGGGTGCAAAGTCACTGCCCACTAACGTATTTTCTATCTTTATTTGTTTTTCTAACACGATAATTCCTTTTTTATTTCATTAAATAGCCGCTGCGCACCTTTCCCGTCGATCAGTGATTTGCCACGAGCCGCCATATCTGCACGAATTTCAGTATTGTACAAAACTCGCTCAACTTCTCTTGCAATTACCTGTGGTCTCACACCAATGCCCAAGTCTACGCAAGTACCTTGGAGTGAAAATGGGCGATTTGCCTCTTCATGATAGTCATCGCTTGAGAACAATAATGCAGGCGTCCCGCAAGCCGCCAATTCATACTTTGTCAAACCGCTAGCACTAATCGCAAGATCGCACCAAAGCATATCCTTTAGAAGTGATTTAGGTGCGAAAGAAAGAATTATCTTGTGCTTTGACTTATGTGAAAATTTCTCCAATTCCTCATTCAACTCATTGTCAAACAGCGGACCTATTACCAATCTAATTTCAAGATGCTGGTTAATTCCCTCTAGGCCATACAAAACTTTCAGACTGTTACCCTCAGAATCCGAACCGCCACATGTGACTAACACGCGATTTGCAATCACTTTTAAATTCCGCTTTGGTAGCTCGGAATACTCTGGTCCAAGGAGTGCATAATTCGCCCCCTCTAGATAACGCCATTGAAACCTCTTTACAACAGCTGCTGCACCTAAATATGGGCTTAGAAGGATGTCTACATTTACTTCTGGAAAGTTATTTAAGATTGAATCCTCACCAAGCACATCAACAATTACAAATCTCTTCGCTAATCCACGTAACTCTTGAAAAAGCGTTTCGCCCCCAGTTAAAGAAAAAAAACCAGGAAAGAAAAGGTCCGCAATAACAACATCAGAATCCACGCCTTCAACTTGAAGCGAGCAAGGAGTATCAAGGCAAGTCTCATCAAATAAGAAGCATTCGTAACCAGCCTCTTGCGCCCTTTCTCTTGCTAAAGCATTTCCAAAAACAAGAAAACTGGCACTAAACCCCAGCTTGCGCGAATAAGCCGCTAAAGACAGGCATCGGCTTAAATGACCAAAACCCTTTTGTTCACTTGCAGTGCAAACAAAAAGAACATGAAAGGTATTAAGCACAGCTACATTATTAATTTAAACGCTTAAAGCCCGAGTGGCACACGGGGCCTTTGAGTAAGCTCATCACATCTCTACCCTCTTCACACTCTTTAATGATAGAAAAAACGGGATCTAATGCGTCAAAGTAACCATCAATAACTTCTGGCGTATGCGCCATACTTGAAAATATAAGGTTACTTGCAAGATAGCCCTTTTCAAGCATTTCCTGTGTAATCAGCGTCTTATATGCCAAGGCATCAGGACTGTTAAAGCCAAAACTTGCGATAGCAGGCAACCCAGCTACTAAAATTTTGAGCCCATGAGAATCCGCAAGCGCTCTCCATCTCGACATGATATCAACACCATTTTTTGTGATTTGATCCCATGAACGCTCTCGCCCCATGACCTCAAGTGTTTTCAATGCCGCACTTGGACCGATTCGCTCAGTCCAAAATGTACTACTGATAAATGTAGCTTGCGCTGCTTCCATAACTTCCCGACGACCTATTGCAGCAGTAATTGCATAACCATTGCCCAGCGCTTTCCCAAACACAGCCATATCCGGCTCAACTCCATATTTTTTATGCAACCCGCCAAAAGTCTCACGAAAACCAGATGTACATTCATCGAAAACCAATACAATGCCGTTATCCGTTGCTAACTTACGAACCTTATGTAAAAAGTTATTTTCAGGTCCGCTGTTTCTGACAACTTCCATCTTGATAACACCAACATCATGTTGGGCAACTAAAGCTTCAAGCTCTTCGAAGTTGTTATATGAAAATGGAAGAACTGTTCCCTTTAAATCTCTCGGAACACCCTTTGTGTCTAGGCCGGGCAATAAGTGCCCATCCAACCCCTCACTATTAGCTAGATTTACGGACAGATACCAATCATGCCAGCCGTGATAACCGCAAATAGCAACTTTATCTTTTCCAGAAGCTGCGCGAGCGATACGAATTGCGATTGCATTCGCTTCGCCACCGCTACGGGCAAAACGCACCATATCTGCCCAAGGGTGGAGTTCAATTAATTTTTCCGCCAAATAAACTTCTTCCGGGCAATTAAAGGTACTCATATTGCCCGCCTGCACGGTTTGCAGAACCGCTTCATCTACTTCAGGATGACCATAGCCTAACGTATTGGTTCCTATTCCCATGATGGACATGTCGATGTATTCATTCCCATCGAGATCCCAAACCTTACAGCCTTTCGCCTTGCTGAAATAAGCCGGCCATTGATCAGGCAAAAACATCTCGGCGCGTTTGGAGAGCAACATATTACCGCCAGGAATCACCCGCTTAGCGCGTTTCCAAAAATTCTGACCCGACCCCATTAAAGTAGCTCCCAGTTTATTGATAATTTAATAGAATAATATTCACGCATAGTAGCAAAAATTTTCATAAATGATTCCAGTTATAAGGATTAATTAAGTTTTTATCATTAGATAGCATGAACGAAGTATCAGGCACATGATCGACTGAGCTTGCAGCTGAGATAATATCTTGCAGATGTTTTGCACTATCTACACCCACCATGACTTGGTCGACCTGATCAAGTGAAAGCGGATAGGACAAACAAGCCTCTAAAGGAGTTACTCCTAGTTCACGTAGATTCTCTTGCCAGATATTCCACATATTTGACCAACGCGAAAACTTCATTGGGATCTTGCTTCGCTCCATCAACAGCAAACCTTGAAGAAAAACTGAACGTGTATGAATTTCTACACCATCACTCTTAAGACGATCTAACCAACCGCTGGTTTCCATACGGCGATCGACGACATTAAGCGGCGCCTGAACCAAATCGATGTTGATTTTTTTACAAACCATCTCAAGCTCATCGGGACTGTAGATTGAAACACCAATCTTCTGAACGATTCCCACATCCTTGAGATCAGCTAACGCCTGAATCAGTTGTCCGCCTCTCGAACCTGACAAATCTTCAGGTCGATGCAATAACAATCCATAGAGTTTTTTTTGACCTAATCGAGCTAGTGAGGCTTCTACCTGATCCCTCACCCAACGAAAAACATCCCCATTATTCGTCGGCAATGATGGTAACTTCGTAACCACACGAAAGCCATCGATACCAACCTTTCCCAAAACCTCTTCGCTGGTTCCATAGGCAATTGCGGTATCAAGCGTATCGATTCCACTTTTTTTAGACTCAGACAAAATTTGTTGGACCTCAGTGGCCCTAACCTGACCATCCTCATTTGCAACGCCGTAATCAAGACCGAACTGAACAGTGCCAAGCGCAATTTTCATCATAAAATAAATAAACAATCATAGACGGCAAGGCGTGACCAATACACCAACTGCCGGAATACTGACTGAAAATCTCAAACCAGAAAACCAGAATTAAGTCAAAATCATCAAACAAAAATGCTTTTTATCTTTTCTGCTATCTGAGATCCAACAAGTCCATAGTAGTTGAGGAGATAATCATACTCGGCAGTCACTCCGTAACAATTCGGTAAGCCTATCAATGAGTGCTTGCAACTTATATTTTTAATGGCTCTATATTCTGCTACTAATGTACCAAGCCCGCCAGAGAGAAAATGTTCTTCGATAGTGACAACTAAACTATGATTATCAAAGGCTTTATCCAATGCTTCAGAATCAATCGGTGATATTGTATGCATATTCACAACACTACAAGAAATGCCACATTGGCTAATCAAATTAGCTGCAACCATGGAATGCGCAACCATACTGCCAGTTGCAATAAGACAAATATCACATCCCTCTTTAAGCCAAACTGCTTTTCCAAAATCAAAGCCATAATCTTCATTGTAGACAATTGGATTATCCGGGGCACCGGTAAGCCTAATATACATTGGCCCGGTATATTCTGAAGCAAATTCAACAACCTTCACAAGCTCGAAACAATCAGCGGGGCTTACGATTGCAAGACCAGGAATTGCCCTCATAATTGAAATATCTTCTAAACCATAATGCGAATTTCCCAAAAATCCCATTGACAACCCACTACCAATCCCAACAAGTTTGACATTGGCACTCATATAACCAAGATTCATCCTCACCTGCTCGGCAGCACGCATTGTCAGAAAAGGCGCAAAAGAGGACACAAATACGTTATAGAAATTTCTAGAAACGCCGGCGGCAAAGCCAATCATATTTTGCTCTGCAATTCCGGCATTGAGGTACTGATCAGGGTAGTCCCGCTTAAATCGATCAAGACCAGACGAATTGCCTAGATCGCCGGAAATTGCAATTAAATTAGGCTTGTCTTTTGCAAGATTATGCATCGCCATGCCATAGACTGCTCTTGGTCCGAATTTTGACCAAAGCTTTATATTTGAAGCCGAAGGATTCATATTTTCAATAGAGCTGCTCTAAAGCTTGCTTATAAGTCTTTTCAGTTAGTCGCCCATGATGCCAAGAGTTATCGTTTTCCATGAACTTCACACCTTTGCCTTTTATAGTATGAGCAATGACAACCTTAGGGGCTTTAATTGATTTACTATTGAGCGCTGAATATAGAGAGGCAATATCATGCCCATCAACTTCCTCTACATCCCATCCAAAAGCACGCCACATTTGTGGTAGATTATTTAGATTAATAATGTCTTCGGAAATTCCATCGCTTTGATATTTATTGAAATCAACTATTGCAATTAAATTATCAAGTCTTAATTGGGTCGATAGCATTGCTGCTTCCCAAACACTGCCCTCATTACATTCCCCATCACCCATAAGTACATATATCTTATTAGAAAAGTTTCTTTTTTTTGATGCCCATGCCAAACCTGAGGCCATGGAAAGCCCATGCCCAAGACTGCCGTTAGAAGACTCTATTCCATTCTCTGGATTCATTATTGGATGAGAAATTAGCTCACTCTCATTTTTCTTATACGTAGTTAGCATTTGGTCAGAAATCAAACCCATCTCTGCCAAGACGGGAAAAAAACCTAATACACCATGCCCCTTGCTTAGAATGAACCTATCTCTGTTATTTTCTTCTGATTTTTTAGGATCAAGATTCATCACCGCACTATATAATGTTGTCATTATCTCTACCATTGACAGTCCGCCACCAAGATGAGCGCCGCCTCCCGCTTGATAGCTCATGTCTAGGATTTTTCTTCTCACCCGCTTAGCCATTTCTGCAATTTCTAACTGCTTTGTAACCTGAAGACTCATTATTTTTGTCCCCCGTCAACCCTCAGAACTTGCCCCGTGATGAATGACGCATTCTCACTGCATAAGAATGAAACCACTCTTGCAATTTCATATGGCTCAGCAGCTCGCTGCATCACACCTGCTTTAATCAGATCGTCTCTTGCTCGATCGTGCATTTGATCATGCATTGCGGTTTTAGTGACACTAGGGGCAACAGCATTGACTCTAATGCCGCTACTTGCTAACTCTGTCGCAAGGATCTTTGTAAGTGAAATTGATGCAGCCTTGCTCGCGGCATAGGCTGTAGTACCTGAATCAGCGCGAAGTGCCGCAGTAGATACAATGTTAACAATTGAACCCGTTTTTCTTCGCAGCATATACTTAGAAATAATTTGCGTAAAGATAAAAACAGAGAAGAAATTGACTTCAAACACTCTTCTCAGATCCTTGATTCGCGTCATTTGAAAAAGCGAACCCGTTGCTATTCCGGCATTATTTATAAGAAATGCAATATTAAGGTTCATTGCTATAATATTTTTAGCCGATTCAATTACAGCATCTTCATCTTCCAAGTCGAAAAATAACTGAATAATATCAACGGAATTCGCTTCTGTCAAATAATTACAGCGTGACTTAAAGTCGGCATCATCAGCTCTTGCACAAGCTACAATGGAGATACCTTCACTAATCAATTGCTCCATTATCGCCGCACCGATTCCACGATTGGCTCCCGTGATGACAGCATATTTTTTTTCATTGTTATTCATAGATTTCTTTGTAAATTCTAGCCTTTCTCTTGGCATTAGTTAATAATTCCTCAAGAAGATCCTCATCAAAATCAACTCTGTTCCCACCCGGAAAAGGGGGCTTGGACGATAACTTCATAGAAGACCTTATCAAGCTATTAGACAAATATGTATCAAGAACCACGAACATGTTCATTCTCAAAAAATCTATGATTACTTTTTCACTCATCATCTCATCCAAACATTTAGCATCTTTGAGTCGATCGTAAATTTTATTGTTTCTTTCTATTGTTGTTGACAGGCTAACTAAAGACTCATCGCTCCATAGATCACTCTCAGTTATTTCGTTAGCTAAATTAAGATCTAAGGCCGAAGGTATGCTCAATTGCTCTACACCAGGCAGCAGGAAATTAACCAGTTTTTCAATAATGTGAATGTGACTGCTCACTTGGAATGACTCAAATAGTCTGTAATCCCATCAGCCACTCTCAAAGCAACGGCTTGCAGGGTTGACATTGGATTTACAGCACCAGACGTGACGAATATTGAGCTATCAGCAATAAATAAATTTGAATGATCATGTGACTGTCCATACGAATTCACCACAGAGCGATTAGAGTCTTCGCCCATTTTCGCCGTACCCATCAAATGCCATCCGGTATTTCTTACTGGACCAAAAGCATAAATCTTCGTGGCTCCAGCAGCCTCAAGAACCTTTTTAGCTGAATTTAAGCCATGAGAAAGAATTTTTTTGCTATTGTCACTTAATTTGTAATTGACCTTTGGCGCTGGTATTCCATTTCTATCTTTCAATGTTTCGCTTAATTGAACTGAATTGTGCTCCTCTGGCAGATCCTCAACAATTACAGCAATATTGGCAGTCCTTCCAAAACGTTTATCAAAGTCGCCATAAAAGCTACTACCCCACTTAATTTCACGCCTACTTATGCCATTTATGGCTGTTTCAAGCGGTCCTGGCCCTCGCAGGGCATGTAGAGTACTTCCACGAAAAAAATTATTTTCCTGATTCGTTTCATAAAACTCATGGCTGTAAATACTGCAACCTTGGGGACCCAAATGTGAGTTCAGCTGCTCGTCAAATAATCCTTCTGCATAACCTAAAGGATGTAACATCAGGTTTTTTCCAACTAAACCACTTGAGTTAGCGAGCCCCTGAGGAAATTTTTCAGAGGATGAGTTCAACAAAATTCTCGGTGTTCCTACGCCATTACAAGCCATAACGACCACTTTTGAAGCTAGTGATCTCTTTACTCCATCTGGATCAAAGTACTCCACCCCACAAACCGCACCTTGATCATCAACAGCTACTCTTGAAACGCATGAGTGGGTTCGAATTTCCACACCATTTTTAATTGCCAGTGGCCAATAGGTGACATCGATACTCGCCTTTGCACCCAATGGACACCCGAGGTTACACGGCCCCATGTTGACACAAGCAGATCTATTATTGGCGTACCGCCTTGTTGCAATAGCCGCATAAGATGGCCACCAGTGCCAACCGAGTTTATTGAAGCCTTCTGCCAGCCTTTCGCCCATCCTTCCGAGCGGAACAGGAGGAAGCAGGTTCGAAATGGGCGGATATGCAGGATCTCCTTCTAATCCAGCAACACCCATGATGGAGTCATTAAGCTCGTAGTAAGGCTCTAATTCTTTGTAGGAGATAGGCCAGTCATCGGCAACTCCATCAAGCGATCTGACTCTAAAATCTGAAGGATGAAATCTGGGAAAATGGCCAGAATAGAGGATAGAACTACCCCCTACTGCATTGTAATTTGCGATGGATATCGACGAATCATCACAGTCAATAGGATAATCTGCGGCTGAGGCTCGAACGTTCGGATCTGGGCTAAATGATGAATATTTGGCTGACTCCCAATTGACAGAATTACTGGGGTAAGTCGAAGGATCGACATAGCCGCCTTGCTCAAGACAGACAATTTTTAGATCCTTATTCTCACGACTCAACTTCCACGCGACTGCAGCGCCTGAGGGGCCAGCCCCAATGATCAAGACATCAATCATTTTTTTGGAACGTATTGGTCTAGAATTTCAGGAATAGTGATTAGCATCTCTGTTTCACATGCGATTTCCCCATCAATGCTGCCTACCCCTATCCCTTTTGCCAACCCTCTTGTCCAAGATAGGAGCTCTACCCTCATGTCGAATCTATGTCCAGGCATTACTTCTTTTCTAAATTTTGCCTTGTAATCTAGTGCGCGAGTGAACCTTCCCTCAAGACCGGGTATAGTCGTCACGGAAATAGTCAGCATTTGCGCAAGTGCTTCGATTTGAAGTGCTCCGGGCATATTTGGTGCACCAGGAAAATGAACTGGTATCCACCATTCATTCATGGTCATGTTTTTATATCCTATTGCCATCTTTCCTGGAATAACCAAATCTACGTGGTCAACCAAAAGAAAAGGATATCTATTCTGCTGATAATTCTGAAGCTCAATGCAGTTAAGGCTAAAACCCTGATCTACAGTATTGTCTGACATACTCACTACTCATTATGCCCACAAGATTGTGGCGTTGATTAAAACCATCTTTAAATATCAATATTATACTTGCTGAGCATACTTTTACCATATTCATAACTCGAAAAATCGATGACATCATCGATCTCTAGGGAAATATTAAAAGCTTCTTCAATAGAAGCCATAAGCGCCATATGGCCAACACTGTCCCACTCGGGAATGTCCTGATACTTTAGGTTTGCAAGCTTGTCATCATCAACCATGAATGTTTCTTTAAAAGCTTGCTGATATTTTTCGAGATTCGTCATCTTTTTTGCTCCTATGTATTCTTAAATTTTTTGAATCAGCCGAGAAAGGGTTCCAATTAAATCATAGCCATCCCAGACCGTACTAATATCCAACGCCATCCCAACAGGCACGACGCGATCGAGCCCTTGCAGACCATTCTCAACAACTAAACGTGTGACGATCTGCGGGTCCAATCCATAGTAGGTAAGGGTCTGATATCGGGCATTCAAAATAGCGGTCAACATTTGCAAGTCATTGTCTGTCGTTTCAAAGAAAAAACCATGCTGCCCACGAAAGTTCTCAATGCCAACAGGAAGCTGCTCTAACTCCACTCGATAAATCCGCCCACTTTGGCTCCGATTCTGATTAATCGGTTGTAGCCAAATGGCAGTTCGACAAAGATGCGTGAATTTATCCACCGAGTGAATTGCTGGCTCCTCTAGCTTGGTATCGAGATATTCACTAAGCCCATCCCAGAATCGAGCCTTGGCTGAGTGAATATTTTCCTCATTGCCCATCCACAAGACCAAATGGGGCGAAGAGCATGCATTCTGATCAAGCAGGAAAACATCGTTGTAAAAACCTACGATTAGGCGAGAAAAAGATTCGGCATCAGCATCACAAATTGCGTCTGCGCCCAAAAGAGAAACGGAATACCGATCCGCGAAACACACATCAACACAACGCGCCTTCGTTTTCATTGTTCGGATACGATTCACTGTCGCATCGCCACCCCAAATGATTCGAGCATCTGAAATTCCTGAGAGTGCTTTCGTTATTTCATCATCTCTCGGGAAACGAACAAAGCTGGTCATACGCCGTATACGGGCATGGTCGCTCAACTCAAGGAGCTCTTGCATCGCGCGAAGTATAACAGTGGCTTGAGGATGCTTTGCTGATGATACCCGCACAATATTCGCATTACCCGCAAGCAACCCGAAGGCAAATGAAAAAGCGAAATTTACTGGCACATTGGCGGGTGCAATATGAAATGCTAAGCCTCTACCAAGGCGCGTATATTTTTTATCAAACGCTAACGCTAATTTAGAGAGATTGGCTCGGCGACACCAATATCCGAATCCTGCTATGTCCGGATACTCACGGATCTCCGGAGATTTTAACAAGCGACTTGAAACTTCGGCTAGGAATCGAATTGCTTCTTCCGAATACGGGGGTAATGTTTGAGCTTGAATTTTATGCAGCGAAGACCCTGCCAATAGCTCAACAGGAAGACTAGCTAGATTCATGCGTATCACTGCACCCGCGAATTTCTGCCTTAGCTAACCGCCCATTTACTCGAAAATATTTACCGAGACGGCCACAGGGACAATCATCTTTGCCCAAAATAACGCCTAAATCTTCTGTCAATAACGCGTGCCCAGGGTAGCTTCTCGGCAAGATGGAAAGAGTTTCTATAATCCCCTCCTCACCATTCTTCGCGACCGCAAAACTTCCTGGTTCGCGCACGACGACATCTGAATAGATCGGCACATGCAAGTTTCCCTGATCACATTCAATTGCAATAGACCCCGTTTGCTCAACCATTCCATAATAATTGACGACTTTCTTGAGTCCGGTCTGATTCCGGAGAGTCGATTTAAAGGTTTCATTGCCAACAGCTTGTTCACTCAACTTCTTCCAGCCGCCCCCATGCAAAAGAATTGCATTCTCTAGTGAAAGCGTTTTATTTTCTCTAACGAGCGGCAATACAAAATATTGCCAAATCATGAATGTGAACCCAAAAACAAAGATGGGCTCGCCTGTATGGCGGGCTAAGAAATCCGTAATCGCTTTCCAATCAATTGCCATTACTTCATCAAGCGCATAGGTGACATCTTGACCAAACATAGAGAATCCGAGGATACCGGCGCCTCGTGCCGAAAATGATCTACGATTTTTTACGACATTGGGTGAATCAATCACAAGCATCGGCAAACGTTTACTGCCTAGAAGGTCTGCCATGATTTTTGACAAAATCTTTGTTTGCAATGATGCCGTGTACCGATCAAGGTGAATCTTTGAAACTTCCTGCCCCGATGTGCCGGAGGACGTCATCGTCTTAAAAATCTCATCGGATGAGATACTCCGAAGATCAAACTCCTTAAAAAGACGAACTGGAATGAAAGGAATATCTTCAACTCTTCGGATATTGTTTAGATCAACATCAAATAGATCAATGATCTTCTTATACTCACTACAAAAACTTTGATGCCATTGTGTCAGCGCTAGCAAAGCATCTTTCATCATGATTTCTTTTTGATCAGAACCGAACTGGAATGGCCGCAGTTCTAACCAATCTGTGAAGTCAGGCGCAGTGATCATGCGATCTTCGCCCCAAGTGCCGGCTTCAGCTCGCCATATTGGATCTTACCCGAATCATTTCTCGGAAATTCGGAGATCGCATAAACCACAACTCCCTGCAATGCTACTTTTAAGTGGTTACAAACCATCTGTTTTATCTTCTTCCCTTCAGCTTCCTCATGGTTTAATACATAAATTTCAAGCAAATCATCTTGGCCAGAGCAGGCTGTTATATATCCCTCACTTAAAAGAAATTTCTCAATATCGAGGAGGTTCGTGCGATGACCGAATAACTTAATGAACCGTTTGAGACGCCCAACGATGCAATAGTCCCCATCTGGATCTCTTTTAGCTAAATCACCCGTTCTTAATATACCGCCTCTTTCATCCCCTTTTGCTAAATCTTCATAGCTACTCGCATAACCCATCGATACATTTGGGCCTGAATAAACAAGCTCACCAGCAACATCCTCTTCTTGAATGACCTGACCATTTTCATCCTCAAGCCAAAAGCGACCGCCTGGGATTGCTACACCAATACTGCCTGCTTTAGTAATCGCGCGCTCCGGCGGTAAATACGACATTCTTGCTGTTGCT
>Ga0255760_10002495_pt1 | contig 16987 bp, 6 predicted proteins | sample 071ome_25_FD_179960 | JGI IMG/M metagenome (GOLD analysis project Ga0255760, IMG submission 179960) | Coastal salt marsh microbial communities from the Groves Creek Marsh, Skidaway Island, Georgia - 071410BT metaG (version 2) | ecosystem: Environmental > Aquatic > Marine > Intertidal zone > Salt... | reverse complement strand
TCCGAGAGCAATCTCCCCGACGGACACGCCACGCAATCAATCAAAACGTGTAAAATTTTACACAACACCGCATCGTCGTGGTCCGGGTCCGTCGCCTCAAACCTCGACATCGTCACCGCTTCGCTGATATCTCTAACCACCATCGCTTTCTCGACGTCGTCGGAACCGAAAATCAAATCCCTTTTCAAAATTTTATGCACCGCGGACAACGCTTGCGAAGTTATCGGCCCGCTCGTTTCCACGCTCACGATGCACTTCAAAAACGGTCGAATAAAATCCGCGCACGATAACGGTTGCTGTTGACTCATTTTACTGTTACTGTTGCTACCGCTGCCACCGTTATTCCCGAGCGCGGAGGAAGAATTCTCCATCGTCAATCCTTTCGCGAACAGCAACCTCCGCAAGCTCATAAACTCTTGCACCAGTGGATCATCCACCAAACTCTCTTCCATATCCAAACCACTCGCTGCACCAGAACCGCTCCCATACGCCGACGACATAGTCTGCCGAGCGAGTATCGCGTATTTACTGTTTTGTCGCATCGTCGCGACCACTCTCGACGCTTCCGCGTTGATGATCGCCGCGAAAGATACCGCGTTGGAGGAGAATTCGCTCATGCTGGTTTAATTTTCCTATTAAAAAGAGAGAGTGTGCGGCAAGCGCGCTCTATCACCAAAAGCGTCGCGGAGGGGGGGGGAGGGGGGGGGGGGGAAGCAAAGAGGGGGACGTGATAAAAGTGCGCTCTCTTTCCGAAGTTTTACGTAACGAAACGGTATCGTCCAGAGCGCGTGCGTTTCTCTCACCTTTGCGTGGCGCGAGAGATCGGATTATTATTATTTTTTTTTGAAGAGGATCGCGAGACCGCGAAACGCGGAGACCGAAAAAAGAAAAAAAACGCACAACACAGAAAAGGATTCCTCGCGCAGAGGCATACATACACACACTCGCGCGCATATTTATTAATCGCAGTTATTTTTATTCGTATTTTTTTATTGTTATGTAGGTTTAAATGGCTTCAGCTAGTACGTTTCTTTTTCTTCTTCTTCTTCTTCTTCTTTACGGATGAATCTCACCTTGCTCCCACATGTCCAACAAGGGATAATCGGCGAATCCTTCTTGCTCCGCTCTGAGTTTATTCAGCGCGCGCTTCTGCGCTCTATAATGTCTCGGGTCGTCTTCGCTCAACCATTCGATTTCACCGTTTTTGTATTTTTCAATCAGTTCTGGGTCGTAATCCGGGGCGTTTTTGTCTAACGCTTTCCAGTATTTCATTTGGCGCATGTCTACTTTTTCCATCTGCTCGAGGACGTCGGGGCCTATGCTTCGGAAGTACGTTTCGTCGCGTTTGTTTTTCAACCAGAGTTGGCGGATTTTTTCGTAGTGGGCTTCGTTGGTTGCGTCAGACATAGATCGGTGCAGAAACTCATCGTAAAAGAACTCGTACTCGTCGCCCCACTTGGTGTCCCAGACTGACCACGGTTTGAAGAGTTCATCTTCTTGCGCGGTTCGCTTGATTCCGGCTTTTTCAAAGACTTCGATCAAGTTTCGGCCGTTGATTTCGCCCGTTGTCATGAGAACTTCCTTGAGCGTAAAGAGCATCTCTCTATTTTTCGGTTCGTGCATGATGCATAAAGCTCGACGGCAGGAAGTGATGATGAGTTTTCGAACTTCGTTGTATACGAGCATGTCGAGCTCTTCGGACATGTTGTATTCAAACTTGTAATACTCCTCTGGGTGATCGTCCTCGCCCAAGCCTAAAAATTCTTCCTCTTTGATTCGTTTGCGCATCAACCCGACCGGACCGAGGTCGCTCCATCCATATTTGCAGACGTAGTCTAAAGCAATATCTGTGGCTAAGACCATATCTCGGTGAGACATGGTAGATACGCCGTAAGGGCCGTAGATGTACCTTTCAGCCATTTGACCGGCGACTAAAGTAGCCATATGCGATTCAAAAACCGTTCTAATTCTGATCTTCATCGCCGCTTGCGAATCGAGTTCTCGAGCGATGTATTGGATCACAGACGTTTCTTTGCCACCTGGGAAACAAATGACGTTCGCAACGTCGTCAAATTCCGGAGAAACCATAGCTACGACGACTTGCGCAGCCGTGTATAAGCAAATAGAGTCTCGGGTGTACGGGTTCATGATTTGCACGGCGACGTCTTCTTTGAACTTGGATCTCGTCATCAAAGTGTCCGTGCCATCTTTGGAACCGCTGCTGAAAGACTTCGTCGCGCGAATGCTGTTGATAATTTTTAAGAAATCCTCGGTAGTCGCCATACCACCTTTGCTCCCAGCGGCTTTGGCGATGCACTGCTTGACCATATTTTCGAGATCGGCGCCGCTAAACGCCGAAGAGAGTTTGGCGATGTAATCGATATCCAAATCTGGCTCGCATTTATCCCACGCATCGCGCTTGGTAATATGTAATCTAATGATATCCGCACGAGCAGATCTGTTTGGTAAATTCATTTCGATGATGCGATCAAATCTACCTGGTCGAATGAGCGCAGGATCTAAAACTTGCGGGCGATTCGTCGCCGCGACGAGCATAACGCCAACTTTTTCCTCAAATCCGTCCATTTCCGCGAGAAATTGGTTAATCGTTGCGACACGCTCGTCCACACCTTCCTCTGTGCCGCTTTGTCCAGCTCTCTTTTGTCCAACAGCGTCGAATTCGTCGATAAAGATGATGCATGGGGCAACTTTACGCGCCGCGGCGAATAAGTTTCTTACCCGCGAGGCGCCAATACCGACAAACATATCGGTAAACTCCGTAGCAGCGACCGAGAAAAATGGAACACCAGCTTCACCAGCAATGCACCGCGCCAATAACGTCTTCCCGGTACCAGGAGGTCCGCTGAGCAAAATACCTCCAGGAACAGCCGCGCCGACGTCTTTGAACTTTTGAAAATCTCTCAAGAAACGAATCAACTCGTACATTTCGTCCTTCAACGCCTCGATGCCGGCGATATCGTCCAAAGAGGTATTTCGATTTTCAATCGAGGATTTCTCTGGCGAGTATTGCCTGGCGTGAATATTTGCAAACTGATCCTCCGCTTCGTCCGCGCGGTAGATTTCGTTCAACATCTGGTAGCACACGGCGACGATAATCAACGGGCAGAGCGCGTTGAAAATCCCGTGGCCTAAGACCCACCAAAACGGATGCCCACCCGGGTGCGATAACTCGATAAACTCGCCTCTGGAGTGCGGTCTCGGTTGTAATATTTTCTTCGCGATGCGTTCGTCATATGGCAAGTACGTGAAAAAGACCTCGTCAGTGCCGTCCACGTAATACTTTGCGGTTGTTTCGTTTCTCCCAAAGACGATTTTGTTGATTCTCCCAACCTCGAGCAATTTGTAAAACCCGGTGTAGGAAGTTTCCGTGGGATTTCGATCGGTACCCATGCTCGAATACGGATCTTTCAAATAATTGTAATTGATCGTTCTGACGAACCTCTTCGAAGCGTCCGATCGTAACATCTTCCCGAACCATCCTTTGCGTTGCTCCAACCACGCCTCGCGTTCTTCCAACAACTCTTGCATCACTTCTTTCCTCGATTTAGACAAATTCTTTGCGCTCTCTTCGATCTCCCCGTAATACGTATCCATTTGCGCCAGCGTCAACACGGCTTTATCTGCCGCTTTCTTCGAAAGCTCTTTGAGCTTCTTATTGTCTCCGGCTAACTCGGCGTTCCTCTTCCTCAACTTCTCCTCCCACGCCGCTTGCGACCCGTACTTTTTCATAAACTTCTTCTTCTCTTCCTTCCATACTTTTCTCTTCTTCGCGTCTGATTCTTTCTTCCATTTCCTCGCCTCGGCGGCTTCTTCGTCTGTCATCGCGCTCGTCGGCATTTTGCGAACGTCGTTATCGAATCGCGCGCGAAAAAGTTTCGTCCGCTCCTCAGCTTCCTTCTTCGGTTTCACGAAGGACCACAACCCTTTGTCCGATTTCACCGGAGGTTTGCTCGCCTTTGCCTTCTTTTCTGTCGTCGTCGTCGTCGTCGTCGTCGTCTTCGATGAGTCATCCTCGGCAGCCGCGATATTCCCGAGCGCTTCGTTCGCCTTAAACCCTCCTCGCGTTGGTTTCAAAAGCGCAATCGGTGCAGAGGAGGACGAAGAAGACGCGACTTCGCCCGCAACTCTCATCGGGTTATCATCATCGCGCGCTTCTTCCGAAACCATCGATGGACGAGAAGACTCCGCGGCGACGACAAAACTCGTCGTCCCTTTATCGTCGTTCTCGTTCCTTCGCAGCGCAGTGGCTGCGTTCGCGGCCGATTTCTGCCCGCCCAAGAAGACAATCGTGGAGACGATGGCCGCCGCGCCGAGTCGCCTCGCCAGGTTCTGCTTCAGCTTTTCGCCGTTGTTGTTATCGTTGCTTTCGTCGGACGAAGAAGAAGATTGAGACGCGACGACGACCCGTCTCCTCTCCGCGGCGCAATCGCTCTTTCTTCGAGGAAGAACTTTAATCGCTCGTGGTCTTCTCCCTCCTATTGGCGGTGACGGCTGCTGCTGCGAGCGATGATGATGCCTCGATCGCAACAGCGTCGTCGCCGAAGAAGTCGTCGCGGCGATGCCGCTGCTCATCTCTCGCGCGCCTCGAACAACACAAAAGTGCTATATCCTCCTCCTTCTGCCGTTTTAGTATCCTCTGAGTCTTCTTCTTCTCTCTGCGTCTCTCGCTTGGGGAAGAAGAAGAAGTGCGGTGTGCGTGCTTTTTGTTTTCGGTCCAGAGAAGAGGTTTTATCTGCTTTCCACATCCGAAAAAAAATGGGCCGAATGAGAGACGAAATCAAAGACGAAAAGGGAGAGAGAGAGAGAGAGAGAGGACACAGAGGCACACGAAAAACAGAGAACCGAGAAGAGAGCTTTTCTCTCTCCGAGTGAGCGAGAGACGCAGAGAGGACCCACAACACGCATCTTTTTCTCCTTTTTTACACTATACTCGTATACGTTTTTCCCCAACACACACAGAGACACTCGTTCCTTATTTCTTCTTCTCTGTTTTTGCCAGAGAGAAGAAGAAGAACATCGGGAGAACGAGCGACGTCTGTCGTTCCCTCGCGCCCCCCGCGCAATCTTCGCTTTCGTTGATTTTTTCTTCGAGAAAGAATAGCAACGAACAACGACAACAACAAATCGAATTCAGAGAGAGAGAGAGAACGATGGAAGCGCTGTTGGAGAATTACGCGTCGAGCAGCGACGACGACGACAACGACGACGAAGCGAGAACGGCGACGGCGTTGAGGCAAAACAATAGCATCAACAACAACAAAAGAGCACCGATCGATCCGGCGCCGAAAGTGAACGTGGCCAACTTGGCGCTGACGAAAGTAGCGATGCCAAGCACCGGCGAGGATTTCGAAGCTGGCGGCTCTTCTTCCGCGGCGGTCGTGGTTGTCGTTCCGAAATCGGACGTCGCCAACGCGAACGAGGAATTCTTACAACCGAACGCGCAAGTGTTGAAAACGAATTTAACGTACGAGCAGATGAGCGCGAAAGTGGAAGGTCCAGAGCATCCAAACTTGAAGCGAAGGGACGAGAGGAGAGCGAGGAACCATCACATGGGTTTCGTGCAGACTCTGAACGTGGATTCGTTCGCCTTTGACGCGCAGTATAACACGCACTTGCAAACGCAACAAGAACGGCAACGAGAAGAGCAGACGAGGAGAGGAGATGGACGAAAAGTGAGCGGGAAAAGTGCGACGACGACGACGACAAATAACAATAATAATTGGAACGCGAAAACGGTGTACGATATGACAAAGAAAGAACGCCGAGAAAAACGGAACGAAGCCTTGATGGAAGCGGCAGCCTCTTTCAATGTTGTTGGTAGAGGGGATAGTAACGATGGCGATGGTAGCGGTGATGCGAACGGAGCGTGGGCTAAAAGTCCCGGGGCAAGACTAGACGTGATGAAAAAGTCCGAACTTTCTCGGGAACAAAAAGAATACCTGGAATGGCACGCGAAACGCAACGACGCCAAACGAAAAGCGAGGGGGAAGTTAGGGGACACGGGAAGAGACGACGACGACGTGGTTGCCGCTGCCGCTGGAAAGAATAAAACTAAAGAAGGAGAAGACGATGCGGTGGACGAGGTCGAGCTAAAAAGAAGACAGGAAGCGACCAAGACCAAGTTCCATGGAGAAGAAGAATTCAAATACGACGGATCATCGTGGTTGGCGAAACCAAAAACGTTGAAAGCTCGGAGCGATAGATGTTATACGCCCGAGAAAACGACGAAACAATGGATCGCGCACGGTAAAGGCGTTTCTCATCTCGAATTCTTCCCGAATTCGGGTCACGTTTTGCTCACGTGCGGGATGGAAGGCGTCGCGAAGATTTGGGACTCTGGCGATGAAAACAACAAGTTTAAGCTTCTCAGATCGTACACTGGTCACACCAAAGCAATTAAATCGGGATGTTTTACTCCGAACGATGGATCGATGTTTGCCACGTGCGGTTGGGATCAAAAGGTGCATCTCTGGGATACGGAAACTGGAGCGGTTGTGCGCACGGTTTCTTCCGGGAAGACGCCTCTGTGTTTAGCTTTCCATCCGCAAAAGTCCAACATTTTACTCGTCGGTCAGGGAGACAAGAAAATAGTGCAATACGACATGCAATCCGGGGACGTGGTTCAGGAATACGATCAGCACTTGGGCGGAGTGAACTCGATTGCTTTTTGCGACGGAGGGAAACGCTTTGCGTCTACTTCAGACGACAAGACGCTCAGAGCTTGGGAGTTTGGTATTCCGGTGACGATGAAATACGTTGCAGATCCTTTGATGCACTCGATGCCATCGACTAAAATGCACCCGGACGGCGATTTTTTAGCCTGCCAGTCGTTGGATAACTCGATCAAAATTTATAGCACAAAAGACAGATTCCGAGAAAAAAGGAACAAGTCGTTCATGGGACATCAAAACGCCGGATTCGCCTGTGAAATTGCTTTTTCTCCGGACGACGGTAAATACATGGCGAGTGGTGACGGCGATGGACGCTTATTCTTCTGGGACTTCAAAACAGGGCGGAAAGTGAAGACATTTAAGGCTCACGATAAGGTTTGCATCACTTTAGACTGGCATCCGCTGTTAGCGTCCAGAGTTTGCACAGGGTCTTGGGATGGGAAGGTCAAGATTTGGGATTGACGACGGTTGTTTCACAAAATTCACGCAAAAAGATTTATTGCAAGTTCTAGCGCAGCAAACGTAGTTTCGAAGATATCAGCACGTGCAGGTTGATACAAAAATACAAAAAAGCGGTATTAAAAAATAAATAACGCGCGTGCGCGTCGTTCTCTTTTTATTCTCTCGAAGATTCCGGGACGTACTCTTCTCTCTTCTTCTCTTCTAAGTTCCCTCCAAACGCGGAAAAGAAATCGCCGATGGCGTCCGTCCATCCTGGTTTGGCTTGAGCTCGAATACCGTTTCTGGGATTTCGAGCGGAAGCTATTTTATCCGTGTACACTTTGATCGCCGAGTTTTTCACTTGCTCGCACACATCGGAACATTCAAAGTCTGACAAGATCGCAATCTTAGCCTCCAAATCTGCGACGTATGCGTTGAGCTCGACGTCAAGCGTTTGCTCGATACGTTTAGCACCAAACTGATCGTTTTGTTTTAAAGCCGCAGCGAGCTGCTTCTCTTTTTGGAGCGTATCGTTTACAGCTTTTGAAAATTGTGCACGCTCCAAATAGGGTATCCATGAGATCCAATTGTCTTTCAGATTCTTGGAAGCTTTTACTTTCGAATTTACGAAATTCCTCGTCAAGCTTTCGATGCAGGCATCGGCGAGCAGTCTGTTCGTTGAAGACACGTTGTTTTCAACGAGTTCAATGATTTCCATGAGATCATTGTCGTGCGCTTGTGACAATTCTTCAATATTTTGAAGAGCGCTGAGAAAATCCTCAAAGCTTTCGCGACGCATAGCGAGGACGGCTTCTTTGTTCGTAATTTCCACCACGCGCTGTTCATACTTCAAAGCCTCTACGTACCCAAACTTCAAAGTGAGTTGAGCGGAATCGTACGAAAATCGTTTAATATCGCAGGAGACGGAATACAGTTCGTTGATTAACTCGCAGTCTGCGTAGACTCGGGCCAAATTTTCACATCTTTTCGTGGATTTTGTGAACAATACGATGGCTTCGTGGAGAATCCTCGTCGGCGGGACGAGAAACTCTCCCTGCGAGTTCTTTTCAATCAAATCTCCGGCATGTAGCGCAGGTTGCTCCGCTTCGGTCAACAATTTCTCCATATTTTCTTTCGGAGGTGGCGGAGGCTGCAATAATTCAATTCTTTCTGAAACAGACTTTTGCATCAAAATTAGCGCCGCTTTATTATTCGCGTGTTTTTCCTTGCAACGTTCCGCGCGATGTAAGAGATAGTCTCTGCATTCTTCAAGTCGACCGACCGCACGTCGTCGATTCACGTCCGTCTCAAATTTGAATACGAAAAGACCAACTTCAGCTAGCTGCGCAGAGGTTGCAATCTCGTAGAATCGATCCGCTGCAGCTTTTCTAGCTCCGACCGGGTCCTCGTTAAAAGAAGCCTCGGTTTTTTTCAGCTTTTGCTTCACTTTTTCGAATATCATGGAGAATAGAACAAAGCAACGAAAAATAGTTAAAATGCCGACTAAAAACAAGACCAAAATCGTCCCAGTTTCGGCTTGCGAACCATCTAATGCAAAGGCTATAATAATCACGAGCGCTTGACCGCAAAAATTCATCACGTCTGCTCTGTTCATCACATTCCGGACACGAATCGGTCCAAATGACACCGTGATTCTTCTCCACGGTTGAATAAAGTACACCAAGTACGCATTTGCAGCGTAGATAGGAAGCATCAAGGCGCCAGAAATTTCGCCTCCTCCAGCTTGTTGTGCGAGCAATACGACGATTAACTTGTTCGCAAGTTCGATGGTCATGTAGTGAACCGCAAAAAGCGACGCGAGAGTGTACACTTGATTTTCGGCGTCTGGCTCTTCTGAGACGCTCTGTCTCTCGAAGGATTTTGCCATACTTCGAACCTTTTCAATTTGTGGTTTGATTTCCGTTTCCATCGATTTCTCCTTTTCGAGTTCCACGGAGAGTGTCTGCCGCGACTTGGAACGAAATGATTTTGGATCGAAAGTGTCTTCAGTCTCGTCTTCATCTTCTCCGTCTTTTGCTCCACCACCATAGACCGTATTTTTTTTCATAGGTTGGCCGGTGAGTCGAGCTAAAACTGCGTCTAAGTACCCGTATTTTTTCTTTCTCGTAGTTTTCGTCACCTTTCGATTGACAATTTCGAGAGCGTCCGTGGCAGGGCGGCGAAAAACCTCGTACCACGCGCCAGCGGCGTCGAGAACCCGATTATCGTCTAATTTATTGCGCAAGCGGATGCGTCTGACGCGAAGCAGCACAAATAAAGGTATTCCTATACCCACGACGCAACCAACTATACCCGCGACAGATTGGACAAAGATGTGCTCCTCGGAATCGCAGTCAACTTTCGCATCCGCCGATAACACTCTCGTGTTTCCGACATCGTAACAGTCGAAAGATTGTAAACATAAATTAATTACAGGTAAATATACGACTGTAATACAAAGACCGAAGAACTTACGAAAGGAAGAGAGCACTTTATACTTTTTATGCAGCGCGTACAAAACCTTGTCGCCACTCCAACTTATGCAGGATTTTTTGTGTCCAATCATACCGCCAAAGTGTCCTTTGAAGTAATAGCCCAGCTCTTTATCGTGGCGAATCGATCGCACCATGAGCTTGTATTGCAACTTGGCAATATTTAAGGAAAAAAATATCGTGCCAAATATCATGCAAGGAGCGCCCACGACGCCTCCCCAAAATACTTTTGTCCAATCGAAGCCGGTGATACATTCCGGAGCGAAAATTTGTATGCCAAAATTGAAGGAAGCGAACCAATCGGCGACGTCCAGAACCGGCCCAGGCCATTTAAAGCTCAAATTCAAGCTGACAGATAAATATTGAATCGTGTTGAACACTGATCTCAGAGCTGAGGTGGAGACCGAGTCCAAGGTGTCGGCAGCGCCTACACCGACGAGCACCAAACCGATAATACCTAACGCGCCAACGCCGTACATGGCGTAGTTTTCACCACACTCTTCGCACGCGTCACCCTTGCGAAAATATCCTTCCGAGCACGTATAACACGCGGTACCATTCGCACCAACGGTGCACGATGATCCAAAGCCAGGACAACGTTCAGGAAAAGGGCAAATCGTGATGTCCACGCACATCGTATCGACTGATGCCCACGTGCCCGCAGCGTTCGCGCACGAACATACGGATCCGAGCGTTTCGTTATATTCGCAACGAAAACCAGTTTCAATAACGCACGTCGTTGAACAACCGACGTCACCGTCTCGAATATTCTGAAAGTCATCGCATTCTTCGCCCTCATCTATGACGCCATTTCCGCACAACGGCGGCGGTGGCGGCGAAGGCGGCGGCGAAGGCGGCGGGAGTGGCGGCGGCAAAGGTGGTGGTGAAGGCGGCGGCGGCAAAGGTGGCGGTGACGGTGGCGGTGGTGGCGAAGGTGGCGGTGCCAAAGTTACAAAGTTTGTCTCCGTCGGGGGCACAATATCTGACACGTTCGTCAAACCCTCATCGGTAAGCTTCGTTTTGATATCCGCGATTTTTTGGGTATCGGTTGTGACCAACGCTTCCTTGACGGCATCGGTTTCCGTGAAAGTCGTCAACTCAACTTTAAAATCTACGGTCACTCCACTTGAAGTTTGCAAAGTGTTCCTTCTTCTCCTTCTTTTCAACGGATCCGCGACCTCCGAAACAGATATGATTGTTATAGCGCCAGGTGAAACGTTCAAAATAGACGCCATTGCGTTAATAAACATAGCCTTTTGCTCTTCTTGGAAGTCAGCTACGGCGTAACCCGTAAGCTCCATCTTTGCTTCCACAGCAGCTGCGGCTGGTGGTGGACTCGGCGGTGGCAACGGTGGAGGTGAAGGAGACGGTGGTGGCGATGGTGGCGATGGCGGAGGTGATGGCGGCGGCGACGGTGGCGGCGACGGTGGCGGGAACGGCGGCGGCGACGGCGGAGGTGACGGTGGTGGCGACGGTGGTGGTGATGGCGGCGGCGACGGTGGTGGAGGTGGCGATGGTGGCGATGGCGGTGGCGACGGTGGTGGCGACGGCGGTGGCGACGGCGGTGGCGACGGTGGTGGCGAAGGCGGCGACGGTGGAGGTGATGGCGGCGGCGGCGGTGACGGTGAAGCCGGCGGCGGCGATGGTGGTGGTGGAGGAGGCGGCGACGGCGGCGGCGACGGAGGTGGTAATGGAGGTGGAGGCGATGGCGGCATAGGAGGCGAGTAGGCCGCTGTATACGTGCACGTTGTGAGATCTGTGTAAGTAAAGTCCCAATCTATCGTTTGACCGTAAAAATCGATGGGAACAGTCGTGTTAACAGTTTCACACATAAACATCAAGTTAAACATCGTCGCTCCGTCAAACATCATGTACGTTGGATCATCGAGATACGTACGACCGTCGGCGGTGAAATCCGTAAGAGTATTGACATTCCAATACCTCCCAATGTTGTATTCAAACGAAATCGCATCTTGAAACATGAAAACCATCCGAGTTACGGAAGAGACGTCCCAGGCCATGATATCTTCGTTGTACGTCGTCGCGTTTCGAAACATGGAGTCCATATCTGTGACTTTCGAAACGTCCCAAGATTTCAAGTTACCCTCGAAACTCACCGCGTCGCGAAACATATTCCTCATGCTCGTCACCTGAGACGTGTCCCACGCATCGATGCCTGAAGTTGTTCCTACAAATTTTGAGCAACCGTAAAACACGTAGTCCATATTTTGAACGTTCGATACCGTCCAAGACGCGAATTGGTTGCCGGATACATCCTCGTTCATGAATGGATCGTTATAAAACATTCCCTCCAGTGTCGTCGCGGAAGAAACGTCCCAAGCATGCACGTTATGCATACGATCTTGTCCCGCCCAAGATCCTTCAAGACCCCAGTAAGGGCTGGTGTATGGATCTGCCATAGCGAATATGTACGAAAAATCCAATACGCTCGAAGTATCCCAATCCGTAAAAGCTTCAGGCCTGAAACTATCCGCCCCTGAAAACATGCGTTGCATTGACGTGACGCTAGAAACATTCCAGTAGAATGGGACGGAGGTTAGGCTCGTGGCGTCATTGAACATGTACGACATATCAAGCACATTCGACGTGTCCCACATTACATTTGGATCCCCATCAAATCGATAAATTTCGAAATAGGTTCCAAACGATGTTGCCCTGTCGAAAGTGCGATTCATGTACAACACGTTCCCTGTCGACCATCCTCGCAAATCTTGATTAAAGGAAGTGGCGCGCCTGAACATGCTGCTCATATCCGTCACGCTTGACACATCCCAGTCCTTCAGACGCGAATTGAATGCACTGGCGCCTTCAAACATACTCTTCATATTTCTAACTTTAGATACGTCCCACGTATAGAGTAAACCCGTGAACGCATAAGCATTATAAAACATACTTTCCATATTCGTCACGGACGAAGTATCCCAATCCTTAAGATCAGCATTAAAGGAGAGTTGTCCATAGAAAGCGAACGACATATCTGTCACCGCGCTGACGTCCCATTCTGACATTGGCCCGTAACCACTTAATTCGCAATTTCCATTTACTCCACCCATCTGCAAACACGCTAAAATCGCGGATAGAAAGTTATCATTCGTGATAGAATCGTAGGGAGGAGGACTTTCAGCTGGCGGTGGCGATGGCGGAACGTATACGCACTTCCCCGGACAAGAACCGTCGATGGGATAAAAATCCATTCCCGGATTCGACACATCGGTAACCTGAGAAAATCCATCTTGATTTTGTTTAACGCATTCGACGCATGGCTTACACTCGTAACCGTAAGAATTACTATCCCAATCATAAGATGACCCACAAAATGTCTCCTGCTCCATCAAGTGCGAGTATCCGCAGCTCGCGTGCGAAGCGCACGTGGTTGAGCGGTGGAAGACATTGCCATAATAGCAGGACGAGGCCTGAGTGGCGTCGACTCGCGACGAATTCTGGAACGAAGCGACCACTTGATTAATAGGCGTCCAAACAAAATCGACATATTGAATCATGTTCGTTTCTGAGTAATACGTGAGGGTAGGAACGTACGCGTCTAGCAAAACTGATTTTACCCCGGCGGTATCTCCAAATATATTGTCGGAATATTTACAGAAACTCCACAAAGACGACCACTCCTCCGAATCGGACCGCGAGTTGCCTTCGATAAGCATTTCGCCCCAAACCGCTAGCAAAGATGTCAACCCGATCCGGTCCAAAAAGTAATTATTTTGGATTTTCAAGTCACCTCTGACGTTACTCAGAGAGGAGAAACTTATCTCTGTCCACGAACTTCCGAAAGTATTCCCGGACATCTCAAGCGCAACACCAGGAACGCCGGATGTATATGCGAATGAGGTATTCGAGAGGCTCCACGCGTTATTATTTGAAGTGACGTACGTATCGGAATTGGTGTCGAAATAGAAAGTCTCCGGCCCATTTGCGCCGACTTGTCCTAGATTCCACGTTCTCCAATCCGATATACCTCCGCCCATGCCGCCGTTATCATTTATTCTCATGTACTGGCTCACCCTTTGAAGATTCTCCAAAACGAGGCTTTCTATGATTGCATTAGTAGACAGATCAAAAGATCCCGTCACGCTTTCCAGATTATAAAACTCAACTCTTGTGAGAGCGTCGTTTTGAGTCATCTCAATCTTTCCCGTGATTGAATAACCCGAACCGTCCGTCATGTAGAATTCCGTCAACGTCGAACACTTGTATAAAAAAATATTCCCTGCAAACGTAGTAAAAGTTCGGCCTTGCAATCTGAACATAGTCGGCTGCACGCCATTCGCGTTCGTGTCTGAATCTTCGCACAGGATATTCGCGTTAATCACGCCGTTCACCGGCTCGATATCGCAAGTATCCCCAGCCGCCGCGTTTTCCGGCACCAAGTCGTCCCAATCGCACGTTCCACTTTTACACACGCACGCCGAAGCCGCGTCCGCGTATATCAAGAATCCGCTCGCTCTCGTTCGCATCATCGTTCCTCCCTTCGCGGTCGAGCCGCGACGCGGCGGCGGCGAATTCAGCATCATCGCACACACCAAAGCAAACGCAAAAATGAATCGGCCAACGAGGGTGGTCCCTCGCCTCAAATTCGTCGTCCCCGCGCGGGAATGTCGTCGTCGCATTCTTGGATAAATACTATTCTTCTCGTCGACGTTTTTGTCGTCGACGACGCTCTCGGCCGTCGACGAAGGCGACGACGACGCCAAACTCCTCATATCCTTTTCTCAATTATAGGAGGACACTTACACACGCGCGCAACCAACGAAAACCTTCGGCTGGTCGGAAAAAGTAATTCCCCTCTCTCTCTCTCTCTACACACACTAACACACACACACACGCAAACGCCAAAAGCAACCCACCACGTTTGCGCGAACAATTCTTCGTTTTCCGGTGCGACGAGAGTGCAACAGACAGACAAACGCAGATGCACAGAGTGAGACACGAAAGGATGTATGTGCAACAAAAAGAGTGAGGGCGGGTAGACATTTCAAAAACGTCCCACAACGACTCAAAACCTACCAAAACCCTAAACCAACTTGTACTCGATAATTCTATCTCCCGAAGCTCTCGCGACGACGCCGCACACACAAACACGCGCGCGCGCGATCGAGGAAAAATCGACCGCACAAGAAGACGACGACGTATCACGACGTATCACGACGACGTATCACGAGAAAGAGAGAGAGAGAGAGAATAAAAGAGCGAAAATGAATGCGGCGACGCGTTTTACTCGTCGTACGTTTTGCACCACTTTTTTCCTCCTCCTCTCGACGACTTTGACGTCGTTGGTTTTAACTGTTCTTCTTCTTTTCCCAAAAATCGACGTCGCGGAAGGACGCGAGTTCGCGATGGGGGGAAAGTTATCGTTGGATTTGATGCCGATGAGGGAAGAGACAATAAAGACGTCTCTGAAAGCGATCGAATCGGGAACGGAGCTTCGCGAAAAGTTTCATCACTTCATCTCGGTGCAATTTCCAGAGAAAAAGAAAGAATACGAGAGGAAAACAAAAAAAGAGTACAAGAAGCGAATGGCGATTTTCCACGCGAATTGGAAGCGAGCTATTGAGCGTGAGATTGACGATCGCAAAGGCGGCGGTTCGGCGAAGCACGGCGTGACGAAATTTTTCGATTTGAGCGAGGAGGAGTTTCGAGAGCGGTATTTGGGGTTGCTCTCTACTTCATCGTCGTCGTCATCGTCTTCTTCTTCTTCTTCTTCTGACTTGTTGAGGAAGCACGAAATGGAAGCGCCTTCCGACGAGGAGTTGGAAAAGTTGCCGCAGTATTACGATTGGAGAGCGAGAGGCGCGGTGACGCCGGTGAAGGACCAAGGTCAGTGCGGTTCGTGCTGGACGTTTTCCACCACCGGGGCGATCGAAGGCGCCAACTTTATCAAAACTGGTAAATTGGTCTCCTTATCAGAGCAGCAACTTTTAGATTGCGACGTTGGATGCGCGCCAGATATACCGAACGCGTGCGATAGCGGCTGTAATGGTGGTTTACCGTCCAACGCGATGGAATACATCGTCGAACACGGCGGATTAGACACGGAAAAATCGTACCCGTATAAAGCGATGAAAGAAGACACGTGTCGCGCGAAGGAAGGCAAACTCGGCGCGACCATATCCAATTTCACCTTTGTCGGTAAAAACGAGACGCACATGGCGCACGCTTTAGTGAAATACGGACCGCTCTCTATCGGCATCAACGCGGCGTGGATGCAATCGTACGTCGGAGGGGTCGCGTGTCCGTGGCTGTGTAACAAAGACGCGCTCGACCACGGCGTTTTAATCGTCGGCTACGGCGAAGAAGGCTTCGCCCCGGTGCGCTTGCACAAAGAACCGTACTGGGTCATAAAAAATTCCTGGGGCATGGGCTGGGGCGAGGAAGGCTACTACCGCATATGCAAAGATAAAGGCAACTGCGGCGTGAACAACATGGTCGTCGCCGCGCTCAACGATTGATTTTGACGAGACCCGACCATCGCGCGAAGAAGAGAAAAAAAAGAGCGACTCTGAAAAGAGTATCGTCACTGTACATAATTCTATATCTGCTACATCTGCTACACGTACTAATAATATAACAGTAGTATTAAAACGTTTCGTTATGATAAATCGACTCTCTCTTCTCTCTGCTATTCGGATCCTCGCGCGCTTTCGCCTCTCGAGGGGGGCAAGAAAACCTCTCCTCTCTCTTAGGGTGATCTCCTTCCTCTTTTTCTAAAGCTGTCGACGCGCCGCGCGCGGTCCTCTGCTACACTTTCGCTATAAAAATACATACACGCGCTCTCTTCACTTCTTGAACGTCCCTTCCGGTGCCCACGATTGACTCGGAATCCTGTGGTGCGGCTGCTGCGGTCGCTGTTCCATCTTACGAGAAACGTTAAACACGTACGCGCTGGAGACGAAAACGATGCCGAAACCAACGGCGGTGTTTCGTCGCCAATGTTTCGGGTCCGCGAACCACCCGCCGTAGGACGTCCAGATTTGGGACGTGTCGAAACCTCCTCCCGCTGGTGGACCCATTGTTATTGATATCGTTGATTTTAAAAGACAAAACGAGCGAGAGAGCAAAGATATGTGTATATGTATATCGCGCTTATATTTGCTCTCCTCTTTTTTTTCTGAAGCGAATTTTCCCGAAAACGCCGATCTCGTCTTCGTCATTTTCAAAAACAAGCGCGCGAAAGAGGACGCTGAGAGAGAGAGAGAGAGAGAGTAGCAGCAGCAGCGCTCGCGGAATAGATTTTTAGAGACGTTCGTCACTTCCCTCCACCACCACTAGAGTAACTAACTCATCATATAATAAAAAACATGTTCCAAACGCGTTCGGAGTACGACCGAG
>Ga0255760_10002488_pt1 | contig 17005 bp, 22 predicted proteins | sample 071ome_25_FD_179960 | JGI IMG/M metagenome (GOLD analysis project Ga0255760, IMG submission 179960) | Coastal salt marsh microbial communities from the Groves Creek Marsh, Skidaway Island, Georgia - 071410BT metaG (version 2) | ecosystem: Environmental > Aquatic > Marine > Intertidal zone >... | reverse complement strand
ATCTAGAATTTTTTGTTTCGAGACTAGAATGGAGGATTGAGCAATATTACAAACATATTGATAACGTACTATCATGGGCAAATGAAGTATACAGATATGAAACATACAACTATAGTGTAGACAACCCAATTAAAAAGAATAAAGATAAAGAGTTAGTGGTAAAAAACTACAAAGAGTTATATGATATATTTCTGTCAAGAAAAGAAATAGCTGTTATAGAAGAAAAAATATGTTCAAAAATTACATAGGATGGCATTTAGAATTAACACAAAGATGCCCATTGGCTTGCCCTGCTTGTGACAGGACAATGTTTTATGAAACTGTAAATCCAAAATTAGATATAAACACTGATCATGTAAAAAAATTCTTTACATCACAGCATTTACAAACATTGCAATATATGCAATTACAAGGCAATTTAGGCGACCCTATATATCATCCTAATTTTCATGAAATAGCAGAACATTTTTTTCCTGTAAATTATCTAAATGTAACTACTAATGGAATGCACAAAATTGAATTTTGGCAACGTGTGTTAGAAACATGGCCTAGTTCAAGTGAAATAACACTAAGTATAGATGGATTAGAAGATACTAATCACATGTATAGAATTAACAGTAAATGGTATCAAATACAAGAGTTATTTGATTTAATCGCCAAGCAAAAACACAAATGTTTAATCGAATGGAAATATATTGTATTTGAACATAATCATCATCAAGTTGAACAAGCTGAAAAAATAGCAAATAAAATTGGCATTAATAAATTTAGAATACAAAAAACTAGACCTCTTGATACAAATATTAAAGTAAAAGAGTATCATAATCCAGACTGGTTTAGTTATGTTACGCCTGAATATGATAATAGTTTAGTACCGTTTTGTCTTACAGGAGATATGCATTATATTGATGCGCATGGAGATTATTATCCATGCTGTTGGTGGGAAGGCCAGAATAAGAATTCTAAACAATATTCTCCTTTGAATATTGCAAATAATACTATTGCAGATTTCTACAAGCATTTTGTTGGAACAAAAAGTTTATTTGCAGATTATGAAACTGCTCCTTGCGTATGTAAAAAGTTTTGTAGAAAAATAAAAAACAACAACAAAGAAAATCTTGCAGTCAATACTCAATTAAATAGGAAAGTTATTAATTTATGATAACATGGGCAATAATAGGAACACTTAGCGGTGTATTATTTGGACTTATTCCTGGCGCTGGACCATTTATTGCCACAGCAGTACTATACCCTTGGTTATCAGACACTAGTGCTGTTAATATTATGATGTATTATGTTAGTGTATTAATTGCAAGTAATTACACAAATAGTGTTACTGCAATACTTTATGGTATACCCGGTGATGCAACAGCTATTGCCACTGCAAAAAACGGGCATAGATTGTTTCAAAAAGGGTTTGGTAGTGTAGCAGTTACAAGTAATGCTATAAGCAGTACAGTAGGTGTTATATGCGCTGTAGCAGCGTTTGTAGTGCTGCTTCCTAATATTATGCACATATTTAAGTTTTACAATAGTGTTGTACAAACACTGGTAATAAGTGTTGCAATAATTATGATTACTTTCTTAACAAAACAATCTAAAATATACACAATATTTTTGTTTTTATTAGGAGGAATATTAGCAAAAGTTGGTATTGACCCTATAACATTTGATAGTTTTTTAACATTTGGTAACAGCTACTTGGCATTAGGAGTACCGTTTGCAAGTGTAATGATAGGATTGTACATAGTGCCTGAACTTGCAAAAATTCATGACATCAAAGTAGACGCACCTAAAAAGATAAGTAAGTATGCAGTTGGTAAAGGTACTACACTGCCTACTTTACTTGGAAGTTTTGTAGGATTTTGGTGTGGATTAATACCGGGTGTAACAAATATTCTTGGCAGCTATGCTAGTGCCAATATAGTCAAGCGATTATTTCGTAAACCTATACTTAAAAGCATAGCAGCCGCAGAGGCAGCGAACAACAGTGGCGCATTGAGTTCATTGCTACCTTTGCTTATACTTGCCATTCCGATTACTGGCAGCGAAGTGTTGGTTTATTATTTGATGCTTGAAAACGGATTTACGTTTAGTGCAGAAAATACAGTAAACAAGTTGTATAGTATACTTTATGTTATACCGTTTGTTACAGCATTTTGTTTATGGTTAAGTTGGTATGGTTTTAATCTGTTAGGAACAGTTGCATATTTTTATAAAATCTATAAAAATTATGTAAACATATGTATACTAACTACTATTAGTCTAGTAAGCATATTGATATTTCCAATACATGTTTGGATGGCAATTTGTATACTATGTCTATCAGTACTAGGATATTCACTCAAACGCTTTGATACTAGTCCAATAATATATGGATATTTTTTAAGCGATTTATTTTATGAGAGTTTGATAAGAACTTTAGTGATATTATCTTAGGAGAAAAAAATGAAATTTATCACAACAATTATGGCAATTTTATTTGCCAGCACAGTATATGCAGCAGATTTAGAAATTGTAAATCCAGGCTCTGAAGAAGGTGCATTTAGACAAGTGCTAACAACACTTGGTGAAAAAGTAGATCACGCATTTGTTCAAGCAAATAATCCTGTGACAGCATATTCCTTTATTGAAGGCAGCGATGCACCAGTTCTAACAATTTGGAGCAGTGAGTGGCCAGGAGATCCAGAGCTAAAAAGTCCTGTAGTTGATGAAAGTAATTTAGTTGCTCTAATGACATATGAAACAATGATGTGTAGCAGAAAATTTTCTAGTTTACAAGATCTTAAAGGCAAAACTGTAAAAATAGCAACATGGGGAAGTGAACCAGTAGCAAAGTTTCTAGGTAATCTAGAAGATGCAACAGGTGCCACCTTTGTAGTTGTTCCGTTTGGTGGCAGTGGTAGCACAACCAAAGGTTACTTAGCAGGCGATGCAGATACTGTGTTTACAATCACAACTAGACAAACTGCTATTGAAGAAGATGCAAAAACAAAATGTTTTGCTTTTAGTTCAAACGGCGATCTAGGCTTTAGATTTGTTGATGCTATTGTAACAGTTAGATCTGACAAAATGCTTACTGAAAAATTGCGTGAGCTTATTGCAATGTTAAGTAGTGAACAATCATGGCTAGATAAGTTTAGCGGTACAAGCACTTATGTTGGTGGTTCAACCAAAAACATAGCAATGTATAAAGAAGCAGTAGTTAACTTCAGTAAATAATACATTCCTGCAAGAGCTGATTGAGTTTTTTATATCTTTCAAACAGCTCTTGCTCATTTTTTCCATCTATATATAATGTAAGATTAAATGCTTTATTGAATAAATGTTGAAATTCTGGTATAACAACACCTTTTTGTAATTTAGTATGATCATCAGTTAACCAAGGCTTAATTGTTTCTAAGTTTTTTACTTCATTTATAATACCAGGTTTTAATATAGGACAAGCATACATTGCCTTTTTATTAATAACAACTTGTTTTCCTAGTAACATGTTGTCTATTATAGTATGATTGTTTATCCTATTCAAAACATTAATAAACTGTCCAGGTCTTGGATTAAAATCAATAGCTTTCATTTCTTTGTCTATAACATGAAAATCAGGACCTGCAAAAAATAAATTCTTAATTTTTAATTTGTCGGTTATAGTTTGCAAAAAATATAATGATTTCTTATGGAAATCACTATCAATTTCATCAGGCATAGATATCCAAACAGCACGTTCTCTACCTATGTCGCTTGTTCTACTAGTTGTGTGACTTTCAATTGGATCTGATAATGGATCTACAGTTTCGCCAAAGTTTATTTTACTACAATTTACATAAAATAAAATATTGACTTTTCCATTGTGAATATATCCGTACGGAGCAACAGTTGGTTTTTCACTCCAAAAATATTCTTGAAACATAATTTTGCATTGTTTGAAAGCAAATCTATCAGAATATATACCAGATTGATTTAATTCAAAAAATTTATTGTGTATTTTTTTATCTTTGATATATTTAAGAAAATGGTGTCTATTATTCCAGCGTCTATATTCTATACTAGGAGTATTTTGATTGTCTCCTGGAAAAAATACATTACTACCTGTACCAATATCAGGTTTAGAAAAAATTTCTTTATTTTTGAATTTGCTTAAATGATTATGAAATGTAGGTGTAACACTTTCAGGTACAAAATCCTCTAATCCTATACTACGGCAATAATCATCAAAACGTTGCTTATTACTCAAAACTTCTGCTGCATACGGAGTTAAATTTTGTATTCCATAATAGCTTTCTAATTGAGCTTGTAAAGGCAGAAGATTTTCACTTACACACCAAATTTTTTCAACTGTTTTAACTTGATTAGTAATGTTTACTATATCAAAATATTTGTCAACAATAATATTGTTAATATAAGCAATATATGGTTTTTCATCAGTATCAGGCATGTAGTCAACAACTAATGTACAGTTGTCTCCATAGGCATGTAAAAATCCTTCTGCTTTGTTTGTGCTACGTTCGTGAGATAGTATTAGTACTGTCATTAAGTTCCTTAGATATCAGTTCAAGTGCTATTGTACTACATTTTTCGTTAGATTGCAATAAAATATTTGTCATAGTAAATGAATATTTTTTTGCCAACTCATAGTGATTAGGTTTTAGTTGTGCAAACTGATAATCTTTCATTATTCGTTTAGGAAAATCGTATTTTGCAACATAAATTGGTCTATTTTTGTTAGGTATCATAAATCCGTGATATGCATCATTAAATAAAATAGTTTTTGGTGGCGATAATGCTATTTGTTCAAAATTATAATAAGCATCGTTGCACCAATTATCATTACCTGCTAAAAAAGTTGTACTGTTACTATAGTCACTTTCTGCAAGTTTACTTGTAATACCTAGTATACCAGGATAAAAGTTATAATTTTTTACAAAACAATTTGCATTAAATAATCCAAAAGAACCTCCTAAACTAAAACCAATGTGTATGATTTTGTAATCAGGAAAGTCAACATTTGTAAACATTTCTAAAAAACTGACATCGTATTCGTCGCTAGGATGATGAGGTGGATCGTATGTCCAATACAGTTCTTTTATATTGTGTTTACTAAAGTAGTTGTTTATGCCTACAGTATATCCTTGTTTTAAGAAAAAGTCTGCTGTTGCATATTCAGCAGAACCTACACCGCCGCTGCCGTGACTAATTAAAACCAATATATCATTATATACGCAGTTAACTGGTATAAATATTTCTATGCAGTCATATTTAAGAGATTTTTCTATAGAACAATTGAACATACAAAACTTGCCTTCAGAAATATTTAGTTTTTTCGATGAATGTAAGCAACAAGGATTGAAAAACAATGACAGTATAGATTCTACTGGATTTGGTAAGAGACCCGATGAAGCATGGTGGTGTGTATGGCATGAAGGAAAAATTATCAGTATAAGTGGATCACACAAACTAAGTTTCTTAGGCAAAAATGCTTATAGAGTATTAGTGCGTAGTGCAACATTAAAACAGTATAGAGGAAAAGCAGGTCCATTTACCAAAAGTATCAAACATGATTTTACTTGGGGTCACATTGCAAAACATCAAATAGATTACTGCAAAAAATTAGGTGGAAATAAGTTTTATTTTACAACAAATAATCATAATCCAGATTTGTTAGTAAATGAAAAAACTGATAGAATGGTTAATAAAATACTTGTACCGCAAGGTTACATTGAATTTGTAGATCAAGTTACACTGTACGGCACAAGTCAAAACATATGGAAAATTAACAAGTTACCTTAATTTCCTCTATCAAAACGTTGTCCTCTGGTAAGTTGAACGTTTGTTAATGTTAGTCCGTTTCCAATCTGCATAGATCTTACAGGGAAAGATGTTTGTGTAAATGCATCAGCCTTTTGATATCCTACTAGTGCAGGACCACCTTCTAAACTGTTATAATCATTCCAATTTGAATCAGTAGCACTAGTTGATTCAGTACCTAGATAGAATACGCTACCATCTTGGTCATCCAATCCTGCAAAGTATGCTTGTACATCAGCATATGTCCAGCCTCTATTTAGACCCATTAATGTACTAATAAATCCAGCTGCTACTGGACATGCTGCACTTGTACCACCAAATGCACAATCCTCAGGAACACCCGATCCTGATCCACTATTTGCTGTAAATCCTGGATAAGTGTCAGGGTATATACCTTCACTAGTGTAAGCTCTGTTTGCTGCTAGTGTTCCATCTGCTGCAAAATAGGCATTGATACCATTGCCTCTGTCGCTATAATTAACTTTGCGTTCTAAGTTTCCTGTAGCATAGTCGTCATCTATAGCGCCAATGTTAATAGTTTTATATGTAACTTCTCCCGTAACTCCGTCTACAGTTTTACCACCTTGTTGTGGAAATCCTCTTCTGTTAGTTGTGCCGGTAACTTCTATACCAAATTCAGAGTAGCTGCTTTGTTCAATAGTATCACCTGCGTTAGCACTTATATAATTGTCAAAGTCTTGGTGTCCCCAGTTGACCTGTTTTTGGTTACTGTTTCCAGCTGCACAAACAAATATTACACCAGAGTCTATAAGTTCATCTAGTGCAGTTGTAATAGAGTTGGTTTTCATTTCACTTTTCCAACGTCCGCCATCGCCTGTTAATCCCATATGGCTAATAAAGGTTGGTTCATTTGTATAACCACCATATTGTACTGCTGGATCACTACGGAAGTGATAATAGTCACCATTGGAACCTTTTGTTGAACTACGATAACCCCAACTATTTGAACTTACAGTTGGATTTTTTGTTCCATACTTAGGATTAATTGGCTTGTTGGTGTGGAATATTTTTTGAACATCAAATCCTGGTTCAATATCAGTACCATTTGTACCATAAAGATTTAATACCCATTTGTTTGCATTGTATGCCCAACCTTGTGTTCTACCGTATGTAAGCGCCATACAGGGCGTACAGTGGGTGCCTACGCTGCTCTGTGCTGTATTACTACCGTTGCAGTAACTACGTGTGTAACCTGAAGTAATAGTTGCTGTGTACCCTGCATCAGGATGTCTAAATTTGAATATAGCACTTCTATTGTTACTATTAGACCACCATGCTCTTGCAAAACTTTCTACTGGAACAGTTGTACCGTCCCAACGTGTTGTAAGTCTTGTTGCAGGATCTTCATTAAAATAATCTGGATCTAAATAGTATGGACCGTCTAAAACTACATCTAATACATCGCAAGTTCCATTACCTGGAAGTTGATTACCGCCTGTATATCCATTTGGTGCAGCACCGCCTGTACAGTTGTTTTGGAATTCAGGATGCCCTATCCATCCACCACCGTCATCAGCAACAATTACATCTACGTCTTTACCGTCTCCGTACTGTGTTACATTTGTTTGATAAACGTAGTTATCTGCTCTACCTTCTGCTACATATGGATCTAGTTTTTGAGCATGTCTAATTAAACTCCAACTTGCTCTATTCAAATCTTCTGCTCCAGGTGTACCTGGTAAAGTGTTTGAAACTTCAAATTCTCTATAAATTTTTACATTTTCACCATTCCAGCGATTAAGCAATGTTGCTGTAGGAGTAGCATACAGCTCTTCGGGTGGTGGCTTAAATTGTTCAGGATAACTTGCATAATCTATGTTTAGAAACTTCACTCTTGGATCTTCTTTTAGAGTTGCTGCTTCTTCGTCTGTTAACAAAAAAGTACCTCTAGTAGGAGAGTGTGTTTTTTCGTCTGCACATTCTACACATCTATCTGGTACATTTGCTAGTCCGCTAGTTTCACCAATTAGTTCATTGTGTATTTCGTGCCATTGTTCTGCGTTGTGTGTACCAAGTTGATAATACTTTTCAGACATAATAAATCCTTAAACTACTGGTGACATATCTAAGCTATACCATCCACCATTTGCGTAAACTTCAACTCTGTGATTGTCAGTGTTGTAAATCATATCTCCATTTTCAGGAGTTAACGCACCTCTCTGTGTGTCGTTATATGGTGCTAATTTGAATGGGCTTTGTGTTACTTCTACTCGTGTACCTGCTGTTAAAAGTATAGCTGTATCAGATGTAAGTTCTGGGGTGCCTGCACCTGATGTTGTAAAGTTTGTTACTTCTAATGTATCACATGCCAAAGTGTTGTTGACTACTAAATTGTTTTCTACTGTAACATCACTTGTAAATGTAGTTGCTTGTGCAACAGTAATACCACTACTGTCTGTTGTATCAATAATACTGCCGTTAATCGAAATGTTTTCAACTTCTACTGCATTCTCGCCAGCAACAATTACTTTACCGTTTTCACCATCAACTTCAACTGAACTTAGGAAATAGTTACCGCTTGTATTTTTTGCTGATATAGCTATATATCCTGCACCTGTAGTTTTATGATAGCCGTTAATTAACGAACTTTCTGTATACGCTGCTCCATCCCACCATGCAAAGTTTACACCAAGTCTAGCATTGTTTACAGGAACAGTTGGATTATCAACATCTGCGCCACCAAAACCTTGGAAAAACATTGCTGGACTTGCTGATGTTGCTGACGGAACACTAATTCTTGCCACTTCTTCTGTGTTAATTTGACCAGTAACTTGACCTACTACTAATCCAGGAATATTATTGTTTACAGCATCGACTAAAGGCGTACTATCGTCGCCAAACACACTACCGATTAAGTCACCTGCTAAACCACCTGTTGATGTTACACTTGCAAACGTAGCAGCATTACCACTGAAATCATTACCTGTAATATTGCCTGTTAAACTGATTTGACCAGACCCGTTTAGTTGAGACGTTGCACTTAATGTAATATCTGCTGCGGCATCCATTTCAATATCTACACTGAATGTTGCTGCAAGATCAGATAATGCTAGTACAGGACCTGTTGTTGTATCGGTAATACCTGTAATGCTACCGCCACCGGATGCTGTAATTAAGTTACCACCAGGTGTTGTTCCATCACCTACATAAAGTCTTTTTGTATCTATTGTCCAAACTGGTTCACCAGAATCCGGAATGAAGCCTGCATCATCTCTTTCAGCTTGTGTTCCGCGTCTTAATCGCAATGCCATTATAAATTTCTCCTACGGTAGTGTTATATATATTTATCACTTTAGCGGAGAAACAAATATTTAGGCAAGGCAAAATACTAGGTGTACTCTGGGGTCTTTGCTTGCATTTAACGCTGTATGCGGTATAGTTGTATCAACCAAGTAGGTTTTACCAAAAGGCATTCGACAAACTTTGTCATTGATTATCATCATACAATCGTTGTTTGTGTATATTGGTATATGAATGCGTTTTGTTTTATCAACATGCATTGTTAGACAACTTTTATGTTTCATTAACATAAATCTACCACGCACAATAGGGTATTTTTGGTTAATCCTATCTATAACAGTGTTGATATATGTGTCTTTGAACAAATCGCATGTTTCTGTAAAGTCTTGTTCTTTTAATTTATCTTTACGTAAAGGAATACGTCCAACTGGATTTTTTTCATATGTTTGCCAGTCAAAAATAAGACTTCCGCAACTTTCGTGTAGTTGGGAAGCCTTTTCAGTTTCTTTTCGACATTGCACTGCAATTTGAAAGGGATCAGTTTGTAGTAAACTATCAATGTCTAAATCGTAAAATGATGAAACAAGTTTTTCATGGTTAACGAAAATATCTAATTCCTGTATCATCTGTTTAGTTTCATAAATTTCTTTGTTCTCTTTGATATATCATTTTTTAATTTGTCAATATTTAATCTAAAATCTACATTTACTATTTGATCTTCGTACTCTTGAAAAAATTCATCCAGTACATTATCTACATCTTGTTGTTCTTTTTGAGATTGATTTACATCTATTTCCCAAACTTTGCCATCCTTAAATTCGACAATTATTAAATTTATATATTCAAGAGGGAGGTAATCCATGTCTATTGAATCAAAAATTTCCTCCCAATATTCATTAGAGTGAGTATTATGTTGCGGCACTTTCTTCAGTCTTTTTTGTTGCTTTTTTCTTTGTAGGAACAAGTTCTTCTGCTTGCTCTCTAAGACGCTTTGCTTCTTTGAACATTGCATCTGCTTGTGAACGATACTGTGCTGCTAATTGGTCATCAGTAATAACACCATCTTGTGCTGGTGTTTCGGTATATGTTGCAACAGGATCAACCGGAGTGTCATCTGAACCATCAATTGGTTTAACTGTTCCTTGTGGACCTTTTACTGCTAGATCTGCAACAGTTACACCTTTTTGCTCTGCAATCATTTTGTTTAATTCATCTAAACCAATTACAGTTGCATTATTAGGAGTCATTTCAATAGCACTGGTTGCTACTTTGTTAAGTTTACCAGTAGAATGGAATGCAGCCAACATAATTCTTCCATCTGGCAAATATGCTCGTGCCATTGCATCTGCAAATTCATCTGCATTTTGACCTGCATCAGATTCTACTAACTTGATAAGAGTGTCATGTTCGTCAGCACTAAGGTTTTCTGTTTGAACCACCAAACAGTTATCTGGTTCGCCAGGAACAACTCTGTAGGCTACAATTACCTTACGTCTGTTGTTCTTTACACGACCTACGTGTTTATAACTAGGCATTAACTTGCCTCCTTTTCAGTAGTTGGTGCAGCGGGCGGTGCAGTAGTTGCTGCTGCTTGCGCTGCTTCTTGGCCTTCTTTAGCCGCTTTTGCTTGTTCTTCAACTTGCTTCAAAAAAGCATCCAGTTTGTTGTATAAAGCACCTACTTGTGCTAACTCGTTTGCTTTGAATGTTCCGCGGTCGGTTGCAGTTTCAATTACAGCACGAGCCAGAGCAAGATCGGTAATTGTAAGTTCTTCTGCTTTGTTTTGTTCAGCCATATTCTTTTTACTCCTTGTACAATATATATGGTATAATTCTTAATTATATTTCAAATGTGGACAAGCTAACATAAAATAACTTAGTTCTTTTCCACTCTCAAATCCTACAGTGTAAACTGATTCGATTAAATTTTCGGATTTATTTAGTTCAACATTTTGTCCAAAGTAATATCTACCTTTTAGATTAGAATGTATCCAATCGCAAATTGCGTTTTCGAGATTGTAACGTTTTTTTAGACTAGATGTGGCAAAATGCGTAGGGCAAAAATTTACCCTACGTTGCAATAGTATTTCTAATGGATTTGGTTCTTTTAGTTTCACGCAGCCTCCTCATAATGGCATGTGATACCGAACGGACCGTTGATATTACGTGCAGTGTTTCCGTGTATAACAAAAATAGTATCACAGTAATCCGGGTCACCCCAACTATCCCAAGCATAACCATCTGTAAACATGATAAACTTTTTAGGCTGAATATCATGTTCTTTCATGTAAGTCCAGTTCGCCATAAAATCAGTGCCGCCACCGCCTACAATACCATATTCGCTGATATCCTCGCCGTCGTCTGCACTGTAATCTTGCTCATTATAAACCTTAGTGTCAAAACACCAAATTTTAACTTTGTAATCTTTGAACTCGTCCATAATACCTTTTACTTCACTAAGGAAAATAGCAGCCTGTTCATCACCAATTGAACCACTCATATCCAAACTTACACAAATATCAATAGTATCAGCAAAGTTCATACCTGGCAAGATAGCGCCAGTATGCCAACCTTTACGTGAAGGCCGACTAAAAGTGTAATCGCTTTTGATAGTGCTTTGGATTTGCTGACGTAGTATTTCACGCCAGTTCATTTTAGGCTCAGTCATCTCCTTAATCATGCGCTCAATCTCACCAGGAACATTACCAGCACCTGCATTTTGCGCACTTTGAATCATAGCTTCTTTGATCTCGTCACGGATTTGATCAAGTTCAGCTTTGCTGTATTTAGGACGACCTTTTCCGTCTTTATTATCTTCGCCGTCACCTTCCATGTCAAGGTGTTCGTCTAGCATTTCGCCTTCTTGCTCTAGTTGCTCAAGCAGTTCTTTTAGTTCTTGTCCACGCTGTTTTGCATCTTTGTAAAGTGTATCGTAAACTTCTTCACTGGTCCAACTACGATATTTGAAATCTTGGAAGCAATCGACAATCTTAGGTTTTGTGCCAATGCGTTGATCTACCAGTAGATTGTTAACAATATAGTCGGCAGCAATATTGTACAACATAGGATTACGATCTTCTCGACGACCTAGGTGATCAAATACACAGTGTAGGATTTCATGTGCAATTACAAACTCAATTTCTTTATTGTCCATTGCATTAAAGAATTGTGTGTTAAAATAAAGATTACGTCCATCGGTAGCAGCAGTCATACACCATTCATCTGCTGCTTGAATTTTTAGACGTGTAGCCATATTACCAAAAAATGGGTGACGTAGAAGCAAACCTACACGAGCAACAATAATTCTATCTAGAACTTCTACACGCATAGCCTCAAGTGCTTCGTCAGTAACATCTGGATCAGGTTCCCAATGTTTCAGTTTAGTTTGTTGCTGTTTTGCTGACATTTGCATTGCAACGTTATAGCTAAAGTCTAACATGATATTCCTCTTTGTTCAGTGCCTATTATTGTTATAACATTATTTACATCGTATGTCAACCATAAAGAGAAAAAATGGGCAACTTTGAGTCGCCCATTTCTCACCTTTTTATACCGACTGTGCTGCTTTGATGTACTTACCGTAGCGATCATGGAACTCGTCAAAACACGCTACTTCATCCGGATCGATTGGAAGACTGTATTGTGTAAGAGCAAGTTTGATACCCATAACAACCAATTCGGTGTCAAAGTTATCCATTGCAAAGCGCAAGAAGTTGTTTACTTTTGTATCAAACTTTTTGTCATTTGCATCACTTGCTTCTTTTAGCTCATAGCAGAGAGATACTGTTAAGGAATACATGGCACTGATCTCTTTAGTACTCATCTCTTTAACCTTACCCGCTAAAATGTCAGTTGGGTTAGGCATGTTTGCAGCTACTTTGCGATGTGCCATAAACTTTACAGCAAGGCCTTCTCCGACAGCACCTGCAACCAAATCGGTTGTAGTATTTTCGTCGGTATCTTCTTCAAGCAATTCACTTACAAATGCCCACGAACGTGGCGTTGCAAACGAACGGCTCGGAGATTTTGGATCAAAATCATAAAGATCTTTTTTAGCAAAGTTAAGGTAACCTACTACATCTTTATGGATTTTGTTGTTAACCGCCCACTGGAACCAATCGTCAAAGTTGACAGCCATTTCCAAATGGATAAAGCGATTGGCAAGTGGCGCAGGCATACGGTAAGTAACACCCTTGTCTGCTTCGCGGTTACCTGCCGCAACAATAATTACATTGTCGGGCAATTTGTATTGTCCTACTCGACGATTAAGAATCAATTGGTATGCTGCCGCTTGTACAGCAGGCGCTGCCGAATTCATCTCGTCTAGGAATAAGACAATATTATCAAATGCTTTTGCAAATTCTTCATCAGGAAGTTCAGATGGTGCGCCCCACACCATTTTACCCTGGTTAGCATCAAAATATGGAATACCTTTGATATCAGTGGGTTCCCACAACGACAAACGGATGTCAATAAGATGCGAATTAGACAGACTGTCTGTAATTTGCTTTACAACGTCTGATTTACCAATACCGGGGGGACCCCAAAGAAAAATCGGACGTTTCTTTTTCATAGCAATGCTAAGTGCATTTTTTGCTTTGTTCGGTGTAACAGTACGAGTTACTACTTCCATGTTTGTATTCCTTCTATGTTTATCAGTGCCTATATCTTAATATAGCATATAAAACACAAAGGTCAACCTTTTTTTGCACGATTCATGGCTTTTGTTAGTCCATATTTGCGCAGGTCGCCACTAAACAGTCCTAGTTCAACTGCTTTCTTTTCGTTTGTAACCGTTATGCTTCTATTTGTTAAGTAATATGGACAATCTATAAACTTATCAAGAAATATAAGAATCTGTGTAGTAATAGGCATATCTCTAGGATATGGAATATCATATGTTTGTATACCTATCTCGTTTACAACATCAAACCCTTCTTCGGTAAGACGTAAACCTCCTTCGCTCTTGTCACGAGTATTATACCACCAAATAGGCATAAATTCTTTGACGCTTACATCGTTGTAACTTTTGCCTTGTTCTTTAAGAAATAATTTGGTGTATGTAACTTTATTAACCATTGTTGTTTGTTAATGTTTCACCTTCAGTTAACTTTACTACTGTAAAATCTTCTGTTTTGAACATTTGGTTTAATTTTTTTGCCAAATTAAATGCGTGTCCTGGATTACTAAAACTTGTTTTTTTGTATTTAGGACCAGGATAACTTGTTAGCGCATTTGAACTTTTAAGATTAAAAGGTTTGTTTTTGTAAAATACAGCCCAGATAGCTTCAGCATCTAGTACCTGCTCGCACTTGTAGGTAGTGCCATTTGTATATTCTAACAAAATGTTTGGTTTAGGCCTACTCATATTAACTCCTATTATGTGCGTATATATTTATCATTTAAGAGTTAACTGGTAGTTTATTTCCATTCACCGCTATCCATAGAAATTTCTATAACTTGTTCTTGTTGCATTTGTTTTACCTGATCAGCAACAAATTTTTCTAAATCTCCATGCATACGTGTCATAACAAGGCCTAGCGTACTTGCTAGACTCTTTGCAGTATTAATGTCCATTCTAATTTCTTTAGCTCTGCCAGCTTCTGCACTTTGTACTTGCTGCAAAAACTGTTGTATAGAGCTTGTATTAAGAGGTTCGATTGGCATTACTCAGTGCTGCTTTCATTTCAAATTCTGTCTTAAATGGACCCATATATTCGTTTCGTTCAATAGTAATTAGCTTTGGACAATAACTTTTAAGCCAGTTTACATTAAATTTTACAAGATAATATCCTGCACAATATACGCTTTTTGATTTTTCACTTTTGGTAAACAATGGCAGTTTACGTTGAATATCAAACATGCTGTTGTAAGGTTTGGTGCGTGTTGGATATCCATGAACTTCTTTTTTTGATCCTTCTTCGTTTGCAATTTTAGCAACTAAAAAGTTTTTACCAAACTTTTTCTTTAACGCAGTTTCTGATTTGAACATCTCTACACTGCTTTTGCCAGCAAGAATAAATCCTTCTTCATTTTTGCTAAGTGTACCAACACGTACACCTTCTTGTTCAACTATCCAAAATTTGTTTTTTAGTACAGGTTTAGCTGTAACTGTCATACATTATACCTCGCTTGTAATGGTTCTGCATATTGTGCTGCATTGTCTGCTATGCGTTGTAAGTCCCAACGAGCACAAAACTTCATAAGTCTCATACCTACTTGTGAAATGTTTTTACTTTCAACTGTTTGAATAGTATTATTTATTTCTTGTCTAACCCACTCCGGCTGCGCTGTAAGATCGCACAATGTTACATTGCGTGTGTAATCATCTAGCACACGATGTTCTACACCTTCGTGATCTGTCCAACGTTGTAACATCATATTATTCCAGTTAAAGCCTTTAGTTGCTTTATCTTCAAATGCTTCAATAAGACCTACTTTGTTCTTAGTACCTTTTTTACGCACACCAGGATAAGCACTAAACACATTATCGCTAGTGTCACCACGCATACATTTCTCAAACAACATAAACGCAGGATCTGGTGCAGTCTTAGCCTCTTTTGTTTTCTTATCTACAACAGGTGCACCTTTATCGTCAAAGTATCCATCTACTGTAATAGTAGTATTGCTTACACCGTTGTATTGACGTACATTAGGTGCAATGAGCTGTGCAAAGTCGCCGTCTGTACTAATAATAACATGATCGTCATTGGGATGATTTTGTATCCAACCTGCAATAAGATCATCTGCCTCTAACACAGGATTCTGTAGTACAGTGCAGTTAGTCTTAGTGCCAACAAAGTCTTTGAACTCGTCAAAGATTTCCCAAAATACTTTATCTTCTTCTGCTTCACGTGGACTCATTGCATCGCGATGTTCTTTGCGATTACGCTTGTATGGCTCGTAAAAATCTTTACGCCAACTGCGTCCTTCTAAACAGAAAACAACGTGCGAACCGTTGAAGTCCTGCCACGCTTTCTTAATGCTGTTTAATGTGATATGCATTGCCATGCCAACCTTAGTATCAATGTCGCCACGTACAACGTGTCGAGCACGGAAAAATGTGTTAGCAGTATCAATTAGGATGTAAGTCATAAAACTCTTCTTCTATATATCGTTTCAGTTCATGGTCACCAACATTGTCAGGTACCTCGTGTTTGTAAAACAAGCGATAGCTATCATTACCATACTTGCCTATTCCATGTAACACTGTAGCATCATCTCCGTCCCATGTCAAGAAATCTTTAGTCATACGTTTCAAACGGTTATATCTAATATTAACCATTCCAAGACTTTCGATTATGTTTTTTACAGTTTTTTCTGGTGTGTTTAGAAAATGCGCAGGTGTAGGTGCAACAGCAAATAACACAGGTAGCACACGTTTTACTTGTTTTCTACCTGTGCAATTCAAGCAAATAACACCTACCATATGTTGCCATGCATTGTCAACTTGCTGTTGAACCATTAAATCGTCTCTCATGAAACTTCACTTTTGCCTTTTGCTATTGGTACTACATTAATATAACCGGCATTTCTGTTTATGTCAAGTCCATCTTCAGACAGCATGTTAAAAACAATATCACGGAACCATCGATCTACAACTTCTTCTTCTGGATCGTCTTTAGTGCCATATCCTTCACTTACTAATTGTTGGATAAAGTACTCGTTCCAATCAAGTTCGAAAAACCCATTGCGCACATTATCTTGGTTAACTTTAACATCCAAAACATTTACCCAAGGCTCTTTGCGTTTTGTTGCATAAGCCTTAGGATCACGTTTTTTCAAAGATTCCATTTCTTTGGCTTCCAAAGCAGCCGCTTCTTCTGCTATGCGCTTTTCTTCTGCTTCAATACCTGTTATTTTCTTTAACCATTGTTTCATACTAGTTTCCTTATCTTTTCGTATTCCTCTTCGCTTTTAATGCCTTTTGGAATACTATCCAA
>Ga0255760_10002462_pt1 | contig 17115 bp, 16 predicted proteins | sample 071ome_25_FD_179960 | JGI IMG/M metagenome (GOLD analysis project Ga0255760, IMG submission 179960) | Coastal salt marsh microbial communities from the Groves Creek Marsh, Skidaway Island, Georgia - 071410BT metaG (version 2) | ecosystem: Environmental > Aquatic > Marine > Intertidal zone >... | reverse complement strand
TGTTTGCGGCATCTGCTCCGATGGCATCATTATGTATGTGGCGGACGATGTGGACGATCACGTCTATGCCTATTCCCTCACCACTCGAGAACGCGTTCCGCAATCTGAACTCTCATCCCTTTCAGAAACCGGCAACCATTCACCACGGGGCATGTTTTCCATCGGGCAGACCTTATGGATCGCCGACCGGGAAGATCACAAAATCTACACCTACGATCTGGCTTCAGGCCAACCGCTTCCAGAACTTGACTTCAACACCCTGGAAGCTGCCGGCAACCAGGCTCCCTCGGCGTTGTGGTCCGATGGTGAAACCATGTGGGTAGCAGACTGGGAAGATGACAAGGTTTACGCCTACAGCATGCAGAGCAAATCCCGGGCGATGGATAAAGAATTCGACTCCCTGCGTGCGGCGGGCAATTTAAGCCCATCAGGCATGTGGTCGGATGGAAAGGCTCTGATTATTTCCGATTTTGCAGACGCACGCTTTTATGGTTACTGGTTATCAAAGGAAGCTCCGGCAACCATCCAATCCATTGAACTCAACGACGCTGGCAGGATTGTGGTGAAATTCACCGGCAAGTTGACTTCATCCGCCCGACTGGAAGGTCCATACAGCGTCATTCAAAATGCCACCTCGCCCTACTCCTTTTTCCCTCATAATAAACAGGTATTTTTCATCGCAGAATAAATGTGAATCAAAGCGATTCCAAAGCCTGACGTATCCGCTCCAGACGCATGCCGGGCGGACGTTTCTCCAACAACCAAAGAAAGTCACGACGCGCCCTTTCACGTTGTCCGGTGCGAAGCAGCATGGTGGCCCGCTCCAGTCTCAACCCGGCATCCTCCGGGGCAATGGCAATCTGCAAATCCACATAAGGTAAGGCTCTTTCAAAACTTTCGTTGGCTTGTGCGCCATACTTCAGATTGGTCAAAATTCGCCTGACTATTTCAAGCTTGCTGGCAGGTTGCATCTGTTCACTGTCAACAGAACTCTGCTGAAGTGTTCCAGCCAGTTCATCTGCCTCGACAAAACTCATCCTTTTTCCACCTCCAAACACATCAATTAATTGAACAGCTTCACCTGCGGGGGCATATCGAACCAAAAAATGGCCGGGCAACGGAAGCCCTGTCACTCCCTGAATCCCCAATCGCTCGGCAAGTTCGATGAACAACACCGAGAGGGTAATCGGCAGACCTTCACGGTCATCAATCACTTTGTGCAGGTAACTGTTGGAGGCACTTTCGTAATCCGTGTAACTCCCATGAAACCCATTCTCTTCAAACAAATATTCCAGCAAGGATGCCATGGACACATTTGTCTGGTCGGAATCATCTTGTTTACCCCGGATCTCCCGGGCCATGCCATCCACTGCATCCAGATAAGCATCCAGATTCAATCCGGGGTGATCGTGCTGCGCAATCAACAAGGCAGCATATAATAAATTGATTTCATCCTCTGGCTTTTCGAGTTCTTCTTTCAGCTTGGACCGCACCCGTTCCCGATGAGCATCCACTGAAAGCAACTTCAATTGTTCTGATCGGTCAGCCAGAATCTCTGCCATTTGTTCAATTTGTTCCGGACTTAACGTTTTCACGCTATTTAACAGAGTCTCCCTGGAAGGCTCCTTTGAATGGATATATGATTCAACACTGCTCATTGCCTGCCGCCATTGCTCTTCATTCAACACGTCCTGACGATCGCCCGGTTCCGTGACCAGTTTAAACCCTGAATAATCCGCCAGAGTATCACGGAACTTTGCCAAGCCCACTTTCCCCACAGACAAACCACTGTCCGAAGAATCGATCACCAGCTGTCCGTTGACAAAACACCGGATGCGGTTTCTTTCATGACGCACCTTGATGGTGTTCCAATCTCCACCGCGATAATGAGGGGTCTTGATTTGATTCAAAATGGTCCATTGATACACCGAAGGCCCGTCAAAACGGGTCAATCGCATCTGTCCATTGCTGGGATAGAAGCCGTATTGACGATCCCGACCATCGGAACCAAACACCAACCCCGCGGCACCCGATTCATCTGAAAGTTTGACGCGAACTTCCAGCTCATAAGGAAACGCGTTGGGTTGTTCATGAAAATGACACAGAGAGCGCCCGCCAAAGCCACTTCCCTGCCCTTGAACAGAAATCCGGTCCACCTTACTGCTCCACAACGCTCCCATGCTGGAAGTCCACCGCGATGCATCCAGCCGACCCAGCCTCAGCCATCGAGCCATCTTGACGGTGTTTGGACGGGCAAGCAGAGGTTTCAATGCATTGATGGGGGTGGCAAATCCAAGGTTGGGCGTCAATGTGGATTTCATATTGAGCAACCCCAGGACTTCTCCGCGAACATTGAAGAGCGGTCCCCCGCTGTTCCCTGGCTCGATAGGGATGGCCAGTTGGATCATGCGGGAATGTTCAAAGCGCCGAAACCCGGAAATCAACCCACTCACGACGCTCCGCTCAAGTCCCATGGGATTCCCAACCGCAACCACCTTTTCACCCGCCGGTAAAACATCCGAATCTCCAAGTGGCAGCGCCTGAAGTCCGGTATGATCCAACCGAATCACCGCAAGATCCAGCGTACGGTCCCAGGCATGTATCGCGATCGGCTCATGACTTGAACCATCGGCCAACACGACTTCAACCGCTCTGGATTCACCGATGACATGCAGACTGGTGGCAATCAGGCCATCTTCCCCGATCACAAATCCCGTCCCAATCCCGCTTTCCTGGCCGCTTCTATCCAAGTGCCGTATCGTCACGACCGATGGATGAACCTTCTGCGCAAGTTCTTCCTCGTTCAGGGTTTTCTGGGCAGATAGATAACCGCTGATCACGAGGAGTCCAATGACCTTGAACACCATCAACATGCCTGCACGACATCGCGGCTGAAGATTCAAGTCCTGAATTTGGTTAGAACGTCCGGGAATCACCCCCGGAGTCTGCTGTATCACCGGCGAAAGTGCAAGGGTGAGTAAGAGCCTCCTTCAAGCGATCCAGATACTCATTCCTGGAAACAAGCTTCGCCCCCATGCTTTCGGTCACCGGAGTGATCATCTGCACATCGAACAATCGATACCCACGCCGCTTCAGGTGATCTGCCAAATAAACCAGAGCTACCTTGGAGGCGTTACTCGCTCGATAGAACATCGATTCACCCGCAAAAAGACCTTCTACTGCCACCCCGTAAACACCTCCCACCAATCGATCCCCCTCCCAACATTCAACACTGTGGGCCCCCCCCGCTTCGTGCAAACGAACATAGGCTTGAATAAAAGATTCGGTGATCCAACTACCAGGTCGAGGGGTCTCGGCACAAGCGCGGATAACCTGCTCGAAGGCACGGTCCAAGGTGCAGTGATATACCTTTTTCCGCATGAACTTTGCCAGGCTGCGTGGAATATTGAGATGATGCAGATCCAATATGCCCCGCGGGTCAGGACTCCACCACGTGATGGGTTTCTCGGTCCATGGAAATATTCCCTGTCGATAGGCCAATTTGAGGCGCTCGACACTCATGTCCCCCCCCACGGCAAGCAATCCCTCATCCAGGTAACGGTCATACGTTCGCGGATCAGGAAACCAAAGATTTTTCTCAAGAAAAGCTACCACGAAAAAGGTCGGGTTTTATTTCACATCACACATTTGAGAATGACAGATTGAAACATACCGGAAATCTCCATCGCCCACATAGTCGGCCAATCCTCTCGTTTCCATTCGCCATCAGCCAGATCATCGGGAGTCGGACAGTCCAGACTCAACCAGCATCCAACCCGAATGTCGTTTAAAATCTCAATCAACCAGTCAGCTCTATCCGGATTGCATTCGATTTGATATTCCGTCTTACCATCACCTTCCACGGGGTGAATGGATTCGATCCAGGCTTTTACTTGCTGCTTGCGTTCCCCTTGATGTTGTGAGCCGGATTCTTTGAGCCAATCATCGGATTCCCTCAGGTCCGGATCCTGATCATCCTTGGACATCAACGAGTGGTGGTCGGCCGGTGTCTTGGGATACTGAATCAACACGTTTTTCAGCGCTTGCCATTCCTCCTCATCCAGCGCCATGTCAAAGCGCCCGTCTCCCTTGCGAATACATTTCATTCAGCTTTTTCCATGGTGGCATGAAGGTTATACCGGTGCAACTGATGCACATAATGTTCGGCAGTTTCCATGCTCGCTCGAGCCAACAAACTTTTCCCCTGTTGATGCACCTCCATCATATGATGCTCAGCCTTGGATCGATTCCACCCGAACACCTTCTGGAAAACGTGAGTGACGTAATCCATCAGATTGACGGGATCATCCCAACAGATCACCAGGTAACCCGAATCATGGGCTTCCTTGGTCTGTTGATCAACGTGCGGATCGATGCCCGGCAAAACCATTGGTTCAGCGTTTACGAACATGGGAAACAACTAACCTCTAACTGCTATCTGATCAATACCTGCTTCACAAAGCCAACATGACCTTATTTAAAACAAATCGTCATTCGATGAGTATGTCCATTCCTGCGAGCCAAGATCCTCATCCAACCATAACATCCGGATCCCACACTCACTTGCATGCTCTGCAGCCCATTCCGGCGCATCCTGCGGACCAAGCACCGACAAAGTCGTTGCCAGGGAATCGGCATGGATGCCTTTTGACGCAATGACCGTGGTCAAAGTGCGAACAGTGAGCCCCAGTCCGGTTTGGGGATTGAGAATGTGGGAGTACCGCACGCCGTCTATCTCAACAAACTGGAACAAATCTCCGGAAGTGGCCACCGCTCCATCGCTCAATGCAATCATGGGGCCATCCTCTTGATCTTCACCGAAACCGGCCAATCGAATCTGCCATTTGGCTCCGCCCGGTTTGCCACCAAAAAACGCCATGTCACCACCTCCAGCAATCAAGGCGTGCTGTATGCCTTGCTCCTTTAACACCCTCAGCCCCTCATCCAATGCATATCCTTTGGCTATGCCACCAGGATCCAAACGCATACCGGGCGCAGTCAAACAAACTTTCCGATCCTCTGGACGCATCAGCAAATGATCCCAACCTGTTCGCTCCCACATGGATTCCAGCGCTGATGGGGATGGCATTTCCTTTTCACGGCGTGCCTTGCGCCAAAGAGCGGTGGCAGGCCCCAGAGTGATGTCAAAAGCGCCTTTGGAAACCACTGACAATCGTTGGGCATGCTCAAGAAGCAACCACATTTCATCACTCACCTTCGACCACACACCCTGACCTGATGCATACCCCAGGCGGCTGAGTTCGCTTTCTGTTTCGTAATTGCTGAGAATGGCATTGAGGGCAGCAATACGTCCCCATGCCTTGGACGCTGCCTGATTGGCATGAGAAGCTGCCTGATCGGTGTAAAGGACAATACGAAACGGGACCCCCATCTGTGGTGATTCATAAGTATACACCTTCATGCCTTCGGAAGCCTGAACATTCCCGAAGGAAAATTCAGAACAAAAAAGAAGGACACCGGATAAAAGGTTAAAAACAAAAAACTTGTTCATCTCGAATGAACAAGTTTTACCAAGTTGGGTGAATCCTGGCTACCCAACAAACGAATTTGGTGAAAAAATCAGATGAATTGTTCGATCAGCACCTTGGTACGTTTACCCGTGCAACGTTCCAATTCTTTGGGGCGTTTTCCAAAATAATGGGCCACTTCAGCAGCAAAATGACTGTAGGACTTGAACCCGGTAATCGAAGCTACCTCACGCTTGTGCATACCACGATCAAACAACTCCTTGGCATAAACCATCCGTTGTTCACGCAACCAGGTTTTAGGGGACATGCTGAGAACATTTTGAAAAGCGCGTTCAAGGTGCCGATCGCTTACACTCAGCAAATTGGCGAGTTCGCTCGCCCTGAACCCACTGAGGCGTGCCAATTTAGAAACATCCAGTTGTCCTCCCTGGTCCGCCACGCAGTATAAACGACTGCCTCTTTTAACAAGTCTGCCTAACATATATCTCTCTCTATCCTAAGTTAATTATCAAACCGATATCATGCAGCCAAACCTCCCTGTTTGAAAAAACATTGCATGCAAAAAGTCCAAAATCGATTGCCTTGACTTAACTCGAGCAAATCCTTTGCCAAAACAAGAACACCGGCATTTTAAGTATATTTTTGGCAAATTGGAAAGCATTTAATAACAAAAAAGCGACATGTAAGTCATTCTTATCAATATTTCACCCCCTGAAAGCCGCCGCACGCATACGGCCCTGCATTGCTTCGCAATGCGTTTTTGCAAAAAAGGCAGTTTCAACCAAATTTCAACTCCTCTTACAGATTCCTGGTTCCATAACAAACTGGAATTTCAAAACAAAAAGATTCACCTTTCCTAAATGACTCAGGTAAAGTTTTCAGCGATATAAATATGAAACCACTCATCAAACCTTCTTTGGAGTTCACTCGTCGAAACGCACTGAAAGCAGCCGGAATGGCCGCAGGAGCCTTTGCTCTAGGAACAACCCGGCAAGAAGCAGCCACCCCGCAAAGCAGAAATGGCAGGGCTTTCCGTTATTGCCTGAATACAAGCACGATCCGGGGGCAGAAATTGGGAATCGTCAAGGAGATCGATGTGGCGGGTCAAGCTGGTTACGATGCCATTGAACCATGGTTCGACGGGCTCAATCGATATGCCGATGATGGAGGCTCCCTCAAAGACCTTGCCAAACGCATCTCCGACCACGGCATGACGGTCGAAAGCGCAATCGGGTTCGCCCCCTGGATTGTCAACGACGACACTAAACGAGCAGCCGGACTGGAACAGGCCAAGCGTGAAATGGATCGACTCGCTCAAATCGGCGGCATTCGCATGGCAGCTCCCCCCGCCGGCACTTCGCGGGGTGAACAGGTTGAAGTGGAAGCAGCCGCGGAACGGTATGCCAAACTGCTGGAAATTGGAGAGTCCATGGGAGTGATTCCCATGATAGAAATGTGGGGCGGCCATCCCGTCATCGGTAGAATCAGTAAAGCCGTATCCATAGCCATCGAATGCGGACACCCAAAAGCTTGTTTCCTGGGAGATGTTTACCACACTTACAAGGGAGGTTGCCCATTCGAAGGATTAAAACTACTTGGACCTCAAGCCATGCAGGTCTTTCACTTCAACGATTACCCCGCCGATCCTCCCCAGGAAACCATCAATGATTCACACAGAGTTTACCCCGGTGATGGCATTGCCCCGCTGGATACCATCCTGAACGGATTTGTCGAGGTTGGAGCCACCCCGGTATTGTCACTTGAAGTCTTCAATCGTTCCTACTGGGAGCAAGAGGCTGCAGTCGTGGCAAAAACCGGACTGCAAAAAATGAAAACGGCGGTCAAGAATGCCCTCGGGTGATCCTGATTCAGACCGTATAAAAGAGAACTGACCACATAAAAATGACGGCAATCAAACACCTGCGCAGACTGATGGGAGGTCTGATGCTGACCTCGACGCTATTCCACGTCGACTCAACCGCAGCCACTTTTGACTGCACCATCGATCCGCGCCCTGATGATGCATTTGAAAAAGCGCACTACAGGATGTGGATCCCAGAGTCCACACCGGAACTCAGAGGCATAGTTTTCCGTCAACACGGTTGTGGTCCGGGAGCACGCGAGTTGGGACTCGAACACGCCAACGACATCCAATGGCAAGCCCTGGCTCAAAAACATGGTTTTGCCCTGATGAGTTCCCAACTCTGGGCACCGGATGAAGACTGTTCCACCTGGACCATGCCGGAGGATGGGTCAGCCAACGCCTACCTCAATGCGATTCAAATCCTGGCCAACGCTTCGGGTCACCCGGAACTGGAGACTGTCCCCTGGTGCCTGTGGGGACATTCCGGCGGCGCTATTTGGACTGTCAATATGGCTTATTTATACCCCGAACGCATCGTTGCGGCTTTCCCTCGATCCGGCGGACTCACCCCCCTGGGACGGACCTACGAACGAAGCCAACCCCAGACACCTGACTCCAATCAGTCCACTCTGCAAGTTCCCATACTCTACTGCTACGGTGAACGCGAATACGTCGAAGGAAACCGCTTTTACCAACTTATCGCCGGAGTACACCAAGTCTTCGATTACGGTCGTAAAAACCATGCACCCTGGGCGGTAGCCGTTCATCCGGATTCGGAACATGAAAACAGTCAAAGCCGCCAGCTGGCGCTCCGATTCTTTGACAAAATGATCGACCTACGATTGCCGGATCCAGTCGACACTCAGGAAGACATTCCGACTCTACGCACTTTGCCGAATGAAAAGCATTGGGTCGGAGTAAACAGAAATGCGGCCATCATGGACGAACGCGACGTGCAGATACCCGCCCAGGAGACCAGCTATCTCGTCGACGCATCCTTCGCCCGGGCATGGCAGGCATTCAACCAAAATGGAGACATTCCGGATACCACGCCCCCTGTCGCCCCGCACAATGTGCGAGTCGAAATTGATCACAGCAAAGCCAAACTTCAATGGGCTGGATTTGCTGATGTGGAATCCGGCATTCAATCCTTTCGTATCTATCGCCAAGGAAAGCTCATTGGCGAAATCAAGGGCGAGCACAACGATCGATGGAATCCAAATGACTCCTACCACGCCTGGAACTACAGCGATCAACCACTCCTGGGCAAACAACTCCCCGCAAGAACATTCACCGACACCTCCCCGGGCAATGCACAGGCAGAAGACTACTCCATCACAACCGTGAACAAGAACGGACTGGAATCCGGTAAAACTCACGGCATCTCTCTAACCGAATGGAACCGCCGCCAAGCTACTCCTTGGACACATTTGAGCTACACAGAGGATCAAAAAGACTGGCAAGGCCCCGGGGGAAATGCCCCCAAAGGCTGGCGCACCGAACAAGACATCCTCAACATGCGTCCCGACCGGGACAACAATCAACACACCAGCCTCTATACAAAAGAACTCTACGGCAACTTCGAATTCCGATTTGATTACCGCATTGGATTGGGAGGTAACAGCGGTGTCAAATACCGCATGACCGATTACGACGGGAGATACCTCGGCCCTGAATACCAGATCCTGGACGACCAGCAACACTATCCGGGCTACGATCCGGCCACTTCCGACCAAAAACACTATATCACCGCGACGCTGTACGTCCTGGAGATGGGTGACTGGAATCTCGACACACGCCACCCACCCGGCATCTGGAATGAAGGGCGCATCGTGGTAAAAGACAAGGTCATCGAACACTGGCACAACGGAGTCAAAATCATCGACACCCGAACCGACACCAAGGCCTTCAAACAAGCCATCCAGGCCAGTAAATTCAATAAATGGCCCCACTACGCACAAAACCCCGAAGGCCGCATCATGCTCCAAGACCACGGCACCGGAGTTGATTACAAAAACCTGCGCATAAAACGGCTTCCATGATCGAAAAGGGCTTGATTCACCTATTGCCAAATTAGCTCAGGGGTAGAGTCCCAAGACTTCGGGATAACGCTCAATTACCGATTTTATTCATTAATTTCTTGATTCAGACCAAACCTGAACTACTATCTCGCTCGCAGTTCGTAAGACGAAGCTTCCAAAGCACATTGTGCCAGCTTAGCTCAGTGGTAGAGCAACGGTTTTGTAAACCGTCGGTCGTCGGTTCGACCCCGACAGCTGGCTCCACTCCTACAACAACTTACACACAATGCTCAAGCTTAGTGCCGAAGCATTGACATTTTATTGACGCAAAAACGCTCATATGCGAACTTATACGCATGAGCCTGCCGAAAGTCTCAGTCAAACCTTACAAGCATTCCCCCACCTCCAAATGGGTTGTCAGCTACCCCAAAGACGGCAAACGCACCCGGGAGTTCTTTAAAACCAAAAAAGAAGCAACGACTCGACAGGAGCAGATCCTTGTTGAGCTCGAGAATTTGGGGAATAAAGCATTTGAGATCGATGATGCTCTGAGATTGGAAGCGGTCCAGTGCGCGGAGCGCCTCGCTCCTTTCAAACACAGCTTGAGCGATGCCGTCACCTTTCTTATCTCCCACCTGGAAGCTTCCAAAAAAAGTTGCTCCGTCGGAGAACTCACCACCGACTACCTCGCTACCAAATCGCGGAAGCAAAACAGCGATCGATATATCAGGGATCTGAATTATCGCCTCGGCAGATTCAATGATGCATTCCACGATAAAATCGCAGCAACAGTCCGGGCTTCAGACATCGACCATTGGATTCATAGCCTTGGACTGAGCGCACAGAGCATGAACAACTTCAGGACAGTCCTGAACGGACTTTTCACCCATGCCTTGAAGCACGGCTTTGTTGCTGAGAACCCGGTCTCTAGAATCGAGAAAGTCAAAGCCAAACCAGATCCCATCCAGATACTGACGCCAGAACAACTAAGAAAGTTGTTGTCAGTTGCGGATCCCAAGATCCATTCCTACCTGGCTATCGCAGCGTTCGCTGGCCTAAGGATCGCCGAACTGGATAAGCTAAACTGGGATGAGGTTGACCTGGAATCCGGCTATATTGAAATCAAAGCAGCCAATGCCAAAACCTCAAGAAGACGCTTGGTTGAGATCCAACCGAACCTCCAATCATGGCTATTTGCCCAAGGCAATCGGAGTGGGAAAGTGAAGCCTCCAAACTTGAGACGACTATTAAATGCAGCGTGGCAAGAACTTGGGATCGGACGGGCAAGGAAGAACGACTTCCGCCATTCCTTCGCTTCCTATCACTACGCGATGTTCAACGATCCCAAACGAACCGCCATGGAACTTGGGCATTCTGATACGGCGATGCTTTACCAGCATTACCGTGAACTGGTAACTAAGGATAAATCTGAAGCCTACTGGAGTATCCGATCAGAAGTTGCCTTTCCTCAATTAAAGGAATGTTTACCAGATCCACAAAACTTGGTCTTAGACCTACGAAGAGAACTGAGTCACTTAAAAGGAAGTTAATGGAAAAATCATACCAACTAGACGAGTGGGATGAGTTACTGGCAGGTGTTGGACAACAGCTAGGTAAAAAATGGCAGTTGGATAACGGGCTAGAAGATTTTTTTAGGAAAACAACGAAAATCGAAGGCTTTGACAAAGTTCACAAAAATTGGAAAGAAAAGGTCCATGCATATCAACGGAAAGCTTTTGGGCTCTCAAAGAGCCAAAAGGATATAACAAAGAGTGACACGAAAAAAGATGAAGCGTTTTTTGGTTTAATTTCACTCGGCCAGCTTGACGCTGCATTGAAGTTCTTCGCTTATCATATCCTAGAGAAGGCACTCAATGGGGATTCTGAGTTTTTTCAAAAAATCCATACTGCTCACCGAAGATACACCAGACGCATTAGTAAAAAAACGTTCAAAATCGAGTTTGGAATTCTACAGTTTTGGGTGAATGGGTTTTTATGGATGATGACAGACGATGATGGAGCCTATCACCTTTCAAAAATAAGCGGACATACGTGTGATGAGCAAAACTACCGGAAAGCAGTTCAGAGACTGGGGCTAATTCGATACAACCACGTAACTAGAGGGCCAATAATAAGAGGGTTTCGCCGTAAAGGTTTTCAATTTATACTAGATGGGAGTTGGACAAACTTGGATCCAAAATTGTCCAGATGACATTTCCTCAAACGTCGGACAGGTTGTCCTCATGGATACGAACACTCCTGCACGAGACACACAATTGGGAAACAATAGCGCAAATTGCAGCGACTTTGTCAATTCAACCTGGTATGGTAATTCCTATCTCAACAAGCGGCAGCTAGCCGCCCAGCTTCAAATCTCAATTCGCCAACTCGAAAAGTTGGTAGATGCCAAAAAGATTCCGGTGACCCGCCTCGGCAAAAGGTGCGTTCGCTTCGACCCAGATAGTGTCAAGCAAGCCTTGAATTTGCTCGAAATCAAAGCCGTCAGGAGGAACACCCCCCACCCCCCAACAAAAAATCCAACACAACAGATTAGCAAGTAGGGCACCCCCCTTTTCGGGGTGTCTGGATGGATATCTGTACCTTGAGATTTTCCGTCACAATTTCACTTGCCAATGCAAGTCATCAGTAATCACCGAGTTCAGGCATTGGACGACTACGGCCCAAATTAGAAAAATAAATAAAATGGATTCAACAGAATCAAATAACACATTCGCGAATCTCGAAAAGCTTCGCATCACACAAGATTTCGGCGATATCAGCGTCGAAACTGCCTATACCCACATCCCGTTGCGTAAACCCGGCAAAACCGAATTCTTTAGAGTTAATCCCTCCGAGGAATCCCGCGGCCAGTTCCTATTCCTGGATTACAGCGAACCAGGGTCAATTACCAAAGATAAATACCTAATTGTGCCAGAACTAGTACGTCAAATATCAGATGTCACGGGTGTGAAAGCCCATTTGGTAGTGACGGCTGTATCCAGACCAGAGAATGCACCGTTTCTTTGGCCGATTCGTTTACCAAACAAGACAATGTTTGGTCCGGATACTTGGGCTCTCTCCGACCTGGACATATTGAAGAGATCCGAAGGGGAGTGGTTGCGTAAAGAAACGAAAGCCGGGGTTCAAGGCTACATGGCCGTCATCAGCAAAGCCGATTGGCCGGAACCCGAATTCCCGAACCTGAGTTTCCAGGAGATGCTCGCTAAAGCCATACCAGAGGAACGAATTATAAAGGATCAAAGCCACACTGTGATCCGCAAGATCAGAGGCGAAATATGAATCTGACAACCTTCAAGGAAATCTGGGTGATTGATTTCGAATACCAATCCCTACCGGGTGAGAACCCAGATCCGCATTGCATAGTGGGTTTGGAAACCATCACCGGCAAGTCAATAAGAATGGGTGGAAAGGAACTTCGATCGTCGAAAGTTCCTCCATTCGGCATCGGCTCAGATTCCCTTGTCGTGGCTTACTACGTGCCAGCCGAGTTCAGTTGTTTTCTGGAACTCGGCTGGCCGTGTCCTGAAAATATTTTGGATCTTTGCGTAGAATTCAAGTGGCTGAAGTCAGGCGTGGCGGATGGACTCAAACGTGACTTGGTGGCAGCCCTGAAACACTTCCGACTTGATGCGGCGATCCCAGACGCGAAGGACGAATGGCGGCAACTTGCGATACGGGGAGGGCCGTTTACTACCCCGGAGATGGAAGGACTCATGGATTACTGTGCGGAAGACGTATATGCGACGGCGGAGTTGTTGACTAAAATGCAGCCACAAATCGACCTCATCAGAGCTTTAATCAGAGGCTCATATTGCTGGTCTGTGGCCCTTATGGAACGCGCAGGTGTGCCAGTCGATATGGAGGCTTTGACGTTGTTGAGGGGGCAATGGAGCGCCATACAAAGCGGCCTAATAACCGCAACTGACAAATGGGAGATCTATGAGGGCAATACCTTCAAACGGGATCGGTTTGAGGCCTTCCTGAGGGATCACAAAATCCAATGGCCGAGGTTGGATTCCGGTCAACTCTGTTTAAAAGACGAGACATTCAGGCAACAGGCTAAAATCCATCCACGATTGATTGCCCCCTTGCACGAATTACGCACCACTTTGGGTAAACTGAAGTTAAACAGTTTGGCTGTCGGCAAAGATGGCCGCAACCGTGTGATGTTGTCCCCATTTCAATCAAAGACGGGACGCAACCAACCATCTAATTCCAAGTTCATTTTCGGACCTGCTACTTGGATCCGAGGCCTTATAAAACCGGGTGCAGGCCGGGCGATTGCTTATATCGATTGGAGTCAACAGGAGCTTGGAATTGCGGCACGTCTTTCAGGCGATCGGAATATGATGGAAGCCTACTGTTCAGGGGACCCATACATCACTTTCGCGAGGATGGCGGGTGCTGTGCCGAAGGACGCTACCAAGCAAAGCCACCCAGCTGAAAGATCGCGATACAAACAGTGTATGCTTGCCGTCCAATACGGCATGGGAGCTGAGAGTTTGGCTCAAACTGCTTGCTTGGCTTTACTGGATGCCAAAGTTCTTTTGCAAGCCCACAGGGACGCGTTCCCGGACTATTGGAAGTGGAGCCGACAAATAGAACAACAAGGATTTGGAAACGGGGAACTTCGATCAGCGTTCGGTTGGCGTGTCCTTGTTAATTCGGACAGCCGTAGTGCCAGTGTTAAGAATTTCCCCGTCCAAGCCAACGGAGCGGAAATGTTGCGTCTGGCCATCATGAAAATGCACACGGCCGGGATCGAAGTAATCGCGCCGGTTCATGACGCAGTAATGATTGAGGCGGCTTCTTCTGAAATCGAAACCCATACGGTGAAGGCGCAAGAGTGCATGAGGTGGGCGAGCGAGCAGATCCTACCAGGATTCCCGCTGGATTCGGACGCAAAGATAGTCAAGTACCCTAACCGGTATATGGACGAAGACCGGGGAACTGAAATGTGGAACACGGTCATGGGCATCGCAGGGGGTCCACTATATACCCACTAATATTATTAATTAAGATACAATATAAGATATATAATAAGAGGCCTACAGGGTACCCCAAATGGGCAGGGGTGCCCGTCCATTTGGGCAGGGGTGCCCGTCCATTTGGGTAGGGGTCACTTTTGAAAAGCATATGGCTGAGGAGCTATACATTCCAGACTGCATAGAGCAGAGGGGTTCCGGTAAACCTTTTGTCAAAGGGCCCATACCGTTGGATTGGGTGAAAAGTGCCTGCCAAGCCGGAGCGGCTGAGTTGGCTTGGTATTTGCGGTATAAGGAGGGTCTTGCCAAGTCCAAAACTATCCATATCAGACCGGGGGAGATGAAAGTCTTTGGTCTGTCTGAGAAAGTTCGAAGGCGGCAGGTGAAAGCTCTGGAGGTCGCTGGGTTAGTAAAAATTATTTCAAGGCCGGGTCAAAGTCACCGGCTTGTCATTTTGGACTCCCCAAGTGGTGGGGGGCTTTAGAAAGGAAAACAATGGTAAAATTAGCAGAAAAGTCAAAGTCGATACACGACATCGCCCACAACCTCACACGGCTTTTTTCTCGGAGAGTCTTTCTCATTGATAATGAACGGAATCAGTTTTTACTAAACTCAATCGCCTAATTTTGCCATGGTAGCCGAGTATGAGCAGCGCTTCAAATTCCGCGTTAAAACAGCAAATCACGGTTCAAATCCTTTCCTCCAGACAGAGAGGGCGATTCAACCAACTTTTAAAAAAGCATCATTATTTGGGAGACACCCCACCGGTGGGTGACTTCCTTGAACAAGTCGTCCTGTGTGATGGAAAATGGGCGGCTTTACTGATCTGGGGACCGGCTGCACTCAAGCTTAAGGATCGAGAACGATGGATTGGCTGGAATCCTCTGCAACGAGCCGAACGCTTAAAACTGGTGGTTCAAAACAGACGGTTTCTTCTTCTCCACCAAAAGGGAACGCAACCACATCTCGCTTCTCGGGCGCTTGCCGCAGCTTGCAAGCATTTGCCAGCGCAGTGGCAGGAACGTTTTGGATATCGCCCCCTGATAGCAGAAACGTTTACCGATCCCGAACAGTTTCATGGCACTTGCTATAAAGCCAGCGGATGGGACGCTGCAGGCATGAGTCAGGGGAGTCGCAGAGACCATGTCGATTTCTATGTCGATGAAAAGCACCCCAAGCGTCTTTGGCTTAAAGAACTTTGTCCCAAAGCTCGAAAAACCATTACTTCCACGCAACTGCCTCAGCAATTCACTGAAGCTACAGTAGCTGCTGCCAATGGCATCCTCCCATTGCCACCGGCTTCTCAGCGCAGTCTTTTTGAAACCTTTCAAAAAGTCAAAGATCCACGTCGTTCCAACAGTCGTTTCCCTATCGGATCGGTGCTAACCCTCATTGCCATGGCCTTGTTAAGCGGCGCTAAACAGATTTCGGAGATCGCTCGTTTTGCTCAGCGATTGCGCCCTAACCAACGTGCCCAGCTCAGGCTACCACTCAAACGAGGCACTCGTCGTTTCTATCAAGTCCCCAGCTACAGCGTTTTTTATCAATTACTTACCCGCATCGATCCAGAAGAGTTCGCCGGCATGTTGAGCGACTGGCTTACGCAAGAAGAAGGGCATCTTCCAGGAGTGCTGGCTCTGGATGGAAAAATGATTCGTGATGTCATCGGCACCGTCACGCTGGCTAATGTGGAAGATGGCTCTCCAAGAGCGATGGCCATCATGGACCAAAAGGAAGACACTGAGCGATGCGAACTCAAAGCCGCACAAGAACTGCTCAAGGCTCAGCCCAGTTTGGACGCCATCACAGTGACAGCGGATCCACTGCATTGCCAAAAACAGACCGCACGTATCATCGCGGAAAAAGGAGGTGATTACTTTCTACAAATCAAAGGCAATCAGTCCAACCTTCTCAAAAAAGCCAAACAACAGATCAAGCCTTCCCCCTTTTTACCCAAATCAATCATGGGCACGGACGGATAGAAGAACGAAAGGTGAGTTCTTCGAGCGCACTTCCCATGGCAACTGGATTTCCATTCAGCAAAACGATCATCACCATCCGCAGCCGACAAACAAATCAGAAGACTGGCAAGGTGAGTCAAGAAACACGCTACTACCTTTCCAGTCAGTATGACTATGAACGGAGCAGTGAAGAATGGATCAACTTAAGTCGCCAACATTGGGCTGGAGTCGAAAGCCGCAACCACTGGCGACGGGATGCGACCATGGGAGAGGACCGTATTCGGCTAAACAATCCCAATGCGCTGGCCAACCTGGCATTGATCCGCAATCTCAATCTGCATGTTCTGGCAAGGCAATCTTGGGATGGTTGGTTGCCTAGTTTGATTGAAAGATTGGCTGCCAATCCAGGAGAAACATTAACCATGCTCAAAGCGTGCTAACCCTTAAAACAAAAAGCCGTGGTTTTTAAGACTACTTTTGACTGCCTCTAACCCCTAAAAGTCAGCTATTGGGGGATGTCCCCACCCCTGGAATCTCCCTATGACAGCGAGATTTTCCATCATAAGACAATTCCGTTGTCGGGGTATTCCCCTCAACCAAAGTAGATAATGGAACCACTGTTCATTTTTAAAAATGCTTGGATTGAGTGAATGAAAAGCTGGCTTCAGGAAAGTAAAACCGAATTCATGGATTGACATCAAATGGCAGGGTCAGGACCGTTCCCTCTACATCGAAACGGAATCCGTGAATATTCAATATTAAGGAATCATTTTT